>Ga0182015_10000983_pt1 | contig 39345 bp, 33 predicted proteins | sample 712P3MmetaG_FD_120478 | JGI IMG/M metagenome (GOLD analysis project Ga0182015, IMG submission 120478) | Permafrost microbial communities from Stordalen Mire, Sweden - 712P3M metaG | ecosystem: Environmental > Terrestrial > Soil > Wetlands > Permafrost | place: Sweden: Stordalen | collected...
GCGGTAGGTAAAACCGACAGAGACCTCGGCCTTAGGCGTGGGATACGTGTGTTTCACTCTTACGGGTTCGGTCGGCGCCGTGGGCGCTTGGTCCTGAGGCGGGGCCGGGGTGTCCTGCGCGGCTACCGGCATGACGAACAGCGCAAGAAAACCGAACAGCCCCAATAGCTTCTTCATCTACGGAATCCTCCTCGGGAATGGGTACGGCAAGCGCCTCTGCTTGGAGGCGTCCTATGCGCTCCGGGTTGGCCTAACCCTGTCGTTCCTTTTTACAAGTTGGCAAACGGAGATTTCGCCGAAAGGAAATATCGCAGAAGCGAGGCTCTGAAGAAAGAGAAAAGGCCGGGCACTTGCATGCCCGGCCGGCCGAAATGAGATTTGTCTATGTTTGACAGATCGAAAGTGGCGCGGCCGTTTGCTCGGTCGCGCCACTGACTCATTGGTCCGCGTTACTGTTGTTGTTCGAAAGTGCCTAACCCGATGGTTCCGAGTCCGACTCCGGTCGAATCCACGTCGACATGCAGCACTAGGGAGCTGCTCGCCTGGTAGAGTGTCAGGTTATTCGGCGAGGCTGCACCGTTGATCGTTAGCTGCATGGTGGATCTTCCGGCATTTGTCGCATCCGCCGTATAGGTTCCGGCGAGCGTGACGGCAGGAGTCTGAGCAGTATTGAGCTCATTGTAATCAGCCAGGCCCGCCACCTTCGAGGTACCGTCGGAGGTTACTTCTCCGACTAGGCCGTAGTAGGCGAAGGTTGTCGCCGTTTCAAAAACGCCGTCCATGCTATAAGCAAAGTTGCCTGTGAATGTTGGGCTGGTGCCCTGAGGCGGCACGATCCCGACGCCTATATTATCGGTGTCTAGATCCAGCATCACCGCTCCGCCTCCGCCCGATGAGTTGTTGGGATCGGCCACGTTGATCGCAGGGTCAATCAGGTAGACCCCGAAATTCATGAGTCCGTCTGTGGTGGCGCCGGTAAACGCCAATCCGGCGTAACCGTCGGCGTTAGCAAAATAGGTGGTGCCTGTGGTGAGAGAGCCCGCCAGTACTGGCGTGCCATCACCCAAGTTGACGTCAGCGACGCCGCTCGTAAGAGCCGACGTTCCGTTGCCTTGAAACTGCCCGGCTGCGGAATAAACGCCGATGCCCGACACGCCGTCTTCTATACCGGACTCACCAAACACGAACTTCGTGCTCAGCGAGCTCGCCGAGAAGGTTCCCGTCCCCTGGCCATACATGGAACCGACCGCGAAACCGACGCCGTCAAATTCGATCAGGCGGAACGCTTCGGGACCCACCACATAATATGCGACCGTAAACAGACCGAAGTTCGGATCAGTAAAAGTGATTGTCCCGCGACCGTTGACGTCGGGTGCAGTGAAGGCAGCGGCCATCGTGAAGTCGAAATCCGGGCTACCCGAAAGATCGTCGTCCGCCTCGCTGGCCGTAGAGATAGTGCCGTTCGAAGTCAAAACCCCTCCAAAGGCGTCTGCACCGGCCGTATCGAGGAGGGCGAACGCGTTGCCGCCCGTCGGGACTGACGTCGGCGCCGTCTGGAGGTCGAGCGATCCGCTGGCGGTCGCACCGGAATCAAATTCCGTGATGAGGATATGATCGTTGTTGACCACAGTAATGCTGAAAGTTTCGGCGGGGGCGGATGTCGGAGTCAGACTGAGTGTGCCGCGCCCGTCGCTTCCCACTGTGATTGACCCTGTGGTAATCGGATCGGAAGCAAAGATGGTCGGCGACGTCAGATCGAAATAATCTTGCTCGCCGCTAGTAACTGTTCCCATCGCGCCATTGATAACGATGCTGCCGGCCACACTATAAGCCACCCCGTTGAGGTCGACACCGTTGGCGAAAAAGGTGTACGAGCCGGTGATGTTCGTGGCTGTGGCAACAGCGGTTATGTTCACTGACACACTCTTGGTTATCGTGGGCGTCGTTGCGGAAGCTGCAACGATGGACACGGCACCGGCTGTTCGCGGCGCTGTGTAGACGGTCGTCCCGCCGCTGGCCGTGCTGGTCGGATCGAATGTTCCGCACGTGCCGATCGGGGTGCAACTCCAATCTATGCCGCCAGCGGTAAGACCCCCACTGGCAGTCGCAGCAATCGTTGCGGACTGGTTTACTTCCAGGCTGGCCGGCGGCACTGTTGTGATCGTGACGGTGCCGGTGCCACCGCTTCCTTTCGGAGTGTTGCTGCAGCCGGTAATCAGCATGGGAATCGCGACGGCCATGGCGACGAGCAGTGTTTTGAAATTCATCGCGCGCCTCCCGTGGACGAGATGGACGCGAGGTGTGTCTTCGCGCCAGGATATATAAGGAAGCCGTGATCGCTCCTCACCGTGATTGTGCTGTTTCCCGTTTGCAGCGTTCGCACCAGGAAAACGCTCTGGTGATTTATTGTCGCCATGATGCCTACGAGCTTTACGGACTCACCGGAAGCAAACGGCATGGCGTATTTACCCACTACAAAATAGTTGCCGATGTGCGCGTCCACCGTGCCATGTCCGGTCGAAACCATCAGGTGCGCGCCCATGATCGTCCCGGGCGCAGGCTTCCTGACAAGACTCTGGATGGTTCCCTCAAGCGTGACTTCCTTTGTCACATCGTATTTCGACGGGGCCACCGTGCGCTTCACCGCCTGGGACTCGTTGGCATACAGCGGTCCGGCGAGCAACGAGATAGCCAGTGCCATCAGAAGGCTCAACACCCCTGCGACTTTTCTCATATTCGTCTCCTTGCTGAAATTCGTTTGCTCTTCGGAACAGCGAAACGGTTGAAGTTGACGTAGATGAGTATTTTGACGGGTCACGAACAGAAATTGTAACGAGCGGAGGCCAAGCGCATCCCCCATCTTCTGCCGGACCACGGCGGTCAAGATGGAGAGCGCGAAGAATGCGGAAAGGCACGGGACGCTATTCACGTGGAACATTCCCCTCAGAATGTCAGTGCTCCAGTGCGTTCTTGGTGCAAACCCTAGAGTTGGACTGGGCCAACCGCCCCATTGTGGCACGTACTAGGACGCTCCAGAATGGAAATCCGTTGTGTGCGTGCCGAACCAAGCACGATGCAGTGAAATCAATGGAGGGCGGGTGTGCCATCTTGGAACATTGGACCAATAGTTGGGCTACCCCCTCGTCACCGGGTTTGTCGATTGTGGAGCTTGCTGGTCCCGTGCTAACGCGTCAGCCCTAACTCGTGACATTTTTCATGGATTACATCGCAGAGGAGACCGATCCGCGAACCGTCCTCATTCGGACGCAATCGCCAGATGGGAACGGTCGTCGCCAGGCGGCCGAACAACTCGAATTCGCGAGCCCGCGTATCTTTGTCCAGCAGATTCGTGGCGTAGGAATTTGCAACCAGTGCGACGAGAACTTCTTGCGCCGGCAGCTTTTCGAGAAAAGGGGCTGCGGGGTCCGCGACCCTTTCGCCCAATAGGAACACCGCGCCGAGCCGCATTTGCTTTTCCTGGAATCGCAAGTGATTTTCCGCGAGAAGGAGCTGCCGCTTGTCGTAGTTGGCGGAAAAGCTCGGCAGCTTTTTCTCCGGGCCGTACAGCATTTTCACGGATTCCGGCCACAACGAAAGATACGGGTACGCGGGAAGCACAAAGAACGAATCCTCGCGTTCCACGATTCCGACGATGTCGTCGGAAATCACGGCGTGGCCTCGGCTGGCCAGCGCAGCGGCGGTGGTGGATTTCCCTTTGCCCTCGGACCCGGCGAATGCCACAGAGGAGTCGCCGAACACCACGGCGCTCGCGTGCAGGCAGGGAACTCCTCGCAATCGCAACAAAAGGCCCAAAACAGGACCTACAAGGTAGGTTGCGACGTCTTCCAGCGACTGGTTCGCGGGCCACTTGACCCAGACCGATGTCCCGCCCGGGCCGAGCCAGAATTGGGTCCCGTCGTAATAATCCAGGCGTAGAAACGCGCCGTTCGCAATCTTCCAGGTTCGCAGCGCGGGCTCGCCGGAATCCGCCATGTAGGAGCTGGTATAGACGAGTTCCTCAAGCGTTCCAGGAAAGCCTTCGGTCGCTCCGGGCGACACGCCCAAGTGGACTTCTACATCGGGGGAATTGCTGGATGCGCGCTCGGGAGTCAGCCCGGGAATTTCAAGATTGGATCGTAGAAGTAGACCGAAAACGGTGTAAAGGGCATTCACATCATTCGACTTGGATAGCGTGACAATTGCGAAAGGCGAAGTTTGATGGCCCAGATTCGTGGTCGCCCTACAGCTGCTTTACATCCAGACCGCAACCCAACCTACAGGGAGACGAATGAAATGACCACCCGCACTCTTAAAAGGCCGTCTTAATTTTGAAACCATGACCGCCCTTATCCATCTTGCCGCCAGCTTGATTTGCTTGCGTGAGCTCGCGCACCGTACCGTGAACGGTGAGGACCGGGGCCACGTACGGCTTCCTCGGCTCCCCCTTTACCGCTTTAGCCATTACGAGCCTCCGCATAATTGTTATACCGGACTCCCGTCGCTGACTGCAACCAAAAGTTCAGACAATGGGCACGGACGCCCATATTTGCACACTCGGAGTCCCGCTGCCCATTTAATAGCGGAAGGGCCGCGAGATTCACATATCGTTCAATTTGCTCACTCCAGCGAGCGTGATCCACCCACGCCGCATCGGAACGCTGCAGCATTTCCATCAAAGGATCTCCAGCCAAAGGGGTCTTAGGCCGCTGGCGGATGGTTTCCGGCAAATGGCCCGACATAGCGGCACGCACCAACTGCTTCTGAAACGTCCAGGGAAATGGCGGAATGGCCAGCAGGTAATTTACGACTCGCAGATCTAAGAAGGGATAGCGCACCTCGACCGCAGCGTGTGTCAGACCCGGATCAGCCAGCTCGAACACCCGGGACCATCGCGGCGATGAGAGGGACGCATGAGCCTTCGGCACGATCGGATGTTCGCAGGAACGCGCGCCGATTGTCCGTTCGCGCCACCGCTCTTCCAGGCTGAGACGTCGCGTCAGTTCCGGCTCAAACCAGGCAGGGAATCCGGCACCCGCGCCCATCATCCGCCGAACCCGACTGCGAATTCCTCGAGACGGAAATCGCCGCAGTCGCAGGAACTGCCGCCCGTCGGTCCACAGTCGCCGCCAGTTACGGTTCCTGAGCAAGTCGCGCGTGTACGGCCACATCTGGAAGTGCATCAGTTCATCGCCGCCATCACCCGCAAGCAACACGCGGCAATCCGCGGCGACGGCGCCGTGATGGTCGAACAGCGCGGCGGCAAACGGATCCTCCACAGGCTCGGGAGGAACGAACGCCGGATCGTCCCAGCGGTCGAAAAGTTGCAGCCCGTCCATTGAGAAGCGCCGAATGGGAATCCCGAGAAACTCGGCCACTGTCCGGGCGTGATCGCCTTCGCGATCGGGAATCAACGAATCGTATCCAAAGGTGTAAGCGCGCAGGTCGGCCGTACCGCCGGATTTCACGGAAAGCTCCCGGGCCGTCGCGGCAATCGCGGAAGAATCCAGGCCGCCGCTGAGCCAAATGCCCGCGCGATTGATCCGCAGACGGTCAGTGACGGAGGCCTGCATCAGCGTCTGAAAATGCTCGACGTATTCGTCGGGCCGATGGTAGCGAATCCGGCCGTTGGTAGGAGGAGACCAATACCGCTCGATGCGAAGTCCGGCCGCCGAAACACTCAACGAATGCGCCGGTGGAAGGCGTCGAATGTCGTGAAACGTGGTGGTCGCCACGTCGCAGTTGAGTCCGAAGAGCAGAAAATCGGCAATCGCGGATTCGTTGAGCTCCTCCGAGACATCCGGATGGAACCGCATGCAATCGAGCGTATTGCTGAAAAGAAACGCGTCGCCGAGTTCGGCGTAATAAAACGGCTTGATGCCGAAATGATCGCGCGCGCAGAACAGGATTTTTCGCCGCCCGTCCCAGATGGCAAACGCAAAATCACCGCGCAGGTGTTGCACGCAAGCTTCGCCCCACGCGGCATAGGCGTGCAGGATCAGCTCGGAATCCGGCGCTGCCTGCCGAACCTTGCGCCCGGCGTTGGTGAGTTCCGCTTCGAGTTCGGCGCGGCAGTCGATCCGCGCGTCGGCGGTAATCCAGAATTGGCGATCGAGACTGGCCGGCTGGTTTTCGGCCAGCGATTCATACGTGGTTCGGAGCAGCGTGTGGCCGAATCCGACCGAACCATCGGCCCACACCTCGCACGCATCCGGACCGCGATAGGAAAGAAAGTGCGCGAGCGATTGCAGCAGTGGGCGATCCACTGGAGCACCGTCGCGCCCGAGAATTCCCACGATGCCGCTCAATGAGGTTGCGTCTCCATCGAAATGATCGAGCCGTCGAAGGGCGCGAAGTGCAGATGCGCGTCGCCGGAATCGTTGATGACCGCACCTCCCAACTCCACCCAGGCGTGCGCCTCGAAGCGCCCCGCCTCGCTGCGAGCGCCCATGCGCAACTCGGCCGGAATACCGCGCCTGCGGAGAAGCCACCACAGCCCCAGCGATTGCTCGAGACAATTGGCGTGGAAAATTAGATGCCGGGAGACCGCTGCCTGGACACGTGCGATCTTGCGCGCGGTTTCGATCTGGGATGGGTCCAATGGCATTGTGGAATCAGGCCTGTGCGGAGTCAGCCGCACGAGCAAGTCCTTCCAACGCCGGAACCCGGCTAAGCGTACCCCAGCCTTTGTCGCGCCGAGCGCCGCGGCCGCTTCAAGGGCCATGCGCCGCGAGCTTCCGCTCAGGCGCCAGAATCCACGCCAGGTTCTCACCGCTGCTTTCAACCCGTTACCTCGCGGAAAGTCGCGCGAATTGTTCGTGAATGGCCTCCCGGACGGATAACTGCGCGCCCTCGGGAAGCCGCAAAGGAACGCACGGACGTGATGCCGGACTCTATCAGCGCGCCGCCGCGCTCCTCACCTGAATCAGCCCCTCGCTTCGCATCTTCTCGAGGAGCCCGAGCAGGTCGCTCTCGCAGCGCTCCGCTTCCACATCGTACTCGTCGAGCAGGGCATCTCGTAGCTCGCCGACGCTTCTCGCCTGCTGCAACAAGCTCCAGACGCGCGTGCCGACAGGGTTCAACCCGTAATAGACAGTGTTCTTCAGATTAAGGATGGCCGATTCCTCGCCGAGGGGGCAGGAGACCTGCTCGGGGGCAGCAATCACAATTGAACGAACGGAGAGGTCTGCGTCCATTGAAGCCGGCACGATCCCTCAGGGCTGGGGAGTATGCCCGCCGGCCAGCAACGCCGGCGGCGTTTGATTCGAGGGAACACGCACGCTTCCGAGCGATTCCTCACGAACCCGGTGTATTCTACCGGGTCTCACCCGCAACCGCAACGAGAGGTTGCTGCGCCAATGAGAATCCGAACGACACTCATGCTCGCCGCGCTGCTTTGCTTCGCCGGAGTAGCGCTCCGCGCGCAGCCCGATGACGCCAACAAACAGCTCGCGCGCGACATTTTCAAGCAGCTCATCGAAATCAACACCACCGATTCGATCGGCAGCACCACCGTCGCCGCCGAGGCGATGGCGCAACGGCTGCGCGACGCCGGATTTCCAGTGAATGACGCGAAGGTTCTGGGACCGAATCCGCGCAAGGGAAATCTCGTCGCGCGACTCCACGGCTCCGGCGCGCGACGCCCGATCCTGCTGATCGGCCACCTCGACGTCGTCGAAGCGCGCCGCGAGGAATGGTCCGTGGATCCTTTCCAGTTCCTGGAGCGCGACGGCTATTTTTATGGGCGCGGCACGCAGGACATGAAATCCGCCGACGCGATTTTCGTGGCCACGCTCATTCGCTTTCGCAAGGAAGGCTTTCACCCGGATCGCGACATCATCCTGGCGCTCACGGCCGATGAAGAAACCGGCGATGCAAACGGCGTGGACTGGCTGTTGCGGACTCATCGCGATCTGGTTGACGCCGAATTCGTCCTGAACCCCGATGGCGGCGGGGTTTACACGCGCAATGGCAAGCCGGCCATGATGTCGGTGGACGCAAGCGAAAAACTTTATGCCGATTATCAGCTCGAGGCGAAGAATGCCGGCGGCCATAGCTCGCTGCCTGTAGCCGACAACGCGATCTACCACCTCGCCGACGGGATCGGGCGCATCGAACGCTATCAATTTCCTTTCGAGCTCAACGGAATCACGCGCGCGTACTTCCGCCAGATGGCCACCATTGACTCCGGCCAGATCGCCGCAGACATGAAGGCCATCGCCAAAGATCCCGCGGACGCGGCTGCCATCGCGCGGCTGGATGCCGACCCGCTCTCCCACGCGACCATGCGCACCACGTGCGTTGCCACGCGCTTGGATGCCGGCCACGCGAACAACGCGCTGCCACAAACCGCGCGCGCTATCGTCAATTGCCGCATTTTGCCGGGCCATACGGCCGAGGAGGTGCGGCTGAATCTGGTCCAGTTGCTGGCCGATCCGAAGATTGCCGTGCGCTACGTCAGCGACTCGGGCGAAGTCTCGGAGACGGCTCCGACCCAGCCGTCCGGAGCGCCCGTCGCTCTGCGCCCGGAGGTAATGAATCCGCTGGAGAAAACCGCCCAGGAGATGTGGCCCGGCGTGCCCGTAATTCCCGCCATGGCCACCGGAGCTTCCGATGGCGTGTTCACGAATGCCGCCGGCATGCCCACGTACGCGATCTCCGGCCTCGCGGTGGATTTCGACGACGTCCGCGCGCACGGCCGCGACGAGCGATTGCGCGTGAGTTCGTTTTTCGGCGGCCTCGATTTCTACCAGCGCTTCCTGAAAGCCCTTACTTCGCCGCAATGAAATCCGACCAGCAAGCGGAGGACGAGGATCGGAATCTATGAATTTGACTCGCCGCATCCTTGTCAAAGCCTCCGAAAGCCGCTGGCTCCGGGACCGCGCACCGCGCTTCGGGTTCGTTCGCGGTGCCGCCGCACGGTTCATGCCCGGCGAAAAGCCGGAAGACGCGCTTGCGGCCGCCCGCCTTCTCGCCGAGAACGGCATCACCAGTTTGTTAACCCAGCTCGGCGAAAATATTGCCGAACGCGCCGAAGCCGATGCCGTGACCTCGCACTATCTCAATCTCCTCGATCTCATCCGCACCATGAACCTGCCCGCGGAAGTCTCCGTGAAGCTGACCCAGCTGGGCCTCGATCTCGACCGCGAATTCTGTTTTGCGAATCTCGCGAAGCTCATCGAGCGTTCCCGAGAGGCAGCGCCCGCAGCGGAAAAAACTCTGTGGATTGACATGGAGCAGAGCGCCTACGTGGAAGCCACGCTCGAGCTTTATGCCCGCGCGCGCCGGGCGCATCGAAACACGGGCGTGTGCGTGCAGGCGTATTTGCGCCGCACGGAAAAGGATGTCGAATCGCTCGTATCCATGGGCGCCGCCGTGCGCCTGGTAAAGGGTGCGTACAGCGAGCCGGCTGAAATCGCATTCCCGAAAAAAGAAGATGTGGACGAAAACTATTTTCGGCTGGCGCAAATGCTGCTGAGCCCCGAGGCGCGCCGCGCGGGCGTGCGCGCCGTGATGGCCACGCACGACCGCAAATTAATCGCGCGGATCACCGAATGGGCTGCGGCGCAGGGAATTGCCAAAGAACAGCTCGAATTCGCCATGCTTTTCGGCATCCAGCGCGCCGAGCAATTGCGCCTCGCGCGCGAGGGCTACCGCAGCGGCGTGCTGATTTCCTACGGCTCGTTCTGGTTTCCGTGGTTCATGCGGCGCCTGGCGGAGCGCCCCGCGAACGTGCTGTTCCTCGTGCGAAATCTTTTCTCAAGCTGACCTTTTTCAATCGAGCCATGATCGTAATTTCGCCCACCGACCGCGTGTTCATTCTCACCGGCGCGGGAATCAGCGCCGAAAGCGGACTTCCGACGTTTCGCGGCGAGGGCGGCCTGTGGCGAAATGTTCGCGTCGAAGAAGTCGCGTCGCCCGTAGCGTGGCAGCGCGATCCGCAATTCGTCTGGGAATTTTATTCCATGCGGCGTCGCGCCGCTTCGCAGGCAAGGCCAAACCCGGGACACACCGCGCTGGCGGCGCTCGAACGCGCCCTTGGGAACCGTCTCTTCCTATGCACGCAGAACGTGGACAATCTCCACGAGCAGGCCAGCTCGCACGATGCAGTTCACATGCACGGCGAACTTTTCAAGAGCCGCTGCGAACGTTGCACGCTCCCGCCTTTTGACGACACGAACACCTACGAACCGCCTGCCTCGCTGCCCCGATGCGAATGCGGCGCCCGCGTTCGTCCGCACATCTGCTGGTTCGGCGAAGTGCCCTTCCACGTAGATCGGATCTACCGCGCGCTCGATGAATGCACGCTATTCGTCGCGATCGGCACATCGGGCATGGTCGAGCCCGCGGCCAGCTTCGCGACCCACGCCCGTAGCCGCGGACGCACGTTTTACGTCGGCCCCGAAGAACCTGCGAACGCCTCCGCCTTCACGGAATGTTTTCTTGGAAAATCCGGCGAGGTGTTGCCGGAACTCTTTCGTTTCTGAGCGCTGCAGTTACTGCGTGCGTTCGTCTTTTTCGACTTTGCCGTCGCGCACGCGGATCACGCGATGGGCGCGCGCGGCGATATCGGGCTCGTGCGTTACGAGAATGATCGTGTTGCCGCTTTCGTGCAGGCGCGCGAAGAGCCCCATGATTTCCTCGCCCGTGGCGGAATCGAGGTTCCCGGTGGGTTCATCGGCCAGCAGGATCGAGGGATGGTTCACGAGCGCGCGGGCAATCGCCACGCGCTGCCGCTGGCCACCCGAAAGTTCGTTCGGCTTGTGCATCATGCGATCGGTCAGGTCCACTTGCGCCAAAGATTTTTTCGCGCGCTCGATGCGCTCCTCCGCAGGCGTCCCGTTGTAGATCATCGGCAGCTCCACGTTGTGCAGCGCCGTCGCCCGCGCCAGCAGGTTGAACGTCTGAAAAACGAATCCGATCTCGCGGTTGCGGATCGCGGCAAGTTCGTCGTCATCGAGCTGGCTGACCAGGCGCCCGGCGAGCCAGTAGTTTCCCTTGGTCGGCGAATCCAGGCAGCCGATCAAATTCATCAGCGTGGATTTCCCCGAGCCCGAGGGGCCCATGATTGCGACGTACTCTCCCTTGCGAATCAGGATGTTCACGCCCTGCAAGGCATGCAACTGCTCCGTGCCCATCTCGTACGTCTTCCAGAGATCCTCGGTCTGGATCACGACGCCGGAATCCACCAGATCCTGGCGAAAGCTCTGCGACCCGAGTTCTTCGACAGCCATGGGCATTGAGCTCCTCGAACGGTTACGTCTTAGCTGCTGGACGACGAGTCCTCGGGCTTGGGCGTAGTATTGTCCACTTTGACTGATGCGCCGGGCTTCAGGGTACGAAGCGCCTTGAAGCTGCCGATCACGATCACATCACCTTCGCGGATTCCATTCGCGATTTCGATATCCGTCACGCCGCTGATCCCCGTTTGCACGGGCACGAACTGCGCCTTGCCGTCGCGCACAAGGAACACTCCCTGAATGTCCGTCTTCGCGGCGGTCGCGCCTTCCGCTGTGGATGCGGCGAGCGTCACGTTGCCGCTCGTGCCATTCTTCGCTTCATCCAGCTCTTTCTGCGAGCGCTCGGCGAGCGCCTGAATCGGAATGCTCAGCACATTCTGCTTTTGCGCCGTTTGGATCTTCGCCGTGGCGGAAAGACCCGGGCGCAAGGATTCGGGAGGATTGTCCAGCGTGATCACGACCTTGAAATCGCGCGCTTCCTGCGTGTTGGCCGTTTCTTCCGTCATGGACGCTTGCCCGGACGTGCGCAGGATGGCGAGCTCTCCTACCTCCGTCACATGGCCCTTAAAGACCGTGCCGGGAATGGCGTCGATTGCCACCTCGGCCGATTGGCCGTTGCGTATGCTGGTGATGTCCGTCTCATCCACTTTCACTTCGGTCGTCACCACGCTCATGTCGGAAATCGTGAGGATTGAACTGCCCGAGGTACCCTGGATGCCCGGCACGACGTTCTCTCCGACGCGCACGGCGATGTAGCTAATGATGCCGTCAATCGGAGCGGTGTAGGTGGTTTTGCGCAAAATGTCCTGGGTATGCCTCAGCACAGCTTGGCCCTGTTCGAGGTTCGAGCGCGCCTGATCGCGCGACGCCCGCGCCTGATCCACCTGGGCTTTCGCCGAGTTCGCGGCGGCAGCAGAGCTGTCGTAAGTCGCTTTCGCCGAATCGTAATCCTGCTTGGAAATTAGCTGCTCCTTATAGAGCAGCTGTCCGCGCTGCCAATCGAGTTGCGCCTTGGTGAGATCGGACTGGCGCTGCGCAGCGGTGGCGACCGCCGCATCGAAATTGGCCGCGGAGGCTTTCATTCCAGACTCGGCCGCCTCGATGCTCGCCATCTGGGCTTGGACGTCTGCTCCAGGCTGGATGTTTTCCAGATGCAGGAGGACGTCTCCTTTTTTGACGTGGTCGCCTTCTTTAACCACGATATCCGTGATCTTCCCGATGCCCTCGCCCAGCACGTTCGTATAAGTCTTGGGCCGCACTTCACCCGAAGCAGTGACCAGGGAGATCAAATCCTGCCGGGCGACGCGCCCGGTCTGCACCGTAACGACGTTCTCGTTGGCCTTGTAAATGCTGTACCAGACGATTCCCCCGATAACGAGGACCACCGCCAAAGCGATAGCTGCCTTATGCCAAATCTTCATTGATGAACCCTTGGTTTAACGGTCGTGATTGACAAACTTGCCCACCACTTGATACATACGTTTGGACGGGGCAGAATGTTTCTCGGCTCAGCGGCCGTGAATATTTTAACTCGAAGGCCGGACCGGGAGGACCCGGAAGTTAACTAAGTCGAAATCTCCGGCTCCCAGCGCACACCACTCCACGCTCAAGACCATCAGGACGACACGCAGTCACTATTCTAGTTCGTTTCCGCCCGGAGCGAAAAGAAAATAGTGCCAGCCGTACGTGGCCCTTTTGACGGCTGTCCCGAGAATCGGATGAACGGCGTATGGGGCAGCATTTGTATCGAGATGGGCGGGACAGGCCTCCCCTGCTATCGGCTACGGTGGCCGAGGCAACCCCCCGGATTGCCTTGGATTCCAAGCAAGGCAGGGGAAGCTAGTCCCGGGGCAAAGTTAGATTGACCTGTACTTTAGGACAGGTTAAGATTTCCAATCTCAAAAGGTGCCACTATGGATCGGTCCGCTAGGACGTTCCTGTTGTCGTTTTTGGCGGGAGCATTGACACTCTCGCCGGTTGGCTACGCTCGAGCCTCGCAAGATCAAGACCAACAGAGTCAACAGAACCCGCAGAGCCAGCCAGATCAGCAAGACCAGAAATCTCAGAAAAAGTCTTCCAAGGTCAAACAGGCGAGCGATAACCAGCTCAAGAAGGAACTGGAGTCGCCATATAAAAAGTGGCTGGACGAAGATGTGATCTATATCATCTCGCCCGAAGAGCGCCATTCCTTCCTGCATCTCGCCACGAACGAGGAGCGGGAACAATTCATTGAAGCCTTCTGGCAACGGCGCAATCCCGACCCCGACTCGCCCGAAAACACCTTCAAGGAAGAACATTACCGCCGGATCGCCTACGCTAACGAGCATTATGCGTCGGGAATTCCCGGTTGGAAGACCGACCGCGGCAAGATCTACATTATGTGGGGAGCTCCGGACGAGATTGACTCCCATCCGACCGGCGGAAATTGGGACCGGCCCGCGGATCAAGGCGGCGGTTCAACAACCACGTACCCTTGGGAAACATGGCGCTACCGGCACCTCGATGGCGAGGGTCTGGGAGAAAACGTCGAGCTTGAGTTCGTTGACCCCAGCTCCACCGGTGAGTATCACATCACCATGGACCCCAGCGAAAAGGACGCACTGCTTCGCGTCCCGGGAGCCGGCTTGACGTTGGCTGAATCAATGGGCACGGCTGACAAGTCCAGCCGTTTCAGCAACACAGACGGAACGAATATGGCGGAAAACCAGACGGGCGAGGGCGCGCAAAGCGGGAACACCAACGAATTTAGCCGCCTCGAACTCATGGCCAGCATCATGAGACCCCCTCCGGTTAAGTTTAAGGACTTGGAAGCGCTAGTCACTTCGCGGCTCGTGCGCGACCAGCTCAAGTTCGATTATCGGTTCGACTTTTTGCGGATCACGTCCGACACCGTGCTCGTGCCCATCACCGTGCAGATTCCGGTGCGCCAGTTGAGCTTCCAGGAAAAGGACGGCGTGGACTCTGCCTCCATGAACGTTTTCGCGCGGATCACCACGCTCAGCGGAAGAATCGTGCAGACATTTGAGGACACGCTCCGCGCCGATTACCCTATTGCGTTGCTGCAGAAATCACTCGGCACTTCCAGAATTTATCAGAAAGCCGTGCCGCTTAGCCCCGGCCTCTATCGCCTTGATGTCGTGGTAAAGGACGTGAATAGCGGCAACGTCGGCGTCGTGAACACCAGGCTGGCCGTACCGCGCTTCCAGGACGATGAGCTCAGTTCAAGCTCGCTGATTCTGGCGGACGACATCCAGCGTGTTTCGACACAGGACATCGGACTCGGGCAATTCGTCCTTGGCGACGTTAAAGTCAGGCCCAGGCTCGATCAGACCTTCGCGGTGGACGATAGCATTGGAATTTTCCTACAGGTCTATAACCTGAAAGTGGACGACAAGACCCACAAGGCGGATGCCTCGGTTGAATACCGCGTCACCAAGGAAAAGGAAACCGTACCCACGCTGAAGTTCGACATTCCCGCCGACAAGGTGCCCCAGCATGGCGAGGAAATGACCATCGAAAACAGGATTACGCTGGCATCGCTTCCTCCCGGCAAGTATCAGCTCGCCGTAGCGGTGACTGACAATCTTGCGAAGCAGACGATTACGCCGACTACGGATTTCACGGTAAAGCCGGCTCCGGCGGGCGCCCCTCAGGTAACGCCTCAAACCGCGCCCCAGGCCCCTCAAGGGAGGTGAAGCAGTTGAGTCTACGAGCGATTCGTGTCTTAGGCCTCGGTTGCTTTGCCTTGCTGTGCGCGCTGCCCGTTGTGGCTGCGCCTGGCGCGAGCAAGATTTCCGGCGTCGTCGTGGATCCCGCTGGCACGCCGCAGATGGGCGCGACCGTCCTAGTCTCCTCCGAACAGCTCGTTGCGGCATCGCCCGTCCAGCTACTTACGAATGATCGTGGACGTTTTTCCACCGCTACGCTGCCAGCTGGCCTGTATTCGATTCGCGTGACTCTCGCCGGATATCTGCCGGTGATGGAGCAGCACGTTGATGTAAACACCGAGCACGCCACGCTTCTTGAGATTGTTCTCGGTTCCGTATTCTCCTCATTCGAAAAATTGCGCCGCCAGTCCGACGCGCCCGTTGACTCCGATGACTGGACTTGGGTGCTGCGCACCTCAGCTGCCACTCGCCCTGTTCTGCGCTGGCAGGATGACACCGTGGCCCTCGACACCGCGTCCTTGCAGGACTCGGGCGATTCTTCCCAAACCGACCAGATCCACGGGCGTCTTGAGCTCACTTCAGGCGCGGATCATCCCGGTTCGATTGGGGAGCTTGCCGATTCGCCGGGCACCGAATTCGTGTACGACGTCGGACTAGGCGGCAAGAGCCGGTTCGTGATGGCTGGCCAGTTTAGCCACGAAGATGGCTCGGCGGCCGGCGGTTTTGCCGGAGAGTGGCTCCCTTCAGGTCTTGCCGGCGTGGGTCCGGTGACCACCATTCTAGTGCGCGAATCGCAGCTCGGCCCGGGCGGACCCACATTTCGTGGGATGCGGCTCTCGCACGACGATGAACTCGCATTGGGACACATCGTCAGCATCCGTTACGGGGCTGATTTTGTAGTGGCTGGATTCAACGGCACCACCTCGGCGCTCCGTCCGCGCGCCGAAGTCGCGCTTCAACTCGCGCACGCGTGGCGGGTTTCCGCGATCGTTGCCACCCATCCCTGGCAGGACGCCTCCGGTTCCTCAGGCGCGCTGCAATCCGCGCTCGATACCCTGGATGCGTTTCCCACTCTCCTGATTCGCGATGGACGTCCCGTGCTTGAGAACGGCCTGCACGAGGAGCTCTCTCTCGATTATGCCCTGGGTTCCCGGGCGGATTTGATCGCTTCGGCTTTCCACGATCTTTCAACGCACACGGCGGTCATCGGTCGTGGCGGCGCCGGCAGCCCCGATTTCCTACAGGATTACTTTTCGGAAGCGTTTGCCTATGACGGCGGCGCATCCAGTTCGGGCGGCGCTCGGCTGGTCTACCGCGAGAGAATCTCGAAGAATCTGACGACTACGGTCGTGTATGCCTACGCCGGTGCGCTCGCTCCCGACGGTGTCTCCTCCACGAACCTCCGCGACGAACTGGCGACCCGCTATCGCCAAAGCCTCGCCGGAGCCATCACCGCTACCGTCCCGCGCTTCGGTACAAAGTTCACCGCGAGCTACAAATGGCTCAACGGAACCACCGTCTCTGCGCAGGATGTCTACGGCCAGTCCCTTTATCATGTCGACCCCTACTTGAGCATGGAGATCCGCCAGCCTCTACCCAGCGTTTTCCCTGGCCATATGGAAGTCCAGGCCGATATGGGTAACCTTCTAGCCCAGGGGTACGTCCCAGTTGCTGTGGGTGATGGCTCCGTAATCCTCGTCCCTTCCTACCGCTACTTCCGAGGGGGCCTAAGCCTCCAGTTTTAGTTTTGTCGGTTGTTACTATAATTGGAAATGAACCTTCCACAAATGGAATTTGCCACGGTGAGTAGAAGTAACATAGCCGTAATATGCTCAAAACACGCCGGTTAGCTCCATTTTAATTGATGGTTACCTGGAAGCTGGCGTGCTGGCGTAGAATGGCAAAAGGGTCCCGGGTGGAGCTGGATGAACGACAGTCTTCGACTACGGCTAGGGGCAGTCACCCTGGCGCTACTGACGCTGACGGCGGTGATCTTTGCCGTTTTGAACTTCCAGCAGCGTTCGCGCTTCATCGTTCCCGATGACGGCGTCACCTGGATGGACACCGCCAACGGCGTCATGGCGTGGCACGTCGTTTCCGGAATGCCTGGCGACCGGGCGGGAATCAAGCAAGGCGATTACATCGAATCCCTCCACGGAACCCCGATCCACCGCGCCACCGACGTAACGAAACTGCTCTGGCGCGCAGGTCCCTGGACGGAAGTCCACTATGGAATCCGCCGGGACGGCGAGTCGTTCCAGGTGCCGCTGGTCACCGCGCCGCAGGAGAACCCCTCCTCGATTGAGAACTACCTCCGGGTCACCGCGCTGCTGTATCTCTTCATCGGACTTTTCATTTTCGCGCGCCGGTGGAACGCGCCGCGCGCAATTCATTTCTATGTCTTCTGCCTCGTATCGTTCATTCTTTACAGCTTTCATTACAGCGGCAAACTGAACTCGTTCGACTGGACAATCTACTGGGGCAACGTGGTCGCGCTTCTGCTGCAGCCGGCCCTCCTCGTCCATTTCGCGCTGGTATTTCCGGAGCGCCGCGGCACTCTCTGGCCGAAGCTGGTGGCTCTCTATAGCGTTCCGCTGGCGCTGCTCGGGCTCCATATCTCGGTGGCCACGGCGACTCTCGATTTCCTGCCGTCCATCAGCAGCCGCGAATTTCTTGACACGATCGAACTGCTTTACCTCGGCGTCTATTTCTTGCTCGCGGCGGCGATTTTCCTCGCCAGCTATTTCCGCGCTCCGAGCGGTGTGCTGCGGCAGCAATTGAAGTGGGTCACGGGCGGGGCGTTCGCGGGCATCCTGCCGTTTCTGCTGTTGTACATCCTGCCGCGATTCGTGAGCACGGTGCCGCAGTCGTGGATGAAGTTCTCCGTCTTTTCTCTCGCGCTGATTCCGCTCTGCTTCGGCTACGCCATCATCCGCTACCGGCTGATGGACGTGGACATCATCTTCAAGCGCGGCCTCGCTTACACGTTTGCAACCGGGGCGGTCGTCGCCATCTATTTCGTCGCGATCGCGCTGATCGGCGAGCTGACGCATACCACCCTGACCGCGGGGCCGGCCGGCGCCATCATCGCCATCGTCGTCGCTGCATTTCTGATTCAGCCGCTGCGCGATTGGGTGCAGGCGCGTCTCGATCATTTCTTCTACCGCGACCGGCTCGACTATCGCCGCACCCTGATTGAATTCGGGCGCGCGCTCACGAACGAAGTGCGCCTCGAGCCTCTGCTCGGCTCCGTGCTTGACCGCATCTCGCAAACGCTGCTGGTCGATCGTCTCGCTGTCTTTCTCGAGGATCCCGCGCATCCCGGCCAATTTGTGCTTTCGCGTTCGATGGGACTCCGGCCGGCGGGTCCGCTCGATCTCAGCTTTCTCGATCCGGCGCGTCCGGCGCTCGAGCGCGGCTGCCTGTTTTTCGAATCGGCGCGCGCCGCGACGGATGAAAGCGAATCGGTCCGCCGCACGATCGAGGAGCTCGACCTGAATTATTTCATCGCCTGCCGTTTCCACGATCGCGCCGCTGCCGTCATCGGTCTTGGCAAAACAGTTGATGGCGATTATCTTTCGAGCGATGACCTCGAATTGCTCTCCACCATCGCCGGTTATGTCGCCATCGCCGTGGAGAACGCCCGGCTCTATCAATCGCTCGAGCAGAAGGCCCTGCAGATCGAGCGCCTGAAGGACTTTAGCGAGAATATCGTCGAATCGCTGCGGATCGGCGTGGTCACCGTGGATCTCGATGACTGCGTCGAATCGTGGAATCCGCAGTTGGAAGACCTGCTCGAAATTCCGCGGAGCGAGGCCCTGCGCCGCAAGCTTGCGGACGTCCTTCCGCGCGACCTCGCCGGAGAAATCAGCGCGCAAGCGGCCAGCGACCATGTTTCCGGCATCTACCGGTTCCATCTGAACACGCGCAGCAACCGCCACCTGGTGGTCAACGCTTCGATTGCGCCTCTGCTCGCCAAGAACGGCGCGCGCTTGGGCCGACTGGTTCTGCTCGACGACATCACGCAGCGCGTGCGCCTGGAAGATCAAATGGTGCAGACCGAAAAACTAACTTCGCTAGGCTTGCTGGCCGCGGGCGTGGCGCACGAGGTGAACACTCCGCTCGCCGTCATTTCCAATTACATCCAGATGCTCGCGAAGCAGATTCCCGAGGACGATCCGCGGCAGAAAACCATCGAACGCATCGTGAAGCAGACATTTCGCGCGAGCGAGATCGTCAACAATCTGCTGAATTTTTCGCGCACCGGCGGGACCGAGCCGGTGGAAGTGGATTTAAATTCCGTGCTCGAGGAAACTCTGACGCTGGTCCAGCACCCGCTCAAGACCGCCCAGGTGAACGTCGTCAGGAGTTACGCGGAACGTCTTCCCGTGATTCTTGGGTCAACCACTCGCCTCCAGCAAGTCTTCCTGAATCTTTTCATGAACGCGCGCGACGCCATGCCCGGCGGCGGCATGCTCGAGGTCCGTACCGGCGCGCGAAACGGCTCGGTTGAAATCGAAGTCACCGACACCGGCGCGGGCATTCCGGCCGAGCACTTGCACCGCATCTTCGATCCATTTTTCACCACCAAAGCCACCGGCCGCGGAACCGGCCTGGGCCTCTCGGTGAGCTATGGCATCATCAAAGAACATGCGGGCAAGGTGGACGTGCGCTCGACACCAGGCAAGGGCACATCGTTCCGACTGGAGTTCCCTGTTGCCAGGAAAGCGGTTCATGCTTAGAGGATCGATACTCGTTGTTGACGACGAGCTGGAGATCCGCGAGGGTCTTGAGGCCCTGCTGACTTCGGAGAGCTTCGAAGTAACGCTGGCGGAAACGGGCCAGGCCGGCCTGCAGAAATTGGAGGACCAGCCCTTCGATCTGATGCTGCTCGACGTGAGCCTGCCGGACCGCAACGGACTCGACATGCTGCGCGAAATCCGCCTTCGCGACCCGCACCTTTCCATCATCCTCATCACCGCCTACGGCTCCATTGATATGGCCCGCGCGGCGTTCAAGGGCGGCGCGCAGGACTACATCACCAAACCGTGGTCGAATGACGAGTTGATCGCGCAGATCTCGATGGCCATCGAAGGCCGCCGGCTGCGCGAAGAAAACGTTCACCTCAAGCGCGCGCTCAAGCAGCGCTACAATTTCCCGAACATTGTCGGCAAGAGCGAGAAGATGCTGGCCGTGCTCGATCTGGTCACCCAGGTCGCACCCTCGCGCTCGACAGTCCTCATCTCCGGCGAAAGCGGCACCGGCAAGGAAGTGATCGCCAAAGCCATCCATGCCGCGTCCACGCGTACGGACAAGGCGTTCATCCCCATCAACACGGGCTCAATCCCCGTGGACCTGCTCGAATCACAGCTCTTTGGCCACGTGAAAGGCGCGTTCACCAGCGCCGTCGCCTCGAAGAAAGGCCTGTTCGAAGTTGCTGACCAGGGCACGATCTTCTTCGACGAAATTTCCACGATCGGTCCGGAAACGCAGGCGAAGCTTTTGCGCGTGATTCAGGAGCGCGAATTCATGCGCCTCGGCGGCACCGAAACGATCAAGGTGGACGTCCGCATCCTGGCCGCGTCCAACGAAGATCTTCGCAAGCTCGTACAAAGTGGCCGCTTCCGCGAGGATTTGTTTCACCGCCTCAACGTGATCTCGATTCACCTGCCGCCGCTGCGCGAACGCAAGGAAGATATCCCGCTGCTGGTCGTACGCTTCCTCGAGCAATTCTGCAAGGACAATGGCAAGCCGCCTCGCAGCTTCACGCCCACCGCGATGAAGCTGCTCATGGATTACGATTGGCCGGGCAACATTCGCGAGCTAGAAAACGCGGTCGAGCGCGCCGTGGTGCTTTCCACGCACGAGTCCATGGATGCCGATCTGCTGCCCGAAAGCGTCCGCACCCGCGAAATCGTCAGGGGCGTTCGCTTGCAGCTCGCCGAATTCCTGCCGCCGCTGCCGGGGGAGATCGGCTCGCGCAACTCCGTGCCGCCACCCTCGCTCTTCGAAATCCTCGAGGAGGTCGAGCGGCGCATTATCGTGGACATGCTCGAGCGCACCAACTGGAACCAGACCGAAGCCGCCGAGCGCTTCCAGATTCCGCTATCAACCCTCAATCAGAAAATCAAGCGCCTCGGCATTGAGACTCGCCGCCGACCGGGTGCCCCTCGGGGCGGTCCCGGCATCGCCTACGGCGAAGATACCGCCGAATTCTCCGCGGGAAAATAACTCCGCGCTTCGATTCAAAGTAGGGGCGTAGCACCGCTACGCCCGGTGCGGCGTCATCCATGCGCGATCACGAGCACGGCCGTGGCATCGGCGCTGATTTTTCTCCAAAGCGTTCAGGAAACCAGCGAACGTCCGGCAATACTTTCGAGGATTCGATATGGGGCGTAATCCGGCGCAACCAGCGCCTTCGGCGGAATCAGAAATGTTTGTTCGAGCGCGTATTGCCCGGACATGGCTGCATGCGCCACGCCGTCGGTAAACACAAGCCAGGTGGAAAGCGGCGGAAATTCCAGCCGCGTCTTCGGGCAATTCTTCTGAAACTCGGCGTTTTCCTTCAGATAATCGTGAAAGCCGAGCATGAACATGTCGTAGGGCGTGCGGCCCATTCCGCGGAAGCCCAGCTTATCGCCCCAATCCTGCACCGTGCGGCTGACCCAGGAATCGTCAGCGATTCGTTTCAGGCCGGCGTCCACCGCGTACTGCCGCGCAAGAAGTTCGAAGCTTTCGGTCGTGTTCCATACGCGCGGCTTCACCGAGTTCAGGTTCGTGAAGACGCGCAGGATGCGCCCGCCCCGCGTGGGACGGCTCGGAAACGCGTCCACGTGCAGCAGGTCGTTGCGCTTATGCAGCGGCAGCCCGCGCCTTTCTTCCTCGAACGGGCGAAAGCTGGAGAAATCTACGGTCCACTTCCCGGCGTAGGGCTGGAGAAACTTTGTGAGGAAATCGATCAGTTGCACGCTGTAGTTCCGCAGGATGGCATGCACGTGCTCAACCGTCGCGGCGTCCCCGGCCACGCCCCGCAGGATATCCTCGCTCGGGCGGTAGGAAACGTTCTTGTGCATTCGCAGCTCGGCCCATTCTTGCGCGAGCAGAAAATCGCGGTCTTCGTTCGGAAGATCGAAGGGCAGGTCGCGAAAGAAAAGAATCTGGCCGCGCTCCAGCAGTTCGCACCACGTGCGCGACCTCGCGCCGCGCTGTTCGGGACGCGCCCACCCGCCGGCCAGGCTGTAATCCTCCACCGCCATCCAGGGCAAGTTCGCTCCGTCGCCTTCCACCTTGTTCAGTTCTTTGCCGGGACTGGCGGCGTATATCCGCGCGGCATCAACGCGGTGCCGAGTCCCTCCGCGCGCGACAGGTCCACGCCATCGAGCTTCGTTTCGCGCAGGATCGCGGTTTTCAGGATCGCGCCCTCGAAGTCCGCGCCCTGGATATCCGCGTCGCGAAAATTTGCCGCGCCAAAATCGGCCCGCCGCAGGATAGCCTGCCGCAGGCTCGCTCGGAACAATTCCGCGCCCCCGGCTTGCGCTTCGGTCAGGTCCGCACCGCTCAGATTCGCCTCGGTCAAATCCGCCTTGCGCAGGTCGGCGCTCCGCAAATTCGACCTGCTCAAGTCCGCCGAAGCCAGCTTCGCTTCGCGCAGGTTGGCCTCTTCCAGCTTCGCGCCCTGCAGATCGGCGTAAGCGAGGTTCGCCTTATAAAGGTCCGCGCGAGAGAGATCGAGGCCCGCCAGTTCGGCGCGCACTCCTCCGTCTTTGCCCCGCACGAACAGCGCATGCGCCGCGAGAATCTCCGACAGCGTCTTGCCGTTCAGGCGGATCTTCTCCGGCGATCGCAATCCTCCGCCTTTTAACGCACTGAATATGCTCATAGTCACCCGCGGGATAAGATACGCTCTCCCATGCATTTTACTAGAGACGGCGTGGCTCTGCACTCCTATACGGAACGCCGCATCGAACCCTATGTGTTAAGTTAAGCTAGATGGATCGCCTCGCGAAACTCGCGAAAATCACCCGATCGCTCGGCGCGGCGCTGGCAATCGCCCTCTTGTTTACCGCCCCTCGACCGGCAGCGCAGGAGCAGCCCAAGCCGCCAAACGAGGAAACCGTCGCGAGCCTGTCCGCCGGCCGAGTCGTGGTAGCCGTCGTGAAGGGCGCGATCCTCATCGGCACCATCGAAAATCCAATCGAACCGGACACGCATCCCCCCACGCCCGTCGCCATCGGAAGCGTGCGCGTGGGCGTGATTCTCGGCGCGGTCCGCTGGTCGTCGCCTTCCTCGCAGCGCGAAATCGCGCGCCTCGACGAGGATCTTCCGCACCTTCGGAGCCGCGCCGTGACCCAGGCGCAACATCTCGCCACTGATCCCGCAGGCACCGAAGCCACGGACCTCGAATCCGTCGGCCAGGGACTGCTCGACCGCCTCAACGAAGTCGCGCAGGACCTTCACTCCAAGGTTGATCTGCCCGCGAAAGAGCCTCTTGCCGAATTAGTTCTTGCGGGCTATGCCACCGACTACGGCCCGGAAGTCTGGCAACTGGCCTACGCGATGAAGCAGCAGGAAGAAACACCCGGCTACTGGACTACGCGCGTCCTGCTGCCAAGCTACGTGCAGTTCTGGCCGCCGGAGAAGGGTCAGCCGCACACGCTCATCGAATTCGCTTACCCGCCGGAAAACGCGCCGCCGACCGTGCTCGAGCTGCTGCGCCAGAAAGATCCGCGCCTGGAGAAATTGACTTCTTCGGACCCGAAAATGGCGGAGGTCGCGCGGCTGTTCCTGCAGGGCGAAAGCAACAAAATCCCCGCCGCCGACGCGACGCAGTTCCTACGCGCCGCTCTCGACGCGATCGCCCCGCCCGACACGCGCGAGACCATGGCCATCATCAACGCGGAAACCGGATTCGCGTGGATTCTCGCGCCGCCCCGCGAAACAGCTTTGCCCGGCATACAACCGGCGCGCCCGCCCGACGCGCCCTCGCTCCTGCACCCCACGCAATAATCGCCGCTTTCTACCCTCCTCGGGATTCGTCGCCGCGAGCATCGGTTTCGTAGGGGGCGTAGCACCGCTACGCCCGGCAAAGGAACTTGGCGAGCCCTCGCCATTCTCCGCGAATGCTCCGCCCGCCACGTTGTGGTCATGGCCACGCGACTGCGACGCCACACCGGGCGTCCGCCGCGGCGGACTGCGCCCCTACGACACCACGGCACATTCTCCGCGCGACCTGCGCGACAAATCCAGACTACCGACGACTACTTGTTTTCGGAAATTTGTTTCTGCAGGCGGGCGTTCTTTTCCGCTACTGACTTTACGAGCTCTTCCTTGTGTGCAACCAGCTTCCGCGCAATCTCCGCATCAGATAGCCCCAGAATCTCCGCCGCAAAAATCGCCGCGTTGACAGCTCCGGCCTTATCAATCGCCATCGTCGCCACGGGGATTCCGCCCGGCATCTGCACGGTTGCCAGCAGCGCGTCGAGCCCGTTGAGCGTGCTCGTGGCCATCGGCACGCCAATCACCGGCAGTGTCGTGTTCGCCGCCATCACTCCCGCCAGATGCGCCGCCGCTCCCGCCGCCGCAATCACTACCTTCAGGCCGCGTATCAGCGCCGTCGTCGCATATTCGTGCGCGCGAGCCGGGGTGCGATGTGCGGAAAGCACTTCCATTTCGTACGCGATGCCGAATTTTCCGAGCGTTTTTCCCGCTTCGCTCATCACCGGAAAATCCGTGTCCGACCCCATCACGATCCCCACCAGCGCCATGCTCGGTTTGCTTCCCTTCGCCACTGTCTGCGTCTCCTTAGAATTGCTACCGGAAGGGTCAGGTTTCAACCCGCCGTAAGACTCGCATTCACCTCGCGGATTTTAATCCCCGAAGTGCTTTGCGGCCTTCCCGCCAATATCGGTGCGATAGTGCGCACCCTCAATCTCGATTTTGCTCGCCGCGTCATAAGCCGCACGGCGCGCGCTCGCAAGATCCTCACCCATCGCGCTGACCACCAGCACTCTACCACCGTTTGTGTAATAGGTTGCTCCGCTCCGCCGCGTCCCCGCGTGAAACACGACCGCCCCCGGCACTTTCGCCGCATCCTCCAGGCCATGAATCTCCACGCCTGTCTGCGGATCGCCCGGATATCCTTTCGACGCGATCACCACGCACACGCCCGCGCCCGGAAACCACTTCGCTTCGAATCCTTCCAGGTCGCCGGTCGCGGCTTGCATGCACGCCTTCGCCAAATCGAAATCCGCGCGCAGCAGCACCGCTTCCGTTTCGGGATCGCCGAGCCGGCAGTTGTACTCCAGAACTTTCGGCCCCTCCTCCGTCAGCATCAATCCAAAATAAAGGAAGCCGCGATAGGGCATTCCGTCCGCGTGAAGCCCTTCGAGCGTGGGCCGCACGATCGTCTCGATAATGGTCTTCTCGAGCGCCGCGGGCAAAATGTCGTCAATCGAATAAACTCCCATCCCGCCGGTGTTCGGCCCTTCGTCGTTGTCGAACGCGCGCTTGTGATCGCGCGCCGGCGCAAGCCGAATGAAATTCTTGCCGTCTGTCAGGATGATGTAGGAAAGCTCTTCGCCCGCGAGCCCTTCTTCGAATAGGACGTGCGAGCCTGCCTCTCCGAATTCGCCGTTCACCATCACTCGCTCGACAAACTCCGTCGCCTCGTCCGCGGACGACGTGACCAGCACACCCTTACCCGCGCACAAACCGTCCGCCTTGACCACCAAAGGCCAATCCACGGAATCGAGCGCCGTGTACGCCTCCAGGGCCTCGACATAAACTCCATACACTCCCGCCGTCGGAATTTCGTGGCGCTGCATGAACTCCTTCGAGAAGATCTTGCTTCCCTCGAGTTGCGCCGCTTTCGCGGCCGGGCCCAGCAACTTCAGCCCGCGCCGCTCGAATTCGTCGGCGATCCCCAGGACCAACGGCATCTCCGGACCCACAACTGTCAGATCCGCTCCGAGTTTGGCGGCCAAATCCGCTGCCGCTTTCACGTCTTTTACGTCGAGCGGCACGCATTCGGCATCCTTGGCAATTCCGACATTCCCCGGAGCGCACCAAATCTTTTCAACCGACGCGCTCTGCGCGAGCTTCCACACAATCGCGTGTTCGCGTCCGCCGCCGCCGATCACAAGTATCTTCACAATGTTTCGCCGTCGAGAATCAAGAACCATACGGTGCGCCGTCGGCGGTGTCAACCCCGCGTCGCAACGCGTTCGTCGCCGAAAGCTTTGTACGAGCGCAACACCGTTACGAACGGCGCAGATGCTTGGCAACTCGCAGGCGATAGGCCGACTCCCAGCTGTGTAAGGATAGCTAAAGTTTCTGCTCCGCTTCTCTAGAGGCTTTCAGGGATAGGCGGCTTGTATATGCTTCGGCTAGCATTCTAGGTGCGCCGCCCGGCGGAGATCCGAGCGGCGAATTCATTGTCTCGAGCGCAGGGGAAGCGTACGATTCATGAATGAGACGGCAGGTAGGAAGTTCCGGCAAAGTATGACCGCACCTGATTCCAGGCGGAGGAAAAAATGAGCCGACAAAAACTCCTTGGTACCACCATTCTGCTCGCCATTTTCTTTGCTCTTTTGCTCCCCATGCTTGCTGTGGCGCAGAACCAGCTGTTGGGCGAAGTAGAAATTCTGGGAAAAACAAAAATCGACAAGACATCGGGCGTTTGGGTGGACGGGCAATATCTCGGGTATGTGAACGAGCTGACCGGTGACAAGAAAATCCTGCTCCTGCCAGGCGACCACGAAATTGACGTTCGGCAGGCCGGCTATATTTCACAAGTTCAGACAATCACGGTGGAGCCCGGCAAGAAAACCACAATCAGCGTCAGCATGCAGAAGGACCCCAGGGCCCAATTCCCCAGCGGCGAAACTTCCCAGGTCAAACTGGATGTTACGCCGGACCGCGCCGCAGTCTTTGTTGACGACGCTTATGCCGGAACGCCCAAGGAGTTTGGCGGCGTTGGGCGCGCAATGGTGATCGCGCCCGGCAAGCACCACGTAAAAATCGCCCTCGCCGGGTATCAGGACTTCACGACCGAAATCAATTTGCGGCCCGGTCAAAAGATTACGATCAAAACCGATCTCGTTCCCGGCAGCATCTCGCAGGCCGGACCTGCCATCAAAAGCAATTGAGTCAACATTCGCCGCGCTGATTCTTCCGGACGAATGATGCGCCGAGAGTCTTGGCCACCGGTCGTCATAGAGACTGCAAGAACTCGATGATGGCTTCCTGGTCCTCCTTCTTCAGCTTTTCAAATTGCTGGGTTACATGCGCTGCCTCGCCGCCGTGCCGCAGGATTGCGTCGCGGAACGTCAGGGACGTGCCGTCGTGCATCATTCGCGGACGCAAGCGGACTCCCCATAAAGGAGCGGTACGTATTTTGTTCCGGCTGCTTTCGAAATTCTGCTTCGCGAGATAGCCCGACATTATGCGAAAGACTTTTTTACCGTAGTGCTCCTGGATCGCCTGCAGGATTCCATCGCCCGTGCCGACGTCATGCATCAGGAAATCTCCATACGGATGAAATGTGATTGACCCGAGCGCGGCCGGAATTGTAAACGCTCCGCCGTCGATTTTCGTTCCCGCGGGAGCGGTGGTCATTGTTTCGACGTGGCAAGTCTCGCAACCGATCTTGTTAAACAAGCCGTTGCCCTCCCTCGCGAACGGGCTGCCCGCGAGCTGTGTATCGCGCGCCGGCGCTTTCGTGGCTCGGATAAACCGCGCAAAGTGATCAATGTCTGAGAGGCCGTCCGGTCCCGGCGTGTCGTTGGGCTCCGAAACAGTGTTGCAAATCTTGGTTACCTCGTCCGGCTGCAGCCGGTTTGTGATGCCCATCTCATTCAGGTAAGCGTCGCTGGCGAAGGATAGCAGGCTCGCGTGCTGGTCTTTCCACCCGAACCGGCCCACGGCCATCTGTCCGGGCGCTTCCACGATGGGGACCTGGAGAACCTGCCCGCAGATTTTTCGGTGGGAAGTTTTGCATTGTTGCTCGGCGAGTTCGATGAGGGTTTGGTCGGAGACCGCCTCAACGAAGCCGTCTCCCAACAGACTCAAAGAAAGGCGCAACGTCCGGACGTTCTCTATATCGGGAACTCGTTCTTGAATTTCGTTGTTGGGAAAAGCGCCGTTAGGACAAATCGCTCGATCGTTCACGAGTGACCGTCCCGTGATCACTTCGGCTCCGTGAGCGATTGGGATCTCGGCATCGACGAAATGCCCGTCGGGACCTTGATGGCCGACGCGTAATTCCGTTACCTGCGAGGCGGCGCCTGAAACTGGATTCTGGTGACACTCGCGGCAGGACTGCGCGTTATAGAGCGGTCCAAGGCCATCGCTTATCTGCTCGATTCCTTCGAATCTTGTTTGATCGGCTTGATGAGTCGCATCATCCGTGACTCCATTGCTCTTGTTGTCAAAACCGGTGGGCGCTTCCGTTGTATGAGGGGCAGACGAGGCGAGCATAAGACCCAGAACGCCCAAAGAGATCAAGAGTCGCATGGCGTATTCCCATCCTTAGGACGACCTCGCGACAGGAACTCTTGCTCAAAGGACTTGTCTCTGCTATCTCCGCCACAAGCCCGTGAGGCTGCACCCAAGTCGAGAGGACGGATCCTCAATCGTGAATACTCCCTTCTCTGCCCAAATGAAAGAACAAATGCGGCGTCTGAAGGTTGACGTCCATGGGGGCTGACTCCTGGTTGTCGCGCCAATCGAACACGCGGAGCATAACGATAGGACTTGTCGTGGGCGCACTGCATGAGAAGTTAGGCATCACAATGGAAACGATCATTTCAAAAGGTCAGCTTCTGTTCGGCGTCGCAATAGCGGCCTATGGTGTCGAAAATATCATCTGCGCTCACCTTGGCCCGTCGATCCGCGGCATACCTTGGTTTCCGGCAAACGCATTTTGGGAATATGTCACCGGCATTGCCCTTCCCGCCGCCGGCCTCAGCATCATCATCAAACGGATGGGCTAGCGGGGAGCGTTTCTGCTGGGGTTAATGTTTTTGCTCTGGTTCCCGCTTCTGCATTTCCCCAGAGTCGTCGCCGCGTACCGCTCACATGATCCCAACGCTCCGGCGGAGTGGTCCAGTGCGTTTATCGCGCGCGCGATCTGCGGTGGATTCTGGATTTGCGCCGTGCACGCTCAGCAGCGGCGCCATCAAAATATAAAATAGTGACGTTTGCTTATCGGGAATTGACAACAGGTGGAGATTACGTAGCCCTGAAGAACGACGCCAAGGCCGTCGAACGCGAGAGGCTCTGGCAGCCTCTACGATAGCGCCATAAACCGACTCTATCTAAGGGCGGCGCCGGAAATGTGGACGCCCTTGGTCGCCCGAAACACTATATCCGACGCATTAGTGGTCGAGTGGCTTCGATCTTCTTCCCCTTCTTTAAGCTCTTGGCGCGCTTGCTGGTCTTCTTGGCTGCCATTGTGGTTCTCCCTTTTTCAATTCGCCCCTGGCGGGCTTGTTGAAAATTTATACGCGAGCCGGCGTCGAATGTCTAGCCCAATGACGGCGCAACTCTTGCCCCGTGGAATGTGGGAGTATAGTTTCGACGGCGAAATCAGACAATGAACGCACCATCCACTCGCGACACGGACGTCCTCATCATCGGCGCAGGGCCTACGGGTCTGGTGCTGGCCCTTTGGCTGACGCGGCTGGGCGTGCGCGTGAGAATCGTGGACAAGACGGCCGAGCCCGGTACGACTTCGCGTGCGCTTGCGGTGCAAACGCGCACGCTCGAGTTCTACAGCCAGATCGGCCTTGCTGACGCGGTCGTCGAACGTGGACGAAGGGTCATCGCTATAAATTTCTGGGTGGCCGGCAAAAAGACGGCGCGCGCTGTGTTCGGTGAGATCGGCGCGGGCCTCAGCCCGTTTCCCTACGCAGTGGTCTTTCCCCAGGACGAGCACGAACGTCTGTTGATCGCGCGCCTGGGCGAAGTTGGCATGGAGGTCGAACGCCAGACAGAGCTCGTGGGCTTTGAGGAGGCGAACGGCCGTGTGATCGGGCGCCTGAAGCGGCCGGATGGAACGCAGGATACGTGCGAGGCTGCCTACATTGCCGGGTGCGACGGGGCGCATTCCATTGTGCGTGAGACGCTGCAAATCGGTTTCCCGGGCGGCACGTACAATCATCTTTTCTACGTCGCCGATGTGCAGGCGCGCGGTCCCGCCATGAACGGCGAGCTCCAGGTCGCGCTGGACAGAGCCGATTTTCTTGCGGTCTTCCCGCTGCAGGGTGACGGACGCGCGCGGCTGATCGGCACGGTGCGCGACGAAGTTGAACATCAGCACGAGAACCTCTCGTGGAACGACGTCAGCAAGCGCGTGATCGAATGGATACGCATTGACGTCGAGCGCGTGAACTGGTTCTCGACCTACCGCGTGCACCACCGCGTCGCCGATTGTTTTCGCAAGCGTCGCGCGTTCCTGCTGGGCGACGCCGCGCACATCCACAGTCCCGTGGGTGGACAAGGCATGAACACTGGCATCGGCGACGCCGTGAACCTCGCCTGGAAATTCGCCGCCGTGCTGCACGGGCGCGCGAACGCGTCGCTGCTCGATAGCTACGAGCCGGAACGGATCGCCTTTGCGCGGCGCCTGGTCGCGACGACCGATCGCGCGTTCACGGGCGTCACGAGCCCCGGAGCGATCGCGAGGCTAGTGCGGCTGCACATCGTGCCGCTCTTGATTCCGCGTTTGTTCGCGCTCAAGAGGATGCGGCGATTGATGTTTCGCACCGTTTCACAGACCGGGGTGAATTATCGCGGAAGCAGCTTGAGCGAGGGGCGCGCGGGAACGATTCACGGCGGCCACCGTTTGCCATGGGTGACGGCGGATTCGAACGGTGTCGCCGGCGACAATTTTGCGCCGCTCACTTCGCTGGACTGGCAAGTCCACGTGTACGGAGATGCCGCACCAGAAATGAAGCCGGCGTGTGACGCGCGCAACTTACCGCTGCACGTTTTTCCGTGGCGCCCGGAGATGAATCGAGCGGGGCTGAAGCGCAATGCTGCGTATCTCGTGCGGCCCGACGGCTACGTGGCGCTAGCGGATCCTGCCGGAAGCGCCACGGCGGTCGCGTCCTACCTCGACGCGCGCAACCTCACTGCGAGGAAATAGAAGGTTGGAGACGGCCGCTGATGCGGAGGAGACGTCAGCGATCGCGCCCACGGCTGAGTCCGGCCCAATTGACTATCACCGTTATCGGCGGTGTAGCTTTGTCATCGAGCGCCACGACGCTCAGGAAGCGCTGCCCGTCGCTCGGCCCACGCAGGACTTCCCCTGCCCCTTCGGTGAATAGCGACGTCGGCGTCCCGGCATCGATTGTGCCGTCGCTTCTGAGCCTTACGGTCACCGCCATCAGGCTACCCGCCGTAACGTAGAAAATCTCCTTGCCATCGCGTCGCCAAAACGGCCTTTGGCCGCCATTCGTCGAAATCGGCCACGCGCGCCCGGGTCCGGGAAAGGGTCGTACGTAGATCTCATTCCGTCCCGATTCATCCGAGGTGTAGGCGATCCATTTGCTGTCTGGCGAGAAAATTCCGGCCGTCTCCTCCGCAGGACCCTGAACGACGGCGAAAGGCTTGTGCTCGGGACCTTGAACCGGGAGGGCCCACAGGTCGCGCGCAGTCACTGGGCTCTGAGTGGCGAAAAGAATGTACTTTCCATCCGGTGACCAGTCACTCACGTTCTTGGCCTCGGAGGATTCCAGCAGAAGCTCCGCGGGACTGGCACTGCCGACATCCCTCCAGTAAATATTGAGCACTCCCTTTGTGTCGGAGCAAAACGCGATCCGGCGACTGTCCGGGGACCAGGCAAAATTGCTGGCGCCGTCACTCGTAAACGGATCCAACGTTCCGCGCGCGGTGTCCATGAGCCAGATGTTCGGCTCGCCGCTTACGAAGCGGTCGATCGCCACGAATCGCCCGTCAGGAGACAATCTCGCGCTGTCGTAATCGACCAGCGGATCGCCGATCGTACCAACTTGGCGGCCCGAACGATCACGCCACACCAACTGTCGCCTGACGCGGGCAGCCGGGTAGTACGCGATTATCCCCGTCATCGAAGCCGAAGCTGGTTTGCGTCCGGTTGGCACAGCCGACAAGTCCGAGGCTATCGGCAAGGGATCGCCGGTTAGTGCAAACCGATTAAGGTCCACCCGCTGAGCGTAAAGCACGCCCTCGCGCACAAATAACACTTGGTCCGGTGGCGCCCAAGAGGCCGGTCCATCCGCGTCGAAGAGGCGATGAACGTCGGTTGCGTCGAGCGAACCGATGTACTCGCCTCGGACGCCGGGCGGCCCGAGCACCCAAAAGATAAAATGATGGCCGTCGGCCAGAAACTCCGGATCGCGGTGTCCCGCGTCCTGCGCGGCCAGTCGCGTCACCGGCTCCGGTGCGCCGCCCGACGACGCAACGCGATATAGCGGCCCGTTCCCGCCTGGAGCGAAGAGAATTGTGCCGTCGGCGTTCCACGTGCCGCCGCGCGGAGTCGGCGCATCAGCCAGCGTCCGCACCGTGCCACTTGCGACATCGATCCGTTTCAGCTTCTGACTTGCGAAGAATCCGATGGACTGGCTGTCGGGTGACCAGAACCATGCCCCTCCTGCCGTGTCGGCGAGCAGCTTCGCGACCTCCGAGTCGAGCGGGCGCAGCCACAGCCCTGGTCCGGAGGTCGAGCCGTATGCTATCTGACGGCCGTCAGGGGACAGCAGCACTTCGCCACCTGAGGACGTGGGTGTTACGATCTGCAGCCGCACCTCTGGTGAGGCTGGAGGGCGTGAAGTCGACCGCCAGACAAGAGCAACGATAGAGGCGGTCACGGCAAGGAGCGTCATGACGAGGGCCACCACCCAGGCTAGCCGTTCACGACGTGCAGCAACAGCGGAGAGACTAACGGGAGACGAGTCCAGCGGCGCGCCCGAGAGAACTCCGTCGAGCGAAATGCGCGCCTCGCCGATGGCTTGCAATCGCTGCTTGAGGTCTTTCTGCAAGCACCGCTGGAGCAGCACTCGAACTTGGATCGGTGTTGTCGCTGGAAGCTGAGACCAATCCGGTTCTTCCTTAATAACCGCCGCCAGCGTGTCCGTCACTGTCTCTCCGCGAAAAACCACCTTCCCCGTGAGCATTTCGTATAGCACGCACCCAAACGCCCAGATATCCGCGCGCCGATCGACTGCTTTTCCTTTCGCCTGCTCCGGCGACATGTACGCCGCAGTTCCCAGTAACACTCCTGCCTGCGTCGCCATCCGGCTGAGCGTCGGCGAATTCGCCATGTCGGTGGATGCGGCGTCGCCCTCGATAGCTTTTGCAAGTCCGAAGTCGAGAACCTTCACGGCGTCGTCGTTCGTCACTTTCACGTTCGCGGGTTTCAAATCTCGATGCACGATGCCGCGCTCGTGCGCGTATTCCATCGCGTCGCATATTTGCCTCGCGATCCGCAGCGCCTCATCAATCGGAATCGGGCCGGAGCGAATGCGGTCGGCGAGCGTCGGGCCTTCGACCAGTTCCATCACCAGCGCGTGCGTGCTGCCGGAATCTTCGAGTCCGTAGATCGAAGCAATGTAGGGATGATTGAGCGATGCGAGGACTTTCGCTTCGCGTTGGAATCGCGCCATGCGTTCGGCGTCGCGCGCGAATGCATCAGGCAGGACTTTCAGCGCCACATCGCGCCCGAGCTTGGAATCGCGCGCGCGGTAAACCTCGCTCATCCCGCCCGCACCAATCGCGGCAAGAATTTCGTATGGCCCGAGGCGATTGCCGGAGCTGAGCGCCATTTGGGGCTGAATTATACTCCCGGAAGTATTAGCGCATCGCGTTCAAATCCCGACATCGCTTGCCCCGACGCCACAAAAATGTTTTCATCTGACGTGATGCACTGGGACTTCGCGCTCATCCTGATTTTTCTTGCCACAGCTGTGCCGCTGCTCGGGCGGCGCCGCATCCGCCAGTTGATGCGCATGCCGGAGACAACCAAGCGCGATCGCCTCAGGCTCTACGCATCCACCGTTGCGTTTCAGTGGGTTGCTGCCGCCGTTGTGCTATGGCGCGCAAACGCTCATCAAATCGCGCTTGCCCGTCTCGGAGTCGCTATTCCCAAACCGGAACTCACCGCAATCGTCTCGGTTGTGCTGGCGGCGCTCGTCCTGGCAAACCAGCTCGTAAGCCTTCGACACTTGGCCACGCACCCCGCCGAGGCGCAAGGCGTGCTGCCGCAGCTCGCGCTAAAAATATTTCCTCAGGACACTGTCGAACGGGTCGCGTTTTCCGCCGTCGTCGTTACGGTTACTATCTGTGAGGAACTGATCTATCGCGGTTTCGTCCAGCGCGTATTTGAGGACTGGTCGGGCGGCCTCATTCTGGCCGGCATTTTTGGTTCTGCGGCGATGTTTGCGGTCGCGCACCTGTATCAGGGTAAGCGCGGCCTGTTAACTACTTGCGTAGTTGGTATTCTCTTCGCAGCCATCCGTACCTGGACCGGGAGCTTGCTGGCGCCGCTCATTGCGCACTTCATTGCCGACATAACTGCAGGTCTACTAGCGCCGTCCCGCCTTCGATCGGCATTATCTAGCGTTGTGACTGCGGCGGCCACAACTAACTTAATATCAATGCGATAGGGTAGTATCAGTATTTGTCTAGCTGTATAATGAAGATGATTTCAAATTCGCTGATCGAAGATACGCTCCATGACTATGGCGTAGCCCTCGTGCCGGGCATGACCGACAAGATCAGCTCCTATATCTCCCTGCTTTTGAAGTGGAATGAGAAGATTTCCCTGACAACGGTTACAACTCCAGCCGAGATACTCAAATTTCACTTCGGTGAAAGCATTTTTGCAGCTTCCGTCTTAGATTTCGAGAAAAGTCGGCTCGCCGACGTTGGCACCGGAGCAGGTTTTCCGGGGCTGCCGCTCGCGATCGCTGTTCCAAGTCTTGTTGTCGTGTTGATCGAGTCAATCGGAAAGAAATGCTCGTTCCTATCGGAAGTCGTAAGGACCTTGCAGCTCGAAAATGTCATAATCTTCCGCGGGCGGATGGAAGATTTTCCCGCTGACTCCGAACCACATAATTTCGTCGCGGCCCGAGCCTTGGGCCGCCTCGCCAAGCTTCTCGCTTGGACGAAAGGACGTATCGCCGCCGACGGCAAGGTAGTTCTCTGGCTCGGCGAAGCGGACTCTCGCGAGATCTCCATGAACCGGGGTTGGCGCTGGGAAGCTCCTAGGCCGATCACTGGCTCCGAGAGGCGATACCTATTGGTTGGCTCTCCAAACAGATGAATTTCGCCGAGAGCTAATCGGAATGTTCCACGTGGAACATTCCTCGCGGGTGATTCATAATTGTTCCACGTGAAACATCTTGCGCCTCATGAAAACTCTCTGATACATTCGCGCTGCAATCTGGGGGATTCGCTTGGCGCGAGTTATTGCCGTCGCCAACCAAAAGGGCGGCGTTGGAAAGACAACCACGGCTGTAAACCTCGGTGCCTCGCTCGCCGCCTCCGAGCAGCACACCCTAATCATTGACTCCGATCCGCAGGGAAACGCCACCAGCGCGCTTGGTTTCGCCAAGGATCCTGCCCGCCGCACACTCTATCAGGCGCTGATTCTCGGCGAGCCCATCGAACGCGTCACGATAGACGCACAAATCGATCGCCTCGATCTGATTCCGTCAGACAAGAACCTAGTCGGCGCGGCTGTCGAGCTGATTTCCATGGAAAACCGGGAATATCGCCTTAGAGAGGCAATTCAGCCGCTCCGCGATAAGTACGAGTATATTTTGATCGATTGCCCCCCATCTCTCGACATTCTCACGGTCAACGCGCTGGCCGCGAGCGATTCGATTATGGTCCCCGTTCAGTGCGAATTCCTGGCCCTCGAGGGAGTATCGGAGCTTCTTGATACTCTTGCCCGACTTCGCCGCGCCATTAATCCGTCGCTCGCGATCGAGGGAATCCTACTGACGATGTACGATGACCGCACCACCCTATCCAAGCAGGTGGCGGCCGACCTCCGGAGCTTCTTCGGAGCGCAAGTGTTCGAGAGCGTAATTCCTAGGAACGTCCGTCTGGCCGAGGCGCCGAGCCACGGAATGCCGGTGATGTTCTACGACATACATAGTAAAGGCGCCGAAAGCTATATACAACTAGCCAAGGAGGTTATCGTCAATGCCCAGAAACGCGTTGGGCCGGGGACTGAGCGCACTGATCAGGGATCCGGAACCACAGGAACCTCAGCCGCCGCAGCAGCAGCCGGCAGCAGCGGCGCGGGGAGCAGCAGCGACGGCGGTAGCGCCGGCCCTGGCACCGAATGAAGCCTTTCTGCAGGTTGATACTGACCTGATCGATCCCAGCCCTTTTCAGCCGCGCTCTCGATTTCGCGAAGAGGCGTTGGAGGAATTGGCGCGATCCATCCGCGCCACCGGCATCGTGCAGCCGCTCGTGGTTCGCCGGATGGGCACGCGCTTTCAATTGATCGCCGGGGAGCGCCGCTGGCGCGCCGCGCAGCGATCAGCCCTCGGCCGCGTGCCCGCCGTTGTTCGCGAGGTGCGCGACGAAATGGCGCTTGAGATGACGCTGGTAGAAAACCTCCAGCGCGAAGATCTCAATCCCGTCGAGCAGGCGCGCGCCTTTCAGCGACTCACCGATGAATTTCACCTCACCCAGGAGCAAGTCGCGGAACGCACCGGCAAAGACCGCGCGACAATCGCCAATTCCGTTCGTCTTCTCAGGCTTGAGGAGCCGATCCTGGACCTGCTTGAGGAAGGGCGCCTTTCGGCCGGGCACGGCCGCGCACTGCTTGCGATCGCCGAGCCCAAGGACCGCCTCGACCTCGCGCGCAAAATCGCCCGCGGCGGAATGACGGTCCGCCAGGTCGAGCGCCTCGCCACGCGCAGCTCGAAGGTGAAGGCTGACTCGCCTGCCTCCGCGGTAGATGCGAACACAAAGTGGGCGATCGATGAGCTACAACGGAAATTCGGCACGAAAATTGTCCTACGTCCGCTTCGGCCCGGCAGGCCCGGCCAGTTGGCATTTGAGTACTACGACGCGAGCGATTTGACGCGCCTCTACGATCATCTGATGAGAGAATGAAACTACGTACCTAGGAGAATCAGATAGTGTGGTTTGACCGCAAGAAACACGATCCAGCCGAGTGGACCGGCTTCCTCGAACAGGGAGTCAAAGTCGAGGGGAAGCTCGAAGCCTCTGGCACGTTCCGGATCGATTCCGCCCTGAAGGGAACGATCACTTCCGACGACACGTTGGTACTTGGGGAGCACGCCTCGGTTGAAGGAAACATCCACGGCAACTACGTCATTATCGCTGGCCGCTTCGACGGCGTGATTCACGCCCGCGGCCGCGTCGAGATCCAGCCGAACGCCATTGTGACCGGCGAGATTCACAGCCCCTGCCTGGTGATCGAGCCGGGCGCCGTCTTCGACGGGAAGTGCCACATGCTCGCTCCCACCGAAGCTTCCAAGACCGTTACGATTCCGATTCGCTCCGCCGCCGGCCAGAATTCCCGCTAGAATTTCGCCACTCGGCCCCCGATTTGTGTGTCACTTTGTGGTGGCACCCATCCTTTGTTTTCAAAGACTTGGGCTCGGAATTACTTTGCATGGTGTGTCACTTAATTGGCCCGTGTGATTGCGAAAAACGGCCGGCAAGACGTCCGAGCGCGCAGAGGGTCGTTGCGACGCGACGATCGTAAGAGCACAGACAAGAGTGTCTGTGCCACTCAAACCGAAACTCCGATTCAGTTGTCAGAGAGCAATTACGCCCTCGCCGGGAGAACGTCCTGCAAATGGGCACGGCTGCGGGGCAAAAGATGGCCCCAAGCTACGCTAATGCAGTTCGGCTCGGCTGTCTATTGTGGGAACTACGTACAAGGCCCGTCTCCTCAAGGAGTCGAAAGGCCTCAGAGCCTCGCGACAGACGGCGTCGCGAACCCTTGAGCTACATAGGACTGAAGATTACTCCACGACGATACGGAGGAATTTTTTCTTCCCGGCGCGAAGCAGAAATTCGGCCGGCTTCGAAAGTTCTATGTCCCGTTTCACATCCTCGACGCGTTGACCATCGAGTTCCACGCCACCCTGTTTGATCAATCGCTCGGCCTCACTGCGCGAAGTCGCAAGCTTCAATTCCACGAGGAGCACCGAAAGGCGTTTCGGTTCGCCGCGTCGCAGATTGTGTCGCGGAGCTTCTTCCGGCGCCTGCCGGTCGCGAAACACGCGCTGAAATTCTTCGGTGGCTTTCTTCGCGGCATCTTCGCCGTGAAAACCAGCAATGACCGCGTGCGCGAGCTGCATCTTCGCATCCATAGGATGCAGCGTGCCGGCGCGGACTTCCTCGCGCAGCCGCAAAATCACGGGCGGCCCGAAATCCGTCAGCAGATCGTAGTAGGACCACATCAGCTCGTCGGAGATGGACATTAGCTTCCCGAACATCTGGCCGGGAGCTTCCGTGATGCCCACGTAGTTGCCCAGGCTCTTCGACATCTTGCGTTCGCCATCGAGCCCTACGAGTATCGGCATGGTCAGCACGACTTCAGGAACCTGCCCATACTCGCGCTGGATTTCGCGATGCACCAGCATGTTGAATTTCTGCTCCGTCGCTCCCAGCTCGACATCGGAGTGGAGCTCCACGGCGTCGTACGCCGTCAGCAGCGGATAGAGCAGCTCGTGCACGGAAATCGGCAAATTCTTATCGAGGCGCGAACGAAAATCCTCGCGCTCGAGCATCCGCGCCAGCCTATAGTGGCCGCAGAGCCGCACCACATCGTAGCTCGACATCTTCCCGAGCCATTCGCTGTTGTAGCGAACTTCCGTTTTTTCGCGGTCGAGAATTTTGTACACCTGCGCCAGATACGTCTGCGCGTTCGCGTCCACCTGTTCGCGCGTCAGCGGCGGCCGCGTTTCGGATTGTCCCGTGGGATCGCCAATCATCGCGGAAAAGTCACCGATCAGGAAAATGGCCGTGTGGCCCATATCCTGAAAATGTTTCAGCTTGCGCAGCACGACGGTGTGTCCCAGATGAATATCCGGCGCGGTCGGATCCACGCCGAGATACGCCCGCAGCGGTTTCCCCGTCTTCGCCGATTGCTCGAGCTTCGCGCGCATCTCGCTTTCAGGAATGATTTCCGCCGCGCCCTTTTTCAGGTGCGCCAGCTGCTCGTCAACGGGTTTGAATTTCGCGGATGGCACTTAATTTTCTCGGGCCTGTTTTGTGACTAGTACGCGGCGTCCTTCCAAGCGATAGCGCCCTTCGAGCACAATCCGCACCGCCTCCGTGTAAATGCGGTGTTCTTCGCGCAGGATGCGTTCGGCGAGCGTGTCCGGCGTGTCGCTATCCTCGATTGGCACCACGGCTTGCATCATAATCGGCCCCGCGTCCAGATTCTCGTCCACGAAATGCAC
>Ga0182015_10000984_pt1 | contig 39333 bp, 29 predicted proteins | sample 712P3MmetaG_FD_120478 | JGI IMG/M metagenome (GOLD analysis project Ga0182015, IMG submission 120478) | Permafrost microbial communities from Stordalen Mire, Sweden - 712P3M metaG | ecosystem: Environmental > Terrestrial > Soil > Wetlands > Permafrost | place: Sweden: Stordalen | collected...
GTAATGTTGCCCGTGCCCGTCCCCGCCATGGTCACCCTGAGGGCGTAAGTGGAAGACGTGGTCGGCGGGGTCGGCCTGAGTCCTACGCAACCTGCCAGCATAAGGCTCGACAGAGCAGACAACGACGTCAACCAAAATGTATATCGAGACTTCATTGGCGCGCTACCCTACTCAGACTGAAATTGGATGAAGGTCGGTACAAGATGGTTGGTTGTCACAAAAAGGAATTAACGACGGGCGTTTGTGACTCGCCTGGGTTGGCGGCATTGGGTGGCCCCTTAGCCCCTCCCGACTGCCCGATCCGCTGCCGATGGCAATCTACAACGGCAGAAGCACAGCCCTGCTCAGAGATTCGATTCAGCGGAGGACAACCTCAACTTTCCGAAGGCCCGAGGGTCTCTTGCGCTCCCAAGCCTTTTTTCGCCCAGCGTAGATCAAACCCCCTCCGCGTTCCAGAATGCGCGCTCTCCAGATCATAAGCAGGCAGAGTCCGGCGTCACTGAGCCGGCGCGGTCGAGCTTATTCTGTAAGGCCTGGTCAATGACTACCTGGCAATTATCAAACAACCACGTGACCGAGTTTTTCGCATAGCGCAAAAGCGTGGAGAGATCGGTCTGGTACCAGCAGCAATCCATCATGTGAGGAGAAAAGCCGCATAGAAAACGGAATGGGAAATGAGCATCATGCGGTGACGCCAAGGCTGCCGCAGTCATGCGGTGGTTGCCTTCGAGGATGGTCAAAGGGCTGGATTCACTCAAGCCGATCAACAAGACTGTGCTTCGTCCTCCTTGTTCGGTGGCCTGCGCATGCGCCAGTTCGGTGCTGAGTGAGCGAAGCTTGGCGATGAAGGCGTCCGACGACCGGGAAATCGTGCTGCCGATGCGGTCCGCAGTATCCAGCAGGCAGTAACTGCGGTCCGAGTATCTCCGCCACTGATCTCGAGGAAACACTCGAATACGTTGTAAATCGCTGCTCTGGAGTTCGACTTCCCACCACTCAGTGTCAGCCGGGATTTCGCGCCAGAGTCTGCCACGACGCCGGTACAAGAGGGCGCGCCGCAGCCTATTGTCAGCCTCGTCGCTGAGATCCGGGCGAGTCACGATGTCACAGAACGGTTCGCGATAGCGATCGAATTCTCGTTGATAAAATTCGCCTTTCAGAAACTCGGAGATGGCTTCGTCCTCGGTCACGCGACGCACTTTCGTCAGCCTGGCCTGCATTTGCGGCGTTACCAACGGCCCCGGTCGCTCGTAAAACTCGACCCGCAGGAACGGCACTGATACCCACACCAGAAGCGCTATCATCAACACCGTCTGGACCATAATGACATCATGCAGCGTGCCGTGGATAAGGTAGATGCCCGCGATAATGGCCCCGCTGAAACCGAGTTGCACCCAACTGACATTGCCAATCTTGCGTGATATCTCGTAACTCATCAAAACCACGCCGAGCGAGTAAATTCCAGTGGTGGCGGCATACAGCACCAACAGGGCCCGGTAGGAACCACCTTGGTTCAATGGGAAACCATTCCCCAGAAGAATGTGCCAAACGTGCGCTGGCACAGCCCACACAGCAAGTGTGAACAGGCCGGTGATCAAAATAACGAGCGTCAACGCAGTTCCCAGAACCGCGCGACCATCTCGTTCCCCGGAGCGGACACCGGCGGAGAATGGGAACATACTGCTCACCACCGACCACGAAAGCATGTAAACGACTCGCCCAACCAGCGCCACTGCGGCGTACACACCCGCCTCAGTGGCGGCGAAGAAATGTTTTACCAGGACGATGTCCAGGTTGCTGATGATCACTTGCCCCACAAAAAATATGGAGGCTTGCAGACCTTCCCCCAACCCAGCCGCCAACGGCAAGTGCGCTCGCGGATCACGCAGCAAGTCCGGGTGCGGCCTGGAAAAGACGTAGGCCAGCACAATCGAGGCAACGACTGCCGCGATGACCCCGTTTACTCCCCACCCCCAGGCCAGGAACAAGAGGGCGCCACCTACCTTGACAACTCCTTCGAGCACGAAATTAGAAGCTAGATGGCGAAAGTCATACAGCCCCTGCATCAGACCCCGCCGCGCGCCCAACGGGATGAAGAAGACGGTAGCAACGGCCAGCATGATGATGTAGTTGGGCGTCGGTAAGTTCAGATACGCAGAAATTAGAAAGCGGCTGTAGAACAACGCCAGCCCGACACCCATGCCATAGAGCCACGCTCGCCGATGAAGATAACGGTAGATAGCTATTTTTTCCGGCAGCGAATCGGTTCTAGCGACGAACTTTGAACACAGCAGCTGGAAAGAAAGGTGGACCGCCGAGAGCACCATCAGCACGGTGTAGACTGCGCTGGCCTGGCCGAAGCCGCCTGCCCCTAACTCATGGGCGACGGCCAGATTGTAGAAAAGGTTCAACGCCCCCACGAATCCCGAACTGACTAGCATGATCATGCTGCCGTTCAGGACGCCCGCTCGCAGGCTGGGGGACGACGCTATCAGAGTTTTCTCCATCAATGCGGACACAATTCCGTTGGCGGCTCGCCCGCCATGCACGTTCTAAATCGCGGATAACCATGATCCCGCTCCCGCGCCCCACAAGAACGACACATCATGTGCGAAGTTCTCCCCTTATATTTCATAGTCGCGCTATCTGCACAGCAGCCGCAATGCGGTGTTTCATGTAGGACGCGGAATTTTCCTGCCCGAACGAGAGCCGCCATTTCGAAAGATCGGGGCTTTCCGCAGTCGACGGGATATGTCGTAATCGGCCTGCACTTGCGTGAAGCTACCAAATCCCCTTGTCGTCTCCTGTAATCCGGAGATTGACAAATGCGGCGGCAGCCAGCGCCGGCAATAGAGACAAACGCGCCGCGGCGCGAAAGTGCCGCGCTACTCCCGTTCCAATGAGTTGCTGCAGAAACAGTTGCGAACCCTGTGGCAGCATCGGCACGCGCAAGAACTGTTTACCTACGTACGTGACCTCCGCCCCGAAACGCGCGGAGCGCACCACAAACTCCGGCAACGGGAGCGGGCCAATCCCCGCGCGCTCGTTGTAGTCCGAAGTGATCTTCAGCAGGGTCGCTACTCCCGGCCAGATCGACCAACGCTGGGCTGAAGTCCGTAGCCGCGTAAAGTCCAGACGGCCTGCACGCACCAGCCCCGTAAGGTTCAGCAGGTCGGTGAAGCGAATGTAGAAATGGCGATACATTCTTTGCAGAGTGGCGAGCGCGACTTGTTCCTCTGCAGCCGGGACACGAAAGCGAAAAGAACCTAGGTCGCGTGTCACGCTGGTTTCTCGTAAGTGGGCAGGGAGAGCATCCTGCTCGCCAGTTTGTCCAAGGCAGCCCACATGGATTTCCACCAGCTGGGGCAGTCCCGGAATCCGGAAGTTCCATTTGTGCGCCAGTCGATCGCCCCAACTCTGCGGCTGCACCTCGGCTTGCAGTTCGCTCTGCATCGCGCGCACGGTATCGCCTTCGGTGGCTGCGGTAAACAGATCAAGATCGCTGCCTATATCGGGCCAGTGATCGAGAGTCTTGATCACTACGGGAGAGTGCCCCGTCAGTTCGAGAGCGCGCACAACCTTGTTCAAAGCCTCAATCGCGCACCCGATCTTCCGCTGCTCGACCTGCGCCAAATCCTCAAGGCCTTCAAACCGCAGCGCGACTTCGTCAGCAGCAGCCCATTTCTCTAGGAGCTGCAACGTGCGAAGACATACGCGTTGCAGTTCCGCAAAGCGCAGAAATTCGGACCACTCCTCCTTGGACATCCGCTGCAGTCGTGAGAGTACCCGTTCAATCTGCGGGCTGCTTTCGCCCCGCTGCCCCGCGGGTGCAAGCGCATGGAGATGTAAAACCGCTAGCGTCTCGAACATTTCGGCCGCGAGTCCTCTGCCTCTCGTCATGGTTGTCCTCCGTGTGCGATGTCCGACTTCGATTCGCCACAGTGCGGCAGGCCGCTTTCAATCGCCGTTCCCTCTTCGTAATCGTTCCAGGTAGCCACCAGAACAAAAGGAATGGGGTGTGAAGGTTCGTCGTTCTCATGGAACAAGCGCAGCGTGTCTTCGAACGTCTGTCCGCACCGTGCATCGATGTGCCGGTTCAAGCTCCAGGAGGCCTTCGTGTCGTTGAAGCCGGGCCACACTCCGCCCACCGTTATCTCGTCCGGATGTTTGGTTCGCATCTTCGTGTAGAAATTGCTCAAGTAATCTTCGCCCCACGCCTGGCCGTCCTGGGTCCATCCCTTGCGCCCGGGAAACACCCACGCGTACTCACCGTCGAAGTCTTTGGCGAACTGCGCCGGCGGGTCGTCCTGATACAGCAGGATTGGCGGCGATTCCCACTGATTCACCTGCTGGCGCACCTGGTTCCAATCGGTATGGCCACGCTTGGGAAACACAAAGATCACGGGCCGCCCCTGGTACACCAGATACGCATCGCGTCCCGCTGCGCTGGGCCCGATGTATTTGTGGTAGGCCAGGTCCATAGCCTCCATAGCCTCTTCAGTCGCGTGCCCGTTGTCATCCTGGGTTTCGTCATACATTAGCGCGATGTGAAAGTGCTGCTCGCTGGCAATTCGCTGGAGGAGCGTAGTACTTCGATCGAGAAAGGGACGCCGCGCACCATACCAATCCACCGCGAAGGCATAGATGCCCATGTTGCGGGCGTTCTCAATTTGTTTGCGCAGGACGTTCGGGTCCTGGCTGTTATAACCGACATTGATATGGTCCGGATCGCCGAACCATGGCTGGTAGTCGGCGAGCACCTTGGGATTGCCCGGCGAGGCAGGGATATCCTTGAGCGCGAGATTCCGCGAATTCGCGCGAGTACACGCGGTCGGGATGGAGCTGACGATCACCGCATACGCCAAAAAGGCGTACTGATAGGGTTTCATCCACGATCTCCTGCTCTGGTTACGATGAAACGGCGCTGCCAAGAGTTGGCTCGAAGCAGGCGTTCGGAGTGCCTTAGAAGGGTTTGGCAGAGACTTCCTCGAGATCGCGAACGTACCAGCGATCTGCGCCTGGGGTCACGAGAACTATGTATTCGTGGGGCGCATTCTGGGTATCGAGCAACTTGTTTCCGTCGAAGGTCTGAATCTCCAACTCAGCTTGGTCGAGAAGTTGCATAGCACTGCCATCCGTGGAATAAAAGATCGCCTTCAGATGGTGGCCGTGATCCACGATCCGAACGTGCACGCCCGCCTGATTTTGCTCGCCGATTCTCTGCACAAGGCGATCTTTTGCGAATCCGACGAACTCGTCGCCAAGTCCCCCGGCTCGGCCGGATTCCAAGGCGCTCGCCAGATCACGCCATGCCAGTGCGTAATGGCGCGCTATCGTCGTTCCCGTAAGTTCTTCGACGGGACGTGGAGCAAGTCCGGCGGCATCGAGATGAACCTGGGGGAGTTCGGGCGATGATTGGGCGATCGCCAGAGCGCAAGCTGCAATCACTAAGGTCGCAGCCTTGACGAACCGAGGCGAGATATTCTTCACCGCCAGCGTCAGCTCGGCCATGTTCTTCATAGTTTTCCGCCGAGGGCGACTTCGTTGCCCAGCACGACGCCGCACGCGACGCTGATCTGCGCCGGCCCGCGAACGCTGAACTGCACTCGCGCTATACCCTTCTTAATCGGCGTGTCCACCGTGCTCTTGCCCGCCTTATCAATTTTGGTGAACGAAACCACTGTGCCATCGGGAAGTGCATTGCCGCTGCAATCGCGCACGGGCTCGGTTTCGAGGGTCACCATATCCCCGCTGGTTACGGCTTTCATGCGCAATGCGCAGGCCTCCGCCGCGACCTGTTGAATCACTCGCGCTTCTTCCACGTTTCCTAAGACGGCAGTCACCTGAACCCTGCCCTCATGTGGCGTCGAGTCCATTCGCATCCAGGCCGCACCATGCCGCGTGGAAACTTGCCGTGAGAAGCCGGCTCCGCTGGCCGGAGTGATCTGGAAGTCCACTGCAGCCGGGGTCAAAACCAAGTTGAAGTACCGGTCAAACACGAATGCAGTGGCATCAATCGAACCGGGAGTGGAGACGGGCACACGCGAGGGATGCAGAAAGAAGCTCAGGTGCGCCGGTTGCGCGGCCTTCACTTCGAACCCTGCGGAAGTACATGATGAGCCGCAAACGATTACCTGATAGCGGCCCGCGGTGCGCACATCGCCGGATTGAATCGGCAACTCGCTCCCGAGACTCACGCTGCGTTTCACAACATGGTCGGGACCCAGAAGATAAAAAGTGGCTTGACCGGAGCCCTCGAGAGGAATCGAAAAGGCTTGGCCTGCTTCCACACTGGCGGGCACCTGCAGTTCGGCAGCCCTCGCCCAACTAGGCAACACGCACAACAAGGCCAATCCGGTGAGACGCTTGCACAATGTGAAATCGCCACGACTGGTGCGCATCATGTTAGTTGCTCGCCTGTGTGTAGTGATTGACGATAACGCGGTAATTCTTCAGCCGGCCCGCAATGTCATTCGGGATGTCGACAGCAAACGGTACCGGCACCTGTGGCATCAGCGCCTGATCTACATAACCATCCGAAACCCAGATAACTTTCCCGGAATCGTCATAATAGGCCGCCAGGACCTGCGCGATATTGACGGGGCGTCCGCTTTGATTCACCAATTCGCCCTTCAAAACGTTTCGGTCTAATCCGTCTTTGCTCAGCGCCTGGTCGCTGACCGCAATCACCGGATCAGCGCTGGCTGAAACTAAGAGAGCGCGCGCATCCATGCGCACACTCTTTACCGCATCCATGCGAACACCCGGAAAGTCAATGCGATAAGGCGAAACCTGCTTGGGGAGCAGCACATGCGAGATCAGATCGAAGCTGCCTTCTTCGTCGATGGGAGAGCCATCGGCTTTCAGCAGCGTCGCGTTCACATTCAAATATGCGGGAACGGTGTCTTCATTCTCCACTTCCCCTAGAATCACCACACGACCAGGGCGCGAGATTGCATTCATGGACGTTATGCGGACCTTCGGCGAGTCCACTTCCTGCGCGCCCCAGTTCTGCGATGTGTTGCGGCCGATCACATCCCAGCGCAAGTAGTTCACCGACACCACCTGCGGGGGCACTGCGGAAAATGCCGGCTTCGGCCACACTACGCGCCAGACCGAGCCATCGCGGCGCACGTGCAAATCCCGCACATCATCGAGAGAGCCCAGCGCGCTGGACCAATTCATCCGAACCCGGACCAGGGCCTGGTCACGATCGGCGTGCAACGGCGAAACCTCCGCGGTCTGCAGCGAGGAATAGGTACGCAAGCTGCCATCGCTTCCCGCCATATCGCGAGTGAAGGATGCAAGATCCGTATCGCTGCTGCGATCGAGCGACGCATAGGCCCGTTGGTAGTTGTGGGCCTGAATCTGGCTCATCAGAGCCTGCACCGCTTCCTCGGGAGTGACCGCAGCGAACATGGCATGCTGCTTCAGCCCTCCGGACTGCAGCCAGGCAATGGCAACCAGGACTACGGTAGCAACGGTAAGAAAAGCGACCAGACCCCACTTCATGAGCGCACTCTATCGGCATACACGCCTTCCGGCATTTCCCGGGAAAGCGTGACCGTCCCCTGTACGCGGCGCGGCTCCGCCAGCAGCCACACAAACAGAATTGCCAGGAAGCTGCTGCCGATGGGCAGAATGCCCCACATCCATCCTTCCCATGGCGCCGGCACGGCGTCTGACGGGATCGTCCGCGCGGGAGGCGCATCATCCTTGGACCATACGGTGATGGCGCCGGAGTCATAGCTCTCGACATGGCGCCAGCCGCCGAAAACCAACAGAGGTTCATAGAATGGATCATGCACAAAAGTGAATTTCAGACCATAGTGGTCGGCATGTTGGAGCATGACGCGGAGCGAATCCATGCCGGCGGTTCCGAAGTACTTCGCGCTGGTCAATTGCGCAGCTCCGTAACGCGTCATCTCGGGTAGCAGGCGGGCCGAGTTGTATTCGCCATCCACGCTGTTCGCGGTAGTGAAAGTGGAAACTTTGGAGAGCGCATTGCCGAATCCGAGTGTGAGATAGCGGTACTGATCGTGCCCATCGCGATTCAGGAACGCGACGACTGAATCTACATTGAGCGAACTAAACGTTCGAAAGGGGCTCCAGGATAGCCAACCCAGCGCGAGCGCCAGACTGGCAACGGCTGCTGTGCTGACGCTGATCGCACCCCAGCGTGGGAAACGGTCGATCACTTGCGCCACCAACAATCCCACAATCGGCAGTGCCAGCACCGTCGCCCACAACGTGAAACGCTCGTAGGTGAGAATTTCGAAAGCACGGCCGAAGATCCAGCGCGGAACCGGCGTCGTGCCGCCCAGCGCAATCAGGAACGTCACCCAGAACGCAAGCAGCAGCATTCGCAGACGGGGATTCGATGCGCCTTTGATCACAATGAAGGGCAGTGCCAGGAGCAACGCACCATACGGAACGATGAAGTAATTCATTCCGTAGATCCAGTTCATCAGCAAGTTCGAACGGCTCGCGTGCGGAATGGGCATCTGCTCGATGGGATGCCGGATGATCGCAATCCAGTAAGGCAACAGGATGACCCCGACCCCCACCGCGGCAATCGCGGCGAAGACGAAACCGCGCCCGATGATGGGAGCAGCGGGTTGCTCCTGCTCGCGGCCGTCGTACCACGCCAGCCACAGGACTGGGACGGCAAAGAGGACGGAGCCGAAAATAAGCGTGACGTGATGCGCCGATGCGGCGGCCAGCGTGAGAGCGACACCCTTCAGCAGGGCTCGCCAGCTGGCCGATCTGCACCACCAATAGAAATAGGGCAAAGCGAGAAAGTACAGGGGCGCTGACAATGTGGTTGGCAACTGCCCTGCCGAATAGACAAGAAATGCGATGCTGCCGGCAAACACGGCCAGAACTCCAGCATAGCTCGCCGCACGATCATCCACCCAAAGCTGCGCGAACCGGTACGTGCCCACCGCCAGCAGCACTACGGCGGCCAACTGCACCAGCATGAAAGCCTCAGTGAGCCCGACAATATACGAGAGCAGCGCAATCCATTGGTGAGTCAGCGGGGGATAGGTGGTTTGGGAGAAGCCGCCAAACCACTTTTCGTTCCATGGATTAAACCAGTGGTGAGCATAGTGCGACGCGAAAAAGATGTGCAGGTTCGCGTCATAGGACGTAGTCGCCGGCAACTGCATGGCGAGCAAAGGCCCGTGAATCGCAAGCGCCAGCAAGATGATGGCGGCGACAGGAATCGGGCGTTGCCAAATGCTGGTCTCAGTCGGGAGCACAAATATTTCGTGGCGATCTCTCATTGAGTCGCAATGTCTGATACCGGAAGCCGGGGAAAGGTTGGCACTTATTTTTGGAGTAGCTGGTAGCGTTATTTAAGATACGCAACCACATCAGGAGTTTCTTGCATCTGAGCCGTGACGGACGGGCAGGTGTGTACCCCTACCCACCAGCCGGATTATCAACCAGGAGGTCGGGGAGGAGGAATCGTGCAATTAGGGTTCACGGGATCGGTGCGGCTTGCAGTTCTGATTGTGGCGACTGCCAGCGCTGCCCAAACTTTTGATGTGAACGGCCAAACCTCTCCGTCTTCTACTTCGCCCGCCCCTTCGAAAAAAGGAGCGAATAAAGAAACCGGAATGGGTTGGGGCGCGAGCATCGAGGTGGCGCGCGAGGCGCGAGCCGCACAGACCGCGTTGCAACACGGAGACGCCGCCGGCGCAACTATGCATGCCCAGCGCGCCGTGAACGCCGCTCCGCAGAATGTTGATCTCTGGTTTACGCTCGCCTACGCAGCTCGGCTGAGCGGAAAGTATTCGCTGTCTGTCGATGCCTATCGTCGGGGTCTCGCTCTGAGGCCATCTTCGGTAGAGGGGCTTTCCGGTCTGGCGCAAACCTACGCCCGCATGGGGCGCAACGCGGAGGCGCAGCAAGCGCTGGAAGAGGTTTTGGCCGCGAATCCTAAGAGCGATTTGGATCTTCAGCTCGCGGGCGAACTGCTCTTATCCACCGATCCGAAACAAGCACTGGAATATCTGCACCGCTCGGAAGCCGCAAAGGCGTCGCCGCGAACCGAACTTCTGCTGGCCCGCGCATATGAGCGGCTAGGAGATGGCGAATCAGCACACAAGATGCTGGAGACCGCGCGCCGCTCGGCTCCGACCAATCCCGAGGTAATGCGAGCGGTTGCATCTTACTACCGCGACACTGGCCAGTATGATGCGGCGATCCGCATCCTGGAAGACTTACATACGAAAGACGTAGGTACGCTCACGGAACTGGGATATTCCTACATGCTGGCTGGCAACGCACACGCGGCCGCACGCACTTACGGCGTAGCAGCAAGCCGAGCTCCACGGGATATTGAGATCCAACTCAATGCCGCGCAGGCCATGCTCAATGCCGGGGAGTTCGAAAAAGCGGCAACCCTCCTCAAACAAGCCGCAACGCTGAATCCCGAGCACTACCGCGTGTATGCCCTGCGGGGACGACTCGATGCGACTCAGCATCGGAACGAGGATGCAATCCGCGAATACGAGGCGGCGCTGCTGCACCTTCCCGAAGGTGTGCCGGAGGGTGTTCTCTATCCAATCTCATTGCGTGTGGATCTTGCCCAGATCTACCGCGATGCCGGAGATACCGGGAACGCAGAGCGCGTCACCAAAGAAGCGGCGAGCGCGATCGGTGCCATCGACCTGGCGGGCTCTGCACGGCCTGAATTCTTGCGGCTGCGCGCAGCAACCGAAGCGGCCGCGGGCAACATCGACTCCGCCGAGAAAGATTTAAAGGAGGCTCTCCAAATCGAGCCCCGCAACAGCGTGTTGCTTCTCAACTACGCGAATCTTCTCTGGAAAACCGAGCGAACGGAAGAAGCCCGGAAGACCTACCTCGAGGCGCTGGCAATCGATCCGTCGAATGCGGGTGCTCTGGGCTCGCTTGGCTTCCTGTCGCGCGAGATGGGCGACTCCGAGGCCGCCCGCCGCTACTTCCTGGAATTTTCCAAAAAGCATCCCGATGACTATGCGCCCTTTTTGGCCTTGGGCGATCTGTATAGCGCGGACCGTCACTTTCCGGAAGCACAACAAAATTACGAGCAGGCCTTCCAGAGATCGCCGAGCAATCCGCTGATAGTTTCCGGTGCGATTAACGCGGCGCTTGAGGCACATCACACCGCCCAGGCCAAGGAGTGGCTCGCGCGCGCCTCTGAAGCAGTGCGGCAAGATCCGCAAGTCATGCGGGAGCATGAGCGCTACTTGACGATCACCGGGAACTACGCGGAGTCGGCGGATCTTGGCTATCAGGTGATCCAGAGGCTGCCGAAGGATCGCGAAGCGGTCGATTATCTTGCCTATGATCTTCTATTTCTCAAGCGCCTTGATGAGGCGATGAAGATCGTAGACCGCTATCAGCCGATTCTTGAACACGATCGCGACCTGCCTTTGATTGCTGGGTACGTGCACGCCGACCACAACGAACACGAAGCCGCAGTCGAGGATTTCACCCACGCCCTGCAGATCGATCCCACCATAGCGGTGGGTTATATGAACCGGGGCTACGTGTATAACGACATGCGCCTGGCCACCAAGGCCGAGCAGGACTTCCGCAAAGCCTTGGAACTGAATCCGCAGTACGGCGAAGCGCACCTCGGCCTCGCCTACGCGCTGCTGCAGTTGCGGCGTTCCACGGCAGCGTTGAAAGAGGCCGAAATAGCAAGCCGTTTGCTTCCCGAATCGGAGAGTTTGCATCTCCTCAAAGCTGAAGGTTACCGCCAGCGGGCCATGCTGACTGCCGCAGAAGGCGAGTACAGACAAGCTCTTAAGATGAATCCAAATGCGCCGAATTCCTACATTGCGCTCGCCGATGTGCAGTACCGCGCGCACAAATACGCCAACTCGGCTGAGACTTTGCACAGCGCACTCGCGGTCGTCCCCAACGACCCGATGATTTCGGCGCAGCTTGGAAGATCCTATGCACGGCTTCACCGGCCGGCCGAGGCTCTGCAGGCGATCGATGTCGCGGAGCGCAACGGCGGAAAAGACTACAAAGTCCTGCTTGTGACTGCGGACGTACTTCGCATTCTGGGCCATCGCGACCAGGCCATGAACAGCTATGTGCGGGCTCTGGAAAGCTCCGACGAAGATCGTCTCCAAGTCCGGCTGGCTTTAGGCCGCCTGTTTGCGGAGGAAGGCAAAACGTCTGACGCACAACAACAAGTGGCGCTCGGTTTTGCCGAGGCGAGAGTCGCGTCCACCGATGTGACCTCGGCAGATGACTACCTGAACGCGGCCGACATCCTGATGAATATCCACGAGTATCCGCTGGCCCAGGGCATGTATGGACGTGCGCACGCGTTGGGCGCCGACGACACCGCGGTGGCGGTGGGTATGGCAAATGCATCGCTGGCCCTGGGCGACACGCGCAATGCGGAATTGCAACTGGCCAGCCTGCCCGACGATCCGGAGCGAAAGAACAACTATGAGTTCTTGGTCGCGCAAGGCAATGTCTACCGGCAGCGCGGCGAGGATAATCGCGCGCTCGCGACCTTCGTCCGCGCCAGCCAACTGGATCCGCAGGACCCAGCTACCCGCACCGTGGAAATGGGCCTGGCCGAAGAAGAAGGCCATCCCATCACCGATCGCCTCGGCATGGGCTCGGGCGTGCGTGTAGGCGCGGTGTTTGAAGATGAAAACATCTATCAAATGGACGCTCGTCTGCTCGGCGTGCAAAACAGCGGAGCCTTGTTGCCACCCCCGCGGCGTTCTATCGAGACCTTCGCCGATTCGCGCTTTCAATTCCGGCCCGATTCCTTTCCTCGGATTCAAGGCTTTATCGCTGAACGCAATGCTCAGGGCAGCTTCTCATTTCCGAGCGAGCTCCTGATTCAGGATCGCAATACGTTCGACACTATTTTCAATATTTCCGTGGCTCCGGTTGTGCAACTTGGCAATGTGAAGCTGAGCGTGATGCCCGGACTACAGTACACAGTCAGGCGCGACACGCTTGCGCCGGTGCCCATGAATCAGAATCTGTTTCGCCAGTTTGTTTATGTGGCCAGCAGTCCGATCGGCAATTGGCTCTCGTTTTCCGGCAATGTGATTCGGGAAGCAGGTCCGTTCACGGAGCAGGATCTGCACTCGCGGGACGCTTCCGGGGCTCTTGATTTCCGCGTGGGCCGGCCCTGGGGCAAGACCGCGCTGCTGACCGGCTACAACGCGCGTGACCTGCTCTTCGGACCATCGGTACACGAGTATTACCAGACAATTTCCTATGCGGGCCTGCAGCGCCGGTTCGGTTCCCGCATCCGCGCGTCCGCGGTGGCGGAGTTCTTGCGCGCTTGGCGGGTAGAAGGCAATGACTACGCGATCGCGCAAACCCTGCGTCCGCGCTTCGGGGTAGACGATCATATCAACGAGCACTGGGCGCTGGCCGCCTCGGGTGCTTGGTCTTCCGGACGCGGCTTTCACGCATACGACAATGTGACGTCGAGTGTCATGCTCTCCTACACGCGCGAACGGAGTTGGGGCAGGAGCGCAGGCTCGGAGACAGCGGCACTGGCTTATCCCATGAGATTCTCTTTCGGTCTGGAACAACAAAGCTTTTACGATTTTCCCGGACAAGGGCACAGCCAATTCGTTCCGGCGGCGCAGTTCACTTTTTGACGCATTCGTTCATGCCTGCGCCGGCCGCCTGAGGACTGCCACTTCACTATGACGACACCGCCAGAAACCCAAGTGATGACAAGCCCCGGGTACCGGGAAATCTTGCGCGGGCACGTGGTGCGGGGCAGCGCCATCTTGTTACTGAGCTCTGCACTGGTGGCCGCCACCAACCTGCTCTACAACATCCTGCTCGCGCGGATGTTAGGCGCTTCGAGCTTCGGCCACGCCTCGGCTTTATACACGCTGCTAATGTTAGTGACGGCCATCACTTTATCGTTCCAGATAATAACTTCGAAATTTATCGCTCGAAATTCAGAGACTCTCGTCCGAGCGCAAATCTATGCCAGCATGCTGCACCGAGCCTGGCAGGTGGGCCTGGGAATCGCCATACTACTCGCCGCAGGCAGCGCCTACCTCAAATCTTATTTCAACCTGCCGGCGCAGCGTGACCTGCTGTTGCTGGCGATCGCGGCCGGAGTATATATACCGCTGGGAGTGCGGCGCGGAAGGATGCAAGGTTTTTACAACTTTCGCGGTCTTGCCATCAATGTGGTGGTGGAGGTAGCGGTGAAATTCGGCGGGGCCCTGCTCTTCCTGCATTTCGGGATGGGCGTGACGGGTGTGATGATGGCGGTGTTGCTCTCCATTGTCGCCGCGTACATAGGCGGTGAGCCGGGCCCCCAGCATCGGGCGAAGCCGGGGATGATCAAGATCGCGCCTTTTGGCGAAGGCATGCAGGCTGTGATGTATTTCATTGGGCAGGTGGTTCTCAGTAATCTCGACATCTTGCTGGTGAAACATTTCTTCCCACCTCCGGAAGCGGGAATCTACGCGGCCGTGGCTCTGGTGGGACGCGTGGTCTTCATGTTGGCGTGGTCGGTAGTGAGCAGCATGTTTCCGGTGTCGGCCAGTCATTCGCATCGCCAAAGCGGACACTCGGTGCTGTACACCGCGTTACTTCTTGTGGGAGCTCTCGCTTCCGCATCCGTCGCGGCGGTGGCGCTGGCACCGGAGGCCGTGTGGACTGTGCTGCTAGGGAAAACATTCCTGCTGGGCACGGTAGCGTTCTCCACACTCCTGGCAAAGTACGCGTTCATGACTGGCATCTATTGCATTGCGGTGGTCGTAATGATGTACGAGATCTCGCGACGCATCGGCACCGCGGCGTGGGTGCAGTTGGGCGCAAGCGGCTTGCTCACGGGAGCGATCTGGCGCTATCACGAATCCTTGTCCCAGGTGATCATGGTGCAACTGTTCGTGATGTGCGGACTGCTGGTGGTCGTCACGATCCCGCTCTTCCGCGAGCGAGACGAAGCAGAGCCTTCTCCGGCAACTTCAGAACCTTTTCGGCGCCTGCGATCAGTCGCGGAGGAGGAGATCGTTGCGGAATTCCTACGGGCCGAGTTCTGTCATCCCGAGTTCGATCCATATCGCCGGGACGTCAAGCATGTTGTGGAGCACGCCGATCTCGAGAATCCTCATGAAAATTTAATCCGACGTGCGTTGCTGTTCCTTCGGCGAGGACGCCTATGGCGTGAACTGCCTGCCGGTACGGAGTGGTGGCAGATTGAACTGACTCCGCGCGACCTAGCGCGCCTGCGGTCATTTCCGCGCAACGAGTGGAGGCGCTTCGCGGGAGGCGGCTTCTACCTGACGGAAATGGTTCGCCGCATCGAAGCGGAACTGGCTCGTGGGCAGCAGAGTCAGTTTTTCAACAAGCTCGCAGAGATCGCAATCGATCTCCGGGCGAGCGATCTACCGGATGCCGTGTTGCTGATTGGCGTCGACGAGCATCACCCACTGACGATTATCGAGGGAAATCACCGCATGGCAGCGGCCATGCTGACCATGCCGGAATCGGCGCATCGCCGCTTCCGTTTCTATTGCGGTTTGTCTCCCAACATGAACTCGTGCTGTTGGCACCAGACCGACCTGCGAAGCCTGACGCGCTATGCCCGGCACACGATCCGTTATATCTTCCGCGACGTGGATTTCTTCGTCGCGCGAACCCTGCGGGAAAAGCTCGCGCAGATTGAGACATCCTGAAAGCCTGCGGGACGCGCAGCCGCAAGGAGCGTGAGAGAACTACGGATTGCGCGATGCGCGGGTGACGGTGCGAACGTTGTAGCGGTCTCCGTCGAACTCAGCCTGGATATTGACGTCGGCGCCTTCTTGCAAAAGATCGAGACTGCCGGCGTCCAGAGAGCCGATAGCTAGCTCGCGAACGCTTTTGTCGGAATCGTTGGACAGGGCCAGGACATGCGAGCGCAGGTCCACGGCGACAATTCGACCCTCAAATGTAAAAGAATTCCCACGTTCGGCGAGAATCTCGACTTTGTTCGCCGCATTTTCTGTCGGAGAGAGCCACACCCGCACCAGCATGCCCGAAGACAAAACCTGCGGCGTCGCGGGCTGGCCCTGGTTCACAACCGTGGTACTGGGAGTAATGCGCAGCGAAATGCCGTCCGGGCTTATCGGATCGCGCAGGGTGAGTCGGGATTTAGCTGCATCGTAACGCAAGACCTGCCCATTCAGCTCAGCCGCATTGGATGGGCCTGTTCGCACCGACCGCGCAAACAACTTTCCTCCGTCGATCACCGTGTCGACTGACACCACAGACCCGGCGGGAATGCTGGTCAAACGCGCGCGCGGATTTTCGGGAAGAAGTTGAGTACGCCCGTCGAAGGCAATCCGGACGACGCCGCCCCCGAATGTGTGAATCAACAACTGGTCGTGGATCGGATCCAGCCGCTTCATGACGCCGCGCACCAGACCCACCTTGGCGCGCGGCCCGCCTGGCAAGGGAACGTCTGTGGCCGCGGTCGTTTGCTGCCGGCCGGCATCGTCTGACATGGTGGCAGATGTGGCGGGCATGGCGACCTGCGCCTGCGCGCAGCCCACTATTAAAATCACCGGGAAGAGGAGCCTAATCATCGCTACTTGGATGCTAAAAGGCGTGATCACGGCGTCGGCATAGGGTATTTACTGTAGTCAACTGCACGCCGGCTTTTGGGCATCATAGTAGCGGCAAACGAATGGAGCGAATCAATTTGACCAAGCTGGGAACACGCGTAGCACTTCCGGGGTTGCTGGCGATGCACTTTTTCGCCGGAACAAGCCTGGGTTTCGCGAGCGATTTAAGGGTCCCCCTGCCGCAGCGTGGCGTTTCCACACCCAGCCAAAAGCTGAACCGCGATGGGGTTGCGGAACTCAAGCACGGGCATCAGGAGAAAGCCAAGCGGCTCTTCTATAAGGCGTATCTGCTGGATCCGGATGACCCGTTCACCCTGAATAATCTTGGGTATGTCGCGGAACTGGAGGGGGATGCCGATCGAGCCCTGCGCTATTACGCGCTGGCGGCGCGGGACCGCACCGATGCGGTAATCGACCAGTCCAGCGAAGCGGCTCTCAAGGGCAAGCCCCTGGATGAGGCATTTCGGCAAGTGCAAGATTCTGGGCAGGAGGTTAGCAAGATCAACGAGCGGGCAATTGTGCTGCTGCAACAAGGACACGTGTTTGAAGCCCGGAACCTGCTGCAGTCCGCCCTGCCGCGCCATCCCCACGATCCGTTTCTACTCAATAATCTCGGCTATGCGATGGAGGCCGTTGGAGATATCGAAGGAGCGCTGCGGTGCTACTCCGCGGCGGCCAGCGTGCATTCGACCCAGCGGGTTGTGGTTACACCGCGAGCGAAGTGGCGAGGCCGGCCGATCAGCGAGGTAGCCGCGGGAAACGCCGCGGCTGTCAGCGGGCAGATCGCCCGGGGCGAAGGAGTTGAGGCAGCAACCGCGCGCCTCAATCTGCGTGGAGTGGCGGCCCTCAACGACAACCACCCCGCGGTTGCAAAGGAGTTTTTCTTAGAGGCGTATAAACGGGACGCACAGAATGCGTTCACGCTGAACAATCTGGGCTATGTCGCTGAACTGGCGGGCGACCGCGAAAGCGCCGAAATGTATTATGAGGCAGCACGCTCGGGCCGGGACGCCACTGCCCGCGTAAGCTATGCCACGCGCCGCGATGCCGAGGGACGGAAGATCGACACCTTGGCCGACGATAACCAGTCGGACGTCGAGGCCACGCTGAAGGCGATTCAAGAAACGAAGCGCCGCGAACAAAGACCTATCGAACTCAAGCGTCGCGACGGAGCCTCTGTCGGCAGCGAGCAGGACGCGACCCCAGTGCCTCCAATTGCAATGCAGGCTCCGGCTCTGCCAGCCCTGCCGCCTCCGAATTCTGAACCAGACCAAAATGCGAAGCCCAACCCGCAGCCAGCGGATTCCCCGCTGCCGCAGAACTCACAACCCCAGGATCCAAATCAGAAGAAATAGACTAAGAACCATCAAGGGCCAGTCTTACAGTCTGCCCCACGCGGCTATCGATGTCGCGGTTGAATCTGCCAGACGACCCTAGCAGCGTGTCGAAGCAGGGTTAAGCGGACGGCGCGGCGACCTCGTCTTCGTCCTGCCATCTTTGAATTTTCTCTCCTACCGTACGAGCTAGCCCCTCCGCCCATTGGAATTGACCGGCGCGACGCAAGTCGGCTGCCAATTGCAGGACCTTGACGCGCTCCTGCTGCCGGAAACTCCGGATGTATTCCCGCACCACCTGCGGCATGCTCATCGCCACCCCTGCTGCGTAGCTCCGCCAAGCCATCTCTTTCAGCTCATCCGGAGAATTTAAGGCCAGGAGCAGTTGCTCGACCAGGCTATCCGCATCCCCCGGTGTGAAAAATCGCATCGCAATTCCTTCGTGCTCCGCGAGATCCCGAAAGTCCTGGATGCCGGAGGCAATGACCGGGACCCCGTACTGCACCGCGAGGTGCGCTACTCCGCTGGAACCGGCGGACGACGTGTACGGCATCACCGCCAGGCTTGCCTCACGAAACAGGTCGGGAATTGAGTCCTCGGGTACATAGCCCAGAAATTGAATGAGATCGTTCGCGTGGCGTTGCGCCATCGACTGCACATAGCCGGGAGTTTTTGGATGATCGCCACCACCGATTACCAGTTTTACATTGGGGAACTTTCTTGCCACCCGTTCGAAGGCCTCGATCAGAAGCTCAAGCCGCTTATAGGTCCCCCATTTTCCAAAAGCAAGAATCCTATGGGTCGGGTTTCCCCGGCGTGCAAAGTCTGGAGGATCGGGCGTCCCGGCAAAGATGCCGTGCGACCGAACACTGACCCGGCCGCGCCGGTATTTTTCATCCAAGGTTCGACGATAGGCGGGCATGAGCACGGAGAGCGAGTTCGCGCTCAAGAGTAGATGCGTGGCCAGCCATCCTCCGGCTCGATACAGTCGAGGCGAGCGAACAGCGGCATCCTCCAGGTCCACCGTCTCGAACAGCTGGTGAAGAGTGATGTGCGAGTACACGCCATTCAGTCGTGCGGCAGCCGGCGCCACCAGCCCCAGCACAGCCGAGAGAGGACGATCGCCGAAGCTGGCGAAACCCAGATTGAACCAGGCCACATCAGGCTTCACCTTGCGGATGGCACGCAGCAGACTGGCTACGTTGCCATGCTTTCCGAAGCCCCAACAGCGAACCACCGTAAACCCAGGAAGTTCTTCGGCGGGTGTCGGGAGATAATCTCCCAGCACCGTCAGATCAACACACCGTTCTTGCCGAAGCTGGTCCGCCACGTGGAAACCATACTCATTCAGCGCATGGCGACTCGGCGGAAATGAGGTGATGAGCGCAATCTTCATTGCTCGCTCGAACGCAATACCAGATCACGCGAGAGCCGGCCCAGAAGGTGCAAATAGTGAAAGGCGACAGAGGCATTGGCCTTGCTTCTGCCTGCGTGGCGAAGGCCGAACTGGTAAGGGACTTCCGCGGCTGTCTTAATTCGCCCGCGGACCAGAATTTCAAGCAAGAGTTTGAAGCCTGTGGTCTGGAAGGTCAATCCCTCGATGCAGCGGCGATGGATCACGAAAAAGCCCGACATCGGGTCGGTGACCTGGAGGTTCTTCTTGCAAATCAGAGGCGCTGCCACGAACGTGCTCAGCCGGGAAACCGCGGCACGCAGTGGACTCCAACCTTTGGTTCCGTCATTCTGAGCGTAGCGGCTGGCGATGGCGATATCGGCTCGTTCGGCCGCCTTCAAGAGGTCCGGCAGCAACGCAGGGGGATGTTGCAGGTCAGCATCAATCACGCCGAGCAGGTTCGCTCGGGACTGACTCCAGCCGTACAGCACCGCCCCTGCCAAACCACGTTCTCCCGCGCGTGGGAGGAAGCGAATGCGCGGATCTCGTTTTGTCCAGTCACGAACCTGTTCCACCGTGCCGTCAGTGCTTCCATCATCGACCACCACGATCTCGTATTCGTATTGCGTCTCGCTCAATGCAGCGGTCAGTTCACTGAGTACTTTGTTGATATTTCCCGCCTCATTGAGCGTCGGCACGACCACAGCGAAACGATTCTCAAGAACTCCGGGTATCATTCAGGGCCTCCGCTTTCGGGTAACGCGCAAGCCTTGGATGGCGCCTATACACTGGCCGTTGGCTCGTTTCGGACGCTACAGGAATTTGGCGTCCGGACTACGGGGCCGGCCACTCTAACGTCAGTCTTTCCCTCGGTTAAAGTGCGCTCTGCGAGCCGCGATTGGCTGATGTGGAAATAAATTTCACTTTTCACGTCGTCCGGCTTCGCGTCAGAAATGATGATCAGCTGCGGAACAAGTTCCCGGAGGTGCAGAAAGGTCTGACGATTCCGATACACGAATTCGAGGGGGTATTCCGGCTTCCTTGCAAAAGCTGCTGTGGGCGACGCGTCGAGAATGAAAGCCAGGTCGGGAGCGGGCGTCTGCTTCATGAGCAGCTTGGCATAAATGCGAGCCACAAATGATTGTGAATAGATATTCGCGACCTGGTCGTAGATATAGCGATCAAAGATAACGACATCACAGTTTTTTACGTTTTGACTGGCCATCAGGCGGTGCAATCGGGCAACATCCAGCATGTAAAACCCCGACCGCGCCGCGTTCAAATACCACTTCCGGACATGTTTATTGTTTTTGGGTGCAAACGAAGGCTCTTCCATCCGGCCCGTGTGGCCCGAGTCCATTGCCCTGTAGCCGACTCCGGCGCGCATCTTCGACCAGGCCGCAACGTCATCCCAGAAGCTGAGGCGTAGCACGCGCAGGCCCTGTTTCTGCAGGCATGACGAGAGGTGCTCGATTTGCGTGGTCTTCCCCGCTCCGTCGATTCCCGAAAAGCTGATCAGGAACGGGCGAGCGGCAACGGACTGCGCGTCACCTTTGCTGGGGGCCATACGTTGGAGAACTCCGTGATTCATGGACGAATCGACGCTGTGGCTCCAGGCGGCCGCGATGGACTTCTCTCCGACAAAGCGACTGCCGCGCCGACGGCTATTCCGGCTCCCGCCAGTAGACCCAGCTTGATCGCGAGGGAGCGATGACCGTGCTGCCGGACGGGCGCCACCGCCGCGCCCACTGGCTGGGCCACCGGCGCTCCTTTCGCATTGGCGGCCTTCGCTCCAGCAGCTCCTGAGGGAGCAGGCGCGGGCTGCTGGCCCGGCGTCTGTGCAGACTGGGACTGTGGTGCATCCGGCAGCGAATCGTCCTGCTTCTGGCTGGTATTCGACTGGCTAGACTGGGGAGGGCTTGCCAAAAGAGGCATCTCGCTCGACATCAGAAATGCGCCTGTCAGCATGGCAATCGAGAAGCATTTTGAATATCTGCGACCTGTCCAATTCATTTATGCACTCCAAAGGCCTTGAGTTTGGCTCGCACGTCGAGCTTCAGAATCTTTCTCTGCCGCAACCTGGGGATAGGCAAGGGCTTCTTTTACCGAATTGAAGACGGGCGCGAGCGAAGAAATGCGGGTCACGTCGAGAAGCACTCGGGTGACGCGCGAGCCCGCAACGAAGAGCACGTGGATATCTCGGCCCGTCACTTGCGCCACGCACTCTAGTAGCAAGTCAATGTCTTCATGATTCAAAGTGCCGCAGCTAGATAGATCCACAATTACCGGAGGTCCGGAAACGCGGAGAGCGTCTAGCAAGGTCTTCCGCAGCCCGCGAAGGCCCGCAGTACCGGAGCTGCCGGGAAAGGGTAGGATGGTCCGATCCGCGGTCTTCACAGCTGCACCTGGAGCCACGGCTGTGCCGTGGTGGAGGATGGAACAAAGTCGCACGCGAAAGCGCTGGCGGCTCGCGAGAAAACATCGACCGGCGCCTCGCTGAATGCTTGTTTCCGTGCTTTACGCTGCAGGATCCTGCTTCCCAAACCTGCTGGTTGTAGATCTGCGACTGCTCCCCAGTTCAAATCCTCCAGATATCCACCGTCCACCAGCCCTTGCCGAATAAGAAGTCCCGGCGCTAAGTAGGTATAGGGCAGAACTGTGGATCGCTCCACAGTAGTTCCGCAATCCACCACGCAATCGTGCTCTACAGACGCAAAGGGCCCGACGGTGGCGCCGGCACGGACGGTTGTGTGCGCTCCGATATAGGTTGGACCAATCACTCGTGCGGAATCCGCGAGATTCACGCCTTCTCCGATCCATACCTGCTCGCGAACCTGTGTTCCCAACGGCCGCATTGCACAGGCCCCGGTCAATACATCCCCAACCAGTTCCTGTCTTTCGCTCGCTGACAAAATGCGCTTGGCATATCCGTTAAATTGATAAGGAGGTCGCCCATCGTCGGTTGCAGCGCGGGAAGATTCGCGTTCCGTCCCCATCCGGTCCAGCGCGAGCTTATCCAGCAGGGAAACCCCCAACTGACCTCGGGCATCGTGGGCTTCGGTCACTGAGCTTCGGCTCTCGCAATGAAAGCGCACTAGGTCGGCTAGATCCATCTCCGCATACGACTTGAGCTTAATCACGAGAAGTCGCTCGACTCCCTGTCGGGCAAGGGCAGCCAGGGCAGAACAGGCTTCGCTTCCATCGCGCGGAGCGGAAGTAAGCCACAGATTTCGCACTCCCAGCTTGCGCACACGCTCCATCCATAACTGCAAAATATCATTACCGAGTATCGGCTTCCTCGAAGAATACCGTGGTTGCAAATTTTCGCGAGTTGCTCGGTTATGAGGTTGAGGCCCTTGGAGCGCCATGAGGCCTTCTCCGCCAGGAACCATTACGACTGCACCCATGTCCACGCGCGTACTCCCCCTCTGAGATCGCCCGGCGAAAGCCTGAAGGCATTCCCCGAACCCCAACCCGGCTGTTCGCCGAAAATTGAGGCGTGTTTGAGATGTAGAAGAGAGGGTCGGAAGATGCTAAGTAAATGAAAATGCAGTATCACGGTACGATATATCGGTGAAAACCCCTAGAGTTCAGAGGCTTCAAGGCGGGGGCGGATTCAGGGCTTTTGGGGTCCCATGTACCTTCGATTAATTTTCTCTCATGAATATCCTTGAGTGCGGCCTGCAGTCTACGTAGAATGCAGTAAATCCAACCACTAAACGCTGTAGGCCTGTTGCACTATACCCTACGATGGAGTACCTGCTTATGAGAAGGTTTGCCCTCCTATTACTGCTATGTTCGGGAACACTGGCCATCGCCAGCGTCACGGTTTCCGCGCCAGCCAATGGAAGCCAGGTGAGCACCACGGTTCAGTACGTCGCCAGCGCTACCACCACCTGCGCCGCTGGAGTTTCTGCAGTAGGAATCTATTCCGCGCCTGGCGTTCTGGCTTATAGCACCAACGGAAGCAGCCTCAACACCCAGTTGTCTTTAAGCCCGGGCGACTATAACACCGTGGTGCAAGAGTGGGACAATTGTGACGGTGCCAGCAGCACACCGGTAACCATTCACGTTTCTGCGGGCGCGGCCGAGGTGCTAGTGACGTCGCCCAAAGACAACGCGACCACGTCTACGCAGGTTCAATATGTCGCCAGCTCGACCTCGACTTGTTCCAAGGGCGTGTCCGCCATGGGCATCTACACGTCGCCGGGCGTGCTGGCGTACGAAAGCAATGGCGCGAGTCTGAATAAACTCCTGACTTTAAACCCCGGAACCTACCACACCGTGGTGCAGGAGTGGGACGGCTGCGGAGGCAGTGCTTCTACTCCGATCACCATCCAGGTTGGGGGCCCCAGCAGCGGTGGACAAGTATCTGTGAGCGCCCCGCAGACCAACACCACGGTGAGTTCGACGGTGCAGTACACAGCATCGGCAACTTCCTCCTGCGCCAGCGGCGTCGCCGCCATGGGAATCTATACCGCACCCGGCGTGCTCACCTACAAAACGCAAGGCGCCCAGCTCAATACGCTGCTTACCCTTAACCCCGGCCTATACCACACCGTGGTAGAGGAATGGGATAACTGCGGCGGAGCTTCGGTGACTCCGATCGCGATCACAGTGGGAGGAGGAGGCGGTTCGACTTCAAACGTCTTCAGCAATCTTCATCAAGAGCCAGGATGGAACGGATATGCCCTGCTGCCCTCGGCATACAGTATCTGTACTTCCTGCTCGCCCTCAGGCCCGCAGGCCACCTGGGCAATGACCCAGAATATTTCGTCGCCATCGCTCAGCGGAAGCTCGACCCGCATGGATATTGGCGGACACACCGACTTTGCGGATATCCTCTGGAACAACCACCTGATAGGGGACTTCTCCACGCAGGGTATGCCCGACTACAACCATACAATCGTCCCCAGTCTTCACAACTTCACCTATGATGTCTACTTCTACGCCGAAGACGTCAGTGTGTCTCAGGCGCTGGAGTTCGATATCAACCAGTTCGTGGATGGCTACTCCTATATTTGGGGTCATGAATGCCGGATCGCTGGTGGCAATGAATGGGACATCTGGGACGATCCAGGTCAGAAGTGGCATCCGACTGGCGTTGCCTGCAATCCTGTGCCGAATGCCTGGAACCACCTCGTACTCCAGGTCCAGCGCACCTCGGACAATCAACTCCTGTTCCAATCCATCACGCTCAATGGAGAGACTTCCGTTCTTAACTACTACGAGAACGCCACGGCGACGACGTGGTATGGCATCACCATCAACTATCAGCAGGACGGGAACTACGAGCAGACGCCCTATTCGATCTGGCTCGACAAGCTGAACTTTACTTATTGGTAGGAGTACCGCGGCCCTTTTCCCCCATGCGCGGCCCTCTCATTGAAGTGGGCTGCGCTTGCCTTCTAACCCGGCCCGGAAGGCCGTGAGTTTACGATTGCAAGTCTCCGGGCCAAGACACAAGTCGGACTGCTAATTCTCTCCCACATTTTCAGCGCCGCTGGCGCACCGACCAAGGAGTCTGTGGAAATCTTGGAGGCCAAATGTCGGTCAGAGTTAGTCCAAAACAGCGCGGTGTAGTTACGGGTGTGTTGATCGTTCTGGCAGTATCACTCATTTCCAGTGGCGCATTTGCGCAAAGCGACTCTAATCCCAAATGGGACTTTGTTGGCTATCGGTGGCTGCATCCCGGCGGCGCCGCCCCGGTTGCCAGCTGTTCCGTCCAACCGAATGAAGTCGTGGTGGGTGAACCCGTCACGGCTACTGTCACGGCCAGCAACTTCAAACCCAAGCACACGCTCTCCTATGTCTGGAACCCCATTAACGGAGGAGGCAAAGTCATCGGGAAAGACGCGACCGCCCAGATCGAGACCACCAACGCCGCCCCCGGCAACTACACCGTCGCCGCCCATGTGACCGATGCTAGAGCGAAGAAGAACGACGAAGCGACCTGCACGGCTGACTTTATTGTGAAGCCGGTGCCGCCGAAGAATCCACCCACTATGTTTATCTCGGCCAGCCCGGTGAGCATTCCGGCTGGTGGAATCGTGAATCTGTCGGCCCACTGCGCCAGTCCTGACGGCGTTCCGGTTACTATCTCTACTTGGACATCAATCAACGGAACCGTTTCCGGCACTGGCGATTCGGCCACACTTACCACATCTGGAGTGTCGCCTGGCGCACTCGCCGTGAGCGCTACCTGCACCGACTCGCGTGGGCTGAATGCTCAAGCTTCGACCGAGGTCGCGGTGGCGAATCCGCCTCCGCCGCCGCCAAGTCCGACTCCGCCAAGTCCGAAGATCGAAGTGGTGGAAGCTCGCCTTGCCCTGGAAAGCATTTATTTCCCGACGTCTATTCCGGCGATCAGGAATCCCGATGACGGGCTGGTTGCCAGTCAGAGTCGAATTCTGGTTGCGTTGGCCGCCGACTTCAAGAAGTATCTCGAAAGTAAGCCGGAGGCGCACTTGATCCTGGAGGGCCACGCCGATCCGCGGGGCCGCACCAAGTACGATCAGAAACTCTCCGAGCGTCGTGTCGACCGCGTCAAGAGCTTCCTGGTCGAACAGGGCATTTCCAATGCCAACCTCGAAACCAAGGCAGTTGGCGCTCGACATGCTCTGAGCGAAGCCGAAGTGAAGGATACAATCGAGAATGATCCGCAGCTCAGCCCGGAAGAACGTCAAAGCGCTCTCAGAAACATGCCGACGATCGTTCTTGCAAGCGATCGCCGCGTGGATATCAAGTTGAGCACGACTGGCCAATCGTCGGTCCGCCAATTCCCATTCAATGCTGCGGATGCCTTGACTCTGATTGGTGACCCGGTGAGCGAGGCAAAGAGGAAGACAGCCGAGCCTGCGCCCAACAAGAAGCAGAACAACCCGTAACGGCGCACACGCAAGACCTCCACAACTCTCGCGGAGGACCCTCGTCCTCCGCAGCGAGTTGCGGGGCTGTACGGCGTTCTAAGGTTGAAACCGTCGCTACTCCGACCTTTCCAACGCAATTTCAACCAACCCTCTGTCTCCGAATTTCATCTAGTCCTTCGGAAGCCAAAAGGGGGTCCTAACGGCGTGCTGTTCACCACACTTGGAGGAGCGAGGATGGGTGCGGGTCGGTACGGCAAGGGCGTTGCCGGGATCTCGCGATACTTAGTGTGCTTGCTGACTTTTGCCGGCATGAGTTTCGCTCAAAACTTAAGTCCTTCCTCTCCGCCATCAACCTCGCCGCCGGCCTCAACCAGTACGCAGTCGCCCGATGTCGCCCCGCCCCAGGAGGATGACTCCGGCGGCTTCGTCTTTAAAAAGGAAATCGAAGAGGTTGTTTTGCATGCGACTGTGGTCGACGATCAGAATCACCTCGTCACGGGTCTCGGCCGCGACAAGTTTGAAGTGTACGAAGATGGCAAGCGGCAGGAATTGACTTCCTTCCACAAGGAGCGTGTCCCAGTCGCGCTCGGAATCCTGATCGATAATTCGGGCTCAATGTTGCCGAAGCGGGCGAAGGTTAATGAGGCCGCCCTGCGGCTTGTGGACGCCAGCCAGCAGGAGGATCGGGTGTTCGTCGTCAATTTCGGCGACGATGCGTTTCTGGACCAGGACTATACCCAGGACGTCGGCAAACTACGGGCAGCTCTGCAGCGAGTGGAGACGCGGGGCAGCACCGCCCTCTACGATGCTCTCATTGGAGCCGTCGATCACCTGAACAAGACTTCCCCCCTGCAAAAGAAAGTTCTGCTGGTTGTGACCGACGGGCGGGACAATGCCAGCCAGGCTACGTTCCATGAGGTTCTCCACAAATTGCAATCGAAAAACGGACCCGTCCTCTACACCATCGCACTCGAACAGAACGAGCGGCGGGACGACACGGATCGGCAGTCTCTACGTACTCTCTCCGAGCAAACGGGGGGCACGGCGTTTTTTCCGTCCAGTCTCGACGAGGTCCAATCGATCGCGAGTGCCATTGCGCAAGACATCCGAAGTCAGTACGTAATCGGATATCGCTCTTCGAATCCGCATACGGCAGGCACCTACCACTCAATTCAGGTTCAGGCGGTCGGCGGACCCACTCGACTGCGCGTCGCAACTCGCGCCGGGTATTACTCGGGGAACCTCGGAAGCAATGAATCGCACTCGAAGGGATACTGAAAAACTTCGGTGGCGACTCTGTTTTGAAAGGACGCGGCTTCCAGGTGCGCTAAATACCGCAAGATCCCGCAGCAACTCACAGCCTTGAAGCGTCTGGACTCGTGTCGTCATTCTTGGCGGTGGTTGCCGCTAGGTCCGCTTCGATGGTCACTTCCACATCGGCACCCGGTTTGAGGCGCACCTTATCGCCATTCTCATCGGTCAGAGTATTCTCAATGCGAAGCTCCCGAAAGAGGTGATCTGCACCTTCAACCGCGATCTGCACCTTCTCGGGTACGCTCGGATGAGAAGACTTGATAATCTTCTCGACAGTTGCGGGCAGGGTGGTACTTGGTTTTTCGCTCATGGGTCTCCAAGCTTAGCGGGCCAGTAGGCCAACGAACAATTAGCGTGCTGCACGTCGATTGTACCAACGGGATGCTAACGCTGCATCACGCCGGCCGAAACTCGGTTCCTTCAGAACGTTCTTACCTCCCATACCGCACAGGCATCATTCTTGCCGCTATTCGCGCTTCGATCCCGCATCAACGTTCTCATGCTCGTCCTTGTGACCGAAATCCAGACCGAAGTGCGGCTCCGACTTCGTGCCTGTGATTCTAATAGGGACTTCCGTGCCCGCTCCGTGTTTGTTGAAGAACGGGTCTACAGGTTTAAGCAGAATTGATTTCCACCCGGTAGTCATTTGTGAAACCTTCGCATCCAGCCGCGCTTTCCCGCGAAAGTCAAACTCCTGTCCGTCCAAACTATAATCGCCTGTCATATCCACGTGCGTGCCCGGGATCAGAAAATGGAGAAGCGAAAACGACAGCACTCCGTCCTTTAGCGTAAACACACCCTGCAGATCGACCGGCACATCCTCATCGGTGTGTTCCTGCGCCTGCTTGGGTTTCCCCTGGCTGCGCAGACTAAGCGAGTCGAGCCTCCCCTGCACTTTCTCGTTTGTGAAGTGCGCCTGGAGCACATGAAAGTTGCCCGCTAACTTCAGCCTGTCGGCCACACTCTTGTCGCCCGGAGCGAGGCCGAGCCGCGTCTTCATTTCGACCGGGCCCGTTAACACCGGCGGGTCGGTATGCACACCCAGTTGGAGCAAGTCTTCAATCCGCGCACCATCCAACACCACGTCAAGTTCTATGTCGTGACCATGCGGCGTGCTTACGCGAACCACCGAGCCGTTCGCGGTAAAGGAAGAATGAAGGAATGTTGCATTCACCGGCCGGAGATATGTGTCCCCGCTGGTCCCATCAACAATGGCATGGAACTCGGTGTGCAGCGGTACCGGATGCCCGCTTGTCGCAATTCGAAAGTCCGGCGTATCGGTTTTTCCATGCACGACGATATTGTTTAATGTTCCTGAATATTCCCCGGTGGACGAGAGCGTGCCTCCGATGCCCTTGATCGTGCTCAGATCGGCCTCGCGGAAGGAATACTCTCCTTGCACCGGCGTATCCCGAGGATTGTTTTGCTGCCATGGTCCGAACAAACCGCTCGACTGAATATTTCCCACGGGCTTCGGATTGACTAAGGTGGCGTTAAACTGCATGGGTTGGCCGGGGCCAATGTCCTTCATTTTCAGGTCGCCGATGGCAAATTCCAGCGGCGGCTTCCCCGGTTTTGAGGTGTTGATCATTAGCTTTGTATCTTCGCAGACGAACTTGTCGACGAAGATCGTCATCTTGCCGGTTCTTGAACCCATGTTCGTCATTTCCCGCCGATCTTCCTTGGGCGGGATGTTCAACTCAAGCCCTTTAACATAGACCGTCTGTACGTGCATCGGAGAACGAAACAGACTCGGCAAACCGGTTTGAAAGCGAAATTGCTGGACTGCAATCAGGGCCTGGACTCCCGGTTCATAGGGATTGGGATCGGTCTTCCCAAAAATCTTCAAGCCCTCCCCGGAAACTGCGATCCCGTTGGCCAGAGAAACGTGAAAACCCGCGAGTTCCACTTTGCTCTGGAAGCGATTCGACAACGTTTCAATCACCCGAGCGCGAAGAATGGGCTCGGCACGAGCGATCACCAATCGCACCACCACTGCTGCGCTGGCTAACAATATGAGAGCGACTACGCCGATCCACTTCCACGGCAGTGAGCTGCCCGCTTTCTTCAGAGTTTGTTTGGGAAAAACTTGCACAGTCGCCATTTGAACATTAGATCGGTCATCCGCGATAGAGGTCTATACAGTAGTCCCCGCAGATTCTGCGGGAGCGTCCAACTTTGCCGCATGTTCAGAAAGTAAAGGCCGGGTGGTGGGCACCCGGCCGGAGACAGATTCAAACGGACAGTCAAGACTTCCGCAAGGATGATCGTGGCTACCGAGGCCTCGCCGGAGCCTGACGTGATTGTAAGCTCTGCTGCTGTTCCGTATGTCTCTGCTGCAACTGCTGAGTCTGCTGCTGGTGCTTCTGCTCCAATTGCTGCGTCTTGGCTTGGTTGTCCTTTTGCTGCGCAAGGCGCTGGTGTTCCTGGTCCTGCTTCTGCTGGAGCTTCTGCCGCTCTTTGTCCTGCTGCGCGCTTAGCTTTTCCTGCTGTTTCTGGTATTGCCGGTCCAGCTTCGCATTCCCCGTGTTTGGCGGGGTCGGACGTTCCGCAGGCGGAAGATCATTCGGATGGATTGCCGGGTGGGCTGGCGATGCAGCACCACCATGATTTTCCCCCGCTTTGTAAGGAGCGCCTGCGTCTCTCGCTTGTACGACTCCGTGACCAGTAAAGTCGCCTGGTTTCTCGGTGGCCGCGATCGGCGGCTTTCCATGGTTAGCCGACGCCCGCAACTCCGGGTTGCCGCGCGCAGCTTGCACGTGTTCATTTTGCGCGGCTACAGGCGGAATGTGCCGATCATGTTCCGCCGCTTCCTCTTGAGGTGTTGGACGCGCGGTGATTCCTCCGTTGCCTCCGTTGTAACTCACTCGATTGATTGTGGTGTTATTGACCACCGTGGTGTTGTAAACATTGTGAATATCAGTGACGTTCACATTCAGGACAGCGCGGTTATAGAAGAAGTGTCCATTGTCCCAACGCCCGCCGGCAAAGCCCACTCCAAAATAACCGAAGCCATAGTTGATCCCACCATAAAACCCTATCGTCGGCCCCCAGTAGCCCTCATGAAAAATAAACGCCTCACCACCCCAACCCCACCAGCCGGGGGTCCAGAGGAAACCAACCTCGGGGGCAAGTACCCAGGTGCCAGGCACCCAGTAGTAATCAGTAACATCGTCATCCCAATACCAATACCCCGGCGTCCACAGATAGCCATCGCCTGGGCAAACCGGTTGCTCATACACCGGCAGTGCAGGCGGACCAATGGTGATCGCTACCCTGAATTGCCCGAATGACGCCGCTGACATGGCTAGTACCACCAAGCCGACCGACAGCGAACGAAGCGTCACCGAACGGATCGTTGAATTGATGCGCATTTTTCCCTCTTGCCCACTCATCCTTCGCTTCCCCGGTAATGCTCTACGGCTGCGGGTTTCGAGGATTGATGGGCTGGAGACCGGTCGTTAATCCATAAGCTGGCGGTGGTCGTGGCGGCGACAGCCTTGGTGCAAAGGACACGCTGCGTGATCACCGTACCAGGAGTCCGCCAATGGTAGCTATACACTGGGCAGCTGCCATATACGGTATTTGCTGTAGAAGGAAAATTAATTAACTCTCACGTCAGAGCGTCGCGCTGCAATCGATTATTCGTGAATCGCATGGACTGTCGGCGAAACGGTCGCGTAAACTGAGCATGCATCAGCGAAGCATACTCAACCTCTTTATCGCCAACCCGACGCAAGATTGCGCTGGGCGGCTGACGTTTGCTCCGCGAACCGGAGAAACTGCATGCATTCTTTGACACGTCGTGATTTCATACGGATCGGCGCGGGTTCCATGGCTGCCGGAGCCGCCGTGAAAAATACGTTGTTGGAGCCGGCCGCTCTATGGGGCGCCGGCCGCGCCGTAGCGCCGAGTGATCGCGTCCGATTTGCCTCGATCGGCACGGGCACACGTGGATGCGAACTTCTGCAAGCGTCGCTCGCGGTGCCGGGCATCGAATGTGTCGCGGTGTGCGATCTTTATGACAGCCGTCACGAGGCGGCTCAAGAGGCCGTGCAGAAGCAGGTACCGGCAACGCGCAGTTATCGCGAGATCTTGGACCGCAAGGATGTGGACGCCGTGATCGTAGCCATCCCTGACCACCAGCATCGCCGCGTTGTGGTGGATGCCTGCGCCGCTGGCAAGGACGTGTACTGCGAAAAGCCGATGTCGCATACGGTGGAAGACGGCTTCGCCATGGTGGATGCGGTACGCAAGGGAAATCGTATCTTTCAGGTGGGCAGCCAGCGCGTGAGTTCAATCGTTTATGAGAAGGCGCGCGAACTCTTTGCAGCCGGGGCGCTCGGCGATGTGTTCTTCATTGAAGGCTCGTCGGACCGCAACTCGGCCAGCGGCGCATGGGTCTATCCGATTCCACCTGATGCCAGCGAGCAGACTATCGACTGGAATGCCTTCCTGGTCGGCGCACCTAAGCGGCCCTTTGATGCGGCGCGCTTTTTCCGTTGGCGCTGCTTCTCCGATTACGGCGAGGGATTGGCAGGCGACTTGTTTGTGCACCTGCTTTCAGGAATTTATTTCATTTCCGGAACAAACGAGGCTCCGCAGCGGGCGCAATCGAGCGGCGGACTGTTTCGCTGGAAGGACGGACGCGATTTTCCCGATCTCATCGAGACGCTCTTTGACTATCCAAAATTCCGCGTGGTGTTGCGCTGCAATCTGAACAATGCGGGCGGTGAACCCATCAAATTCCACGGCACCAAGGGCACGATGGAAATCATTGGACAAACTCTCACCTTTATTCCCCAAGACGTCAGCCCCAAGCCCGAGGGATATTCGACCAAAGGCTGGCCGGCACGGCTGCGCAAAGAATACCTGGCACAGTGGGCCGCGGAGCATCCTCAGCCGGGGCCACTCGACTACCAGCCAGCCGAGGCGGAGACTTTCACCGCGCCGCCGGAGTACAGCGACGTGTCGGCCCACCAGGCAAACTTCTTCAACGCGGTTCGAACTCGCAAACCAACCGTGGAGAACGAGGAGTTCGGCAATCATGCGGCGATCGGTTGCCATCTGGCCAACTACGCCTATTTCAAGAATACGATTGCAACCTGGGATGCCGGCGCGAAAACCATTCGGGGATAAGTCATCGCTGCCGGTCGTTTTGTACGAAAAGATGATTCAGAATTGAGGGCTTTGAAAATGCATCGGATTTCAAGAAGGACTTTTCTGAAGACCGCTTCCGCTTCGGCCGCCTGCACGGCGCTGTGGAACGGCGTACCGCGAGCGATGGCCAATCCCCTGAGACTGCCGATCGGATTGCAACTGTACTCCGTGCGCGACATTCTGCCCAAGGACTATGAAGGGACGCTGCGGCAACTTGGTGCGCTCGGCTACCGCGAGGTTGAGGCTGCAGGTTTCTTCGGCCACAGTCCCGCCGAGGTGAGACAGGCGATGGAACACGCGGGCTTGCGCTGCGTGAGTGCGCATTATCCCTTGAAAGATTTGCTGCCAAAGGTGGACGAGACAATTCAGTTTGGCAAGGATCTTGGCCTAAAGTACATCGTTTGCGCGGCGCCGATGCTGAAGGATCCGTCGCACGTGAAGGACGCCGGTTCTCAAGCGGCCAGGGAGTCGATGACCCTGGAAGACTGGCGCTGGAACGCCGAGCAATTCAATCGCATCGGCGATCGCGCGAATGCAGCGGGCATCCGCTTCGCCTACCACAACCACACCCCGGAGTTCCGTTCAGAAAACGGCGTGGTGTTCTATGACGAACTATTACGCCTCACCGATCCCGCGAAGGTAACAATGGAACTTGACTGCGGCTGGGCAGCGGTCGCCGGCAAGAATCCGGCCGACCTGCTAACACGCTACCCAACTCGCATTTCCATGCTGCACGTGAAGGATTTCAAGATGAGCCACGGGGTGGTTCCATTACCGGCGCCGCCTTCGACGGAAATGGGGCACGGCGTGATTGATTATCATCCCATTTTCGAAGCGGCAAAGAAGGCTAATATCGAACACGCTTTTGTCGAGCAAGAGGAGTTCGATATGCCAATGATGGAAGCACTGAAGATCGACGCAGATTACATGCGTGCGCTGACGGTGTAAATTGATAGCGCCGGCGTCCCGCCGGCAACTAACGCGTTCCACGTCAGTCTGGGGAGTGCGCGCGGGGTCGCGCGCTCATTCCTCCGTTGCTAGCGCAACGCGCTCTGGATCGCCAGGTCCAATCCCACCATCAGGACGGCAGAGGCCGGGATCACCAGCAGCGCTTTCTTCAGTCGCCGCGGGTCCCCGCCGGCGATGAAACCGATGATGCGCGAACTCACGGCGAGTCCGGCCCATCCGCACGTAATCACAAATCCGATGGCGGTGCCGGTCATGCGCGGAAAAGCATCGCCGACGATCGCCAGCGTGGTGGGAAAGACCGGCGCCATAGAGATCCCCGCAAGAAAGACCAGCACGATCGCAGCCGCAGGCTTGTTGGTCCGCAGCATCAGAAATGTGGTGACCGCCATCGCCACCGATGCAATCAACGTAACCGTAACTGCGGGCACTCGGATAAGAATGGGCGAAACACCGAGTCGGCCGAGCAGCAGCCCGAGTGCGAATCCCAGCGACAAAATATTGAGCGCGCGCGATTCGGGGATGCCTTGCGCAATAAGGTGCCGCGGCAACCAGTTCCAAATGCCCACCTCGCAAGTGATATACAGAAACAGGAAGAGTCCGATCAGAAACAGCAGCGGCCGTCCGAGCACGGGAGTTGCGTCGGCGAGAATAAAGCGTCCTGCGCCTGTGGGTCCGGGCATTTTCGTGACCGCCTGGATCACGATCGCGACGACCGTGAAAAACGCGATGGTGTAACAGAGGCGGATCCAGTTCCGCTTAAAAAAATTGGCGGCGATAAACGGTGTGGCGAATCCGCCGAGCCCGAAGAAAAGGTTAGTCAGGTTCAGCGCAATGCCGCGATGGGCCTCGCCTGCATCGCTAACCAGAGAATTCGCGGCGGTCACAACGATGCCGCTGCCCACCCCGAGCGTGAACAACAGAAGCAGAATGCCGCGAAACCCCGATACTCGCGGCAGTGACAGGAGAGCGATTGAAATGAGGGCCAAGCCCAGGATGAGCCCGAGCTTCTTGCCTTCGTTGTCGAGTAGCGGGCCGACGGCAAGCGATGCCAGGATGAGCCCCATGGCTTGCGCAAAAGCGATGGTGCCGTTCTGGCTGGGAGAAAGATGAAAGCGCTCCGACAGGTTCGGCAAAATGGTGCCCAGCATGGCAGCGATCATCCCGTAGAGGAAGAAAACAACAATGGCGCAGAACATCAACATTCGGCGGCGTTCCTTTCAATTTCCGGGTTCATCTTTCGGACGGGGGAACGTTGATCCATCCTCGCGTCCGATTGCTCTCAAGTGCTGCGTTGAGGATGTTCAACTGCCGCAATCCATCGACGAACTGCGGGTACTCGGAGGCGCGGCCCGATTCGTCGGTCGAAGCTTCGCCAATCGAAGCATAGAAACGTCGGAACATCTGTTTGAACGTATTATCGTAGCCTTCGCTGTGACCGCCCGGAAGATCGGCATAGCTGCGCGCCCCAGGCTTGAGCAGAGACGGATCTTTCACGAAAATCTGATTGGCGGTATCGCGGTAGCCTGCCCAGAGTTCGTCGGGACGCTCCTGATCCCACGCGACCGATGATCGCGTCCCGTAGATCTCAATGCTGAGCCGGTTCTTGCGTCCGGCTGAGACTTGGCTGGCGACGACGCTGCCCCGCGTGCGCGCCCCCATGCGGAAGATGACGGCCCCGAAATCTTCCGTATCCACGGCTGTTTCAATGTAATCTTCGGGGCCGGGCAACTTATTGGCAAAGGTCTCCACCGAGTGTTTCGGCTGCTTGCGCGTGGCGTGGAAGGTCTGAAGATCGGCACAGAGAGAGGCAACGCGCATTCCGGTAACATGCTCGGCCATATCAAACCAGTGTGAGCCTATATCGGCCATACAGCGCGAAGGGCCGCCGGCCTTGGCATCGACGCGCCAATTCCAGTCCGTATCGTAAAGCAGCCAATCCTGGGAATACGTGCCCTGAACCACAAGAATTTCACCCAGGTCACTGTCCTCGCGCATGCGCCGCATCTGCTGCACCATCGGGTAATATCGCAAATTGTGGCAGACGCAGTTCCGCACGCCCGTTTGCGCGGCGAGCGCAACAAGCTCCTCGCCCTCCTCCACGCTCGTGGCCAGCGGCTTTTCGCACACCACGTGCTTCCCTGCTTGGAGTGCGTCTTTGGCCATGGAGAAGTGTTGCGCATTGGGCGTACAGATGTGCACCGCATCGATCGCCGGATCGCGCAAAAGCTCGCGGTAGTCGGTCACAATCGTCGGAATCGAAAAGCCTGCGCCCAAGCGTCGCGCCGCTTCTCCGTTTCTGCCGGCGACAGCAACCGCCTCGACAGATTCGATTCGACGCACCGCTTCAAGATGCACGCGGCCCATAAAGCCGGTGCCGAAGATCGCCGTTCTGATCGGTCTCGTAGTGTTTCCCATTTCGCGCTAAACCCACCAGGCAGCGCCAGGCTGCTCGCGGATCACAATGCTGTTGAGAAAGTTGGCCGCCTTGGTCAAACCCTCCTCGGGCGAGAGCAGGCTATCCTCGTGCTCGATGGAGAGCACGTTATCGTAGCCAAACATGCGCAGGGTAGAAATGAACTCGGCCCACCACTCCGCGCCATGACCGTACCCGCAGGTGCGGAAAATCCAGCTGCGTGCACGCTCCTCGGTGTACGGCTTGGTATCGAGCACACCGGTGCGCGCCAGGTTGGCAGGATAAATCTGCGTGTCCTTGGCGTGGACATGAAAGATTGCACCTTCGAGCACGCGAACGGCGGCGATGGGATCGATGCTCTGCCAGAAAAGATGGCTGGGATCGAAGTTGCAACCCACGCTCGGCCCCGCGATGGAGCGAAGCCTCAGCATCGTCTCCGGGTTATAGACTACAAAACCCGGATGCATTTCAATGGCGATCTTCACGCCGTGGTCGGCGGCGAACTGCGCGTGCCCCATCCAATATGGCGCGACCACTTCGCCCCATTGCCAGTCGAGTACCTTGAGGTAGTCGGGAGGCCATGGGCAAGTCACCCAGTTAGGAGCCGTGGCGTGGGGCGAATCGCCCGGGCATCCTGAGAAGTCGACTACGACTGGAATGCCGAGCTTTTCCGCGAGCAGGATGGTCTTACGGCTCACCTCGCGGTCCCGCTGCGCACGGGCTTTATCGGGGTGCAGCGGGTTGCCGTGACAACTCAGGGCGCTGATGCTGGCTCCGTGATCGGCCAGAATTTTCTGAAACTCGGCGAGTGCCGAGTCATCCTCAAGCATCCCGAGCTTGCAATGCGCATCGCCGGGATAGTTTCCCGTGCCGAGTTCGACGGTATCGATATTGAGCACTTTTAATTTCTTGAGAACCGCCGCCAGTGAAAGCTGCGACAGCAAAGGCGTGAAGACTCCAACCCGCATAAGGATTTCTATCTCCTGGTCCTATCGATCGGGGGATCGGACGGCTGATCCAGATTTGTTCAGACGAGCGCCGGCGCTCCGACGATCCAACGAAAAGGTAGGGCGGCGGCGGCGAATTGTCAATCGAGTGGAGTGTGCGGTAGTGGTGCAGTTTGATTGTCATCCTGAACAAGCCTTTGCGCAGTGAAGGATCTGGGCGAGCCGCGCGAAGCGTCGCGTTTTTGCGACACTTTAATCGCGCGTTTGGCTCGCTTCCTTATCAAACTGCGCTACTACCGCGTGTGCCGAATGCAGAGGTCTCTCGCCTAACTTGGGTCAATTCTGATTTTTAGAGCGGTGAGAAACTTCCGGTCGCCGGCGGTGAGTTGAATGGGCGCAGGGCTCTCGCCTCGCATCTGCGGGTTCCCCCGCGGAAGCTCGCGTTGCAGTGGAGACGCCTGGACCTGAGCATAGGCGGAGAAATCGAGACAAATAATGACTTCATGCCCTGCACTTTCGACCTCGGAGGCGATTCCTTCAAAGCGATCGCTCGACTCGATTGCCTCGTTGACGATGCTGTCGAGTTGGTTGTAATAGCGGCTTTTCTTGATCGCTGCGCTGGCGGCATTTCTTAATTCCTGAGTTAGTCGGCCGATTTGCTCAACCGCAGGCGCCGCCCGAACTCCGGCCGGCCTGGGCAACGCAAAGACACCCTCTTCAGTTCTGACGCGGATTTTGACGTGGGGCACAAAGGAGTTGAATACGCTGCGACCGGCAGCCCGCAATTCATCGACCATGGCTTGAACCAAAGGATCGGTGTCGATCTCCAACTTGAGCGCTTGCACCGCCGCATAGAAAGCGGGATCCTGTTGCAAAGTTTCTTCGGCTGCACGTTCCATGCTCTCAAGCAGCGATCGCATTATTTTTCTGTCGATCATACCCTTATCCAGCCAGGCCCGACCCCAGACGGAATCCACGGCTGTCTCTTCCGACCATCGTTCCCTTCCGACGGGCCCGACGGGCCTGGGAATGCGTCCTCGTCTGTGGCTATTTCTTTCATCGACAGATTCAACATAGTCTTTGGGAGTTAGAGCTAGCTGCGCCAAACTATTAGTTTGCCTTAATCCATAGCTCAGTTTGTCGTTGGGTGGGGGCCGACGGTGTTTTCTCTCGAACAGGTGAAAAAGGATTTTTCGGGCAGTAAGGTTGAAAATTACAGGCGCGCCGGGTTCGACCGCACACACCTGGGAAACTAGCCGGATGAAGAACTGGCAAAGGCGTTTAGCGAGGGCACGAAAGTTCCATTTTGTGAATTTGTCCGGTTTTTGTAACAAAAGGCAGAAATATCCTTGACGTTCTCTGGCTCATGTAATATCGTCGCCACAAATGCCCCCCCGGCATGTTTAGTGAACATAGGCAGGCTGCCTGCAAAGCGGATCGGAGCAACTGATTCGCACGTTACGGGTCGCTAGAATACGGGTCGCTAGAATACGGGTCGCTAGAATACGGGTCGCTAGAAGATGTGACTAGCTTTGAGCTGGCACGCATCGTATCTTTTCCCCAACTCGCTCGTTTTCGCAAAAATCTCGGGATACCTGTCCGGAAGCCATTTTTAGCAACGGACTGAAGTAGGGTCCAGCCGCCGGTTACTCTCGCGGAAATTCCTCTACCGCGTGGGCACTTGAGCGATCGCTGGTCGACTACTGCGATCGTTCGGTCGGAGGATAACCATGCGCACCAGCCCAACCCTAATCGCCATGGAGCCACCCGCAGAAGCTGCGGATAGTAGCGTGGAAGAAGTCATTCGCACCCTGACGGGATTGATCGAAGCGGTAAGCCGCGGAAGAACCGCCAACGAATCTTCCGGAAATCCCGCTGAAGAAGTGCTGGTTGATACAGAAGTGGATGGCTCCCGTTATCTTCTGTTGCGTATGCGACGGCTGGGCAGCAGTCGTGTTCAACTGAGCCCGCGAGAGCAGGAGATTGTCCGAATGGTAGCCAAGGGACACCCTAACAAAGTGATCGCGGATGTACTGAACATCAGCTCATGGACCGTGTGTACCCATCTGCGGCGCATATTTGCCAAGTTGGGTGTGGGATCGCGGGCGGCCATGGTGGCTCAACTCCTGGAGTTGGGAGTTCTCGCGTCGGACCATCGCATCGCACCAGTTCCGCGGTAAAGCAATCTCTGGCATGGGTAGTGGTGCAGTTTGATAAGGAAGCGAGCCAAACGCGCGATTATTGCGTCGCAAACAACGCGACGCGTCGCGCGGCTCGCCCAGATTCCTCACGGCGCAAAGAACGCTTGTTCGGAATGA
>Ga0182015_10000985_pt1 | contig 39323 bp, 29 predicted proteins | sample 712P3MmetaG_FD_120478 | JGI IMG/M metagenome (GOLD analysis project Ga0182015, IMG submission 120478) | Permafrost microbial communities from Stordalen Mire, Sweden - 712P3M metaG | ecosystem: Environmental > Terrestrial > Soil > Wetlands > Permafrost | place: Sweden: Stordalen | collected...
CAATTTTTCCGGCGGCGAGACGCACTCGGGCGCTTGCGTCCGCGCCGCCCAGCTGGCCGCCTGCGATTAGCATTCCGCTTTCCCGGCCTTCTGCGCTGAGTTTGCCCATCGCCTCAAGGAAAGGCGAAGGCGGGGGCCCTGCGGGAGCAACGCTTCGAACGAGCATCATGTAACGCATAAAGGGGTTCTCCTATTTGTTGCGAATAGTGAGAGAGCTTCCGTCGCCCCTAAATGCCCGGAAGCTCTCTCTACATGTACGTCGAATGACGCGCGTTGAAATCGACACGCATCGCCGAGTATTCGCAGGCGAGCTCAGCGAGTTACAAAGCTATTGCTGGCCCAGCTCAGCGCCGGCGTCGCCGAACTTCTTTTGGATCTCCTTTTGGGTCTCGGGATCGAAGTCCGTTATCTCAAACATCCGGCGGACTTCGACCATTTCGTTATCCTTTCCGGGGATGCGCGAGGCCCATTCGAGTGCCTCTTCGCGCGACTTCACCTGGATGATCCAGTAGCCGCCGACCACTTCCTTTGCTTCGGTAAACGGGCCGTCGGTAACTTTCGACTTTCCGCCTTTGAAGGTGACACGCGCGCCCATTGAGGGCGGGGTCAGCCCGTCGAGCGCGAGCAGCACGCCGGCTTTGTGTAGTTGCTCGTTGTACTTGCCCATTACCTCCATGGCTTTGAGGTCGGGCACCCAGCCGGGTTTTGCGTTTTCGTAGTCTTTCGGAAACATGATCATCATGAAACGCATGGTGTTCTCCTTGAATGTTGAGCGGACGCCGTATCAGGGCCGCTACTTTTATATAGGAGCTTCGACGCCGCGCAACCGGGAATGTTGCGAGTGACGGGGTGCACGGTGCGGCTCCACTTACGCGTCGAACGGGTGGGGCGCGAATCGACACTTTTCTTGAAAAACTTTGAGGTAGCGTTCGCCGTCCCCTGCTCCAGACCTCATCCCCGACTAATATGAACAACCCAAGCCCAATTCAATGGCATATAACCAACCAACTATTGGGCTCCGGCCCGCAAACTGGGCGCGGGTGGTACTCATAATGGGTACGAGTGTACCCTTTGTGGGAACAGTGCAAGTCAGTCAGAGAAAACTGGGGAGAGGCGTTGCCCTGTTTTCGACAACTGACCATCGAATTGAAGATGCGCTACGGCGCTTCCGGTCGAGAGTAGAAGTCAACCAGATTCCCGTCCGGGTCGCGAAAATAAATAGATCTGGTCCCCCAAGGCTGCGTCGAAGGTGGCTTGACCCAGATCTTTGCTATGTCCTGAAGCCTCCGATATTCACCGTCGACATCCGCAACTCTGAACTCAAGAATGACACTCCTGTTGTGTACTGCTGCGGCCGAACCCGGAATATACCGATCCTGCGCCTGCGCTGAGAAGATAGCTAGGACTCCGATGCCTGTATGAAACTCAGCGTAATCTTCGCCCGACATCTGTGCATCCCGTTCCAAAACAGATGTGTAAAATTCGACCAATTTCTTTACGTTTTTCGTGATCAAACAAGTATTTACTAGTCTTGGACCCTGTCCGGAATCGAGTACCCTGTCACGAGCGGATTGGGCATTTGCGGTCCACATGACGAGCAGTGCGGTCGCCGAGGCCGCAGCGAGCAGCAGACAGCGGGTTCCTGTCATCTCTTGGTCCTCAATGATCGACTAGACCCCTGATGTGCTGACCACAGAGTGCTCGTCAGCACCACTCATTTTAGCTTTAGCGCGAGCGTCAGGTTTGCCGATTCGATACCTTCCTTCCAATAGATCTCTGTCGGTGTCGCTCACGGTTGACAACAAATCGCCGAACCACTCAATGAGCGCAGTGATGATCGATCATCAACCCTCGCCCAATTGCTCTTCTGGATTACAAAACATGCGGGTCTGCGCATGGTTAGGCATAGGTGATGGACTGCGTCGACCGGTATGGGCCTGACGATTGGCATGGTCCAAACGAAACAAACCTTCGTACCACGGTTACAGTCTGGCCGTGTAGCGGGTAATGCGGATAGTGAATCGTCAACAAAACATGCGAAGTGTGTGAGTGCTTCGCAGCAACCGGACGCTACCAATGTTGCCGGCATTCGCGCTTGGAACTCGCTCGGCCAATCGGACCAGGCTGCGAGACTACGACGGAATGACGAAAAGGCCCGACGCTGATGAACGCCGCGTGGACCGGCTTCGCGCGCAGAATCCGACACCGGATGCTGGTACCCGCATTGCAGTATGCACATCGGTGTCGCTCATGACATTCATCATCGCGAGATTTCTGGTTACACAGTACGCCGTCGTAGTTGGGGGCCCGTCACGATAATTCTCGCCGCCCTCTTCGATCGAGGCTTCTTTCTGATCACGATTTCTACATCACGGTCGAGTGCGTTCAAGAAATTCATCAGCCGTTCTACCGAGAACCCCTTCAACCGATAATTCGCCAAAGCAGAAATCTTCGGCTGATTGATGTCGAGAAGGCGTGCCGCTGCAGTCTGGGATAGATGACGTGCCTCTATGATCTGATTGATGGCGACCGCCAGGCGCACTCGTGTCTGCTTCTCGGCGGCATCGCGTAGACCAAGGTCTGCAAACACGTTACCTGAACTTTGAACGACAACTTCGCTATTTCTTCCGTTTGCCATATCGCACCTCGTAATCCTCACTCGCTGCTTTGAGCCTCCGAGAAACTAATTCCACATCCGTTTGGCCGTCTTTATGCCCTTCGGCGATTTCTCCTGGAACGCGTGTAGCACTACGCAGCATTCTCGAACTTAACTGTGTACACCGCCCGGTAAGTGACTCCCCTATAGTCCTTAACTATTTCTAGAACCCCCGCCCCGTCGCCTTTCCACGGCTTTGCGACCGGGTGCTTTCCACCAAACTGCGCAACGCTTAAAGCAATACCAAGTTCGTCCTTCACAGCCTCAGGGAAGTCCAGCAAATCACTCTTCGCTGATCCGATCCAAAACAGCGGCTTTTCGCCCAGAACCCTCTTTGCTCGCGCCATTCACATTATCCCAGTTCTAGGATATATAGTCCACAACTCATTTGTCGTCAAGAATCAACAGTCTACGGAAGAATGGAAGCCCCATGCAGAGAGGCTACGCAGCGCCCGTTCCACTTCGCCCTCTTCCGGGTGGACGCCGCGCGGCCCCGGCTCGGACGGGCGTTTCGGACTGCGCCGGTTTCGCGCCAAACTAACACCACCGCGTTTGGCACTCACCGCGCTTTCACTCACGCCTGCCACCCTCCTCCGGCCTTCGTTCTGTCCCTTTCACCGTTCCGCCTTGTTTTTTCACGCTGTCGCTCAAGTGAAGGGAGCAACAAGCCGGGAACGGCAGAAAGGAAATAAACATGCAATTCGAAGAAGTCAACCAACGCTCCAAAAGAGGCCGTGGATTTCCTCCTCGCAGCGCTGTAGTCCCGTCACAGTGAAGTCCTCACCGCGCACCTCGGAGCAATGGCGAAGTTTCACACGTTCAGCTTCCTATGTTCCTAGCAACGTAGAAAGCTAGATGTCACCAGCCGGACTATTTGGATTGAACTTAGGGAGTGCGCGGTTTGGCCATGTAGGGTGACGCTTCACATAGTGAGGGTGCCCGCAGGTTGGGTGAGCGCGTCGCGTATGAAAGCTCGCTCAGATCCGATCCCCCATTGGATTGTGAGGTGGTCTTCGCTAATTGTGTGCGCGTAGTGCTTCTCGTGCGATGGGCTCACCGTCGAGAAAGATAGTCTCTATGGAGTCATACGCTGAAACATTCGCGAGCGGATTTTCCCTGAGCAGGAGCAAGTCAGCTCTTTTGCCCACCTCGATGGAGCCTAGTTCGTGCGACAGTCCGAAGGCGGTTGCATTGTCGAGCGTCGTGGCACGCAAGATCAGAGAAAGTGGAGCACCGGCGTCCGCCCATTCTGCAATTCAAGTCGCCCGTTCAGCCCCGGTGGATTGCCGAAGCCATCAACCCCTGGTGTGTCGCTCCCGAAAACGAGAGGAACGTGGTCTTGCAACATGACTTTGAACGTGGCTTGCGCTCTTTCAATTGCTGCCCTGAGCAATGGCTCGAAGCCGGGCGGTGGGGAGGCTTTGCGATATTCGTCCAGTAGCGCAGTGCGGGCCTTCGCGCCTGCAGCCGACCGCAAATAATCGATGACCGCCGGCGGCAGTGACATGGTAAGTCTGGGATCGTTGAGCAGGCTTGGATCGAGAATGGCGCGCTCACCGGCAACTGTCTGCATCGTCGGCTGTACACGCGTGCCCGCGCGCGCCGCGGCGGCAATCACATTGCTCGCGGCTGGAGGTGGCATGGCATCGCCGAAATCGCCTGGCCAAACCCAGAGACCGTGCGCGATGATATCAGCGTGAGCATCAAGCGCTGACCGCCAACTGTCAACGCTATTAGCATGAACCATGAACACCAACTTGCGCTCTCTAGCGGCGGTCTGGATCTTTCGCAGCGTCTCGGTGTGCAAATAGGGCCAACTGAACGTACCGAATCCGGATTCCACGAAGGCCTTCACGCAAATGGCTCCGGCGTCCGCCGCGCGTGACACGGCCCGTTCCGCCGTGTAGTCGCCAATGTCCAGTGTTTTGGGCCAGTGTTCTGCTTCTTTCGGTTCATAAACCAAGTTGGGAAAGTTCGGCGATGAGATCGACGGCACATTGAATGCCATATATCCGCCAGCGACCTTTATTCCTCTGCCCCACGAGTAGAAACGGGGATGCAGTGGCGTGCTTCCAAACCACGCCTGATCGCTTTGCCTGAGGTCGAGATCAACGATTGACGTAAAGCCGAAGGCGAGATAGGCGCGGGGAACCTGCGCACGATAGGCGGCCCAAAGTTCTGGATAGGCTTCGATTGCATCGTCATCCAGCGCCGCGGAGTGACCCACATGCACGTGTGAATCGATTAGGCCAGGAACCAGAAATCGTCCGCTGCCATCTATCCGCCGGGCATGCGGACCGGGAACCAAGTTTGTGCCGATTTCAGCGATCCTGCCACCGCGGAGAACAACGTCAGCATGACGCAGCGGAGCGGCGCGTTCCGGCGAGATCAAAGTGACATTTTCGATTACTATGCCCTGATCAACAACGTGCTGTGCGTGCGCTGCGCAGCCAACATTTAAAAAAACGATGTACGCAGTCAGTGTCCTCGCTAACAGTCGATTGCTCAAGACTGCCCCCTTAGGATTGCCACCAAATATCGGGGTGTTTACGCCCGATCTGCCCAGATATCTGGTGCGACATGAGGATCTTACGAACTCTCCCACCTCGAAGGTCCACCGTAGTATTTAAAGGATGCCTTTTCCCCAACCTCGCGTCAGAAATTGGTGGACCTCACGCCATGATGATCGGCCAGCCGGAACCTAGCTGGTCTTTGCCGTACATCGCAAGTGCGCTTATTGAACAAGAGATTCTGCGCGCCATAAGCAGCGGGGGGAATGTTCGAAGCGCTGGATCGGGAGCCGAACTCGCGCATGCAACTTCAATTCTCGACGCGAACGCGGACCACGCCCAAAGCCATCATCCGGGGCGGGATATCGCGCAGGAATGGAATTCGGGTAAAGGCGCGGATATACCACGGGATGGCCAAGGCCGTTTGCTCCTGAGCCCGAAGCGCCGTTGCGATCACTCGCTTCTGGATCTGTGTTTGAAAGGCTTGAATAATCCGTACCGCCCATTCGCGTTTGCGTTGAATGGTGCGAAGCTGGTCGGTCAGAACGTGGCCATCGAGCAGGGGCTTGGTGAGCACGTTCGCCGCCACGACGGCGTCCTGAACCGCATAGTTGATTCCGACGCCGCCGACGGGCGACATCGCGTGCGCCGCGTCGCCGATTAGCAGTAAGCCGGGCTCATACCAGCGCCTGCAGCGACTCGACTCGACCGAAAGCAAGGATACCTGGTGCCAGTCAGTCAGCGATTCCACATTCTTTGCCAGCCGGGGTTCAATTTGAACAATCCGCCGCCGCAACCCTTCGATTCCTTCTGTGCGCAGCGATTGATAAGAACCCTTTGCGATCACGAACGCGACTTGCCAATAATCCTTGCGATCGAAGCCGCCGAGAATATGTCCGCGGGCAAATCCACCGAACGCACCACCCGGCACGTTGATCTCTTCAGGAACATGCGGCAACCGGAACCACAACACATCCATCGACGGTGAGGTGCCAACCGGCTGGATCCCCGCTAGATGGCGCACGCGAGAGAAGCGGCCGTCGGTGCCCACGGTCAGCACCGCACGCAATTCATGAATCCCGCCGTTTGTTTGATATCGCACGCCCCGAACCACGCCGTCCTCTCGAATCAGGTCAATGACGTTCGCGCCCATCAAGAGCTGGAAGCCGGGGTGTTTCTTCGCTTCCTGTGTCAGCAGTCCCAGCAGGTCCTTCTGGTGGACCATCAGGATGTAGCGGTATTTCGTCTTCAGGCGGCTGAAATCGAAAGGCGTGAAGGGGCCGCGGGTGGTGAGCAGGGTGGGCGCTGAAATCTTGTTGCTGCGCAGTTCGTGGACGCGCTCTGCCAGCCCAAGCTGATCGAGGATCTCAAGCGTCGAGGGATGAACCGTGTCACCACGGAATTCGCGGTCGAAATCGTGGTGCATCTCGAGCAGCACAACGCGTGCACCTCGCCTGGCCAGCAGCAGCGCGAGCATCGCACCGGCAGGCCCGCCTCCGGCGATGCAGCAACCCGTCGCCTCATCCTTCACAATCTGAGCTTGGGCGGAAGTCTCAAGAACTTGAGCCGTAGTCATTCGATGCGTCCCTCCCCGTGCCTCTTATATCAAATCCAAGTCCTGAGTGACTGGCAAACGCCGAGGGTGCAGCAGGGGATCGCCCGAACCTCCGCAAAATGATCTATACATTCCCGCGAATACTAGCCCCTACAGCCCCGATCCCTTCGCCCCTCCGACCAGCGACTCAGATAGCGCACTCGATGGCTCGCACCGTACTGCTGGCCAGGCCAAACTGTCGTGCCACTCGTCGCGGCGCCGCGCTTTCACAGGTAAACCCCCACCGCCTCTTCGAAGCGCTTGCTGAACGGCGCCTTGCTCGGTAACTGCGGCACCTTCTCCGTCTTCACCCCGCAGTCCGCACAGCGCTCGATACAGTTCGATCACCCCCGTCGTCCGAAACTCGAAACCGGGGAGATCTCGCACCTCTCGCTCGTAGCTGTCCACACCCCGAAGACTCCAGTTTGCGGTCGTAGCGGAAATGTAAGGCTGCCCGCGCTCCGTGGCACGTCCCGCATCCGGAACACACCCGTGCAGATTCACGCCCTCAAGGTGACCCTACTATCAACGATGCTGGTGGGCAGCACAACCGGGCTAGGCGAGTGGGGGTTTTCGGCGCTGATCGAGGCCGATGGTCACCGGGTTCTGCTGGATACGGAGCCCATCCCGATACGGTGCTGCAAAATGCACGCGACTTAAGAATCGACTTGTCCGACGTTAGAGAAGTGATCCTGACGCACAACCACTGGGATCATGTCAGTGGGTTGATCACCCTTCGCAAAGAGATGATGAAAAAGAATCCCTCGGCGCTTTCCGTGGTACATGTCGCACGCGGTATTTTCTACAGCAGACCTGCGCCGGAGGGTGAAGACAATTGCATGATCGCGTTAAGGAAGGATACGAAGCAACTGGCGGAAAGTTCATCGAACATGAGGAGTCGGCAGAAATCTTTCCCGGAGCGTGGCTAACAGGGCCGGTGCCACAAGTATCCGGAACGCAACTGGAGCGCCACCGGAAAAGTGCAGAGCCCAGCGGGATTAGTCGAGGACACGATCCCCGAAGATCAATCGCTGGTGCTCAACACACCAGAAGGATTGGTCGTGGTCACGGGCTGCGGGCACGCAGGAATCATCAACATCCTCACGTTTGCCCGGCAGGAGTTTCCCAACGAGCCAGTTGAGGCAGTCATCGGCGGACTGCACCTTTTCCCGGCGACAGATGAGCAACTGGATTGGACTGCGGACAAGATGAAAGAGTTCAAGGTGGCGAATCTTATGGGCGCACATTGCACTGGCATCGAAGCGGTCTTTCACATTCGGGAGCGCCTCGGCTTGCCACGAGCATCGGCGGTTGTGGGCAGCGTGGGATCAAGCTTTGTCCTTGGCGAAGGCATACATCCCGGCCCGCTTGCCAAATGACCGCAAGATCGTAGTGCGACGGCAAGCCATTTCTAGACTCGCGACAGCGCAATGCTGGCGACATAACAGGCCAAAGAAATGCAGACGCCTGTGAGAGGCGCGCTGAAAAAATAAACCTTGCAGAGCACAACAAAACCACCAAGCACTGCCAGCCCGACAACGAGCAGGAATGGTGACTTAAAGAGGAGTTGGGCGTGAGCCAATGCGAGAAAACCGAAAACCAAGCCGAACAAAATAAGTCCCATGCTGTGGCTGGCATTGAAGCCCACCCAGGCCCGCCACATTGTTGTTTCTTTCGTAATGACAGGTGAAATTTGGCTCATGCTGATTTCGAGCGCGGGGTCACGGGGCGTGAGATTTGGCCCCCAGAACGTATACACGAGGTGGACGACTCCGAGCGTAAAGATAATGCTCGCACTAAGAACCATGAGAATTCTTGCGGCCAAGATGCTCTCCCCTTCGGCAATTCAAAGTTCGGGTTGGGTTCGGCGACCCCTTCGCCCGCACTACGCTGGGATGGGCTCAGCCGAAACTTGTTGAGCAGTCTTTGGAACGAACGGTTCGAGCAACGATTTGAAGCGAGGACTCAAGCGCATTCGTTCACTCTCCTGCTCAAATACCTTCCGAGGCTCGCTCCTCGTCTTCAGCGCGTAGCGGAGGTACGACAGCCGCATGAGCCAGAGGGCATGGCTGAGGTCTTCTTCACTGCGCATCTGAAATGTGATCCAGCCTGAATTCGGAACCCAGTGATGCTCTCCAGCGAGATCATTTGCCAACAGGGAATCGTGTATAGAACGCGGGAAGGGTATGTCAACGATTCCATTCGTATGAACGTGCCCGACCTCAGCATCTCCGAACTGAAATTCCACCCCGCCATAGCGATGTGGATGAACAGAAACGTGCTGCCACCCCGACACTTCCTGTTCGAGTTTCTTCAGGTAAAGTCGCATGATCAAAGCTCCCTAGTCGTTATTTTCGATGATCGAACGCATATTCGCGATTCCTGGAATTCTTCGAGCAGCACATGAGCTTCAGGTGGAAGTGCTACGTTCGAAATCGACCATTCACGACATTATCAGCAGAGGGGTCCCATGCATGCAGAAAGACGAGGTTTTCGGTTATGACAGGCTGGAAAAGCTTGCAGTGTAGCCATTCGCCTAGTGGCCGCCAGATACCTTGCCGGCCACATTCGGGCCCGGGGAAGGCCAGGATACTCGAGGCGCGCTTGTCAACTCAGCGGCGTCATGCGGGTTTTGTTTGTCCTCGTTTTGCGCTTCAACGAGGCTAGAATACAATTTCTTTGGATTTAAGAAACCGACTGCTGAATGGCTGCTTTCGACGCGTTTAGGCCCACTTCCTTCCTAGCCTTGAGGAGGTTTATCCCTGTGAAACAATTCGTCTGTATCTTCGTATTGCTAGCGGCGGGCTGTGCTCAGACCGCGCCCATCCCGGTAGAACTTCCTGAAAAACAACGAGTTCTGTGGCAGAAACTCGAGGCCTCGATTCACGACATTGATGCGCATCTCGACGGCGTCATGGGCGTGGCCATCGAAGACATCACGACTGGCAATCACATTTTTGTCCGCGCCGACGAATTGTTTGCCCAAGCCAGTTCCATCAAAATTGCGGTGCTCTCGGATCTCTATCTTCAGGCGCAGCAAGGCAAACTGAAGTTGACCGATCTTTACACCATGCAGTCCTCGGATCTGGTTGCTGATAGCGACATCATGGGCGGCCTCACCCCGGGCATCACGCGGCTTACGCTTCGCGATCTCGCCACCATGATGGTCGCCGTCAGCGATAACTCTGCTACGAACGTTCTCATCGACCGCGTTGGCATGGAGAATGTGAACGCCATGCTCGACTCCCTTGGCCTCCCGCACACCAGGCTGCGCCGCAAGATGATGGATCTGGCGGCCGCCAGCAAAGGCCGCGAGAATGTTTCCTCGCCCCGTGAAATGATGATGCTGCTCGGCGCGATCTATCGGGGCAAGCTGTTGAACAAGGAATCGGCCGCCGATTTCTTCAAAGTCTTGAGCACGAACAAGGCCTCATGGATTCCGCGAGACCTGCCCGCCGAATTGAAGATCGCCAACAAACCGGGTGAACTGGAAGCGGTTCGTAACGATTCCGGCATCGTCTTCGTTGAAGGGCGCCCCTATGTTATTTGCGTGATGACTTCGTTCTTACGTAACGAACGCGAGGGAGAAGAAGCGATCAGCAAGATTTCTCTGGACGCATGGCGCATGTTCGACCGTCTCAGCCGCGCCTCCGAATATGGCCGAGTCATTTCCCCGGGGAACGGCAGCCGCTGAGAACCAGACGACCCCTGTGCTGAATCAGAATTTATAAATCAGCGCGAGTTCCATCTCGCGCGGCGAAGTCAGCGTTTGACTGTAATTTCCGAATGTGCTCGCTGAAGTCACCTCGTCTTGGCTCGCGTAAATGTCGAAGCGCGCTGAATTGGTCACATTGAAGACGCTCCAGCGCAACTGCACCGCCTGTTGTTCGGCGTGCGGAATCTTCCAGCTCTTGGATAGGTTCATATCCACGCCGAAGAAGCCATCGCCGCGAATGGGATTGCGGACGCCACTTTCGCCGGGAAAGGCATAAGTGAAGCCGTTGACCGCCTGGCTGGCATTCTTGAAGACATTGGGCTGTCCGTTGGTGATCGTCGTGCCCGTCGCGAAGGGTTGACCGGTCAAATCTGCCCACCCCATTTCATCCCAGTTGGTTGGAAAATCAAGGCCGCTCATATACGCGCTGAAGGGGAATCCCGAGCTCCAACGGGCGGTCCCTCCTAACTGCCAGCCGCCGATAATGGCGTCGACTCCTTTGCTCATATTGCCGCCGAAGTCGCGCCCTCGGCCGAAGGGCAGTTGCTCAACCCAGTAGCCGTTGATTTGATGCCGCAGATCATAATCGCTCGGACCGTACATCTGACTGGGCGACCACGAGTTGATGATGCTGTCGGTAAGATACTGGACGCCGCGTTCGGCCTCTGACTCAAGATCCAGAGACTTGCTGTAGGTATAGTTGAATCCGAACAGAAACCCGTGCGACATCTGCTTGTGCAGACCGATCTGCAGGGCGTTGTAGTTTGAATAGCCGATCGAACGCCAGTCCCACAGCGACGAGAACTGGCTGTTGTAGAAGCTGTTCAACCCCATTACGGGGGCGGTCGGGAAGCCAACTACGTCAATGAGATAGAGCGCGGAGGTTTCGTTGTAGAGATTGCCGCAGACGGGGCCGAAGACGTCATAGACCGCAGTCAGCAGGCTGGCGGTGGTCCCGCCGGTTGAGCAAAGGGTGTAGCCGCCGGACTGAGTCTGCAACATATTCTGCCAGTATTGCGCCGTCGGCCCTATGGTTGAAGCGTTGATGCTGCTTTCGGGAACACCCGCGCGCCACAGTGTCGACAGTTGCCTCGCTGCCGAGAAGTAGTCGATCCCGGATTTCGGATCCACCAGGTTCATCGGTTCTGCGACATCGGAAAGGCCGAGCACGCGGTGAGCGAAGTGCCCCACGTATGCTACGTCCAGAGTCATCCGTCCCGGCAGTTGCCGCTGAATCGAGAGATCCAGGGCGTACGAATAGGGAGTTCTGAGAGATTGATCGATGCCGTTCCCGATGGCTTCTATATTGGGATAGGTGACCGGGAAGGTTGAGGCCGGGGCCGGCTGTATCAGGCTGGCTGGGATCGAGTTGATATTGGTAAGTCGAGGGGATGTAGCAGCCGTCAAGGTACCGAAAGAACTCTGAAGCGTGGTCGCAAGACCAAACGTGCCAGATTGGTCGTAGCTCAGAGCGAGCGCGGGTCCGAAGTTGTCGAAGTACATACCGCCGCCGACGCGAACCACAGTCTTGTCCTCGCCCAGGAGCCCCTTGAGCCATCCCGAACTCGGGTGCGGAGTCCAGGCGAGCCCAAACCGCGGGGCGAAGTTCTTGGTCTGCGCAGAATATAAACCCGACCTTCCATAAACTGACCCAGCCGGCTGGAAGGTGATCGCTGCATCCTGGTTGGAGGGGATGCCCTCGGTGGCGTGGAGGGCGCGCAGGTTAAACCAGTTTCCCATGTTTACCGAAGGCGTCACTTCCTGCCCGTTGGTTTCGGTGACCGGCGTCATCAACTGATAGTTCAGACCGTAGGTGAGCGAAACATTGGGCCGCACCCTCCATGTATCCTGGAAGAAGATGCTGTAAGTGTCGGTCGCCCAGTGGCGCTGAATCGGCGCTCCCTGAGCGAGCGGTGTGGCTGCGGTGGTGTTGGTGATTTTGTAGTTGTACTGAGAAAAGCCTTCGGTGACCATGCCCATCAGCGCCACTAGTCCCGTGTCGTAGTTCCCGTCGAACCCCTGGGCAACGGCAGGAAAGCATGGGCCGGCGGGGCAGCCGTGGGTGGGATCGAGAGGACTGGGTGTGCCGGCGAAGCCGTTGTACTCGAGCCAATCGGAGTTGGTCAGAGCGTGGCTGAAAGACTCAGTCTGATTGTCGCTGCTTCGGCGAATAAACAGGATGTTGGTGCCGAACTGCAAGTTGTGCGATCCCTTCTGCCAGGTGAGCGTGTCGGCCAGGTTGTGCACCGGCGCGGTAAACGACGCTGAATAAACGATCGGTTGGGATAGCCCCTCGAATTCGACCCACGGCTGGTTGGTATCGCCCACCGTCGCGACGCTCTGGTGAGTGAGCCCGTAGTGCAGATTGTTGACCACGCGAGGCCCGAAAACGGCGGTGTAGCCCCCGACAAATCCTTTGCTGACGTCAATCGTGCTGGAGGTCGGCGGCGTGCCGGGAAGGAACGGAGGGTTGGTGCTGGGATCATTGCGGGACGCGCCGCGCAGGAAAAGCGTGTGGTTGCCGTTCGCGGTGAGTTTGTAGTCCAGCCGTCCGATGTACCAGTTCTCGGACAGTAACTGCCGGCCCGCAAAGCGGTATCCCGCGAAGTTGACCAGATCCCCCGTTGTGAAGTCATTGGGCGCGGGATAGGTTTGGAAGTAACTCGTCGCTACCGGGCTCGGACCGATACCTTGGGGGTCCATCGACTTGAGATTGCCGGGAGTCAGGGCGTAGTACCCGGCTGGAACTGCGTAGCTGGCGCCGCTCTCGCCGGTGACGCTGCCGCCGGGACATTGGGTCGACACACTACATTGGTACTCCATTACGCCATCATCCATCGTAGTAGTCGGAACACTCTGTAGGATGCTCTCCTGAAACGACTGCCGTTCGCCTTGATAATTGAAGAAGAAGAACAAGCGATTCTTTATAATGGGTCCGCCGATGGTTCCACCGAAAAGGTTCCTCACCAGGTGTTGCGGTACGTTCGGCTCAAGGGCGTCCAGTTGGGATAGTTTGATGAAGTAGTCGTTGGCCTCGCCGATTGTGTTCCGGTTGTACTCATACAACGCGCCGTGAAACTTGTTAGTGCCGCCCTTCGTGACCATGGCAATTTGTGCCCCGGCGGATCGTCCCTCGCTCGCGCCGTAGTTGGAAGTCGTTACGCGAAATTCCTCCACGGAATAAGGCGTGGAGGGCAAAACGCCTTGGAAGGCATAGCCGTTGAATTCGTCGTTGACGCTCACGCCATCGAGCGTAATGTTGTTCTGGTCGCTATGTTCGCCGTTCACGGAGCCGGCGCGCGTGTCGTAACTGTCGGTCAGAATATTTAGGCCGTTGTAGGTGACGCCGGGCTGCAGGCTGAGCAGCAGCGGCAGTTGCTCCGCTTCCATGGGCAGGTTCTCAATCTCGGTCGTGCCGAGATCGTGCCCAAGGCTGGGGTCGGTCGTATTGAGCGGCGGCGCCTCGCCTCGGACCTCGACGGTCTCGGACGATGAGCCGAGCTTCAAGTGGACGTCGGCAGTGGAGGGCAAATCCACCAGCAACTGAAGATCCGTCTGTATGTAAGTGCGAAAACCTGTTGCCTCGACCGTCACCTTGTACGTCCCAGGCAGGACCGAGACAAATTCATACCCGCCTTTCGCCGTGGTGGCGGTCCGACGCGCAAAGTTGGTGGCAACATTGGTCAGGGTCACCTGAGCTTGCGTAACCGCGGCACCGGAAGGGTCGGTCACGGTACCGTTCAACGAAGTGGTAGCCTGGCCCCAGGCAGGAAGGCTCAACACGAGGCCGACCATTGCAATGGCAATCAGCGTGAGTATGTTTCGCGGCATGACTTCCCTTCCTACCACAAGGCTTCGGGCGATCAATACGAGCGTTCTCCTGCGCATTCGTTCCCTCTTCCGATATCTTTTCTTGGTTGTGTCAAACGGTTGACCATCTTGCAGCGGTCTCCGCGATAGGTGGACTTGACATACTCCACCGGTTGTCCACTCTGAGAGTAGGCGGTGCGGGTGAAGAAAAACACAGGGGCACCCGAGGCGAATTGAAGCAGCTTCGCCTCCTCCACATCCGCCAGCCCCGCCTCTACTACTTCATCGGCGGCGACGATCTGGACGCCGTAACGCTTGGAGAGCGTTTGATAGAGCGACATGGTCGGGTCCAATGCCTGCAGCAGGTCGGGGTAAAGGCGCAGCGGAAGACGGCTCCATTCAAGCCCCATGGGCGAATCCAGCGATGCGTACGCGCCGCAGGCTGACCACCTTCTCGTCCGGTGAAAGGCGGAGCGCGTCGGCCGCGTCCGGACTTGCAGTGGCCACCTCAAAGGAAAGCACTTGGGACCGCGCCGGGGATCCAAAGGCCTGCATTTCCTCGCTGAAAGAGAGCACCTGGCGGGAATTCTTTTCGAGCTTGACGGTAGAGACGAAGGTGCCCTTGCCTCGCTGGCTATAGGTCACACCCAAATCACAAAGTGATTTCAACGCTTGCCGGGCAGTCATGCGGCTGATCCGCAGACGGACGGAAATTTCCTGTTCCGAGGGTATGGGCTTGCCGGGCTTGAGGGTGCCGGCTCGGATTTGCTCAAGCAGATGCTGCTGAATCTGGTAGTAAAGAGGGACGACGCTATGTCGGTCGAGTGTAGGGAGGTCCACCGAACTCTCCAGTTGTATGGACAACTAGGCTTCTAGTTCTAACCCTAGCTCGTTGTCAAGAACTTTCTTGCGAGAACAACAGAACTGAACCGTGGAGCGGCGCAACTTGCAACGATCCTCTCCTTCCTTCGCTCGATTTTCCGCAGCCCTCTCAATGCAGTTGGCACAATCTCGATGACCCGAAACATCACACGGGCGTTCAGATAGGGTTTGGCACATCGCGGATGCTGTGCAGCGTCTGCGATCCGATTCGTACGCGTTCCCGCGGTTCTATGTTCTGGGCCTTCCCTATCTATTGAAACGTATCAGTAGACGTGTTATCCATATTCTCCCGGACCAAGGTCCAAGGAAATGTATCCCAAAGGGAGCACAATGAATCGCGCAAGACGGCTGGCTTTCCCCCGGCGCCTGTTGGCACAACTTTTCGTGATGTCCATTCTCGGTTCACACCTCCTGGCGGCTAACCCCGCCGCCTCCAACTCACCGGACCCAAGCACACCGACGGAAAAACTTATTCTCCGCGACCATTGGACGCTCGAATCCTCCGCCAAAGTCGAGGCCAAGGGCGAGATCGTTTCGACCGCAGCCTTCGTTCCCAAGGGATGGCACAACGCCACCGTTCCCACCACGGTCGTCGCGGCGATGGTAGCGGACAAAACCCTCCCCGATCCATTCTTCGCCACAAACCTCCGCCAGTTCCCCGGCATGACGTACCCCATCGGCGCAAATTTTTCTAACACTGCGATGCAGCCCGACAGCCCCTACGCGGTCTCCTGGTGGTATCGCAATCAGTTTGCCGCGCCCGCTTCCTATGCCGGCAAAACCGTCTGGCTGAATTTCAAAGGCATCAACTACCGCGCCAACATTTGGCTCAACGGAAAACAGATCGCCAACTCCCACGACATCGCCGGAGCCTGGCGCACCTACGAATTGAGCGTCACCGGCGTTCTGAAACCCGACGGCGAAAATGTTCTCGCGGTACAGGTCTTCGCCCCCACCGAAAAGGATCTCGCCATCACCTTCGTCGACTGGAATCCCGCGCCTCCCGACAAGAACATGGGCCTGTGGCGCGAAGTCTACCTCACCACCAGCGGTCCGGTCGCCCTCCGCTATCCCACGGTTGTTTCCAAACTCAATCCGCCAGCGAATGATCGTGCCGAACTTACCGTGACGGCACAATTGAAAAACAGCAGCGCTGACCTTGTGCGCGGCGTCCTAAAAGGGCGAATCGGAGATGTAACCTTCGACGCAGCCGTAAAACTGAATCCCCACGAAACCAGAGACTTCACGTTCACTCCGGCTGAGTATCGGCAACTCGTGGTCACGAACCCGCGCCTTTGGTGGCCCGCGCAAATGGGCGAACAGAACCTTTACCCACTCACCATGGAGTTTTATGTCGGCAGTGCCTTGAGCGATGCCACCGAAACCGAATTCGGCATTCGCCAGATAACCTCGGAAATCAATGCCACGGGCGGCCGCAAGTTTCAGGTGAACGGCAAAAACATCCTCATCCGCGGCGGCGGCTGGACTCCAGACCTGATGCTCCGCGAGAACTCGCAGCGTCTGCACGACGAATTTCGTTACGTGCGCGATATGGGGCTCAACACGGTCCGCCTCGAAGGCAAGCTCGAAACCCAGGAATTCTTCGATCTCGCCGACCACCAGGGAATTCTGGTCATGGCCGGCTGGTGCTGCTGCGACTTCTGGGAACGCTGGAAGAGCTGGAAGCCGCAGGATTATGAAATCGCGCAGCAATCCCTGCGCGATCAGATCTATCGCCTGCGCAGCCACCCCAGCCTGGTCATGTGGCTGAACGGCAGCGACAACCCACCCCCGCCCGACGTCGAGCGCATGTATCTGGACATTGAAAAACAGCTTCTATGGCCGAATCCCATAGTCTCGTCGGCCACCGGCAATGCCACCACGGTCACCGGAAAAAGCGGCGTCAAGATGACCGGACCCTACGAGTACATAGCCCCCAGCTATTGGGAGCAAGATACTCTGCAAGGCCAGCCCAACCGCAAAGAGTGCAACCCCGGCGGGTGCGGCGGCGCCTACGGCTTCAACGCCGAAACCAGCATGGGACCTGCCGTCCCGCCCCTTGAAAGTATTCGTGCCATGGTGGGCAAAGACCACCTGTGGCCCATCGACGGGGTATGGAACTACCACGCCGGCGGCGGAGAATTCAAAACCATCCAGGTCTTCAGCGATGCGCTTGCCCACCGCTATGGCAAATCCGACAGCGCGGAAGACTTCGCCTCCAAGTCGCAATTGCAAACCTACGAAGGTGTGCGCGCCATGTACGAAGCCTATAGCCGGAACAAGTACCAGTCCACGGGTGTGATCCAGTGGATGCTGAACAACGGCTGGCCTTCGATGATCTGGCACCTCTACGACTATTACCTCCGCCCCGCCGGTGGCTACTTCGGCGCCAAGCGCGCCCTGGAAGCGCTGCACCCGGTCTATGGCTACGACGACCGTTCCATCTGGGTGGTCAGCAGCCAATACGATGACGTCACCGGCTTGAAGCTCAGCACGAAGATCTACAACTTGGACATGACCGAGAAGTTTTCCCGCGAGGACTCCCTCGACGCCGCCGCCGACAGCACGGCCAAAATATTTACGTTGCCCAACGTGGATGGCCTAAGCCCCGTGTACTTCGTAGCGTTGCGGCTGACAAACTCCAGCGGCAAACTGGTAGGCTCCAACTTCTACTGGCTCTCCACCAAGCCCGAAACTCTTGACTGGAAAAAGTCCACCTGGTGGGTGACGCCAACCGAATCCTTCGCCGACTACACCGCTCTCGCCCAGCTTCCCAGGGTAAAGCTTAACGTTACCGACCGCACCGAGCGCAAAGGCGAGGAGTCCATTACCCACGTCACGGTAGAAAATCCAAGCAAGAGTCTGGCATTTTTCGTCCGCCTAAAAGTCAACAAAGGCCCCCAGGACGAAGAGATCCTGCCGATAGTCTGGGAAGACAACTACATCTCTCTGCTTCCAGGGGAGAAGCGCGAAGTGAGCGCCACCTACCGCACAGCTGAACCCGGAACGGCTAAGGCGTCAGTGGAAGTCAGCGGCTGGAACGTAGAATAAATGTGCGGCTTGGACCGCTGCGCTCGCTGGTGATGAGCGAAGGGGCTCTCTATCTCTATGGCCGCGGCTTTCGCAATCTCGCGAGGCCTCGCGGCATCGAGACCAAGGGCTGCCAGACTTGCAATCAAACCTCGGCAGGTTCGATGAGTTCATAGAGCTACATGAGAGGTCTGATCATGGTCTTCTGCCGCCAAGTGCAATTGTGTCCCTGTCAGCGTTGAGGATTGGCGGCTGCGCCCAGCTTGCGGCCCAGGAACTCTGCGCTTGCGGCATAAGCGCGCACCCAGTCGCGGCGTAGAAGGAAGTCGTGAATCTCGTCCGGGAAGATCAGTTCCTCGAAGTCGACCTTCTGTCTGCGCAAGGCCTCCACGAGTTTTTCGGTTTGGGCGAAGGGCACGTTGCGGTCATCGTCGCCGTGGATGAGTAGCACCGGCGAGCGCCAGGTGGCCACCGAAGCCATCGGTGAGGACTCGAAGGCTAACCGCGCCACATCCACCCGTTCGCGCGGGTCGTAGTTCGGCGAAAAGGTCGGCAACTCCGTGTTCCAGTCATGAACGCCATGCATGTCAACGCCGGCGGAAAACAGATTCGAGGCTCGCGCCAGCGCCAGCGCAGTCAGGTAACCGCCGTAGCTGCCGCCCCAGGAGCCGATGCGTGTTCCATCCACGTCGGGACGGCCTTTCAGATAGAGCCCGGCACCGAGCACATCGTTGAATTCACTTGCACCCGACGCGCCATAATTAAGCGCTTCACGGAAGTTCAGTCCATAGCCGATGCCGCTCCGGTAGTTCACGCTGAGCACGATATAGCCGAGGCTGGCCAGATACTGGTTCATCGCGTAAGCATTGGAGTAATACTCCATGTAGTGCCAGCCGAGCAACATCTGCCGTTGTGAACCGCCGTGGAAGAAGACCATCGCCGGCCGCCGCTGCCCCGGCGCAATTCCTTCAGGCACGAATATCTGGCCGTGAATCTCGAGCCCGTCCGCGGCCGGAAAGATGACTTGCTGAGGTGTAACCAAGCGGGCGGCAGGATAATCCGCGGGGATGGCCTGAGGAGCAAGGTCGACAAGACGGCCGCTCGCGACCACTGCGGCGCGCATGGGCAAGCCGACATCGGAGCGCAACACGGCCACGGTGACGCCGTCGCTCGCTACCACTGGCTGCGTCTCGATGCCGTCTCCCGCCGTCAGGGCTTCTGCAGCGTGGTTCGACCCATCCGGGGCAAAGATGACTCGCCAGACATGGCGCCGGTCGATGTCATTCTGATTGGAGTCGAAGACCAGCGTCTTGTGGTCGTGGCTGAGAGAGACGTGCTCTACCTCAAAATTGCCCGGCGTGAGCGGCATAGCCGACCCGCCCGAGTCAGGCACGGAAAAGAGATGAAGCCAGCCGTCGCGTTCCCAGGGAAAGACGATTCGGTTGCCAGCGGTCCAATGCAACTGTTCGCGCGAATCCGTCTCGCGATAAGCGCTGCCCGCTCCTTCAGCCGCGCGCCAGGCCTCGTGCGCCTTGCCGGTCATCACCTCCACGACCCGAATTGACCAGGGCAAGGCCGTGCGATGGGGCTCAAACAGCAGCGAATCCTTGTCCGGCGGAATGCGCAGAAAAGCGATGCGCGTGGAGTCAGGCGACCACACGGGGTTGCTGTCCATGTCCGTCGAGGGGTCAACATAGGTGACCGAGCCGGACGCCGCGGAATAGACGGCGACGAAGCTGTGGTCGCTTCGATCACTCACAAAAGCAAGGCGTGTCCCGTCGGGAGACCAGCGCAAGCCCTTTGCCGTGCCACGCGTTTGCAGCAATTGCTCGGGCTTGCCTTTGGGATCATCGAGGTGGAGCAACCAAATTTGACCTTTGAGCGTGTAAGCCAGTTGCTTGCCGTCCGGGGACACGGCCGGCGCCTGACCCTCGCCCAACAAGCGCGGCTCGCCGCCCTCCGCGCTCACCACCCACAGCTGTTGCTGTGCACCCTTGGGGAAGCCGGCCGGATTGGGCACGGGATGGTTCTCACCCGTGGCGCTATCGCCGCGGACGTAAACGATGGACGCGGCCTCGGCTGTCCATTGCGGTGTGTTAATCTCCTGGCCGTCATCGTCGGCGAAGTGCGTGATCTGCCGGGATAGATAGCCCTTACCATCCGGTGCGGGCTCGGCCACCCACAGATTGCGCCGGCCCCCGATGTTCGCCTCCCATGCCAGCCGCCCACGCGATGGAGCGGCGTGTAGGTCGGATGCGTACGGGGCACTCAGAGCTTGCTCAATCGTGAACCCCTTTGCCTGCGCAATTGCCGTTGGCGCGCTCAGCACAAAGGCCGCAGCAACCAGCACCCCGGCCAAACCCCATCCCACTCCGGTCTGCCCCGGCATTCGCACAATGCTCATCAATTCATCCCCAGAAGAGACATTGTGCCATATCGGGAGGAGTCGAACCGAGACGGCATCTGGCCCATAGGTAAGGTCAGGAGTGGGCGACCAGGTACAGTTGAGGCTCCGTCGAAGCTCCGGTCACTAAGACTAAGCCGAGAGAGTGTAAGTAAAAAATGCCAGCGTTGCCGACGAAAAAGCTAGCCCGACATACCACCATTTGGAGCCGCGAATCGCGGCAATAAAAGAAAACACCGTAGATAATAGGGTCGCACCTAAGACGATTTTGTATTCGTGTTGTGACCCGGCGAGACTGTCTACGAAATGGTCGGCCTTTTGCGGTTTGAGCAGAGAAAGCCAGAGCAACATAGTAAGCAGCATTCCGGTCGTCCCCAGCAGGTGGGAGAATTGGCGCCCCATGTCGCGAATATACGCCTCCGGCGAAATTTCCAATGAACCCCGTGGCCCAGAGAAGTGGGCGATCCAGAATCTCATGGGAGCGCCGGGTCGTCCCCACAAGCGCCGCGGAGAACTTTCGGCCCCTCATTGTAGAGGGCCGAGGGTGGATATCGGAGACCTACGGAATTCGGAAGACGGTGCGTGGTCTTCCAGGCACGTGGTCCCAGATCTCTTCAATTGTTGAGAGCGGCACGGTCTTTGTCGCGATCTGCAGTTTGGCAGGTACGACGGCATCAAAAACATTTCTGATCGAGTCGAGTAGCTTCGGGAAAGGAACGCTCTTGAGTCCGCTACCCATCAACTGAATAGCGGACGAACGGAGGGCAGCGCCTGGGAGTTCGATGTTCTCCTCGCGACTGGCTCCGCCAACATGCACGAAGCGGACAGGTTTTGCGTCTTCCACCGCTTTCGCAATCGCCATGATTATGATCTTTGCGCTATTACCCCAAAGATAATCAATCACGACGTCGACACCGTGAGCGAACTCTGCCATCAACGCTTGCTCGAAATGCTTCGCTCCCAACGGATGGGCGGTACCCAGGGTGAACGGGATCATGACGTCCGCTCCTAGAGACGACAGTCCTTTGAGTTCGCTTTCATTGCGGCCTGTGGCGATGACTTTGCCTGCACCAAGATATTTTGCAAGTTGAACTGCGAGCCGGCCCGCAGTTCCGGTTGCGCCATTGACGAGGACCGTATCTCCGCGCTGCAGGTGAGCACGCTCTAGCAGGGGAGCCCATGCCGACATACCGGGGTTGGCGACGGCGGCCGCAGTAACGTCATCGAGGTCGTCGGGAACTGCAACGCACTGCTCCAAACGGACGAGAGTCTTTTCGGCGAGCGCTCCGTAAGGCGCTTCCGGCAGGGCGAAGTACACGCGCCGTCCGTCCGCAGTGCGCCCGACACCGTCGGCGCCTGCCACGGACGGAAACTTTCCGTTTGCACTGTAATGGGAGCCCGAAGATCGGGACTTGCTGAACTGACTAAGCGCGGAAGCGCTGACGGTGATGAGTTCCTGTCCTACGCCGGCAACAGGTTCGTCGAAGTCGCCATAGACGGGCGACTTGCCGGCTGCTGCGATGATTCCTGCTCTCATGAAATCCTTCCTTTGTGCTCGACCGCGTGGACCTAACCCCTGCGAAAAGTTGACTGCCTCCTTAGGATCCGGTGGCTTGAACTGGATTCACCGTGAGGCCTTCCGAATGTATTTACAAGTCCTCCAAATCGGTTGCTGAGCCATCAACAACATGCGTAGGTTCGCCTGCGTATGACGTAACCCGTTGCGTACCGATTGAGGCGATGTAGCCGTCAGGACGGATCAGGATCCGTGATCCTTCTCGCGTAACCAACTCTGTGGCGTGGGTGCCGCGCATCTGCTCGAAAAGCCGCGTGTCGTCGGCAAGTCTTACGTCGGGCATCCGGTCTCCGGGGTGCAGCCGACCCAACGGTTTACCGAATGACAACGTACTGGTTCGGTAATGGAGTCTGAGCTGATTCGTCGCTTCTCCGCGTTTGAGCGAGCGGGTCCTGCAGAGTTGCTTGCTTAGTCCTAGCACCGCAGCGGCAACCGGAAGGCGCTCAGCCTCGTAAGTGTCGAGCAGGGACTCAGGACCTCCGCGAAGAACGTGCGCCAGTTTCCACCCCAGGTTGTAAGCGTCCTGAACTCCGGTGTTCAATCCCTGGCCGCCGGTCGGCGGGTGCAAATGAGCCGCATCACCAGCCAGGAAAACGCGGCCCACTCTCAGCTGATCGACCATACGGACCGCAGGCCGGTACATCGAACTCCATGCGATCTGCCTGACCTGGCACCCTGTAGCTCTTAGGATCGCCGCCTCGATACCTTCCACGGGCTCTCGAGGCGACATCAGTTGAAAAAGCGAAGCGTCCGGGAGCGGACAAAGGGCGATGGAACCTCCTTTTGCGAAGGGCCATACATGCCAATCTGTGTGGTCCAGTTCCTCGAGGTTGACATCGGCAACGAACGCGGCCTCGGTGTGGAGAGTATCTCCGCGTAAGGCCAATCCAAGCGCCTTCCGGACCGCGCTGTGGCCGCCATCACAGCCAACCAGGTATTCCGCAGTCACCAACTCTCCACTAGAGAGATGGACCCGAACGCCACGATGGTCCGGCGACACGCGCTCGAATGCCGTGCCAAACTCAACCTGCGCACCCAGCTGTGCCAGGCGCTCTCTCAGGATCTGCTCCGTGCGATATTGCGGAAGCAACCAGAGGTTCGGATAGGGCACGCCCTCTGTCGCTCGCTTGCGTCCGCCCATAGGTCCAAGCCGCAGGGAAAGCGGGCCTATATGTACGCGGAATCCGGGATACTGCACGCCTGCTTTGAGGATCGCTCGTATGATCCTCAGGTCCTCGAAGACCTCCAGCGTGCGTGGTTGAATCCCTTTTCCTCGCGAACCACGGAAGGGCGCTTCAGCCGCGTCAATCAGACGAAAAGAGATGGAACGCCGCGCCAGTTCGATGCCAAGTGTTAAGCCGGTCGGTCCCGCGCCCACAATCATTGCCTGCGTGTCGTACATTGTACGAATAGATTAATGGTACAGTGTACGAATGTCAAGCTCCTCCCCGCTGAACCGTGAAAGGATTGCCGCCGCGGCACTTCGAATTGCCGACGCTGAGGGCTTCGCATCCGTTTCCATGCGGAGGGTCGCCCAAGAAATGGGTGTCGGTACGATGAGCCTCTATTACTACGTCAGGACCAAGGCCGACCTGATTGCTGCCATGGACGATGTGCTTATGGGTGAAGTGCTGATGCCGTCCCTGCCCCGCAACTGGCGCGAGGCACTCACCCTTATCGCAACCCGGACCCGAGATGTCTTCCTGCGGCACCCCTGGACGCTCTCTTCCATGTTGTCGGCTCCCCCCGGCGTTAACGCCATGCGCCACATGGAACAATGCCTGCAGGCTCTTGCCAGGACAACCATGACCACGCGAGAAAAGCTTGCTTTGCTTGCAATCATCGATGACTTCGTCTTCGGATATGCCCTTCGCGAAGCTACCAGGGACTCGAAAGTCGATCTGACGTTCGCCAGGGCGCAACTCGCGACGGGGGCCTTTCCCCGGCTCAAGGAGGCCTTCGGCAGAGGACGAATGCCGGCATCGCCGGACCGTTTTCAAGTCGGTTTGCGGGCACTTCTGGATTCGGTGAAGGGCAGCAGTGAATGAGCTGAACAGATCCGTCACAGGCGGCAGATGTCCGCGCGGAAGGACCGAGGCCGGTGAAGAGGCTCTGTACCTCCGACTATCAATACTAGAAACATCCCTCGGTGACGAAACCATGTTAGTCAGGGTGGACGGACGGGAAGTCTTAGTTTATCGGTGGGTAAGGCCGCCTGTGATCCAGGCATAATCCCCACTCGCAGGTTTATTGCTTGCGCCCGTGATCCACTAGAGGTGCTAGTCTGACGAAGTGACCGATGAACAACCGTGACCTGCAGGCGAGCTGGAAGTATCACAATGGCACGAAGCACTCTTACTGGAGTATTCGTAACAATCCTCACTGCCTCGACTGGGCGAACCGGCCGCAGCCTTTCAAAATCTATCCGAAGATAGAGCCGGTTCCGCTGCCGCGGGACGTACCACAGACAGGGGTGACCGCGCTCTCCGCGATCTCAGAGCCAGCACCTTCGTCGCGGGCTGATTCTGTTCCTGACCTTCAGGATCTGGCGCGCATTCTCTATTTCTCGGCGGGGATTACCAAAGAGCGCGAATACTCGGGCGGAAAAATCTACTTTCGCGCCGCAGCCTGCACCGGAGCCCTGTACGAGATCGAGCTGTACGTCGTGACTGGCGACCTCCCTGGCCTGGATGCCGGCGTGTACCACTTCAATCCGGCGGATGTATCGCTGCGGCTTCTGCGAAAAGGTGACTTTCGCGGAAATCTGGCTCAGGCGACGGCCATGGAATCCGCAATGGCTCATGCGCCCACGACGATCATCTGCACCGGCACCTACTGGCGGAATGCCTGGAAGTATCAGGCGCGCACATATCGCCATTTCGGCTGGGACAACGGCACCCTGCTGGCGAACATGTTGGCCGTTTCTGCGGCTTCGGGGCTGCCGGCCGAGATCGTGCTCGGGTTCGTGGACGCCGAGGTAAACCGCCTGCTTGATCTCGATACGCGGCGCGAGGTTTCCTTGTGCCTCGTACCGATCGGCCGTAAATCGGAGACTTCGCTGCCAGCCCGGAGAGAGGCGCCGGCGCTCGGCCTGGAGACGATCCCGCTTTCGGAGCATGAGGTCGAGTATCCGTCTATGCTTGAGATGCAGGACGCGTCTTTGCTTGAGTCCGAAGAGGAAGTAGCTCGGTGGCGCGCGAAACAACCGGTGTTCCCATCTTCCCTCCCATCTTCCTCCCCAGCTTCCCCCCCGGCAGGCGAAGCAGTTCGCTTCGAGCGACTGCCGGAAGCACTGCAGCCGAAGGACACGATCGAGCAGGTGATCCTGCGCCGCGGTTCCACCCGAGCGTTCGATAAGAGTGCATCGATTACACTGCAGCAACTCTCAACCATTGTCGATTGCGCCGCGCGCGGTCTTCCGGCCGACTTCCTTGAGCCCCCCGGCGCGCAGCTCAACGATCTTTACCTGATCGTGCATGCGGTAGAGGGGCTCAAGCCGGGTGCTTACTTCTTCCGGCGTGAGCAGAACGCCCTGGAGCTTTTGAAGGCCGGGGAATTCCGCGCCGAGGCCCACCACCTTGGTTTGGAGCAGGAGCTGCCGGCCGACGCCTGTGTGGACGTCTTCTTTCTCGCCGATTTGAAACACATCCTGGAGCGATACGGGAACCGCGGCTACCGAGCAATCCAGCTGGAGGCGGGCGCAATCGGCGGGAGGATGTACCTGGCGGCGTATGCCCAGCGCCTGGGTGCAACCGGGCTAACCTTCTTCGACGATGACGTGATGAGCTTCTTTTCGCCGCACGCGAAAGGCAAGAGTGCCATCTTTCTTCTCGCGATTGGCAAACCGCTGAAACGCAGACCGGAGTAGGGCCCCTAGAGGAGTTGGAGTTCGAAATCAGAGAAATGACCAGGGGTGAGCGCGTAGTGCGATCATGGAAGTCGTATTCCGGCGCTCTCCGCGGTTAGCCGAGCATCATCCGGAATCGTGTAACGAAGAACCGTCCAGTGCGAGGATGAGGGTGTCACTCGTTAACAGCGGCTCAACGGCAAACTCAGCGCACATCGGTTGCCTCACTCGCGCCCCCGGTAGCCTGGCTCGATGGCCGGGTCAGGTTGAAGGCTGTGTTTACCAAGCCAACGTGAGAAAACGCCTGAGGAAAATTGCCTAACTGGCGTTTTGCCACTGAATCATATTCTTCGGATAGAAGACCCACATCGTTGCGAATGTCTAACAGCCGTTCAAACATCCGCACTGCGTCTGGATGGCGGCCCTGCAACTCGTAATTGTCTGCCAACCAGAACGAGCAGGGTAGAAACGTTCCTTCTCCATGGGGTATACCGTCTACGGCGGGATCTTGCGTGTACCGTCCCACAAAGCCATTCTCCACCAGATGGGTTTCGATGGCTTTTACCGTGCCGATCACACGTGCATCGTCCGGCGGAAGAAAACCAACCAGCGGCATCATCAGGAGGCTGGCGTCGAGGTGTTTGCCTCCGTAATACTGCACAAAGGAATTCATATTCGCGTCGAAGCCCTGCCGGCAAACCTGCTCATGAATGGCACCACGAAGTTTTGTCCATCGGGGGATATCTACGTCGAACCGGCCCAGTTCTGCCATTTTGATCAGACGATCGATCGCGACCCATGCCATCATCTTCGAGTGGACGAAATGCCGGCGTGCACCGCGCACCTCCCAAATGCCCTCATCGGGCTGCTCCCAGCCCGTCTCCAGGAATTCGAGCATCGCCAGTGCGACTTCGTGACGCGCATGCTGGGGCGGTCCCAGTCCGGCTTCGCGCGCCTGAAAAAGCGTGTTGGTCACCTCCCCAAAGATATCCAGCTGATACTGTTGGTAAGCGGCATTCCCGGTTCGGACGGGGATGGATTTTTCATATCCCGGCAGCCACGGCAGTTCCAGTTCTGTGAGCCTCCGTTCGCCCCGCAGGCCATAAACGATGCTCAGTTCGGAAGGGCTGCCGGCGACAGCGCGCAGAAGCCATTCCCGCCACTCTCGTGCCTCTTCTAAATATCCGGCCTCGACCAGCGCTTGCAAGGTCAGGGTCGCATCCCGCACCCAGCAAAACCGGTAGTCCCAATTCCGCACGCCCCCCAACCGTTCAGGCAATGAAGTTGTCGGTGCTGCTACGATCCCGCCCGTGGGCAGAAATGTCAGTGCTTTCAGCGTGATCAGCGAGCGCAGCACTGCGTCTCGCCATTGGCCCTGATAGGCACAGCGATCCGACCACTCCCGCCACCACTTTTCCGTGTTCTGAATCGCCTGGTCGACATTGACCGGCACAGGCTCAGGCAGGTGTGAGGGATACCAGGTCAGATTAAACGCAACCTTTTGTCCTTCCGCAACGGTGAACTTCGCCTCACTCTTCATATTTTCACTGTGAAGCGGCACATCCGCCTGCAGCCGGATCATGTCCGGACCGGCAATGGCGGAAATCCCGTTTCCGATCCGCCGAACCCAGGGCACCACAGACCCGTAATCGAATCGAATCACCAGTTCCAACTTCATCTGCACCTGCCCTCGGGTGCCGACGACAACGCGCAGAAGCTCAGGCATCTCCTGGCGCGACATCATGCAGTCGATGAGCTTGGCCGAACCGCTTTCGGTCTCAAACTCAGTCTCCAGAATCAGAGTTCCGTCCCTATACTGGCGGCGAATGCTTCGGATCGGTTCTGCCGGTGAGATCGACCAATGCCCGTGTTCAGCAGTTCCGAGCAGCGCCGCGAAACAGGCACCCGAATCAAAGTGCGGAAGACAGAGCCAATCGATCGAACCCTGTCTCGAGACTAGGCCAGCGGTATGGCAGTCGCCGATCATCGCGTAATCTTCAATGGGTATGGACAGGAACTCCCTCCGCAAAGACGTGGTTAGATGAACTTGGGCCGGTTTTGGAAGCCTCGCCACTCCTCAAAGAAGAGCGCTGTCCTCGCAGGCCGTGTATGATCAATGGTCAACGACATTGATTCTATCTGCTAGGTGGACGTACCTGGGACAGCGATTAGCGATCCTTGCGGTAAAGAAGCTCGTGCATCGCTTGTCTCCGAGCCTCGTTTGCTTCACTCACCGTTTTGCGCTCCTCAGCGTCGATGTGGCCCTGAGTGATGGGGCGAAATAACAAATGCGAGCCAAGCCGCGGCGTTACCGATGTATCCTAAGCTCCGACAAGCTTCTTTCTGGTACGTCGAAGGGGTTCAAGATAAATGTCCAATGAAACTCAGCCCATCGTTTGGCCTGGCCAACCTTATCCCTTGGGATCAACCTGGGATGGCGAGGGCGTCAACTTCGCGCTCTATTCAGAGCACGCGGAGAAGGTGGAACTTTGCCTGTTCGACAATGCTGGGAAACGTGAGACGCTTCGGGTCCAGATCCACGAGCAAACTGACATGGTCTGGCACGGCTATCTGCCGGAACTACGTCCGGGCCAATTGTATGGCTACCGGGTGTATGGCCCATACGCCCCGGAGAAAGGCCATCGTTTTAATCACCACAAGCTGTTGCTCGACCCCTATGGCAAGCAAGTTCACGGAACCGTCCGATGGAGCGACGCCAACTTCGGATACAGGATCGGACACAAGCAGGAGGATCTGTCCTTTGACCGGCGCGATGATGCCGTTGGAATGCCCAAGAACCGAGTGATCGATTCCGCTTTCACCTGGGAATCTGATGCACCACCCAAGATCCCTTGGCACGATACCTTGATCTATGAGCTCCACGTCAAGGGATTCACCATGTGCCACCCTGACGTTCCGGCCCACTTGCGGGGGACGTACGCGGGTCTGGCGACAGCTCCGGTTATCGAATACCTCACGCGCCTAGGAGTGACCGCGATCGAGCTCATGCCCGTGCACTGCTTCTTGGACGATCGCCGACTCACGGAACGCGGGCTCCGCAACTACTGGGGTTATAACTCCATCGGATTTCTTGCGCTCGAGCCTCGATACCTGGCAACCAACTCCATCTACGAATTCAAGACCATGGTTAAGACCCTGCACTCCGCAGGACTGGAAGTGATTCTTGACGTCGTCTACAACCACACTGCGGAGGGCAATCAACTTGGCCCCACGCTCTCGCTGAGGGGCATCGACAACAGCACCTATTACCGCCTTGTGCCCGATAATCCCCGTTATTACAAAGACTACACAGGCACGGGAAACACGCTGAATATGCAGCATCCGCGGGTGCTGCAGCTGGTCATGGACAGTCTGCGCTACTGGGCTCTCGAGATGCATGTGGACGGCTTCCGCTTCGATCTGGCTGCCACCCTCGCCCGTGAATTGCATGAGGTGGATCGCCTGGGCGCGTTCCTCGACATCATCCATCAGGATCCCGTGCTCTCGCAGGTAAAGCTGATCGCCGAACCCTGGGACGTCGGCGAAGGAGGCTATCAGGTCGGAAACTTCCCGGTGGGGTGGACGGAATGGAACGATCGCTACCGGGATACGGTGCGTGCTTATTGGAGGGGTGACGGTGGACTGCTGGGAGACCTGGCTTATCGCGTCACCGGTTCGAGCGATCTTTACGCACACAGCGGCCGGCGTCCCTATGCCAGCATCAATTTTGTCACCGCGCACGACGGCTTCACCTTGCAGGATCTGGTCAGTTACAACGAAAAACATAATGAAGCCAACGGCGAAGACAATCGGGACGGCAACAACAATAATCTCAGCTGGAATTGCGGAGCAGAGGGTCCCACGGACGATTCCAACATCCAGGCTCTGCGCGCCAAGCAAAAGCGGAATCTGCTGGCCATGCTGCTGCTGTCCCAAGGGGTACCGATGCTGTATGCGGGTGATGCCATCGGCCATACGCAACTGGGAAACAACAACGCCTACTGCCAGGACAATGCGACGAGCTGGCTGAACTGGAATTTGCAGCCTCAAGATCGTGACTTGTTGGCGTTCGTGCAGCGCATGATCAGCCTGCGCAAGCGGCATCCCGTATTCCACCGTCGGCATTTTTTCCAGGGCCGCCCCATCAAAGGTGCGACTGTGAAAGATGTGTTGTGGCTCAATCCTGGCGGCAAGGAGATAAGCGAGGACGAGTGGCGCGATCCTTCGATACACTGCCTGGGAATGTTTCTCTCCGGGGAGGGAGCGGATGAGACCGATGAACGCGGCCGGAAACTCCGCGACGAGAACTTTCTCGTGCTTTTCAACGCTCACCACGAAGATGTCGGATTCACTTTGCCGGCGTTCCGTGCCGGTGCTCGCTGGAACGCATGGATGGACACCTCCCGAGAATGTGGGTTGCGTTCCGTCGAAACCTACGACGCCGGTACACCCTATCCCCTGCAGGCGCGGTCCCTGGTCGTGTTGCTCGAACGACGCGGAAACGGCAAGAAGGAAGAGCCGAATGAAGCGCCGCTATAACATGCCGTTCGGCGCCGAGTGCCGCGACGACGGAAGCGTGCGCTTTCGTTTGTGGGCTCCGGCCGCACGTCAGGTTGAGCTCTCCCTTGCCGGTGCGAACCGGTCTATGCGGCTTCCTCTGAACCCCTGCGATAAGGGTTGGTTTGAGTTAGCCACCGATGTGGCGAGGCCTGGGACTCAATACCATTTCCGGATCGATGATGCGAAGGAAGTCCCCGACCCAGCATCCCGGTTTCAACCTCGGGACGTGCATGGACCCAGCGAAGTGATCGACCCCGGCGCTTTCGACTGGCAGGATCGCGACTGGCATGGCCGCCGATGGGAAGAGGCTGTTCTCTATGAATTGCACGTCGGAGCCTTCACCCCCTCCGGAACGTACTCCGCCGTGGGCGAGCGGCTCGACTATCTCGCGGATCTGGGAATCACCGCCGTCGAGTTAATGCCAGTTGCCGACTTTCCCGGCCAGCGCAACTGGGGTTACGACGGCGTCTTCCCCTTCGCTCCCGATAGCAGTTACGGCCGACCCGAGGATCTCAAAGAACTAGTTCAAAGTGCCCATAACCGCGGACTCATGGTTTTGCTGGATGTTGTCTACAACCACTTTGGTCCGGAAGGAAATTATCTCAGGTCCTACGCGCCACAATTCTTTACTGATCGGCACTCGACTCCCTGGGGAGATGGCATCAACTTCGATGGCCTCGACAGCCAAGTCGTGCGAGAATTCTTCATCCACAACGCGCTCTATTGGCTGACCGAATACCATTTCGACGGACTGCGTCTGGACGCGGTTCACGCGATCATCGACGACTCCGCACCCCACTTCCTCACAGAATTGGCCGATGCCGTCCGGAGTTCCGTCGAGCCGGGTCGTCACGTCCACCTCATCCTCGAAAACGACCGAAACCAGACGCGTTACCTTCAACGTAGCGAGCGCTGCCAGCCGCAGGCGTACGCCGCCCAATGGAATGACGACGTCCACCACGCCTTGCACGTGCTGATCACCGGTGAACGGGACGGTTATTATGCGGACTATTCGCAACGTCCAATCGATCAATTGGGCCGTTGCCTGGTCGCTGGATTCGCGTACCAGGGCGAGGTTTCCCAGTACAGGAATGGCGAAACGCGCGGTGAATCCACCGAGGGCCTGCCGCCTACTGCCTTTGTCTCCTTCCTTCAGAATCATGACCAAATCGGGAACCGGGCATTCGGCGAGCGGATCGTTCAGATTGCCGATCACCGTGCAGTACACGCGGCGGCGGCGATCCTCCTGCTCGCGCCTTCTCCACCATTGCTCTTCATGGGGGAAGAGTTCGGGACTGAAACACCATTTCTCTTTTTCTGTGAGTTTGAGCAGGATCTGGCGGCTGCGGTTACCGCGGGTCGGCGAAATGAGTTCGCTCGTTTTGCCAGATTCCACGACCCCGCCGAACGCGAGCGGATTCCCGATCCCAACGATGCCAAAACGTTCAAGGCCTCACAGCTCAACTGGAGCGTCCTTGTGCAACCGAGCCATCGAGACTGGCTGCGCTTCTATCGCAAATTGCTAGGACTACGGCGTGAGCACATTGTCTCCCATCTTTCCACTGGATGTGCGCTCAGCGCGGATTACGAAGTCCACGGCGATCGGGGCCTCACCGCGCATTGGAAGTTTTCAGACCAGTCGGAACTTATTCTGGTGGCAAATCTTGGAACCGATTCCCTCTCTGGTCTGATTCTTCCTGTTTCGCCGGTTATCTATGCCAGCGAGCAAGTGAACGGCGAGGCTTTGAAGCGAGGCACATTACTGCCTTGGTCTGTGGTGTGGTTTTTGGAATCATGAAGCGACGCTCACACATCCCGCTCGCAACCTATCGCCTGCAACTCAATCGCGATTTCACTTTCGCCCAAGCGACGGCGCTCGTTCCCTACCTTTCCAGACTCGGTATTAGCCATTGCTATATTTCTCCCTGCCTAAAGGCTCGCGCCGGCAGCATGCACGGATACGATATCGTGGACCACAACTCCTTCAACCCCGAGATCGGCAGCGCCCAAGATTTCGACCGCTTTGTCTCCGTTCTCCACGAGAACGGTATGGGATTGATTTTAGACATTGTCCCGAATCACATGGGCGTGATGGGCAGCGATAATGCGTGGTGGGCGGACGTTCTCGAAAACGGCGAATCTTCGACTTACGCCAGCTTTTTCGACATCGACTGGCAGCCGCTGAAAGATGAACTCCATGGAAAAGTGCTGGTGCCCGTCCTGCACGATCATTACGGCGCTGTCCTCGAAAGTGGCGAGCTGAAACTCGTTTTTCAGCAAGATCGCGGTGCGTTCGATATAGCCTACCGCAATCATCGCTTTCCTGTGGACCCCAAGGAGTACCCCCGCATCCTGGGGCTGTGCGCGGACGCGCTGCCGGCGATACTCGACGAGCAGAATCCAGATCTGCTTGAGTTCCAGAGCGTGATCGCCACCCTTGCCCACTTGCCTGGAAGGCAGGAAATCAGCAGCGCTCGCGTCGCCGAGCGCAATCGCGACAAAGAGATCGCGAAGCGGCGGTTGGCTGAGTTGTGTGCGCGATCCCCGGAAATCTCTGTTGGCATCATTGCAGCGGTCGACGTGATCAATGGGAATCCTTCCGACCCCGCAAGCTTCGAACAACTCCATGAACTCATCAAAGGGCAAGCCTTCCGCCTTGCCCACTGGAGGGTGGGCGCTGATGACATCAACTACCGCCGTTTTTTCGATACCAACGATCTGGCGGGTATTTGCGTGGAGAACGAAGCGGTGTTTGAGGCAACCCATCGTCTCGTCCTAAGTCTGATAGCAGCCGGGAAGGTGGATGGCTTGCGCGTCGACCATCCCGATGGTCTGTACGATCCCGCTCAATATTTCGAACGTCTCGAACGCAGCATCGCCATCGCAGCAAACCATTCAGAGAACACCGAGAGCGGGCCACACTATGTGGTCATCGAGAAAATCCTTACTGGTCCGGAACAACTGCCCGCCCAGTGGCCTGTATGCGGTACGACGGGCTATGACTTCGCGAATCTGGTTAACGGCGTATTTGTCGACCATACCACCGGCATGCGACTGGAGCGCATTTATCGAAACTTTGTCGGGGACAAAGTCGCTCTTGAGGACCTTGCCTATGGCTGCCGCAAGCTGATCATCCGGGTTGCGCTGGCCAGCGAACTCAATGTGCTTGCCAATCGACTCGCTCGCATCGCTTTGTCCAAACGCCACACCTGCGACTTCACTCTCAACGGCTTGCGCGATGCGCTGACGGAGGTGGTGGCCTGCTTTCCGGTGTACCGCACCTACGTCAGTCCCTCAGGCGTATCCAACAAAGACGCAGAATATATCCAGAGCGCGGTCACTCGGGCCAAGTGGCGAAGTCTAGCCGGCGACCCCAGCATCTTTGACTTTGTAACGGAAGTGCTGTTGACTCGCATTGCCGAGGGGCAGGATCCCGCTTACCGGTATGCAGTCACAACCTTCGCGATGAGATTTCAGCAGTTCACCAGTCCGGTTACGGCTAAGGGAATCGAGGACACGGCCTTCTATCGCTACAACCGACTCGTCTCACTGAATGAAGTAGGAGCCTACCTCGGGCGGTTTGGGACCACCTCGGCGGAGTTTCATCTTGCCAACCAGGAGCGCGCGCAGGATTGGCCGTACACCATGCTGACCACGAGCACGCATGACTCCAAGCACTCCGAAGACGTCCGGGCTCGGATCAATGTCCTCTCGGAGATACCCGGGCTATGGCGGCTTCGGGCGCGCGACTGGAGGCGCTTCAATCGCAAACACAAGCGCACGATCAACGACAAACCCGCCCCCTCGGCCGGGGATGAATATCTGCTATATCAGACATTGGTCGGAGCTTGGCCCGCAGAACTTCGGGCCGATACAGACGAATGTAAGAGTTTCTGCCAGCGAATAGAGGATTACATGCGGAAGGCGCTGCGCGAGGCTAAAGAGAACACCAGTTGGATCAATCACAATACTGAATACGAGGCTGCAGTTTCATCGTTCGTCAGGACGGTGCTGAAGCCGGATGCTCAAAACCAGTTTCTCCAAGACTTTGTGCCGTTCCAACGCCGGGTGGCTCGCATCGGCATGTGGAATAGCCTCTCCCAGACTCTTCTCAGACTCACGTGTCCAGGCGTGCCCGACACCTATCAGGGCAATGAGATTTGGGACTTCAGTCTAGTGGATCCCGACAACCGTCGTTCCGTCGACTACGCATACCGGGGGAAAATGTTCGAGAGTATTCGCAGGTGGGGTCAACAGCCTTCCGTCGCAGACCTTCGAAGCTTGCTGGAAACCCCTGAAGACGGACGAGTCAAGCTGTATCTCATCTGGAAGACCCTTTGCCTTCGTCAACAGCAAGAAGATCTCTTCCGGGAAGGGGCCTATGTCCCTCTGACCATCGAGGGTGCGAAAGCCGATCACGTTTTCGCCTTTGCGAGAAACCTCAGGGACACAAACGCGCTCGTGATTGTCCCGCGTCTTGTCGCCCGACTATTGGACGACCTCGATCTCCCGCCGCTTGGTCCCGAAATCTGGACAGACACCCGCATTGTGCTCCCACCCGGCAACTCCGCCGAGGTGTATAGGAACGCCCTTACGGGGGAGGATCTGAGTCCGCACTTCACCGCCGGTAAGACAACGATCGACGCTGCAAAGATGTTTTCAGAGTTTCCCGTGGCGTTATTATTTGCAGGACGGTCCGATCAGCCGGGAAACCTGTAACGAAGTGATGCGGAACTAGCCGGTTACTCCTGAATGTGCGGTCTGCCAAGTCTGCCACAATCCGACAATTTCTTCGACCACTTGATAGCCGTCGGGACGGCGTGTTTCAGAAGCAGTAACCCTGCGCCACTCAGTAATGCCAGTCGGCGATGGTATGGGCTAGTTTGACCGCACTCTTTTTCTAGTGGGCTTTGGAGTTTAAAGGAATTGATAGCATTATTCGAGCAGAGAGAGACGAATGAACATACCTCGTTCGCGCCCGCCGGGATTTGTGGGCCACATTGGAGCGCGTGCCCGACGAGGTTTTATCCCGCCCGTTGCTGAACGGTGAGCGGTTTCACTCGATCAAGGACCTCGTGTTTCATATAGCCTCCGCGGAGGACTTCTGGATTTGCGAGGAGATACTGCGCGAACAGCCGCTGCGGCAGACCGTTCCCGCCTTCCAGGATACCCCGGGTGGCCCTGTTTATGCGGGATTCACGCTTAAGACGCTGCTGGACTACTGGCGGCTCGTAGAGAAGAGCACCCTTACCTGCCTCGCCACGCTGAGGGATGACGAGTTGAAACGGATCGCGACGGTGCACGACAGGCCGGGGAAGCGGTTCATGGTGGATGGGCTGTTGTGGAACATCGTGATTCATGAGGCGCGACACGTGGCACAGATTAGCGTGCTCTTGCGCACGCAGGGCATGGCACCGCCTTTTCTGGACCTGTTCAATTATCTGCCAGTGCCATCGGCCTAACCATGTCACCCTGCCTCAGCGTGCGGTACGTCCGCCCGCTTCTTAAGAACACGCCCTGGGTTGGTCAGCGTAAACGCATCTTGGCGAGGGACGCGTGAGCCGCACCACCGCTCTTGTCGGGCACAATGGTCAATTCGAGCACTCCGACATCGACCAGGTCCACAGCATAGTCCTCGATCTCGCGGACCCCTGCGGGTGAGCTGAAATTCCACTGCTGGCGCACGATTTCCCGAAAAGGTTGTCCCACCCGGGAAGACCATCTCAAAACGAACTCCTGTGTGCGGGAAACTTCGCTATCCTGAAATGCCAGCCAAATACGACTGAGCCTCTGCGGGCTGTCGAAAATGAGCCGTATCGTCTGACTTCCTGGCTCGGCCGCACGCCAGCCTCGCTTCTCGTCTCCTATCAGCGCAGATTCAATCGGAAAATTCTCGTCTTCCGATGAGACCTCGACCGAAGCGGCTTGGTTCACGTCCAGCCAACCCTCGTCCCGGGTTGGGGCAGTCTGCGGAACTCGGATTACCTTTTTACGCATAAAACTCTACTTTACGCTCATCCAGTATCGTGGTTGGTGTCTGCAAATGAGTCACCTTAAGAAATCCACGCAAGAAGACCTCTTCGGCCTGGACGCGCGTCCATGTGGCCTCGTGTTCACGATCCACATTCGCTTAGATTCGTCGCAGCCGAAACCAGAAAAACTGGTAGGGCCCCATCGTCAGCAGATAGGGCAGGTCCGCCACACGTGGAAAAATATTCCTGCCAAACATCTCGATCAGAATATTTCCCTTGTAGCGCCGCAGATCCAGTTCGACTGCTTGCGCGGTGCTCGAAAGATTGTTGACGATCAGGACCGTCTCGTTTTCCAGTTGCCGCACATAGGCCAGTATTCTGTGATTGGCTGGATAGAGAAACTCAATCGATCCCCTGCCAAACACCCCGGTCGATCTGCGGACCGCTATGATGCGTCGCATCCAACAGAGGAGCGAATGTTCACTCGCTTCTTGCCTCAACGCGTTCACGGCCGGGAAACCATAGACCGGATCCTGGATAAGCGGGGCATACAGCCGCTCTGGTTCCGCGGTAGAAAAGCCGCTGTTCGTTCCCCCGTTCCACTGCATCGGAGTCCTTACTCCGTTGCGGTCGCCTAGATTGATGTTGTCGCCCATTCCGATTTCATCGCCGTAATAGATGACAGGAGTGCCCGGCAACGACATCAGCATCCCATTCATTAACTCGATGCGCCGGCGGTCGTTCTCCAGCAAAGGAGCTAGTCGCCTCCGAATCCCGAGGTTCAGCCGCATCGTCTTGCTTTCCGCGTAGGTGTCGTACATGTAGTCGCGTTCCACGTCGGTTACCATTTCGAGGGTCAGCTCGTCATGGTTGCGCAGGAATAGGCACCACTGGCATGAGGATGGGATTTCCGGGGTCTGCTGCAAGATTTCAGTGATGGGCTTGCGGTCTTCCAACTTCAGCCCCATGAACATCCTGGGCATCAACGGAAAATGAAACGCCATGTGGAATTCATCTCCGTCAGCGAAGTAGGGGCGAAGATCCGCGGGCCACTGATTGGCCTCCGCCAGAAGCATCCTGCCCGGGAATTGTTCATCGAGTTTTCGCCGTAGCTCCTTCAGTACCGCGTGGGTCTCCGGCAAGTTCTCACAATTTGTGCCCTCCCGTTCCACCAGGTACGGCACGGCGTCGAGCCGAAAGGCGTCAACCCCCATCTCCAGCCAGAACTTCATCACTTCCCACATTTGTTCCCGAACGGCAGGATTGTCGTAGTTGAGATCGGGCTGGTGACTAAAGAAGCGATGCCAGTAGAAAGATTTCGAAATCGGATCCCAGGCCCAGTTGGACTTTTCGGTGTCAAGAAAAATGATGCGGGTTCCCTGGTAGCGGGTGTCAGTATCGCTCCAGATGTACCAGTCGCGGCGCGGATTGTCCTGCGAACTTCGCGACTCGTGAAACCACGGATGCTGATCGGATGTGTGATTCAACACCATTTCGATGATGACCCGGATTCCTCGCTCGTGGGCCGACTCCAGAAACTTCCGGAAATCCTCTAATGTTCCGTAGCTGGCATGTACCGAGTTGTAATCCGCGATGTCGTAGCCATCGTCGCGCAGAGGCGAGGGAAAGAATGGCATGAGCCATATGGCGCTGACCCCCAGGTCCCGGAGGTAGTCGAGCTTCTCGTCAAGCCCTTGAAAATCGCCGATGCCATCCCCGTTGCTGTCGTGGAAGGTGCGGACGTGGACTTGATAGATGATTGCGTCCTTGTACCAAAGCGCATCCCGGTTTAGGGGCAAACTGCTTCCTCCTGGACCAATTTCAGTACTCCCCGCAAATCAGTTCGATACGCAAGTTTATATGAAGTGACGACCGTAGAATCCTGCTGTGCGCGTGACGCCCGCGGACTACCAGGCCGGGGATCGGTGTGCATTCAACCTGGACCGGGCACCAACCACCGGGATCGCTGACGACTGCTCCCTTCGCGGATGGTTCCTATCGATCGTACAGGGTGACCAAGGATCGAAGTCTCGCGCTCAACTCGCCGCTCAATGCGCCTGGACGATAACGCCATTTCCAGTTCCCGCTGACGGTGCCGGGAAGATTCATGCGCGCCACGCTCCCCAGACCCAAGACATCCTGCATCGGCACCATCGCAACATCGGCGATCGAAGCCAGCACCGCCCGGATCATGACCCAGTTGATCTCGGAATCGTCGCGTAAGTTGAGATATGCACGAGCGAAGTCGTGCTCTTTACGCACATCTTCCGCAGTGCGCGTGCTGTCGCCGGCGCCTGAACTCAGCCACCAGCCCACCGTCGTGTCATTGTCGTGCCCGCCGGTATAGGCCGCCAGGTCGCGACTGTAATTGTGCGGACGAAACGATGGGCCCTGCGGATCATTGCCGAACGCGAATTGCAAAAGACTCATGCCCGGCAGACCGAACTGCTGCCGCAGTTTCTCCACCGGCGGAGTGATCACGCCCAGGTTCTCCGCCACAATCGGAAGTTCGCCGAATACGTTCTGCATTGCCGACAGAAACTCTTCCCCCGGCCCTTTGACCCAGCGCCCGTCAATGGCTGTCGTTGCGCCAGCGGGAACCTCCCAGTAAGATTCAAAGCCGCGGAAATGGTCGAGTCGCGCCATATCGAAAAGCGCGAGCGAAGCGCGGAAGCGCTCGATCCACCACTTGTATCCGCTGGCGGCGAGTAAGTCCCAGCGATAAATCGGATTCCCCCAAAGCTGTCCGGTGGCGCTGAAATAATCC
>Ga0182015_10000986_pt1 | contig 39314 bp, 32 predicted proteins | sample 712P3MmetaG_FD_120478 | JGI IMG/M metagenome (GOLD analysis project Ga0182015, IMG submission 120478) | Permafrost microbial communities from Stordalen Mire, Sweden - 712P3M metaG | ecosystem: Environmental > Terrestrial > Soil > Wetlands > Permafrost | place: Sweden: Stordalen | collected...
CTCGCGTCGTACGGTGTTGCAGCGCCTAGCGCTCGGCGTTGCCGCCGCTAGCGTGCCCGTATCCGCGCCGGCGGCTGCGAGTCGCGGCATGATCGCCCTCGTCCATACGCAGGCCGCCGGCGACGGTGGGGTGATCGACGGCATGATCGGCAGTCTCAAGCGCATCGGTCGCGAGCGCGGAACGATAACGCGCGCGATCTACGCCGCCGATCCGGCCAACTATCAGCCGATCCTCGAGTTACTGGGAGAAGCCGGCGCTGCCGTCGTTCTCGCGACGTTCGACGAGATGTCGCAGCCGCTCGGTGCCGTCGCCCCGTCGTTCCCATCGACACGGTTTGTCCAGCTCTACGCGGACCCGTTCGTCCCGGCGATTTCGAACGTTCGCACGGTCGAGTACGAGACGCACCTCGCCTGCTATCTCGCTGGTGTGTGTGGCGCGAAGGTCTCGCGCACCGGCAAGATCGGTTACATCGGCGGCGCGGCGATCCCGTCGATGAACGCCGACGTCAACGCGCTGGCCGCGGGCGTGCACAGTGTACTGCCCGGCGCGCGCGTAGCCAGTGCGTTCGTCGGCTCGTTCCAGGATCCGGTCAAAGGGCTCGAGATCGCGCGGCAGATGTATCAATCGGGAATCGACTTCATCCAAGCCGAGTCGTCGGCGTCGGACGCCGGGATCATCGATGCGGCGAACGAGCGCCCCGGGCGGCTCGTGAGCGCCGGATCGCGTCCGGAATTCGCGCTGGGATCGCAGTCCGTCGCGGCGATCGTACTGTGCGACTTCGCGCTCTCGCTCTACGTGCAGACGACGCAGGCGCTCGCACCGGTGTGGCACGGCGGGCACTATCGCAGCGGCCTCCAAGACGGGGTGGTCGACTTCGTCGCATCGCCGCTCTTTCTCGCGCACGGTACCGAGGAAGAAGTCGCGCGTTTCCGCGCCGCGTGGCCGCTCGTTTCTGCGGTGAAGGGAAGGATCATCGCCGGCGCGCTGCACGTCCCGTTCGAGACGCAACTCGGATGATCGGCCCAAGGGGAGACCGTGCGCATGCCCAAGCCCCCCTAGCATGGTAGACTCCGTCAATCGCGCCACGGTGCCCCGCATCGCCGTCATCGGCAGCAACATGATGGATCTCGTCACGTATGTCACGCGCATGCCGGAACGCGGCGAGACGCTCGAAGCGGCGCAATTTGCGCTGGCGCATGGCGGCAAAGGTGCGAATCAAGCCGTCGCGGCAGCCAATTTGGGCAGCCGGATCCTGTTTGTCGGCAAGGTCGGAGACGACGAGTTCGGCATCCTGACGCTGGCGAATTTTCGCGCGCACGGCATCGATGCATCCCACGTCGGCGTCGTGAGCGGCGTGGCCAGCGGCGTGGCGCCGATCTTCGTCGAGCCGAACGGTGAAAACCGGATCCTGATCGTGAAAGGCGCCAACGATCGCCTCCGCCCCGGCGACGTCGAGCAGGCGCGCGACGATCTCGCGACGTGCGCAATGATCCTCTTACAGTTGGAAGTTCCGCTGGAGACGGTGTACCGGGCCGTTGAACTCGGTGTCGAACTCGCGATACCGGTCGTGCTCAACCCGGCGCCGGCGACGCCGCAGCTCGATCTCCGCCGGCTGAGCGGGCTCGCATTTCTCGTGCCGAACCAGAGCGAACTTGCGCTGCTCAGTGGAAAGCCATGCGCGACTCCGGCCGAAGCGGCCCTCGCGGCGCGCGCGATCGTCGCCGCCGGCGTCGAAACGGTGATCGTGACGTTAGGCGCCCACGGCGCGCTGCTCGTTACCAACAGCGAAGAGCGGCAGATCGCTGCAGTCCGCGTAGCGCCGGTCGACACGACGGGCGCCGGTGATGCATTCATCGGTAGCTTCGCGCATCATTTCGTCGCGGAGCACGACGTCGGCGCGGCGTTGGAAGCCGCGGTCCGGTACGCCGCGCATTCGGTGACGCGCAAGGGCACGCAAATCTCGTATGCGAGCCGCGCCGAGTTCGACGCATTCTGTTCGGCAACGAAGGAGATCTGATGCACCCCGTCCGCCCCACGCTGATCCTCGGTGCGATGCCCTCCGAAGTGCGTGTCATCGCGGCCCAACTGGAGAAGCGGAGCCACGGCACGCTGGCCTGCTTTCCATACGCCGCCGGCATTCTGCGGGGCCGGCGTGTTATCGTCGCCGTGACGGGCGTCGGTGTCACGAACGGCGCGATGGTTGCAGCGCTCTTCATCGGGCACTTTGCACCGCGCGAGGTCATCGTCAGCGGCACCGGATCGCGTTTTAACCCGCGCATCCGAACCGGCGATACCGTGATCTCGACGAAGACGATCCATCATGGCGCCGGAAGTCTGACCGACGCGGGGATGGTCTACCGCAAGGTCCGCGGCCCGCTGCCGGGTCAGATGACGTCGTGGTTCTACCGGCCCGATCCCGGCCTGCTCGCGTTAGCGAAGGCCTCGATCGCGTCGTACGAGCCGGACACCATCGTGGTCGACGGCGAGCGCTATGCGCCGCGCGTGCTGACCGGGGTCGTATCGGCGAGCGATCTGTTCGGCGTTTCGGATGCCAAGATCGCCGACATGAGGGCCAAGCTGAATCCCGATATCATGGAGATGGAAAGCGCGGCGATCGCGCAAGTTGCGCACCAGCTCGAAACGCCGCACATCGTGTTCCGCGCCGGCAGCAACCGGACGCAGTCTAATCCGGGCAACGACTACCGCAAGCTCGGGCAGATCGCTGCGAGCGCGGCGGCCCGCTGGACCGTACACTTCGCGGGCGCACTCGCGGCAGCGAAGCGGTGATCGCTCCGGCGTTGCCGCGGATCGATCTGCACCGCCATCTCGACGGTAACGTCCGGCTGCAGACGATCCTCGATCTGGGGCGACGGCACGGCATCGCATTGCCGGGCGATTCGCTCGAAACGTTACGGCCGCACGTCGTGGTCCCGGGCGCCGGGCTCGGGCTGATGGCGTTTCTGGCGCGGTTGCACTGGATGACCGCGGTGATCGCGGATACCGACGCCGTGCGGCGCGTCGCGCGCGAGAACGTCGAGGATGCCGCGCACGACGGACTGGACTACGTCGAATTACGCTTCAGCCCGTACTTTCAGTCGCGCCCGCATGGCCTCGATCCGGTCGCCGTCGTCGACGCGGTGGTCGCCGGGGTGGAAGAAGGCCGTGCCGCGACGGGCATCGGGGTCAACCTGATCGGGATCTTGAGCCGAACGTTCGGACTCGCCGCCTGCACGCTCGAACTCGACGCCCTGTTGACGCGCAAAGAGCACATCGTCGCACTCGACCTGGCGGGCGACGAAGAAGCGTGGCCGGCCGACTTGTTCGCGCAGCACTTCGCCCGCGCACGCGACGCCGGCTGGGCGATCACGGTCCATGCCGGTGAGGCGGCTCCGGCAGCGAGTATTTGGAGCGCGCTACGCGTGCTCGGTGCGACCCGGATCGGTCACGGCACGCATGCGATCGACGACCCCGCGCTGCTGGACTACCTCATCGAACACCGGATCGGCATCGAAGCGAACCTCACCAGCAACGTTCAGACGGGCGCCGTGTCGAGTTATGCCGCGCATCCGCTCAAGACATTCCTCGAACGCGGTGTCCTGGCGTCGGTGAACACGGATAATCCCATCATCAGCGGCATCGACTGGCCGCACGAAATGACGGTGGCGGCCACCGCTGCCGGGTTAACGGACGACGATCTCGCACGGGCTATGCGCAACGCGGTCGAGATTGCATTTTTGTCGCGCGCCGAGAAGGAAGCGCTTCTGCGGAAGCGAGCCGGCGCATGAAAGGCGATGTCTCGAAGGCGCCGGCGACGGCGATTGCCATTGCGACCTACATCGTGATGGGCGGCTTCTTTACGCAAAGCGGCGTCATCCTGGATGCGGCAGCGGCCTACTTCCACACGCCGATCCCCGAAACGGCGACGCTGTTCTCATATCTGACCGGCGGGAATCTCATCGGTTTGATCGTCTGCCTGTTCGTCTTCAACGTGCTTTCAATCCGGCGCGTGTTGTTCGTCGCCTACGTTGCGCTCTTTGCCGGGGTTGCGCTGCTCGACGTTACCCGCGCATTGCCGGTCGGCGCGCTCGCGATCGGTTTGTGCGGTTTCGGTGCCGGCGTTGGTCTCTCGGCCGGTGCAGTGATTATCGCAAAAACGTACGCCCTGCGCTCGCGTGCGGTCGCATTTCTCGGGACCGACTGCACGTTCAGCCTGTCGGGCTATGTCTTTCCGGCATTTGCTGCGAACGCGATCGCACTCGGCTGGATGTGGCAGAGCGGCTATATTGCGGTTGCCGGCGTCGCTGCGTTGTTGCTCGTGGCCGCGGTGTTCGTGCGCTTTCCCGCGACGGGCCGCGCGGCCGGTGCGGCGCAACCGGCGGTCGAGCGGATCGCGCCGGCGCGCGCAGCGCGCGTCGCCGTCGCGCTGTTCGCGCTCGGGCTGGGCTTGTATCTCTGTGGCCAAGGCGCGTTCTTGATCTGGGCGCCGCAGGATTTGGAGACGATCTTCGGTCTGCCGGCAGTAGGGGCCGCACCGGTTGTCGGCGCGTTTTGGGGACCGTCGATCTTCGGGCTCGTCACCGCCGCGCTTCTGGTCACGCGCATTCCTCCGCGCTGGGTCGTGATCGGTGCGGCAACCCTCGCCGTCGCGAGCCTCCTCGCGTGCACGCTCGCCCCGGACGCGCATGCGTTTTTTACGGCGACATTTGCGTTCGGCTTCACCTCGACGTGCCTCTTTAAGCTCATGATCTCGATCGGATCGGAGCAGATCGCCGGCGCACCACCGCAGTTGGTGACCTTCCTGCTCCTTTCGGCCAGCATCGGCGGCACGATCGCTCCGGCGATCAGCGCCGGGATCGTGAACGTCCACGGGCCACATGCCGGGATCGTCATGGCACTCGTGTGCTATTGCGGAACGCTCGCGGCGGCAGTCGCTGCGCTGGCCGTCGAACGCGCCGCGCGCAGGCCGGCGCGAACGAGCGGATCGGCCTCGGAATGTATTGGCCGAGTATCGTAAAAAGGAGGTCGGGCTAAGCTTCGCGCGTTTGCGCTGCCGGGAGAAGACGGATGAAAAGACTCGTCGTAGGCCTACTGGTGGGCATGCTGTCGATGGCACCGGTTTGCGCCCGGGCGGCCGAGCCCTACGAGATCAACGCGATCCTTTCGCTTTCCGGAATCGCCGCCTTCATCGGCACGCAGGAAGCAACCGCACTTCACGCATTGGAAACCGTCGAGAATAAGAACGGCGGAATCAATGGAAGACCGATCAAGTTCGTCATTGTCGACGACGCTTCGAGTCCCGTCAACGCCGTTCAGCTCGCGAACCAAATCATCGCGAAGAACGTGCCGGTGATTCTCGGTCCGACGCTGACGGCTGATTGCGATGCCGTCTATTCCATTGTGAAAACTTCGGGCCCGGTTGAGTATTGCTTCTCGCCGGCCCTGCACCCCGCGCCGGGAACCTTCGGGTTCTCCGCGGGGGCTTCGACGGCCGACCTCAGCCTCGCGGCGATGCGGTATTTTCGCGAGCGCGGCTGGAAGCGCATCGCGCTGATTTCGTCCACCGACGCATCCGGTCAAGACGGCGAGAACGTCGTTCGGGCAAATTTGAACTTGCCGGAAAACAAGAGCCTTACGCTCGTAGCGAACGAGCATTTTAGCATCGCCGACGTGAGCGTCGGCGCGCAGCTGGCGCGCATCAAGGCGGCGGACCCGCAGGTGATCATCGCGTGGACGACCGGCACGCCGACGGGCACCGTCTTACGCGGGCTGCACGACGCGGGGATCGACCTTCCGGTGCTGCTCAATGCGGGCAACATCGTGCGCGCGCAGTTGCGCGGCTACGCGGCGTTCGCTCCGACGCAATTGTTTCTCCCCGGCTTCCGTTTCATGGCGCCGGATCTGGTTCGATCCGGTCCGTTGAAAGAAGCGCAGGAGGCGTTCTTTGCGGGGCTGGCAGCCGAAAAGGTCACGCCGGAAGTCAACATGGGCTTCGCGTGGGATCCGGGTCGCGTGGTCATCAACGTTCTGCGGCACTTGCCGCCCAATGCGAGCGCGGCGCAAGTGAAGGACGCCATCGAAGCGACCCACGGCATCTCCGGCATCAACAGTCTACTCGACTATCGTGATATGAGCCAACGCGGCGTGCCGATCGGCGCGGTCGTCGTGATTCGCTGGGATGGTCCGAAGGACACGTTCGTCCCGGTCAGCCAGCCCGGAGGCCTGCCGCTCAAGAAATGAAGGTCCTGATAACGGGCGGCATGGGCGTCATCGGCGCTGAGGCTACCCGCAAGTTCGTTCTCGAAGGTCATCGCCCGGTGATCTACGCGCGCCGTCGTGACGAGCGGCTCATCAGGGATGTGCTCGCCGGCGTGGACATCGAGCTCGGTGACATCACGGACGCTACACGCCTGACCGAAGTGCTGCAGCAGCATAAGATCACGCACATCGTGCATGCCGCCGGTTACGTCAGCGCACCGTCGGCGGCGAACGTGCCGCTCGGCATCGAAGTCAACGTGATGGGAACCACGAACGTGCTCGAAGCGGCGCGTCAACTCGGTATCGAGCGCGTCGTGTACACGAGCGCGAAAGGCGTGTACGGTCCGTTTCTCGGGCAGGATGGCTATCCCACATACGCGCCGATCTCGGAAGACCACCCGAAGAACCCGGCGCGCATCTACGACTGCGCCAAACTGATGGCGGAGCACACGTGTCTGTACTATAACGCAACGTTCGGCGTCGACGTCGTCATGTTGCGTTTCGCGACGACGTTCGGCCCGGGAAAGACCGAGCGCCACGGGATGATGGGCGTGACGAGTCAGATCATCGAGGCGCCGGCCAAGGGGCTTCCGTTCAACCTAAAGCAGGGTGGCGACGAAAAGGACGACTTCGTCTATAACAAAGATTCCGCGCTCGGCATCTATCTTGCGACGGTTGCCGGCAAACTCGAACATCGCGCCTTCAACATCGGCTCGGGCATCGGACGCACGTTGAACGACTTTGCCGGCGTGCTGCGCCGCCGTTTGCCCAACGCCGATATCACGATCGGGCCGGGCCTGAATTTTCTCGGCTTGCCCTGGCCCTTGGCGGGGATTTACGATATCAGCCGCGCGCGCGAGGAACTCGGTTACGAACCCCAATACGATCTCGAACGCGCGATCGATGATTATCTCGAGGCCTTGAAGCACCTCGACGCATAGAATAGAGCGAGGCCCAACAATGAGCGAACGCCCCGACTATCCGCGGATCCGCCGAGTCGTTACCGGACACGATGAGAACGCGACGGCGAAAGTCCTCATCGACGGAGCCGCCACGAACGAGAAATACCCGGACGCCGGAATGATTTCTACCTTGATGTGGGTCACCGACACGATGCCGGCCGACATTGGGGTCGGCAGCACCATCGAAGACGCGGGCGATCGCGTCCTCGGATCGGCGCCGCCCGTGAACGGCTCGCGCTTTGCCGTTCTCGATTTTCCACCCGGCAACACAGCGGTAACCCATCGGACGGAAACGCTCGATTACGTCATCGTGCTCGAGGGCGAGATCGAGATGGACATGGACGACTCGACCGTGAAGCTGAAGGCCGGCGACGTGCTCGTTCAGCGCGGCACGAACCACACATGGATGAACCGCTCGCAAGAACGCGCGCGGATCGCCGTCGTTCTCGTCGATGCGAAACCGCTCGGTATCGGTAACGCCCTCGCCCGCGACACAACCGCGGCGGCGCACTAAACCGGCGTTCGGAGTCCGAGCCGCTCCAAGCGCGGCAACACTTCTTGAGCGAAGTATGGAAACTCCGCGAGGTAGTTGACGAACGACGTGCAGATGCCGGTATAACCGGCCGCGCTGAGCAGTGCCAGGTCGCCCGCCACGTCGTCCGGACTGCCGACGATCGGGTAGCTCCCGTTACCGCCGATGAAGCGGCGCTTGATCGCCTCGAAGCCCATTTGCGTCGCGCGATGCTCGGGATTGGGAAACGCAAGTTCCATCAAGTGGTCGAGCGCTTCCCAGTCCCCGCATTCCTCGACATAGTAGTGATGGTAGGCTTCGGCCTCGGCGCGGGTCGGCCGGCAAACGCAGTACGACGACGTGTAGACGTCGACGTGCCGGCCGGCCGCCGCCGCTTGCGCGCGCACGTCCGCCACGGTCTTCGTACCTTGTTCCACTGAAACGAGCAGCGTGAAGAGCAAGTCGGAGGTTTGGATGGCAAACGCCCGGCCGGCGGGCGAGGCACCGGCGTTCATGATCGCCGGCCGCGTTCCGCCATACGGCTTGGGCTCGGCATAGAGCTTCTCGAGATCGAAGAACGTGCCGTGATAATCGAACTCGCCCTCGCGCTCCCAGAGTTCGCGAATGACCTCCACCCACTCGCGCGCGTAGCCGTAGCGCGTATCATGTTCGAGCTGCCGCGTTCCGAACATCGAGAACTCATCGCCGTTCCAGCCCGCCACCATGTTCAGGCCGAAGCGCCCCTCCGAAATCAGGTCGACCGTCGCGGTTTGCTTGGCGGCCACGATCGGATGGATCAAGGGCGCGTGGACCGTACCGAAAACGTTGAGGCGTTTGGTCTTGGCCAGTAAGCCACCGGCCCACGTGATCGTCTCGAGCACGGCGCCGTGAAAATTCGTCGTTCCGCGATAGCCTTTCCAACGCGCGATCGGCAGCATGAAGTCGATGCCGGCCTCGTCGCACATCGTCGCGAGCGCCAGGTTATCGGGCCAGTTGCCGGACCAGCGTTCGGGCACGTTCGTTGCGGCGCGTCCCGAAGAACAGTTCGAGCCGAAGATCCCGAGCTTCAGCGTGTTGCCGTTGTACATGGAGAGGCGATCGGCCATGGTCGCGACCGTGCCCGGCGTCACGCGATAGGAAGCTCTTGAAGGCGCATGTCGTAGGAATGCATGCGACGCGCGCCCGTTTCCGTGATCAAGATCGTTTCGGCGAAGACGCAGCCCGTCTCGCCGTTGTTCCAATTCGGATCGAACAAGTCGATGTTGAACGCAAACACCATACCCGGCACGAACGTATCGCCGATCGACTTGATCGCGATCTGATCGGCCTTCAGCGCGTGCAGGCGGTAGCGCGGATGCTCGAGTGAACCAAGGCCGTGCCCGTGAATCCCAAGCTCGCAGAGCGCAAGCCCGCGGTCTTCGACCACCTTCCCGCCGGCATGCACCGCCTCGGAGATGCATGTGCCGGGGCCCATGCGCGCCAAACCGGCTTCGTACACGGCGATGCAACCGTCGTAGATGGCTTGTCGCTTGGGATCGGGTTTGCCGAGCGAAAACGTGCGCTCGATATGCGTCGTGTAGCCGGCATATTTCGGGTGGATCTCACAGATGATCGTATCGCCCGCCTCGAGTAGGCGGTGTTGCGGAACGACGAACGGATGCTGCGGCGGCATCGCGCCGGCCGCCCAGAGGAAGAGCGTTGGTTCTTCGCCACCGTGAGCGACCATCGTCTCCATCATCGACGCGTAGACCGCGCTTTCGGAGACGCCCGGTCGCGCCCGCTCGCGGCACGCCGCCATCATGCGGTCGCCGAGTCCCGCGGCGTGCTCCAAGATGCCCAGTTCTTCGTCGCTCTTGACGCCGCGCATCGCCTCGAGCATGTCCTCGATGTTGACGAGTTCGCACTGCGGAAGCAGTTCGGCGAGACGCGTGTAGACGCTATGCGGTAACCAGCCGTCGGCGTCGAGCGGGCCGGCGAGGCCATCGAGGCCGATGCGGCCGCGTTCCAGACCGAGTTCGGTGATGCGTCCGGCGATCGAGTCGGCCCACGAACCTTTGCGCGGCCGCACGTCGCGCACCCAGTTTTGCGCGCGTTTCCAGCCCTCGAGGAACGTCGGCATCGAGACGAACGACGTCGGCTCGCCGTCGAGCGGAAACACCATCAGGTTGAACTCGGCGTTGCCGCCGATCGTCGAAAGAAAGCGCGCGTTGGCGACCTTGAAATCCCACATCAACGGCCAGCCGCAGAGGAAGAGCGCATCGAGCTTGCGCTCGCGCATCACGTCCCGCACCGCGCTCCACCGGCGGTCCCGCTCGGCGAGCGAAATCTGAGGAAGCGCCAGCGGTGCCCGGGGTGCTTTGATCATGCGAGAGGACTACCACGCAGGCACCCCTGCTCCTGGGCGGTGCCGATGCGTGAACGACGCGTCTAGAAGTGTGGAACGGTAGCGAGCCGCAGGCGCGTATCGAGCACCGCGTCGAAGGGTGCGCTCGCCAGCGTGAGCAGCGACGCCGCACACGTGGAGCAGTACCGGTCGTCGTCCGCACCAACCCCGTGTTCGGGACAGCGCGCGGTTCCGCAACCGGTGCAGAGCGCATCGGGCCGGGCCCCGCACGTGGCGTCAGCGGCGCCCGCTTCGCAGCGGTCGAACGCGATGGCGATCACCTCACCGACGAGTTGTCCGTCGGCAGAAACTCGGCGATCGCGGGACTTTGATGGGACGCGCGCTGGGCGTTCGAGAGTGTCGTCGTCGACACGCAGCGCGGTTTTCCGCGACATTAGAGGAGAGCATGCGGCACCGCGGCGTGCGGCACCTCTATTTACCGCTCGGTTGCGGTTAGCACTCGAAGCGACGCGGGTACGTTAGTTCTCACCGCATGCGAAAGGTCGCCGCACCATGATCGATTCGAGTAAGCCCACCCGGCGCCGATTCCTCGTGCGCGCGGCGTGCAGCACCGCGGTCGTTGCCGGATTGCAAGGCGCGCGACTCTTCCCCGCGGCCCAAGCCGCGAGCGTCACGCTGACCGCGCGCGGCCCGCAACCGGTAACGATGACGCTCAACGTCAACGGCCGGGCGCACACGTTGGCGCTGGAACCGCGCGTCACGCTACTCGACGCGCTGCGCGAACGCCTCGACCTCACCGGCACGAAAAAAGGCTGCGACCAGGGGACTTGCGGAGCGTGCACCGTGCTCGTCGACGGCAAGCGCGTCAACGCGTGCTTCACCTTGGCGATCATGACGCAAGGCCGCAGCATCACGACGATCGAGGGTCTGGCGAACGGCGACCAGCTGCACCCGATGCAGGCCGCATTTCTCGAACACGACGGCTTTCAATGCGGCTACTGCACGCCCGGCCAAATCATCTCCGCCGTCGCTCTGGTGCACGAGAAACGCCCGCTGGATAACGCGAGCGTACGCGAATGGATGAGCGGCAATATCTGCCGCTGCGGAGCCTATCCGAACATCGTTGCGGCGGTGCAATCCGTCGCGGGCGGCCAGGCATGAACCCGTTTCGCTACGCGCAGGCAACCGACGCCGGAACGGCCGTGACCACGCTGCAAGGCGATCGCGGGATGCGCTACATCGCCGGCGGCACCAACATCCTCGATCTGATGAAGGACGACGTCGAGCGGCCGACGCTCCTACTCGACATCACGCACCTGCCCCTGCGGAGCATCGATGCCGGCCCGCACGGCATACGCCTCGGGTCGCTGGCCACGATGGCCGATGTCGCCGATGCGCCGGCGGTAAAAGCCGGTTTCCCGGTCGTTTCGCAAGCTCTGCTCGCCGGCGCATCACCGCAGTTGCGCAACATGGCCACGATCGGCGGCAACATCATGCAGCGCACGCGCTGCGCGTACTTCCGCGACGTCTCGCAAGCCTGCAACAAGCGCACCCCGGGGAACGGCTGCTCCGCGATCGGCGGCCAGAACCGTAACCACGCCGTGATCGGCACGAGCGATCACTGTATTTGCACGCACCCCTCCGACTTCGCGGTCGCGCTCATGAGCGTCGATGCGCTCGTGCACGTCCGCGGTGCGGGCGGCGTGCGCACGATCCCGATCGCCGCCTTCCACGTCCTCCCGGGCGCCACGCCGAACCGCGAAACGGTCCTCGAACACGGCGATCTGATCGAGGCGATCGAACTCCCCGCGAGCCCGCACGCGCGCAACTCCGCCTACGTCAAGGTCCGCGATCGCGCGTCCTATGAGTTCGCGCTCGTCTCCGTGGCGGCGGCCCTGGAAACCACGGCCGGCGTGATTCGCACCGCGCGCATCGCCCTCGGCGGCGTTGCGCCGAAGCCGTGGCGCTCCCACGAAGCCGAAGCGGCCCTCATCGGCCGCCCGGTAACAGCCGAGACCTTCGCCGCCGCTGCCGTCGCCGCCACGTCCGGCATGCGCGGCTACGGCAAAAACGACTTCAAGATCACCCTGACGCAGCGCACGGTCACCCGCGCACTCGAACACGCCGGAGGCCTCGCATGACCGCGAATATCGGAGCGCCGCTCGACCGCGTCGACGGCCGCCTCAAAGTCACCGGTGCCGCGAAATACTCGGCCGAGTGGCCGATGCCGGGCGTCGCGTACGGCTTCATGGTGCTCAGCACCATCGCCAGCGGCCGCATCCGCGACATCGATACGGCGCGCGCGATGCGCGAACCGGGCGTGTTCGCCGTAATGACCCATCGCAACGCGCCGCGCCTCGTCACGGCCGACGATAAAGTGGGCGTCGACAAGGCTCCGATGGTGCTCCAAGACGACACCATTGCCTACGACCGCCAGCCGGTCGCGCTGGTGCTCGCCGACACCTTCGAACGCGCCCAGCACGCCGCGTCGCTCGTCGCCGTCCACTACGACGCCCAGCGTCCCCAAACGACGTTCGCCATGGGCACGCCATACACGCCCAAAGCCGTCCATGGCAAGGACGCCGACACGCTGCGCGGCGACGCCGTGGCGGCGCTGGCAGCAGCGGCAGTTCGCGTCGACAACGTCTACACGACGCCGCCCGAGCATCACAACCCGATGGAGCCCCACGCGACGATCGCGCGCTGGGACGGCGATACGCTGACGGTGTACGACGCAACGCAGGGGATCTTTGCCACGCGCACGCGTCTGGCCGCCATGTTGGGCGTGCCGCCCGAGAACGTTCGCGTCATCGCAAAATTCATCGGCGGCGGATTCGGCGGTAAGGGCTCGGCGTGGCCGCACACGATCCTCGCTGCGCTCGCCGCGAAGATGATCGGACGCGCCGTCAAGATCGCGATCTGGCGCCCGCAGATGTGGGGTTCGGTCGGCTATCGCTCGCCCACGAACCAGCGCGTCGCGCTCGGCGCGAATGCCGACGGCACGATCGTCAGCACGATCCACGAGGTCCGCTCGCAAACCTCGCAGATCGATGAGTTCGTCGAGTCGTCCGGCGTCCTCACGACGATGCTCTACACCTCACCCGCGCTGCTGGTGACGCATCGCGTGACGAAGCTGAACGTCGGCACGCCGACATACATGCGCGCGCCGGGCGAGTCCAGCGGATCGTTCGCGCTCGAGTCGGCGATGGACGAACTGGCCTACGCGACGAAGCTCGACCCGATCGAGCTACGTTTACGCAACTACGCCGAAATGGATCAGGACGCGAAGCTCCCGTTCTCGAGTAAGTCGCTGCGGGAGTGCTACCAGGCCGGCGCGGACGCCTTCGCTTGGGCTCGCCGCACGCCGGTGCCGGGTTCGATGCGCGATGGACGCATGCTGGTCGGCATCGGCATGGCCAGCGCAACCTATCCCACGAACCGCAGCGCCGCATCGGCCACGGCGCGCATCGATGCGTCCGGGAACGCGAACGTGCAGAGCGGCGGCGTCGACATCGGTACCGGCTCGTATACCGCGTTCAGCCAAGTCGCGGCCGACGCGCTCGGCATTCCGGTCGAGCGCGTCACCATGGGTCTCGGTGACACGCGCATGCCGAACGCACCCAACGCCGGCGGATCGCAGCTCACCGCCAGCGTCGGGTCGGCGGTGAAACTCGCAGCCCTCGATGCACGCGCGAAAGTCACGCAGTTGGCGATCGACGACGCGCGCTCACCGCTTGCCGGTGCGGCGCCCGAAGCAATCGGCGCCAAAGACGGCCGCCTGTTCCTCAGCGCCGATCCGAGCCGCGGCGAAACCTACGTCGCGATCCTCGAACGCAGCGGGGCCACGCTGGTCGAGGGCCGGGCCGACGCCAAACCCGGCGATGAGAAGAAGCAATACGCGATGCACGCCTTCGGCGCGCAGTTCGCCGAAGTGCGCGTCGACCCGGATCTCGGCACCGTGCGCGTCGTGCGCCAACTCGGCGCGTTCGCAGCCGGCCGCATCATCAACGCCAAGTTAGCGCACAGTCAGTTCATCGGCGGTATGACGTTCGGTCTGGGCATGGCACTCCTCGAAGAAACGCGCCGCGACGACCGCAGCGGCCGCGTGATGAACGCCAACCTTTCCGAGTACTTACTTCCCGTCCACGCCGACGTGCCCGCAACCGAAGCGATCCTCGTCGAAGAAGTCGACCCGCACGTCAACGAGATCGGCGTCAAGGGCATCGGCGAAATCGGCATCGTCGGCGCCGCCGCGGCGATCGCCAACGCCGTCTACCATGCAACCGGTAAGCGCATCCGCGATTTACCGATTACACCAGACAAGCTCTTAGTGTAATCTTGGCGCGGCCGGGTAGAACACCGGCATGGCCGTTACAGCAACAAACCTGACCAGGATCGCTCCGCGGAGCGGCCGGGAAACGCTCGGTCGCTACGCGTGGTTAGCGCGGCTAGCCGACAAAGTGCGCGCCGAACAAGCCGGCACCCAAGGCGAATACATCGCGTATTGCGGGCTCTCCCAAGGGTTTCTCACGCGCGCAGGCATCACCGAGGATGATTTCGACATCCTCGTTCGCAACGGCAGCAGCGACGCGGATCTCGTCCGCTACTTCGACGGCCACGTCGACGATGCGCATCGCGAAGCGGCCAACGCGTACGTGCTCGACGACATGAAGTCGCACCTCGACGAACAGGACGCCGAAGAAGGTCGCGGCTAAGCGCCCCGCTACTCGCGAATGTTGATGAGATCGACGACGCCGGCGATGCGCCGGCCGTCCCAGCGAAACTGGATGTACTTCCGGATGTGGGCGTTGCGGATGATGCGCGGGCGGAACGCCGCGACGCACTGACCGCCGGGGTTGCGCACGCTGTTGTAGACGATGCCGTCGACGCGGTTGCGATCGTAGAGCCGGTGGGCGTAACGCTGCGTGTAATCGTAGTCATCCGCGGCGGCGGCGTAGAGCTTCGAGCGCATCGAACGCCCGCGAATGTCGTCGAACGCGCCCTCGATCGTGGCGACGTAGATGCGCTTGTCCACATCGATGCTCGGCTGTGCCGTCGCGCGCAGAAAGGCTTCCGTGTGGTAGCGCGATTCGGCGACCGCCGTCTCTTCTTCGCGCCCGGCATAATACACGCCGTACGTCCCATCGCAAAACCGGCTCGGACCGGAATACGCGAAGGATGCCATGATCGGGGTCGTCCCCGGACCGGCGATCGCGTCGGCGGGACGGACCTTGCGAAATGCGCCGGCTTCCTCCCGCGCCCGCGGATTGGTCAGCGCTTCGATCTCGAGGAGCGTGGCGAAGTTCGCAGCGTCGGTGATACGATCGTACACGCTCACCGTCGGGTACTTCGAGGCGACCGCGCGATAGGACGGCGCCCAACGCTCGGCGGTTACCAACCGCGCTGCGCGTCGAGATACCGGCGCACCGCCGCGATATCTTCGAACTCGCCGCCGAGCATGTACTCGAGCGCGCTGCGGCCCTTGAAGAGCGGCGCATCGTTCGGCCGGCGCACCCACGCGTCGGCCGATTCCGCGCGCGGCAGCAACAGGTTGATCGCCTTGTAGATCCCGAGGAGATGCGAGATCCGGGCGAGTGTGTCGTGCGAGAGGTGCGCCGTTTGCGGCGCTTTCAGGTACTTGTAAAACGTCGACTCGGGGAGCGACCCGAGGAGCACGCGGGCCTCCGCCGGCCCGAGTCCCCACAGTTCGGCGATTTTCAAAAAGAGCACCAGGGCGGGCCCGGAGAGGCGGGCGCCCTTGGCTGCTTGGCCGTCTTCGCGCGTGATGGCCGCGGTCATATATCGCTCCTCGCTCTCAGTATAGAGCAAAACGCAACATTAGTCTAGAATGAGAGGATTCCTTTCGCGACGATCGCGCGCGAAACGGAGGCCCCCTCTCCTCGCGCGCAAAATCGCACCGCCATGAATATTCGTCGTTTGACCGCGGGCGTGCCGGCCGCATTTTTGGCGGCGGTTTTGCTCGGATCGGCCGCGTACGCGGCCGATCCGCAACCGGTCGCGATTCCCGTCATTCTGCCGTTGACCGGCGGCGGAGCGTTCATCGGCCAAACGCACCAGAAAACGATGCAGATCCTCGAGGACGTCGTGAACAAAGACGGCGGCATCAAAGGCCGTCCGCTGAAGTTCGAGTTCCTCGACGATCAGACGAGTCCGGCCGTCGCAAAGCAACTCGGCACGCAGGAACAGAACCAATCGCCGATCGTCATGGGCTCGTCGCTCTCCGCGATGTGTCAGGCCATCGCGCCGGTGTACGAGAGCGGTCCGGTCAACTGGTGTCTCTCGCCCGCGATCTTCCCGCCTAAGGGATCCTACGTGTTCTCGACCAGCGCCAGCACCAAAGATCTGCTGATCGCCACCGTTCGTTTCTTCCGTGAAAAAGGCTGGAAGAAATTCGCGCTGCTCGCATCGCAAGACGCCTCGGGTCAAGACGGCGTCAACGATACGAACGAAGCGCTGAAGTTGCCCGAGAACAGCGGCATGTCGCTCGTTGCGACGGAGCGCTACAACGGCAGCGACGTCACTGCGACCGCGCAGATGACGCGCATCAAAGCGGCCGGCCCGCAAGCGCTGATCATCTGGGCGCCGGGCACGCCATTTGCAACGGGACTGCGCGCCGTGCAAGACATCGGGCTGGACGTTCCGATCGCGTCGACGAGCGCCAACATGGTGGCAAAACAACTCGAAGGGTACGGCGCATTCATGCCCAAAGAGCTGTATTTCCCGGGCGTCACGTATGCCGCGGGCATCGCGCAGAATCCGCGCGTGAAGCATCAGCAAGACGTCTACAACGCGGCGATGAAAGCCGCCGGCGTCGCGACCGACCTGCAGACCGGCATGACGTGGGACGCCGGCATGATCGCCGTCGATGCGCTGCGCAAGCTCGGTCCCACCGCGACCGGCGCGCAGATTCGCGACTACGTCGACGGCTTGACGAACTACCCGGGCATCCTCGGCATGTATGACTTCACCAAGGTGCCGCAGCGTGGTGCCGGGATCGACGACGTCGTCATGCAGCGTTGGACCGGCACCGGTTGGAGCACTTCGAGTACCTTCGGCGGCGCGCTGAAGTAGCGCGAGTGCCGGGAGCAACGCTGATGGCGATCGAACTCGAGACGAGTGAAGCAATCGCGACGGTCACGCTCGATCGGCCGCAGAAACGCAATGCGCTCTCGCTCGCCGTCATGCGCGAACTGCGCGGCGTGTTGGAGACGATCGGCACCGATCGCCGCATCCGGGCGGTGATTCTGCGCGCGCATGGCCCGGCGTTCAGCGCCGGTCACGATCTGCGCGAGTTACTCGCGCGCAGCGCGGATGAGTACGCCGAGATCTTCACCGAATGCATCGCCTTGATGGATACCATTCAGAGCATTCCGCAGCCGGTAATCGCCGAAGTTGCCGGGGTTGCCACGGCCGCCGGTTGCCAGCTCGTGGCCGGGTGCGATCTCGCCGTTGCGGGGGAAGAGGCGACCTTCGCTACGCCGGGCGTGAAGATCGGGCTGTTTTGCACGACGCCGATGGTTGCTCTGACGCGCGCGATCGGGCGTAAGCGCGCCCTCGAGATGCTGCTGACCGGCGAGCCGATCGACGCGCGCACGGCGGCGGATTGGGGTCTGATCAACCGCGTCGTTCCGGCCCGCGATCTCGCCTCGGCCACCCGCGCGCTAGCGGCACGCATTGCCGCGGCGGCCGAACCGACGGTAGCGCTCGGCAAAGCGGCGTTTTACCGGCAGATCGATGTCGATCAAGCATCGGCCTATGCAATTTCCAAGGATGTGATGTGCCTCAACGCACTCTCGGAGGATGCCCAAGAGGGGATGAGCGCGTTCATTGAACGGCGCTCGCCGCACTGGTCCTCGGCTCGCCCCGAAGCACACGTGAAATTGACGTAGCCGCGAAGGATTGATATTCTGCCGCGGCACATGAGACTGGACCGCGACCGTGGGCGCGCGGCCCGACGTACGATCGTCGCCCACACCCGGTAGTAGGGCAACCTACTACGCGACGGCAACAAGGCTCGCTCTGCGGGCCTTGTTGTTTTTCTCAGCGAAGCCGCCGCGACGTGACCTTTCGGCGGATCGTCCTCCTCGTGCTTGCCGTCGGCTTATTGGCAGCCCTCTACGTCGCGCTCCGGCGCGAACGTCACGAAGCGGCCGCCCGCAACGTCGAAATCGTCATGGACGATGCGGACTTCAGCGCGCTTGCGAAGTCGTATGCCTACGACGAAGGGGCGTTCCTCACCGAACTGCGGCGCGCGGGGCTCACGTCGCTCGCGGTGAGCGAGGAACTCGGGGCCAACATTCCGGCCGCGTCGGGCGCCTCCGTGTATGCCGGCGGTGCCCTGCTCGATCAGGCGCGGGTCTCGCCGCTCACCGATCCGCTCTTCGCCTCGATGGCGCGGTCGAATGCGATTCGCGCCGACACGATGTATTTGATCGCCTACGACGCCGCCACCGCGCAGCGCTACGCCGAGCAGCTTCCACTGCGTTTCGAGCCGCGTTCGATCCGCGTCCTGCGGGCGAAACTGCCGGTAGTCTGGGCGATCCGCACGACGAGCGATTACTTCGATGCCGAGACGTTCGGCTTGCCGTTCGATCGCGTTGCGCTCGCGCAGCGGCTCGGTCTGCTGCTCGTCCCGCGACTGCAGAACGACGAGGGCTTCTCGCCCGCGCACATCCGCGCGCTCATCGATGACGCGACGCGCGGGGAGCGCGCGCGCACCGTCATCTTCTTCGGCTTGCGCAACGAAGTACTCGGCTATCCCGATCACATCGACGCCGCCGCTGCGGCGCTCAGTGCCGATCATCTGAATTTTGGATCGATCGAGACCTACGATCCCAAACAAGAACAGCTCGGCAACGTCGACCTCGCGCGGCACATGCCGGAACGCATCGTGCGCGTACAAGCGATCGCCAAACCCGAAGCCGATAAGCTGACGCCCGAAGAGTTCATCGCGCGCTACCTGCTCGGCGTCAACGAACGGAACATCCGCGTCGTCTACTTGCGTCCCTACCAGCACGGTTGGGACGGCCGCTCGATCGAGGCGACGAACGTCGAGATCGTGCGCCGTATCGCCGCGGGCATCCGCGCCGACCACAAGCGCATCGCATCCGCGTCGGCGTTTTCCCGTTTCGCGATCAGTCCGCTAACGATCGCGTTGGTCTCGCTGACGGTTCCGGCGAGCCTGCTGTTACTGCTCGAAGCGTTCGGCATCCGCCGGCGCCGTTGGATCGTTGCGTTCGTCCTGGCCGACCTGCTGTTCGTCGCCGCCGGCTACGTGAGCCATCACGACATCATCGCGCGCAAACTGCTCGCGTTGGGCGCGGGACTCGCGTTCCCCGCGGTGGGGATGCTGGCCGTCGGCTGGGCGTTTCGCGGCGATCCCAGCCGTTGGCTGCGGAGCGGCAACGTTTACGCGCGCGGTCTCTTCGCGCTCGCCGTGGCCGTTGCGGTCACCCTCTGCGGCGCGCTCGCGATCGTCGGTCTGCTTAGCACCCCGTTGACGATGACCGAGATCGACCGCTTCCTCGGCGTGAAGTACGTCCTCGTTTTGCCGCCGCTGATCGCGCTCGGATTGTATCTCTTCACCGACCGCTTCGGCGCGAAGCTCGATCCGCGCACCGCCGGTGATACGCCCGTCCGCGTGATTCAATTGCTGGTCGGTGTCGTGCTCGTGGCCGGCGCGTATCTCGTCTTAGAGCGCAGCGGCAACCAAAGCGACATCGCCCCCTCGTCGTTCGAACTCGCGCTGCGCTCGCACTTGACCTCGATCTTGCAAGTGCGGCCACGCTTCAAGGAGTTCGTCGTCGCGTGGCCGGCACTGATGCTCGTTCCCGCGCTACTGGCCGAGGATCGGCGTCGCTGGGGCTGGCTGTTCGTCCTCGCGGCGGGCATGGGGCTCGGCGATCTGATCGACACGTTTTCTCACCTCCACACGCCGTTGATCGTCGGCGTCGAGCGCGTGATCAACGGCGGCGTGCTGGGGGCGCTGATCGGCGGGCTGGCGGTGTTCGTCTACTGCCGGCTGCGACGCTGAGTGAGCGGTCCGCGCGTGCTGATTTCCGGGTACTACGGCTTCGGAAACCTGGGCGACGAAGCGTTGCTCGACGTGATCGTGTCGCGCTTGCGCGCGGCCTACCCGGCCGGTTCGATTGACGTACTTAGCGCCGACCCGGCGGCGACCGCCGCGCGGTTGAAGGTCGAGTCGACTCCGCGCGCGGATCTGGGCGCCGTGCGCCGCGCGATCGACCGCGCCGACGTCGTGCTCTCCGGCGGCGGCGGTCTGCTGCAAAATGTCACCAGCCTGCGCAGTCTGCTCTACTATGCCGGAATCGTGCGCACGGCGACGCGCGCGCGCAAGAGGACCATGATCTTCGCCCAGTCGATCGGCCCGTTGGACGTGTTCGGGCGGGCGGTCGTGCGGGCGTGCTGCGGCGGCGTCGCCGCGGCGACCGTCCGCGACGAGCGCTCGCGCAAGCTGCTGGCGTCGCTGCTGCCCAACGTGCGCGTCGAACGGACGGCCGATCCGGTGTTTCTGTTCGAGCCCGAGGGCGCGCCGCTCGACCTCGCCGCCGAGGGACTCGCGGGCCCGGGGCCACTGGTTGTCGTATCGGCCCGGCGCTGGAACCACAACGAAGCCACGATCGCCCTGCTGGCGGCGACGGTCGACCGGCTAGCGAACGAGCACGGCGCGCAAGTCGCATTCTTGCCGCTGGGCGGGCCGTCCGATGCCGATGTCTCGACCAGCGTGATCCGGCGCGCCAAGTCCGCCCCACTGCTGTTGCCCAACATGACGCTCGGGCAGGCGGCGCAAATCATCGGCCACGCGTCGCTGGTCGTTGGTATGCGCCTCCACGCGCTGATCATCGCCGCCCGGCTCCGCGTGCCGTTCTGCGCCGTGCCCTACGACCCGAAAGTGAGTGCGCTGCTCGACGACCTGCACTATCCGCTCCCGCCGCTTTTCACGCCCGGTGACAAAGCGGCGGCGAAGGACGTCATTGCGCGGCTCGATGACGCTTGGCAGCGGCGCGACGAACTGACCGCACACTTAGCTGCGATGGCCGCGGAGACCGAGCACCTCGCGCAACGCAACTTCGACATTTTGGACGAAGTCGTTACGCAAGACACACCATAAGTTGCAGGCCGGGTAGCGCCACTCGCGCGAACGTGAGGCGGACGATGTTCCGCGCGTATTCGATCGGCCGGCTTTGTGGCATCCGTCTCGACGTTCACGCGTCGTGGTTTCCGATCTACCTTCTCGTCGCGTTGACGATCGCCGGTGCCGAGCCCGTCCGCGCGCTCGGCTGGTTCACGGCGTTCGCCGTCGGCGCCGTAGCTGCGGCCGTGCTCTTTGCAAGCGTCGTCGTTCACGAACTGGCGCACGCGCTGACCGCACGCCGGTTCGGCGTGCGCACGAGTTCGATCGCGCTCTTCCTCTTCGGCGGTGTCGCAACGCTCGAAGCCGAACCGCCGAACCCGCGCGCCGACGCGCTCGTCGCCCTCGCCGGTCCGGCGATGAGCGCCGCCATCGCGTTCGCCGCCCTGGGCGCGCTGCACGTCGTCGACGCGATCGTCCCGGTGCGGTATGCGGACGTCGCGGCCTCGATCCTTGCCTACGTGACGTTCGCGAACGCGGTCCTCGCCGCGTTCAACCTGATCCCGGCCTATCCGATGGACGGCGGCCGCGTGCTCCGCGCCCTGCTCTGGCGCCTGCGCGGCGACCGCGACCGGGCGACCGCAACCGCGGCGCTCGTCGGCATCGGTTTCGGTCTATGCTTTGCGGTCGGGGGCCTCGTGGCCGTGGCTGCGACGCGCACCTGGCAGTTCGCCTGGTACCTCATCGTCGCCGGCTATCTCGTGCGCACGAGCTGGGTCCAGTACCGTGCCCTCCGCCGGGCGACCGTTATGGTTAGCGTGCGCCCGTCGCGGCAGCCGGCTTCTGAAGCCGTTTCGGTAAAAGTTCGAACAGCAGATCGATGGTCTGTATAATCTCGCTGTAGTAGCGGCGCGGATTTTCCTCGATGCGGCCCAGATCGGTCGGGCGCACGTTGAGCACGGCGCCTTCGATCGACTCGAGTTGCTGCGTAGCGCGGAGCGTCGCGTCGGTAATCGAACGGCTCGAGCCGTCGGTTTCATTGCAGCGGTCGATCTGCTTGCGGAACTCCGCGTACGCTTCCATCTTCTTATCGAACTTGGCGCGAAGTTCCGGAATCTGCGCGCGGAAGCTTATGACCTCGACGCGATAGGCATCGACGAGGCGCTTGTTCCGGGCGGCCACGACTTTGTCGGCTTCCTGCTGACTGGTCTTTGCACGCGCCAACGCCCGTTGCTCCGCTTCGGTGTAGCCGCCGCCGGTCACGCGATCGCGAATTTCCTTGTCGGCCTTTTCCATCTCGACGCGGAACGGCGTGGGGGGAAGAACGAAGACGATATTGCGCCGGTCGATCTCGATCTGCCGCCGCACGGCGAGCTCGCCTTCGCGGATCGTCTGCAAGCAATTTTTTAGGCGGTCGATCCACTGCGATTGAACGTAATCGTCGTCGAAACGGATCTGCAGTCCGCAGCCGAGCGTCCCGAGCGTCTTCAGGCTCCAGCGCGCCGCGGTGCCGTAGAGCGGTTGCATGCGAACCTTGGCACCCATCGGCGGGGTGTCGAGGCCATCGACGATACCGACGAGTTGCTCGCCGTCGTCGACGCAGACCATCGTTTTTTGCTCGGAGAACCGATGGGTGAGTACACAGTAACCCTCGATCTTGACGTCGGGAACGGGAACCGGGACGACGACGTCCTGGTAGCCGCGGGCCCAGGCAACTTGCCACAGGCGTTCGCGGGCATCGCCGGCAGTTTCGCCGGCGGCAAGGAGCCCGTCGATCAGAACGTCGACGCCGTTAGTTTGAAACCGCGGATTCGCCATCTTGGCGATGTTCCTCGTCAATCGGGAGCCGGAGTAGAGGTGTGATTTTGCTCCTGCTCCGGTCGAGTGCCTGCTTCCCCCGCCCGACGCCTGGTGCCACGGGCCATTTTCGAGCACGCGACCACGCGTGTCGCCGGCAGGGCCTACGATACCTATGGTAGTTTTCTTCTACTGGAACCCGCCAGCGGGGCAAATGGTCACCGGAAGGGGAGCACTCGCATGACCACGCACGATCCTGCCGCCTGGACGCGCACCTCGTTTGCCGGCGAGGACGACTACCTCGTTCGATTGACGCCGCAGGACCGGCAGACGATCGTCGATGCGATCCGCGGGCTCCGCGAGCGTGGGCGCCTAGCCGTGCCCATCGAAACGCTGACGAAGGATGAGTTTGCGTTCGGCGCGCTTGCGGCGAAGCTCGACGCCGCCTATGAAGAAGTGCGCTCGGGACGCGGCTTCACGATTATGCGTTGCCTTCCGCTCGACGAGGCGCTGACGCTCGATGAGTACCGCGCCGCCGTCTGGGGCATCGGATTGCATTTCGGCGGATGCATGCTCTCGCAGAACGCTTCGGGCGAACGGGTTACCGAGGTCGTCGATGCAACGGCCAACGACCCGACGCCGCGCATGTATCGCAGCAACGTCGAATTGCGTCTGCACACCGACATCACCGATATGCTCTCGCTCGCGTGCTGGCACAAAGCGCAGAGCGGCGGCCGCTCGACGATCGGTAGCGGGATCGGCATCCACGATGAGATCGGGCGTCGAGATCCGCACGCGCTGGCGCTGCTCTACGGCGGCTTCCAGTATCATCGGCTCGGCGAAGAGGCCGACGGCGCCGCACCCTTTACGCCGTATCGCGTGCCCGTCTTCGCCCGCGTGGATGGCCAAGTCTCGGTGCACTATCAGCGTACCGGCATTGCCGCGGGCCATCGCGCCAGCGGCGTTCCGCTCAGCGACGAAGACATCCACGCCCTCGATCTGTTCGATGAGGTCGCGCGCATGCCGGAGTTTCGCCTGGATTTCGACCTCGAACGCGGCGATATGCTCGTGATCAACAACTACACCGTGATGCACGCCCGCGGCGGGTTCGTCAACAACCCCGAACCCGACCGGATCCGGCGTTTCATCCGCCTCTGGCCGGCGGGCGAAAACTTCCGCAAGGTGCCGAAGGAATTCGAACACTTCGACGGCCCGGGCGTGCCGCCGCAACCCGGCAAGTCGTGCACGTTTGACTTCAAGGACCTCGCCGTCAGCGATCCGCGCGCGGTCGGCACCGCAAGCTAACCCGCGCCGGACGGCGAAACGGATTCGTTCCATGCCCGAGACCGAAACGCCGCGGCGCGACTACCGCGCGACCCTCAATCTGCCGCGGACCGATTTTCCGATGCGCGCCGAGCTACCCAAGCGTGAGCCCGACCGCGTCCGCTGGTGGGCCGAGCACGACACCTATCGCAAGCGTCTAGCGAAGAACGCCGGCAACCCGCCGTTCATTCTGCACGACGGACCGCCCTATGCCAACGGCGATCTGCACATGGGGCACTTCCTCAACCGCGTCCTCAAGGATGCGTTTGTGAAGATCAACCTGCTCGACGGCAAGGTCGCGGATTTCGTCCCCGGCTGGGACATGCACGGTTTGCCGATCGAGCTCGAGACGCTCAAGCATCTCAAGCTCGACTTCCACCGCGTCGATCCGCTCGAACTGCGCGAAAAGTGCCGCGAGCGTGCGCTCTACTGGCTCGACCGGCAGCGCGATGCGATCCTGCGCATGGGCGTGCTCGGGCACTACGACGATCCCTACATGACGATCGCGCCGCGCTTCGAGGGCGCGATCGTCGACGTGTTGGCCGAACTCGCGCAGGCGAAGCAACTCTACAAGGGCTTGCGCGCGACGCTCTGGTGCGTCCACGACGAAACGGCACTGGCCGAAGCGGAGATCGAATATCACGATCACGTTTCGCAATCGATCTACGTGCGCTTCCGCGCGAACGACGCGCAGCGTGCCGACATCGCGAAGCGCTTCGGCATCGCCGACGACGGCACGCCGCTATCGATCGCGATCTGGACGACGACGCCGTGGACGCTCCCCGCGAACGTCGCGATCGCGATCAAGCCCGACGCCGACTACGCGATCTATCGCGTCGGCAATGAAGACGTGGTGGTCGCGGAAGCCCTCGCGGCGCCGCTGGTGGAACGCATCAGTGGCGCGCGCAACGGCGTCCTGCGCGGGATGGCACTGGGCGACGTGCTGGCCGGCGCGAGCGTGCGCCACCCGTTCCTCGATCGCGACTCGGTGGTCGTTCGTGCCGACTATGTGGAACTCGAAACCGGTACCGGCGCCGTGCATACCGCGCCCGGCCACGGCGTCGACGACTTCGATACCGGCATGAAGTACGGTCTGCCGATCCTCAATCCGGTCGACGGCGCCGGCCGCTTCACTGCCGAAGCCGGTCCGTACGCGGGCCTGCACATTTTTAAAGCGCAGCAGCAGATCATTGACGATCTGCGCGCGGCGGGGTTGCTGATCGCCTCCGAAGCCTACGAGCACTCCTATCCGCATTGCTGGCGCTGCAAGAATCCCGTCGTGTTCCGCGCGACCGCGCAATGGTTCATCGCGATGGACGCCAATGGCTTGCGCCGCCGTATCGTCGCGGAACTGCCCGAAGTCACCTGGACGCCGGCGTGGGGCGAAGACCGCATGACGCAGATGATCGAGAACCACCCCGAGTGGTGCGTGTCGCGTCAGCGTACGTGGGGTACGCCGATCCCGGCGATGATCTGCGATGCGTGTCAGGAGTCGATCCTCGATCCGCGCGTCGCGCGCACCGTCGCCGATCGCTTCCGTACCGAGGGTGCGCGCGTCTGGTGGACCGATCCGGCCGAAGCGTTCTTGCCGCCGGGCTTCGCGTGCCCGAAATGCGCGGGGACGACGTTCACCAAAGAAATGAACATCGTCGACATCTGGTTCGAGTCGGGCGTGACGCATCGCGCGGTGCTCGAAGATCGCGGGATGCCGTGGCCGGCCGACGTGTACCTTGAAGGCGGCGACCAGTACCGCGGGTGGTTCCGTTCGAGCCTCGTCACCGCCGTCGCGACCAAGAACCGTCCGCCCTACAAGCAAGTCGTCGCCACGGGCTTTGTCGTGGATCAGGACGGCCGCGCGATGCATAAGTCGACCGGCAACTATATCGGCGCGGTCGACGGAATGGAGAAGTATGGCGCGGACGTGCTGCGCCTGTGGGTCGCGTCGGTGGAGTACACCGCCGACATGCGTCTCGGCACGAAGTTGCTCGAGAACGTTGCGAACGTGTACCGCAATTTGCGCAACCGCTTCCGCTGGTACCTCGGCTCGGTCGACGATCTCACCCCCGAAGCCGTCGTCGCGCGCGCAGAAATGGAGCCGCTCGATCGGCTCGTGCTCGCGAAGCTCGACGCCGTCGCGCGCGACGTCGTCGTCGCGTACCGCGAGTTCCGGCTACATGATGCCTACCTCGCGCTGCAGCGTTTCGACGGCGACGATCTCTCGGCGTTCTACGTCGATGCGCTCAAGGACCGCCTCTACACCGGTGCCCCCAATTCGGCGCGCCGCCGCAGCGCCCAATCGGCGGTGCTGGAGATCTTCCGCACGGTCGCCGTGCTCACGGCCCCGATCCTCTCGTTCACGGCGGAAGAAGCGTGGCAAGCCTTACCCGCCGCGCTGCGCGGCGCCGACGAGAGCATCTTCGACCTCGCGTTCCCGAAGATCGGCGCGATCGACGTCCCCGCGCTCGAACTCTGGGACACGCTCCGGGCCGTCCGCGCGCAAGTCGCGTCGGCTGAGGGCGAACGCGACTTTGCGCTCGATGCGGAAGTCGCCGTACCGGCAGCGCGTCTCGAGGCCTTCCGCGCGCTCGGCGACGGTCTGCGGGAAGCCCTGGTCGTCTCGTCGCTGCGCGGTTTAACCGCGTCGGCCGACGGAGCGGCGAACGTGCGCGTCATGCCGGCCGCGGGTGAGAAGTGCGAACGCTGCTGGAAGTATCTCCCACTCGGCACCGACGCGGAACACCCGACGCTCTGCGCCCCCTGTGCCGCGATCGTCCGGGACCTGCCAGGGAGCTAGGGCGTTAGCTTGAGCAATTTCGTCGCGTTATGTGAGAGGATCTTGTCTTTGTCCGCGCGCGAGAGCGGCGCCGTGTCGACGAAATGCCGTCCTTCCACGTTGTCGGCGAACGGATAATCGATCGAGAACAAGATGCGGTCGACGCCCATTTCCATGACCGCGCAGAGGAGTGCCGGATGCGAGAAATTCCCGCTCGTCGTGATGTAGAAGTGCTCGCAGAAGTACTCGCGAAACCGGTGCTCGGTCAGCGAGCGAGAGAGAATCGCGTCGCAGCGCCAGAGCGAATACGGTAGCCCTTCGCCCAGGTGGCCGATGATGATTTTCAGCTTCGGATACGCGTCGAACAAACCGCTGAGGATGAGCCGGATCGCTTGCGTCCCCGCTTCGACACCGAAGCCCCAGCCTGCGCGCGCCATGATCGGATAGTCTTTGTAGTAGGCTTCCATCACCGCCGGGTGCGGCATCGACGGATGGACGTAGATCGGAACGTCGAGTTCTTCAGCCAGCGCAAAGATCGGCCAATATTTCTTTTCATCGATGAACTCACCGTGTGTAAGTCCATGAATCATTGCGCCCTTGAAGCCGAGTTCGGTGATCCCGCGCTCCAGTTCCGTGACTGCCGCCCGAGGGTCGGGCGTCGGTAGAATGGCAAAGCCGGCGAAGCGATCCGGCGTTGCGGTGACGGTTCGATGGAGCAGGTCGTTAGCACTGCGCGCCAAGCGAACCGCGGTCTCCGGGTCGAGGTTTTGCGTTGCCGGCGCGGTGTGCGAGAGTACTTGCAGGTCGATGCCGGCGGCATCCATCGCAGCGATCCGCCGTACGCCCAGGTCCGCGAGTCGCTCGGCGACCTCCCCCGGACCCGCCTCGTGAGCATCGCGCAGTTCCGGCGCCTCGAAATGCTCTTCGAGGACGACGACTTTATGGTGCGCTTGCATACGTCAGCTACTCGACAGTTCGGCGAACGCATCCTTTCACGAAGCGCTCGTAACCTTAAGAATCTTCAACTTTTACCGGCGGTTCGGACGATAGCAGGATGGAAGCCCGTGTGTGGCAACTCTACATCGTCTCACCCTATTCAGCCCGGCGCACGGCGCCGCGAAGGAAATTCCGTGATCAAACGTTTCGTTGTTGCCGGCGTGCTCGCCGCGGCAATGATCGCGCCCGCCGGCGCGACCGATGCGCTACTCGACATCCCGCATACGCAGGCCCAGTTTACCGTCACGCATTTGGCCTTGAGCCGAGTGCACGGACAAATACCGCTCATCTCGGGCACCGCTTCGTTCAACGACGCCGGACTACCGACCGCCAGCAGCGCGACCTTCGATATGAAGAACGTCAATTCGCAGGACGTCAATCGCGACAACAGTTTGCGTGCCGACTATCTCGAAACCGATAAGTACCCGACGATGACGTTCTTGGAAAAGAAGATCGATGGTACGCCGGCCGCGTTCAAAATGACGGGCGATCTCACGTTGCACGGCGTTACCAAGTCCGTCGTGCTCACCGGTAAAGTCGTCAACAGCCTCGTGGTCAAAGGCAAGCGCCACTTCGCCTACTCGGCGAGCACCACCATCGACCGCCGCGACTTCGGAATCGTCTTTGCAAAGATGCTCGACAACCAGCTCTTCGCCGGCTACGCCGTCGAGATCGACATCGACACGGACGCCGGCGAGAAATAGCGCGTTACGCCGGCATCGTCGGGTGAGGTTAGTAGGAGCGCGGCAGTCCGAGCACGTGCTCGGCGACGTAGGAGAGGATCAAGTTCGTCGAGATCGGAGCGACCTGATAGAGGCGCGTCTCGCGGAATTTCCGCTCGATGTCATATTCGGTCGCGAAGCCGAAACCACCATGCGTTTGCAGGCAAGCGTTCGCCGCTTCCCACGATGCATCGGCGGCGAGCAGCTTGGAGATGTTCGACTCGGCGCCGCACGGCTGCTTGGCATCGTATAACCCGGCCGCGTGGCGCCGCATGAGATCGGCTGCCTCGATGTTCGCATATGCGCGTGCGATTGGGAACGCGATGCCCTGATTCTGACCGATCGGCCGGCCGAACACGTGCCGCTCTTTGGCATAGGCCGTGGAGCGCTCGGTGAACCAGCGGCCATCGCCGATGCATTCGGCGGCGATGAGGATGCGCTCCGCATTCATGCCGTCCAAGATATAACGGAATCCCTTGCCCTCTTCGCCGATGAGGCTATCCGCCGGTATGCGCAAGCTATCAAAGAACAGCTCGTTCGTCGCGTGGTTCATCATCGTCGCGATCGGGCGAATCGTCAAGCCGTTGCCGACGGCCTCGCGCATGTCGATGAGGAACACGCTGAGGCCGTCGCTCCGTTTCCTCGGTGGATCGGCCGGTGTCGTGCGGGCTAGCAAGATCATCAGGTCGGACTGCGCTGCCCGCGATATCCAAACTTTTTGCCCCCAGACGACGTAGTGCGATCCGTCGCGCACGGCTTTGGTTTGTAGTTGCGTCGTATCCGAGCCGGTCGTTGGTTCGGTGACGGCAAACGCTTGGAGGCGCAGTTCGCCCGAGGCAACGGCGGGCAGGTAGCGACGTTTCTGATCCTCGCTCCCGTGGCGCAGCAGCGTACCCATCGTGTACATTTGAGCGTGGCAAGCGGCAGCGTTGCCGCCGGAACGATGGATTTCTTCTAAGATGATGCATGCATCGCTCAGCGAGAGCCCGCTGCCGCCGTATTTCTCCGGAATGAGGGCAGCCAGATATCCGGCCTCGGTAAGCGCTTGCACAAACGTTTCGGGGTACGAACGCGCTTCGTCGAGCTCGCGCCAGTATGCGCCGGGAAAGTTCGCGCAGACCGCACGCACGCCGTCGCGAAGTGCGTTCTCCTCGGAACGATCGGTCATCGCCATGACGACATCTTCCCGCAGGTCCGGCCCGACGCCTAGAAGTACGGACATCCCATGGTGTTACGATTCGCGGCGATCGTGTTCGCTCTGCTGCTCGGCAGCCCGGCGCCCGCGATGGCCCAATCGACGGCCAAGGCGCCGGTGACGATTCACGTCGGCGCGCTTCCGTCCGAGGTGGCCGGCGAACTGTTCTACGGCGTCGACATGGGCTTCTTCAAGAAGGCCGGCCTGGATGTGGACATCCAGTTCTTCAACAACGGCGGGGCAATCGCGGCGGCCGTTGCGTCGGGCGCGCTCGACCTCGGCCTCTCCGATCTCATGTCGGTGATCAACGCGCATGCGCACGGCTTGCCGTTCGCGTACGCGGCTCCGGGACTGCTCTCGACGCTCAAGGCGCCGACGTTCGGCCTGCTGGTGCCGGCGAACTCACCGATCCAGCAGGCGAAGGACTTTAACGGAAAAACCGTCGCGGTCAGCGGCCTGCGCAACATCGCGCAGATCTCCGCGTCGGCGTGGATCGACGCCAACGGCGGCGATTCGAAAACCGTGCACTTCGTCGAGGTTCCCTTCCCCGCGCTCGTGCCGGCGCTCGCAGCGGGCACGATCGATACGGCGGTCGCAAACGAACCGTGGATGACGCTCGCCACCGACAAGGGTGACCGCCTGATCTTCATGGAGAAGGGCGCGCTCGCGCCGGCATTTCTCCTGAGCGGTTGGGTTACCACGCGCGATTGGATGCAGAAGAACCCCGACACGCTCGTCCGTTTCGTTACGGCGATCCGCGAGATTGCGGCGTGGGCCAACAAGAACCCCGAAGCTTCGGCGCCCATTCTGGCAAAGTATACGAAAATCGACGTCGCGGTCATCGCGCGCATGCACCGCGGTCAATTCGCGGAACGTTTCGATCCGGGCTACGTGCAGCCGGTCATCGACGCGGCTGCGAAGTACGGCGTGGTCGCGCCCGGCTTTCCGGCCGCGGCGATCATCGGAGATAGCAAGTAGCGCCGTGCTGATCGCGAAACCGTCGCTCCCGAGCGAATTCCTCGTCGATAACCGGGTATACACCGACCCGAACGTGTTCGATCTCGAGCGCGAGCGGCTGTTCCTGCGGGTCTGGAACTTCGTCTGTCATGCGAGCGAAGTTCGCACGCCGGGCGACTTCCTGACGACGACCGTCGCGGGCCAACCGGTCGTCGTGTGCCGCACGAAGAGCGGCGAGATCCGGGCATTCTTCAATACGTGCCGCCATCGTGCGGCGCAGGTCGTGCGTGAAGAGAGCGGTAATGCGGCGGCGTTTACCTGCTTCTATCACCTCTGGACCTACGACCTCGACGGCAACCTGACGGGCCTTCCCGAAGCGGATACCTACGCGACGAGCTACTGCCCGGGCGGCCTCGACAAGTCGGCGACGTCGCTCGTGCGCATCCGCGCCGAAACGATGCACGGCCTCGTCTTCGTGTGCTTCGATGACGCGATGCCGAGCTTGGCCGAATTTCTCGGCGCTGAATTTTCCGCCGAGTTAGCCGCGCCGCTCGGCGCGCCGGACGTTCGCGTCGAGCGCGATTGGGCGAAGCTTTTGCGGGCCAACTGGAAGATGGAACCGGAGAATTCGCGCGACGGCTATCACGCGACGCTCTTGCACAAACGCTTGCGCGGAGTCAGTCCGCCACGCCCCTTCCGGCTCTTTCCGAACGGTCACGCCGTGCAGCACCTGGGCCTCGACTATACCGCGGGGAAAGACGCCGGCACGCTCGACGGCATCCTGGCCGAGCAACCGGAACTCGCCGAGCGCTTTATGGCCGATCCGTTGCCGGGGATGACGCTCGCAGCACCGTCGCGCATCATTACGATTTTCCCCGACGTCCTCATCGCGATACGCTACAGCACGCTCCTGATCGTCAAGCAGATTCCGCTCTCCACCGGGGAGACGTGGTTCGAGACGCGCTACGCCTACGTCGCGCGCGATTCCCAGGAGCAGATCGACATTCGCCGCAAGCACTGGGGCATGTACTGGGCTGAAGATGGCGGCAACTTGCCCGAAGACTGGGAAGCCTGGGAAGCGCAACAAATCGGTGCGCGCAGTATCGGCGTTCGCTATAGCTTGCTCTCGCGCGGTGAAGTCGCCGACGAGGGGATGCGCGGTGACGATAACCGCGTGCGCAGTTTCTGGGCGGAGTGGCGCACGTATATGGGCACGACCGAAAATGCGCCGCCGGCGAGCGCCGGTTGATGCGCCGCGTCGACATTCACGCTCACATCGTCGATCCCGTCTACACGCAAGAGTTGTGCGACCTGCTCGACCTCGAAGCCGAGCCGACTGCCGAAGGCCAGATCCTCTACCGGCGCGACGGCGTGACCGTAGCGTGGACGCGCGAGAATTGGTTCGATATTCCGCTTCGCATTAGCGAAATGGATCGCAAAGGTATCGACGTGCGTGCTCTGTCGCTGAGCACGCCGAACGTGTATCATTGGAGCGGAGCCGCGCAGATCGACGTCACGCGGCGTATCAACGATACGCTCGCCGCACTCTGCCGGACATATCCGGACCGCTACGTGGGTTTGGCGAGCTTGCCGCTCGACGACGTCGATGCATCGCTCGCCGAGATCGACCGCGCCGTCGGCGAACTCGGGATGAAAGGCGTCATCATCGGTTCGAACATCAACGGCATCGCGCTCAACGACGCGCGGTACGAGCGGCTATGGCAGCGCATCGACGCGCTGCGCCTGCCGGTCTTCGAACACCCGATGTTTCCCAAGGATATCTCCGACCTGCGCGAATTCGAGTTGCCGTTGCGCGTCGGTTTGATCTTCGACACGACGCTCGTCGCAACGCGCCTGATCTACGGCGGGATCTTCGAGCGCTACCCCAACTTTCCGTACATCATGGCGCACACCGGTGGCGCGCTCTTGATGCTTTTGGAACGTCTCGACAACGGCTATCGCCTCTTTCCCGACTGCCGCAAATACATTTCCCAATTACCGAGCGTCTACGCGAAACGGCTCTACTACGACACGACCGCATTCGGCAAAGCTGCGTTGACGCTCGCGCTCGAGACGGTCGGCACGGACCATCTGCTGCTCGGAACGGACGACCCCTACATCGATTCGGACCTCACGCACGTCGAGCGCCTCAACCTCGAGCCGGCCGCGCGCGACGCGATCCTCGGCGGAAACGCCGCCCGCCTCCTGCGCATCTAGTGCCGAACGAACGCATCGGGCGTATGTTGCGCCCGCGATCGATCGCGATTGTGGGCGTGTCCCCGCAGCCGATGTCACCGGCCGCCGCGATTCTCGGCAACATCGAGCGTCTCGGGTATCGGGCCGACGTGCATCTGGTCAGCCGCAACCGCACCGAGGTGATCGGGCGGCCGTGCGTGCCGACGATCGACGATCTGCCCGCGGGCATCGATCTCGCGCTACTGCTCGTTCCGCGCGCCGGAGTCGTCGATGCGATGCACGCGTGCGCGCGTCGCGAGGTCGGGTCGGCGATCGTGTATGCGTCGGGTTTCGCAGAATTGGACGACGCGGGGCGCGCGGCTCAAGCCGAGATCGGCGCCATCGCGCGTGCCGCCGGCATCGCGCTGCTCGGCCCGAACTGCCTCGGCTTCGTCAACTATCTCAACGATCTTGCGGTCACATTTTCGCCGGCCCAACCCGAGAGCGATCCGCCGCCACCGCAAGTCGCCTTCATCAGTCAAAGCGGCGGCACGCCGAGCGTCACGCGGTTTTCGCTCGCGGCCAAGCGAATCGGCGTGACCTACCAAATCTCGACCGGAAACGAAGCGCTGCTCGGCGTCGAGGATTTCCTCGATCCGATGATCGACGACGATCGCAACGTCGTGATCGCGCTCTTTTGCGAGCAGATCCGCAACCCGCAACGTTTTCTCGCGGCCGCGGCGCGTGCGCGCGAACGCGGCAAGCCGATCGTTATGCTTCAGCCCGGCGCGAGCGAGGCCGCGCGAGCGTCAGCCCTCTCGCATACCGGCTCGCTCGTCGGCGACCACGCGCTCATTCGCACGATCGTCGAGGATGCGGGTGTCGTCGTCGTCGATACGTTGGAAGATCTGATCGACGTCATCGAATTGCTCGCGAAGTTTCCGGTTATTCCGACGCGGGGGCCCGCGTTGATCACCGATTCCGGCGCCCTCAAGGGCATCGAACTCGACTTTTGCGAAAAGGTCGGTCTCGCCGTTCCGCAATTTAGCACCGACACAATCACTGCGATCCGCGCCATCGTGCCGGATTTCGTGGCGGTGGAGAACCCGCTCGACCTGACGGCGCATGCGCTCGTCGATCCACAGCTGTACGCAAAGGCGATTGCGGCGCTTGCAGACGACGACGCAACCGGCTGTACGGTCATTTCGCCGATCTACGGGCAGGCGGAACTCGGCATCAAGAAGCTACGGACGACCTGGCCGGCGTTCGCGGCGACGCGCGCGCGCCCGGCGATCCTTGCGCCGCTGGTGTACGACGCGCCGATGCCGGAAGAGGCGTTTCGCGAAGCGGCTGCCGCCGGAATTGCGTTCTTCCGCTCGCCCGAACGGGCATTGCGCGCCCTCGCACGCGTAACGCGCTACGGCATCCGTTGCGCGCAACCGCTGCTTGCGCCGCGGAAGCTTCCGGCGCCGCTGCCGATCGATGGTCCGGGTATCGTGCCGGAGTATCGCGCGAAAGCGATGCTTGCGGCGGCCGGTATCGTGTTTCCGCGCGGCGCCTTCGTGACCGATCGCGCCGGTGCGCAACGCGCCGCCGCGCAGATCGGCTTTCCCGTCGCGCTCAAACTCCAGTCCGCGGGACTCGCGCACAAAACGGACGCCGGCGCGCTCGCACTCGGCATCGCCGACGCGGCGTCGCTCGACGACGCCTGGACGCGCCTGCACGCCGGCGTTGCAGTATCGGCACCAACTGCCGCGATCGACGGCGCACTGGTGGAAGCGATGGCCAAGCCGGGCGTCGAGTTCATCGCCGGAGCACGCCGCGATGCGCAGTGGGGCACGACGCTCGTGGCCGGGCTCGGCGGCATTTGGGCCGAGGCGCTCCACGACACGGTCGTGATACCCGGTGCGGCGCGCGAAGATGCCATCGTCGCCGCACTGCAATGCCTGCGCGCCGCGCCGGTTCTCGCCGGAATGCGCGGCGCGCCGCCGCTGGACGTTCGCGCTACCGCCCGCGTTCTCGCACTCCTCGGTGCGCTGATCGACGCGACGCCGGCAATCGCCGAAATCGAACTGAACCCGCTTACGCTCTACCCCGACGGTGCGGTCGCCCTCGATGCGCTGATCGTCGCGAACGCATTGCCGGAGGTGAGATGACCGATCGACGTACCTTCATCGGCGGCTCGGCTGCCGTCCTCGCCGCGGCAAATGCGATGCCCGCAAACGCGCAGGCGCCCGCGGATCAGCCCGGGACCGACCCGGCGCTACCGAAAGATGTCTACGCAACGTCGCGCAATCGCGCCCCGCTCATCACGCGCGACATGCTGGTGGGCGATGAGAGTCTGAAGGCCTATGACGACGTGATGCATGGCGCGACGATCGCCGGGATGCAGGGGCCGGCGGGCATCGGTCTCTACGGTTCGAAGACCAGGCGCATCGTTGCGGAGCTCAACGTCACCCTACGCCTCCACATCGGCCTCGATCCCAAGCTCTCCGAGCTCGTGATACTCGTCGCGGCACGTGAGACCGATTCGGCATTCGAGTGGAGCGCGCACGAACGCGCCGCGCGCGCGCTGGGCATGGCAAACGACATCATCGACGTCGTACGCGACCGCAAACCCGTGACTGGTTTGGGCGACAAAGAAGCCGCAATCATCATGCTCGGGCGCGAAGGCATCACCAAGCACAAGGTATCGCCGCAGACGTATGCGACCGCGCAGCGGTTATTCGGAACGGAACTGCTGGTCAACATGAGTCTGCTGATGGGCAACTACCTCATGACCAGTCTGCTCCTCCACGTGTTCGATCAACAACTGCCGCCGGGCGTTACCTCGACGTTGCCGATTCCATAGCGGTCGACCGCGGCGAGCAATTCGCGCGAACGGATCGGTTTGGAGATGTAACCGTCCATCCCGGCGGCAAGGCACCGCTCGCGATCGCCGGTCATGGCGTACGCCGTCATTGCAACGATCGGAACCCGCAAACCAGCGGCGCGAATCACGCGCGCAGCCTCGAAGCCGTCCATCTCGGGCATCTGGACGTCCATGAGCACCAGATCGAAGGACTGCGCGAGCGCGGCGACCCCTTCACGGCCGTTGTTCGCTACGACGACCTGGTGGCCGGCCTTCTCGAGAATGCGCACGGCAAGGAGCTGATTGACCTCGACGTCCTCGACGAGGAGAATCTTCCGCGGCGTTTCGGAGAGCGTGCTCGCGCGCGGCATTTCACGCGCTTCATGGGCCGGCCACCCGGAGGAACGTTCGGGCTGCTTACGCAGCGCTTGGGCAATCGCGATACGCAGTTCGTTGCGGCGAACCGGCTTCGTGAGGTGCGCCGAAACGCCGATCGTCCGCGAGCGCTCGATATCACCGTGCGTCTCGCCGGACGTGAGCATCACGATCGCGACAGCGGCAAAGTCGGGCACGGCCTTGATCCGTTCCGCGAGGCGGAACCCGTCCATATCCGGCATGTGAATATCGGTGACCACCGCGTCGAGCGGCTGCCCATCGTCAACGTGGCGGCGGAGCAGGGCGAGTGCCTCCGGCGCGCTCGAAGCGACGACCGGTTCCATCTGCCACGCGCGCAACATCGCGCTGAGGATCCGGCGATTGGTCTGGTTGTCGTCGACGATCAAGACCGACAAGCCGGCTAACGACGGCTCGGCGACGTCCGGGGTTTCCGTCCGGTTGCTCGCTTGCAGTGCGACCTCGAAGTGAAACGTGCTGCCGCGGCCCGGTTCGCTTTCCACCCAGATGCGGCCGTTCATTGCTTTTGCCAAACGCTGCGAGATCGTCAGGCCCAAACCAGAGCCACCGAAGCGGCGCGTCGTGGTGCCGTCGGCTTGCGAAAACGCCTCGAAAATCGCCTGTTGCTTATCGCTCGGGATCCCGATTCCCGTATCGTGCACGCTGAAGTGCAAGCCGATCGCGTCCGTCTGGTCCGGCTCGCGCGTCAATCGCAATTCGACCTCGCCGGCGGCGGTGAACTTGATCGCGTTGTTCACGAGGTTCAGCAAGATTTGACGGATACGCACCGCGTCGCCGACGACGAACGTCGGCACGTTCGGATCGATGTCGCAGGCCAGCTCGAGACCTTTCTCGTGCGCGCGAAAGGCGAGTGACTTCAGCGACTCCTCGATCGTCTCGGGAAGGTTGAACGGGATCGGATCGAGATCGAACTTCCCGGCCTCGATCTTCGAGAAATCGAGAATGTCGTTGATCACCGTGAGCAAGGCTTCGCCCGAGACGCGCACGGTGTTCACGTAGTCGCGTTGTTCGAAGTCGAGGTCGGTGTCGAGGAGCAATTCCGTCATGCCGATAACGCCGTTCATGGGAGTTCGAATCTCGTGGCTCATCGACGCGAGGAACTCGCTCTTGGCGCGGCTGGCTTCCTCAGCGGCCTCTTGGGCTCGTTTGCGCTCGGTGATGTCCGTCATCACGCCGACCAATTCTGCCGAGCCGTACGTTGACGGCACGACGCACACCGACGTTCCGAACCAGAGCTGGCGTCCATCGGCGGTCTGCATGCGATGTTCGATTCGTTGCGCGACTCCGCTCGCAAGCGCAGTCGCACACGCCGTGACGACCGGTGCGCGATCAGCCGGATCCAGATGATCGAGCCAGAAGCTACGCTCGGTCAACCACACTTCGGCGGGATAGCCAAGCAGCGCCTCGGCTTCCCGATTGACGAAATTGCAGCGTGTACTGTCGACGTCGGCGCGCCACAGCACGACTTGTGCCGCTTCGACGAGCTGACGAAGCCGTTGCTCGCTGCGATCGAGCGCGATGTTCTGCGCAGAGAAGCGACGATCGATGAATGAGGTCACGATGGCGATCCCAAGCACGATCGCCGTAACGCCGATGATCCCGGCAACGCCGAGCGACGAGATCGCCAGCGAGTGGCTGACGTCGGGAGCGCCCTCCATCGGAACGAACGTGACGGCTGCCATGCCGACGTAGTGCATGGTGGGCACCGCGGCACCCATCAGCACGGCGCTCGCGAACTTGAGCCAGCCGCCGGATGTCGTTTCGCCGCGAAACCGCACCGCGAGCCATAACGCGATCATCGAGATCACGATCGCAAGCAGCACCGAGAGCAGCACGAGTCCGGGGGAATAGCGGCACATGGCCGGCAACCGCATCGCTTCCATGCCGATGTAGTGCATGGAGGCGATGCCGCCGCCCATGAGGATGCCACCCGACACGATCGCGAGCCGATTCACCGTCCGGCGGCTGACGACGAAGAGCGCTACGGCCGAGGCCAGGATCGCTGCGATCAGCGACGCGAGCACGGTCGGCCAGTCGTAGCGGACTTCGACCGGCAAGCTGTAGGCGAGCATCCCGATGTAGTGCATCGCCCAGATGCCCGTGCCCATCGCGACCGAGCCACACGTGAGCCACGCCGCACGCACCGGGCCGTGCGCGGCGGTGACCCGGCCGGCGAGGTCGAGCGCGGCATAGGACGCGGCGATCGCGATGATCACCGAAAGCACGACTAGGCGTCCATCATAGACGCCGTTGAGGTGGCCGAGCATTACCGCTCCATTCTATGCCTTAAATCGCCCGGGCGGGGCAGTTCGGACGGAAAGAGACGAAAGCAATCTACCGAGTGATTCCTTGCTAGCGGGCAGTTCTTAGGGCGCTACGCTGCGAAGCCGTTGGGCCGATGATCACGATCGACCATCTCCGCGGGATGAAGCTCTTCGACAGCGTTCCGCAGCACGAACTGCAGTCGATCGCCGACCGCGCGGCCGACATCGATCTGGCTGAGAGCGACTGGCTCATTTCCGAGGGCGAAGTGGCCTCGTTTTTCGGGTGCGTCAGCGGCCGGCTCGAGGTTCGCAAGGGCGCCGGCAGCGACGAACACAAAGTCCACGAGTACGAACCGGGTGATACGTTCGGCGAAACGCCGTTGTTGCTGGACTCAGCATCGATTGCGAGCATTCGCGCGCTCGAGCGGTCGCGCGTCTTCCGGCTCGACGCAGCGGATTTCCGCGCCCTCATCCTGAGCTGTCCCGTGCTTCATAACAAGGTCATTGCAACGATGACGAGCCGCATCGGCGACCTGCAACGCGACGCACTTGAAGCGACCAGATTCGCCGTGACGATCGTCGGACCGCGCTGGGATCTCGCCTGCCACGACGTGCGCGACTTTCTCTCCCGCAATCACATCGCGTTCGTCTGGCTCGATCC
>Ga0182015_10000987_pt1 | contig 39314 bp, 37 predicted proteins | sample 712P3MmetaG_FD_120478 | JGI IMG/M metagenome (GOLD analysis project Ga0182015, IMG submission 120478) | Permafrost microbial communities from Stordalen Mire, Sweden - 712P3M metaG | ecosystem: Environmental > Terrestrial > Soil > Wetlands > Permafrost | place: Sweden: Stordalen | collected...
GTGATGAAGTTGATCACGCCCGAGATGGCGTCCGAGCCATACAGGGACGAGGCGCCTGTGCGAAGCACCTCGACGCTGTCGATCGCCGAGAACGGGATGCCGCTCAGATCGACCGCATTGCCACTGAAGGCATTGGGGGCCAACCGTTGGCCATCCAGGAGCACCAGAGTGCGGCCCGGGCCCAGGCCGCGCAGGTCGGCGTAGGTGCCACCTCCGCTGAAGGTTCCTACCGATTGGGCGATGTTTATTGTCGGGTTGTTGTTCGTGAGCTGGTCTAGCGCCTGCTCCACAGTCGTGATGCCCTGGTCCTTGAGGGCGTCTGCCTTCAGGATCGTGATGGGCACGGCCGTTTCGGCATTAGCCCTCTTGATCATGGAGCCGGTGACGACTACTTCCTGCAACACCGGAGTTTCGGCGTCAGCCGTGGCGTCCGCCTTCTGCTGCTGCGCGAGCGCGAGCTGCCAACTTCCGGTTAGCGCCGCCGCGGCTATCAACGCGACGGGAATTCCCCTCTTCGGTCCAAACATATAAATGACTCCCCTAAACTGAATGTCCGGTGGTTGTCACCGAGCTCTAATCGTGGCCCGGGTGCACGTGACGGGCGATATTACTGGGCGATGTGGCGCAGTGGAAGTCTTTTTGCGAATTAGCAACAGATTCCGCCCAACCTTTCGTCGCGTAAACGTTCCCGTTGGCGTCGCCATAGTCTCGCTTTGGCGCTCTGAAGTTGCACTTGGTCACACCGCCCGGGATTGAGCGTTGTATCACCGCTACACCCAGACCCCTGGGCACACTGGCCGTGTATGAACGTCTTGCGGAGCTCTTGCACGCGATGGGGCCGTTTAGAGCCCTTCTGGGAGCTATGGCGCTGGGTGTCGCGCTCGGGTTGGGGGCGTCGGTAGCCGGGACCGGGGCCCTCAGCTCGTGCACCGCGCCCGCGGCAGCCCCGCACGCCAGTTCGTTTGTACCCCGGGCCGCATCGCGGCGGCGCGCCTACGGCGCACCGATCCAGGCACCGATCATGCATCGGCGCTCAGCATCCCACCGGCGGCACCCACCATCGAACGCCCGTCAGACCCCGGCGCCAGCGCTGCGCTGAGGCGCGCTGAAGGTCAGTGCCCGGCGTCCGCGGCCGTCCAGGACACCAGATCTCCAACGCTTAAAGACAATCTGGCCGCTTCGCCGCCCCGCAGCTCCACCACCGCACTGACTGGCGCGTCGGAGCTCAGGGTATCGAGGGTTAGGGGGCGCGCGCGCGGGGTGATCTTGCTGATGCGCCCCGCCGCATTAACGAACAGCATGTCGAGTTCAATGTAGGTGTTCTTCATCCACATGCGCTCAATGCGCGGCGGCACGAGCGGGAACACCATCCCGGCGCTCTGCGGCAGATCGCTGACGAACATCAGTCCCTGCTCGGCACGCTCCGGGGTATCCGCGACCCACACGTTGAAGTGATAAACATGCGCCTCGTGGGCAGCATCGCGATGCAGGACCGTGAGCGATGCGCGCGGGAAAGTCGACAGATCCTGAGCCGGGGCGGACTGCGCCCCACACGGCGGGGCGACTGCCGCGAGGCACGCGGCCAGTGCTGCGTACAGGGACAAGGAGCGGTGCGCAAAGCGCGAGCGGATTTCCGGCATAAGTCTCCTAGCGGGGTTCATCGGTAAACACGACCGCGCCGGCAAAGTCGAACTGGCTCACGAGGATCCGTGCACGGTTGTCGAGCGAACTCGCAGGAGTCACGCAGAATCCCCGTGCGACGACGCGGTAGGCGCGCGTCGCCCCGCCCAGAGCGCCGATGCGCTCCTGCGAGAGCGTGTCGACGGTGCAGCGGTCTTCTCCGCGCGTGGCGAACAGCCGCTCCTCGCCTTCAAAAATGACCGTGAGGTTGGTCGGTAGTTCGTGGGCGGCGCGGCCTTCCTGCACCGACGCGACGCCAAAAACCAGCCGCGTACGCCGCCCGTCCGCGTGCTTCGGTCCCGCGAAGCTGATCCGCAGGCCGCTGCCGTCCGGGCGTGGTTCGCCCTCGCATTCCAGCTCGGCGTTGTGCCAGTCGAGGTCCAGATTCAGCGCGCCACGGATGCGGGCACGCAGGTAGCCGTTGCCGGTGGGCAGACAGCCGGGCGTCGCCGGCGGTGCCCGCTCGTTTGTGCCCGTGGCAAGCGCAACGGGAGCCGCGGCAAGCCACATCGCAATGAGCAGCCGCCACGGCAGGGCAGTCACAGGCTGGCTGAGAGTCCGGGGAGTGATCATGCGGGCCGTAATCCTAGCCCGAACGGCGCCCCAATTATCAAGCGACAGCGGGGCACGCAGCGGCGCCCCAAAAAAAAGCGGCGGGCATGAAAGCCGCCGCTGGTACGCGAATCGTCGGATGATCAGTAGGTGTAGGTGAATCCAACCGTGAAGAACCGCCCGGTCGCTCCGATCTGGTGGAAAGGCCGGATCGTAGGTCGTCTCGCCACCACCACCGTAGGTCGTCATGTCGAGCGGCGGGGGCTTGTCGAACACGTTCAGGATCGAGCCGTGCACCGAGAAGTTGGTGTTGATTTTGTAGACCGCGTACAGGTCGGTGTCGGTGAAGCTCCCCACGTTGCAGAACGAGCTCGGGACCTTCGACGGCAGCGGGCCGAAGGGATTGGCGAACACGAAGCGCGCGCCATATGCCGACGTACCCGAGAACGCGAGCGTCCTCGTGCAGCTCGTCTCCCCGGCTGACGGGTCGTCGATGCTGAAGCTGCTGGTGTAATTGTCTTGGTCTCACCGGCGTTTACCTACGGATACTGTGCCGCGAGGATCAGACCGACCGGCGTGGCCACGAACGGGCAGGGGGAGGCGGGCGTGTTCTGGCACGTCCCGTTGTACTGTGGCAGCAGCACCGACGGACCGCGCACCAGGCTCGTGTGGTTGCTCAGACCACCCGCCTCGAACGCGGAGATGATGTCGTTCTCGAGCTTGATCGAGTCTAGTCAGCGGAAGTGCTGGACTGCTTCGCCGGCTCAAAGATGATGCCGCCGGTGTAGTTGGTCATCGTGACCAAATCGTGGTTGTGAAAACGCAACAGTTCGCGCCGTCGCGGTGGTTATTGCACCACGGCGCGCGTGTGAAATTATCCGCGCAATTTGCGGCGCGGTCGGGAAATCACGCGCCCGGGGGAGCCCTTCCTGGCACCGGAAAAGAGTGGTTAATTGGTCCCATCAGGCACCCCGCTCGACCAGCAGCGCCTTCGCGAGGCGGACATGCAGCCGCGCAACACCGCGCGCCAGATGCATGAGCACCGTGACAAGAACGACTCCGAGGACAAAGAGCACGGGTGCGCTGGCGGCCGTGTGGTCGTTGAGAAAGTCATTCCCGAAGTGCACTCCCCAACCCGAGCCGAACCATCCGAAGTGCTCCCCGAGCAGGGCAAAGGGGGTCATTACAAAGGCGGCACCCATGGAAAGCCCGGTTACCGCCACCGTGAAGTAAATGATCCCGAGGGGCAGCATGAGCAGCAGGTATAGGATCGTGGTCCAGGTGCGTGCGTCCTTCAGCATATTGACGATGCGGGTCCACCAGGCCACCTGCGGCCCAGGATGCACCGGTCGGCGCGGCATGCGCTCGCCAGTGATGGCCTCGAGGAGCCGTCCCTCGCCGAGCGAGATGACGCGCGCCACGCCGATGAAGGCGAGGAAGAACGGCACGCCAATGATGAGGACGGCAAGCCCTGCTGACAGCGACAGCCCGGTCACGGCGAAGATGAAATATACGACGCCGGTCGCGAGCGTCAGAAGCATATAGAACAGCGACAGGTACGCCCGCGGATCCAGGAACACGCCGAAGAATCTCGCCCAGGCACCGGTGCGGGCGCGTGGCCGCGGCGGCGTCTTGAGCGCCGCGCTCACCTGCGCATCCGTGGCCCGATACGCCGCGGCGACTTCGTCCGGGGCGCCGTAGGTGCTGGCGATCAGTTCGAGCACGTCCGCTTCGGATTTCTGTGGATGTGCGGCCAGTTCAGCGCGCAGGTACTCCTCGGAGTCATACGAGGCGTCCTGGATCAGCGCCGGGTCCTGGCCCTCAAGGGCGCTGCGCAGCTGCTTCAGGTACTCATCAATCGAGCGGGGAGCGTGGGCGCTCATAGGTCAGTTCCTTCGATAAAGCGATCAACAAAGCCGCGGGTCTGCCGCCAGATGTCACTCCACTGGCGAAGCACCGCCCGCCCGTCATCGGTGATGCGGTAATAACGTCGGGGTGGGCCGGAATACGAGGGCACGACACGGCTGGTGAGAAGCCCGCCTGCCGCCAGCGCGCGCAGCACCGGGTAGACGGTGCCCTCTTTAAAGAGAGCCTCGCCTTGGTTGGCTCGCTGCAGGCGCTTGGCGATCTCGTAACCGTAGAGATCTTCGGTCGTGCGATCGAGAACGGCGAGCAGGACCAGGGAGACAAGCCCTGCGTTGAGGTCTTTCTGGAACTTGCGTGCCTGGCTATCGTCCATGGGCTAGTACTATTAACTGACTAGTATTAGCTGTCAACTATCATTACGAAGTTTCCTTGGGTACAGGAGTGGATTCGGCGGCATTCAGACCCCTCTGCCGCTGGGTGACGGGCAAAGCGGGGCTGCTAGACTCCCCTCAAAGGGCCCAGGATACTTAATGAGAACCGCGCTCCTCGAAGTTACCCCCGTAATCCCTGCGAGCCTGTCGCGCCTGCCTGAACTGGCGGGCAACCTCTTCTTCAGCTGGCATCGGCCGATCCGGGCCCTTTTTGAGGACCTGGATCCGGAGCTGTGGAAGCAATCCGGTGGCAACCCGCGCCTCATGCTGCGCAGCGTCGATCAGAGCAACCTCGAACGCTGCGCGAGCGATGAGGCCTATCTCGGGCGCTACCACCAGGAGTTGCACACACTGGATGCGTACGTCGGAGTGGGAGCGCCGGCCGACGGGGAACCGCTGGTTGCGTACTTCTGCGCTGAGTACGGCTTCCACGAGAGCTTCCCGATCTACTCCGGGGGTCTGGGCGTTCTCGCCGGCGACTACTGCAAAGCGGCGAGCGACGAGCGCGCGAACTTTGTCGCCGTGGGACTTCTCTACGAGCAGGGATATTTCACGCAGACCGTCGACAACGACGGCATCCAGCACGCCGAGTATCGCGAGCGCGATCCGCGCGACCTGCCGGTGGAACCCGCGCGCAACGCCGCGGGCGAGTGGTTAAAGGTGGCGGTGCGCATCGCCGCGCGCGACGTCGCGGCGCGCGTGTGGAAGGCGCGCGCAGGTCGCGTGTCGGTATATCTGCTCGACACCAATTGCGAGGAGAATGCGCCCGCCGATCGCGACATCACGCACCGCCTCTATGGCGGCGATGAATCCATCCGCGTGCGGCAGGAAATGATTCTCGGCATCGGCGGCGTGCGCGCGCTGCGCGCACTCGGGGTGCAACCCGCGGTGTGGCACCTGAACGAGGGTCACGCGGCGTTTCTGATCCTGGAGCTGCTGCGCGAGCATCTTTCGCATGACCTTACGTTTGAGGCCGCGCTCGAGGCGGTGGCGGCCGGCTGCGTGTTCACCACCCACACCCCGGTCGCGGCCGGCCACGACGCCTTCGCGCCTGATCTGATCGTGGGACATTTCGGCGACTTCATTGGCGAACTGGGCTTGAGCGTCGAGCGCTTCCTCGATCTGGGCCGTTCGCCATCCGCCCCGGGAATGTTCAACATGACGAGGCTCGCCCTGAACGGCACGCGCCACGTGAACGGCGTGAGCCGCATCCACGGCGCAGTATCGGCGCGGCTGTGCGCCGACCAGTGGCCGGAGGTGCCGCCGGAGGACAATCCGGTCGGCTTCGTCACCAACGGCGTGCACGTACCGACCTTTCTGCACCAGCGCTGGACGGATTTCTTCGATCGCGAACTCGGGCGCGAATGGCGCGACAAGCTGCGCGATCCTGTGTTCTGGCGCGCCCTCGAGCGCGTTGACGATGAGCGCTACTGGACCACCGCCCAGGAAGTAAAGTCCCGCATGCTGGGGAGCGTGCGTGAGCGGCTGCAGCGCGAGTACGCCCGCAAGGGCTTAAGTCCCGCACAGCTACGCCATGTGACGCGCTACCTCGATCCGCAGCGGCCGGGCGTGCTCACCATCGGCTTTGCGCGGCGTTTTGCCACCTACAAGCGCGCGACGCTTTTGTTGCGTGACCGCGCGCGCCTTGCGCGCCTCGTCAACAACCCCGAGCGCCCGGTCGTACTCCTGTTCGCGGGCAAGGCGCACCCGGCGGACGAGCCCGGCAAGGGCGGCTTGCGCGCCATCCGCCAGCTGATGATGAGCACCGAATTCCAGGGGCGGATCATCTTTCTCGAGGACTACGACCTGCAGCTGGCACGCAGCCTCGTGTCCGGTGTCGACGTGTGGCTCAACACACCGATCGCGCCGCTCGAGGCGAGCGGCACTTCCGGCATCAAGGCCGCCATCAACGGGCGGCTGAACCTTTCCATTCTCGATGGCTGGTGGGCAGAGGGCTTCACCCAGGACAACGGTTGGGGCATTCCGCCGGCGAACGTGCAGGACCCGGAGCGGCGTGATTATCTGGAGGCGGACCTGATCCTCGGGACGCTGGAGGAGGAGGTCGTGCCCATGTACTACACGCAGGATGACGGCGGTCGCTCGCCCGCCTGGGTGACGCGCAGCAAGCGCGCCATGATGAGTGTCATTCCGGCCTTCAACATGCGCCGCGTGCTGTTCGACTACACGCAGGGTTTGTACCAGCCGGCGGCCGCGCAGCAGCGGCGCCTGGCGGCGGGTGGCTTCGCCGGCGCGCGTGCGCTTGCCGAGTGGAAGCAGCGCATCCGCGCGGCCTGGCCGCGGGTGGGCCTGCGCCTGCTCGCGGACGCGGCCCGCGATCTGCCACGCGGTGAGCGGCTGCGGGTGCGCGTTGCCGCGCAGCTGAACGGACTCGCGCCATCGGACGTGCGCATGGAATTCGTCGCGCGGCGCCTGCTGCCCGCGGCGGACCTTGCACCCCCCGCGCTGTCCTCCTATGACCACGCCTCGCGCGACGGCGTGTGGCAGGCGATCCTGACCCCCACCGGCGAGCACGATGGCGAGGGAGCCGCGATTTTCGCGCTCGATGTCGAGCCGCAGGAGTGCGGGCAGTTTCGTACCGAGGTGCGCATCTGCCCCTGGCACGAGCTCTTGTCGCACCCGTATGAACTCGGGCTCATGAAATGGCTTTGAGATAAATTAGTCACCCCATGCCACGTCAGCCCGCCAGAGCTTCCTCCGGACGCTACGTCAGCCGACTGACCGGGGGCACGCTCGCGATCATCATGGCCGGCGGGCGCGGCGAGCGGTTGCGGGATCTCACCGCGCATCGCTGCAAGCCGGCGACGCCGTTCGGGGGCAAGTTCCGCATCATCGACTTCGTGCTGTCGAATTGCGTTAACTCCGCCATCCGCCAGATTTCCATTCTCACCCAGTACAAGGCGCAGTCGCTGCTGCAGCACGTGCAGCATGGCTGGAGCTACCTGCGCGGCGAGTTCGGCGAATTCATCGAGGTGGTGCCGGCCCAGCAGCAGTTGGGTCCAATGTGGTACCGGGGCACCGCCGACGCCGTGCACCAGAACATCGAGCTCATCGCCGCCCACCGGCCCAAGCACGTGCTGGTGCTCGCCGGCGACCACATTTACAAAATGGACTACGGTCCGATGATCGCCTATCACGTGGAGAAGGGCGCTGACATCACCGTGGGGGTCGTGGAAGTGCCGGCAGCGGAGTCGCGCAGCTACGGTGTGCTCACGGCCACCGAGTGGAACCGTGTCACCAAGTTCGCCGAGAAACCCGCCACTCCCGACACGCTGCCCGCCCGGCCGGGATCGATCCTGGCGTCCATGGGCATCTACGTATTCAACGTGCGCCTGCTGGAGGGCATGCTCGCCGAGGATGCGGCGCGCGAGACTTCCGAACACGACTTCGGCAAGAACATTCTTCCCGACGCCATCGCCGCCGGTCGCCAGGTGTTCGCCTACCCGTTCCAGGACGTGCAAACGCGGGCCCAGAGTTACTGGCGCGATGTGGGCACGGTGGATGCCTACTACGACGCGAACCTCGAGCTGGTGCACGTGAAGCCCGAACTCAACATCTACGACGAGGACTGGCCGATCTGGACCTACCAGGTGCAGCAGCCGCCCGCGAAGTTCATCCTCGACGAGGACGGCCGCCGCGGCACTGCGATCAACTCCATGGTGTCCGGCGGCTGCATCATCTCCGGGGCAGTGGTACGCGAGTCGCTGCTGTTTTCCAACGTGCGCGTCGAGGAGCGCACCAGCATCCAGCGCTCCATGGTCCTGCCGAACGCCGCCATCGGCAGCGGCTGCGCCATCACGCGCGCGATCATCGACGAGGGCTGCGAGGTTCCGGAAGGCACGACCATTGGCGTCGACCGCGTGGCGGACGCGCGGCGCTTTCACGTCACCGAGAAGGGCGTGGTGCTCGTGACCCCGGACATGCTGCGCCACCCGCGCGGCGCCTAGAACGTGGCGGCAGCAGCGGCGCGCCTGCCGGTGGTCGTGCTGTGGCACATGCACCAGCCGCAGTACCGCGACGCACTCACCGCTGAATACGTACTGCCGTGGACCTATCTGCACGCCATCAAGGACTACACCGACATGGCGGCGCACCTCGAGGACAACCCCGGTGCGCGCGCCGTGGTGAATTTCACCCCGGTGCTGATCGAGCAGCTCGAAGAGATCGCGGCGGGCGTTGACGCGCACTTGACGCGCGGCACGCCGCTCGCCGATCCGGTGCTCGCGCTCCTCGGTCCCGCGCCGCTCCCCGCGGACCCCGCGCAGCGCCTGCAGCTGCTGCACGCCTGTCTGCGCGCACAGCGCACCCACATGATCGAGCGCTTCCCGGCGTACCTGAAGCTGGCGGAGCTGGCGAAAACTTTCGGCACCAGCGAGCGCATCGCCGACGCGTCGGATGAGTTCCTGCGGGATCTTGCCGTGTGGTACCACCTCGCCTGGCTCGGGGAGACGGTGCGGCGCGCTTCCGCGCTCGCGGAACGGCTGGCACGGCAGGCCGCACAGTTCAGCGCCGCGGACCGCCGCGAGCTGCTCGCCCTCATCGGGGAACTTGTCGGCGCAATCATCCCGCGTTACCGGCGGCTCGCCGCGAGCGGGCAGTGCGAATTGTCGGTAACGCCCTACGGGCACCCGATCATTCCGCTGCTGCTGGATTTTGGCAGCGCCCGCGAGGCGCTTCCCACGCTGCCACTGCCCGCGCATCCAGGCTATCCCGGAGGCGCCGCGCGTGCCGACTGGCACGTGGAGGAAGCCGTGCGGGTCTTCACGCGTGCCTTTGGCGCGCGTCCGGCGGGCTGCTGGCCCGCGGAAGGCGCGATCAGCGACGCAACCCTGAAAATGCTGGCCGTGCACGGCTTTGAGTGGACCGCGAGCGGGGAGGGCGTGCTGCGCGGCAGTCTGGAGAGCCAGGATCGCCACGCCGCCGGGGCGCTCGCCATGGATCGGCCCTACCGCGTCCCGGGCACGCAGCTGGACTGTTTTTTCCGCAACGATACGCTGTCGGATCTCATCGGCTTTAGCTACGCGACCTGGCATGGCGATGACGCCGCCCACAACCTGGTCAACGAACTGGTGCGGCTCGCCGATCTTTATGCAGGCGGCGGGCACGCGGTGCTCATCGCGCTCGACGGCGAGAATGCCTGGGAGCATTACCCGTTCAACGGCTACTACTTCCTGCGCGCGCTGTATGCGCTGCTCGCCAGTCACCCGCGACTCGATATGACAACGCTCTCGCAGTGCCGCGCCCGCGCTCTGAACCCGCAGCCGCTGGCGCGCGTGCGGGCGGGCAGCTGGGTGCACGGGACGCTCGCCACCTGGATGGGAGATGCGGACAAGAACCGCGCCTGGGATCTCCTGTGCGACGCCAAGCGGGCGTTCGATCAGGTGATGCAGGGCGGTGCGCTCGATGCGCAGCAACGCGCCGCAGCGCAAAGGCAGCTCGCGCTGTGCGAGAGCTCGGACTGGTTCTGGTGGTTCGGCGACTACAACCCGGCAGAGGCGGTGAGTCAGTTCGACGAGCTCTACCGGCGGCAGCTCGCGGCACTCTATGCGCGGCTGAATCTGCCGTCGCCGGCCGTGCTTGCGAGTGCGCTCTCCAGTGGCGGCGGAACTCCCGAGCACGGCGGCGCCATGCGCCGCGCCTCCGCTTGAGGCGCTTGCCAGTGTTCGACCGGCGGCGGGCGGGCGTGCTGCTGCCGCTGTCGGCGCTCGACGCGCCCCTGGGTCGTGGCGGGCGCGCCTTTATCGACTGGCTCGCCGCGGCGGGCTTCAGCGTCTGGCAGATTCTGCCCGTCGGACCTGCCGGCAGTGACGGCTCCCCGTACTGGGTGACCTCGGACCACGCCGGCAACCCGTTGTTCATCGATCCGGCGGAGGAGCCGGATGCGCTCGCACCACCGCCGGCCAAGTTTCTCGCGGCCGCCCGCTCCTGGTTGCCGGATTACGCGCTGTTTGCGGCACTCAACCGCGCGCATGCCGAGGCGCCCTTCTGGCGTTGGCCCGCGCCGCTGCGCGACCGCGAGCCGCTGGCGCTTGCCCGGGCGCGCCTCGAGCTGGCGCAGGACTGTGCGCGCATCGAGCACGAGCAGTACGCCTTTGAGGTGCAGTGGCAGCGGCTGCGTGCCCACGCCCGCTCGCGTGGCGTGCGGCTTTTCGGGGATCTGCCTTTCTACGTCGCGCCATCCTCGGCCGAGGTGTGGGCGCACCGGGAGCTTTTTCAACTTACCGCGACGGGCGAACCGGCTGCGGTCGCGGGCGTGCCGCCGGACTACTTCGCGGCTCATGGGCAGTCGTGGGGCAACCCGCTGTATGACTGGCAGGCCATGGAGCGCTCGCAGTTCCGCTGGTGGCTCGCGCGCGTGGGCGCGGCTCTTGCGCGCTTTGATCTGCTGCGCCTGGATCATTTCCGCGCGCTCAGCGCCCACTGGGCCGTGCCGGCCACGGCGAGCGATGCGCGCGGCGGCGCGTGGCGCAGCACACCCGGGGAGGCGCTGCTGCAGCGCCTCGCGCGCAAGTTCCGCGACCTGCCGCTGGTGGCGGAGGATCTGGGCCTGATCACCGCGGACGTCGTGGCGCTGAAGCGGGAATTTGCGCTGCCGGGCATGCGGGTGCTGCAGTTTGCCTTCGACGGCGATGCGGCGAACCCGCACCTGCCGAACCTGCACGAGCGCGACAGCGTGGTCTACACGGGCACGCACGACAACGACACTGCACGCGGCTGGTACTCGGGACTTGATCGCGACACCGCCCAGCGCGTCGCCGCGCAACTGGGTGTCGGTGGCGACGCCGATGCCGTGCCGGGCGCGCTGGTGAGCGCCGCACTCGGCTCGCTCGCGCTGCTCGCTATCCTGCCGGCGCAGGACCTCCTGGGCCTCGGGTCCGCGGCGCGCTTGAATACACCGGGCACGGCGCAGGGCAACTGGAGCTGGCGAGTGCCGCATGACGCCCTCACCACGGAACTCGCGCGCGGTTACGCGCGTCTCAACAGCAGTTTCGGCCGCGGCTGAAGTGCTAAGGTCTCAAGGCAATGCCCCGACAGCTCACGCAAGTAACCACCGGACTCCTGGGCGCGCTCGCGCTCGCCGGCTGTGCGCTCACGCCGCACTTCGAAACGCCGCGGCTGTCCATCGTCGACCTGCAGGTCGTGAGCACCGCCTTGTGGGAGCAGCGCCTGAAGGTGACCCTGCGGGTGCAGAACCCCAACGACGTGGCGCTCTCGGTCAAGGGCATTGAGTACACCCTCGACATTGCCGGGCAGCGGTTCGCGAGCGGTGTTTCGGACGCGAGCTTCGTCGTGCCGCCGCTCGGAGAGGCGCAGTTTGACACCAGCCTCACGACCAACATGGCCGGTGCACTTCTGCAGCTCGCTGGGCGTGGCCCCAACACGCTCGCCGACGGTGTCGACTACCGCCTTGCCGGCCAGATTTCGCTTGCCAGCGGCTGGGTGCGTTCAGTGCCGTTCGACGAGCACGGCACCTTCAAGCTGCAATAAGTCGCGCGTACAGCGCTTCGTACAGAGCGCCCTGTCTGGCCCACGAGAAATCGCGCGCCATGCCGTTGGCGCGCAGCCGCGCGCGGTGCGCAGGATCTGCATACAGGTCGAGCGCCAGGTTCAGCGCCCATTCGAGCGCCGGGCCGTCGAAGTCGTTGAACACCACGCCGGTGCCGGTGCCGGTGTCAGCGTTGTAGTGCTCGACCGAATCAGCGAGCCCGCCGGTGCGGCGCACGACCGGGATGGTGCCGTAGCGCAGGCTGTACATCTGATTCAGCCCGCACGGCTCGTAGCGCGACGGCATGAGGTACAGGTCGCTCGTCGCCTCGATCCAGTGCGCGAGTTCCTCGTCGTAGCCGCGGTGGAAAGCCACGCGCCCCGGGAAGCGCTGCGCCAGCCCGGTAAAGAACTTCTCGTACTGCGGCTCGCCGGCCCCTAAAGCGATGAATGCCAGCTCGCGGCCCTGCAGGATCTTCGGCAGCGTCTCGAACATGAGCTCGATGCCCTTCTGCGCCGCCAGGCGACTGACGATGCCGGCGAGCGGGACAGCGCCGTCGATGCGAAACCCCATGCGCTTCAGGAACACGCGTTTGAGCGCGGCCTTGACCTGCAGGTGATCCGCATCGAAGTGCTGCAGCAGGTAGCGGTCGCGGCGCGGATCCCACTCATCGTAGTCGACCCCGTTGAGGATCCCGCTTAAGTCCGCATCGCGCGCGCGCAGGGTGTCCTGCATTCCCATGCCGTATTCAGCGGAGGTGATCTCGCGCGCGTGCGTCGGGCTCACCGTGGTGATCGCGTCCGCGTACAGGATGCCGTGACGCAGGGCGTTGATACGCCCGGCTGTGAGGTCCTCCTGGTGCAGCATGAAGAGGCGCTCGCCCAGGTCGAGGTCGGCGACGTGCGCCGCCGGGAAGATGCCCTGGTAGCCGATGTTGTGAATCGTGAGCAGCGTGCGGGTGGCGGCAAACAGCGGCTCATTGCCGTAAGAGCTCTTCAGGAACAACGGCGCGAACGCGGCATGCCAGTCGTGGCAGTGCAGAATCTGCGGGCCCCACGCCAGGCGCTGGCAGGCCGTGAACACCGCGCGCGTAAAGGCGAGAAAGCGCAGATGCTCGTCCGGGTCGGTGGTGTAGATGGCGTCGCGCTCGTACAACGCCGGGCAGTCGATGAGGTATACGGGGGCGGCGCTGCCGGGAAGCGCGCCGCGCAGCACCGAAAAAACGTAAGCGTGCGGCCCAACCGCGAGGGTGAGCCCCGCCAGCCCCGCCAGCGGCTGTGCGCCCACCGCGGCGCGGTCGATGGACCCGTAGCAGGGCGTAAACAGGCGCACGTCATGGCCGCCCGCGTGCAGGTGTTTGGCGAGTGCCGCGGTGACATCCGCAAGTCCGCCGGTCTTCGACAGCGGCGCCACCTCGGCGGTGAGGAGGGCGATCGCCAGCCGCTCGCTCACTGCTTAGGCCCGCGTGCCGGCGGTATGATATGCGCCATGCGCAGGGTCTTGATTGGTCTCACGCTCACCTTGCTGCTGGTGGTGTCGGTGGGCGTTGGCGTCGTGGTTGCACGCTGGCCGCTGTATCCGCACCTGTGGCCCTGACGGCAACTCTAGGCGCAAGAACCGGGTCGCGCCAGCGCGCGGTATGCGCCAGCATCATCATATGAACACGCACCCTGATGATTTCGTAGACAGCCGCGACTTCGCCCGCATCGCGCGCGCGATTCGTTTCATCGACGCCAACTTTCGCGCCCAGCCGCGCCTTGCCACCATCGCGCAGTCGGTGCGCCTGTCGGAATTTCATTTCAACCGCCTGTTCCGCCGTTGGGCCGGCGTCACGCCCCGACAGTACCTGGCGTTTGTGACCGCGAGGGCCGCGCGGCGCGAACTTGCAGGGTCAGCTTCGGTGCTCGATGCGGCGTATACCTTGGGCCTGTCCGGTGGCGGACGCCTCCACGATCTCGCGGTGACGCTGGAGGCGGTCACGCCCGGGGAGCTCAAGGCCGGCGGCCGGGGCGTCGCGATCCGCTACGGATTCGGCGCCACGCCGTTTGGACGGGCGCTCCTTGGCAGCACGGTCCGCGGCGTGTGCTGGTTGAGCTTCGTCGAGCCCGGTGCCGATGCCGCCGCGGTGCAGGCGCTGCAGATCCACTGGCCGCATGCGCAGCTGCACCGCGACGATCCTTCCGCGATCGGGCTCGCCGCGAAGATCTGGGGCACGGCGCGCGGTGGCGTGCGTGCCGGCACACACGGGGCGCTGCGTCTCGCTGTGCAGGGGACGAACTTCCAGCTCAAAGTCTGGCAGGCACTGTTGGGGCTGGGCGCCGACAGCCCGACCACCTACTCGGCACTCGCGCGGGCGCTCGGACGGACAGGCAGCGAGCGCGCCGTGGGCAATGCGGTGGGTGCCAACCCGGTTGCCTGGCTCATTCCCTGCCACAACGTGCTGCGCAAGGACGGCGCGTTGGGCGGTTATCAGTGGGGGGAGGATCGCAAGCGCGCCATGCTGGCCTGGGCGGCGATGCGCGGGCACCCGCGGGCGCACGCGAAAGAGAAGTCGGGGTTTGCCCCTGTTTCAGGGGGTCTCGCGCAAGCGACATAATTCAGACATACAACAGAAGTGATTGATTTTATTGTGAAATCAAAGCAACACGCGGGGCGAGCGACCCCCGGGAGTGGTAAACTGCCGCTCGTCTTCCCGCTCCCAAAGAACGATGTCCGCCTCGCCTTACAAGCAGCTCGAGCAGGAGTTCAAGCGCCTGCACGCCTTCCGTGGCGCGCTGGCGCTGTTGCGCTGGGACGCCGCGGTGATGATGCCTCGCGGCAGCGCCGATGTCCGCGGTGAGCAGGTCGCGGCACTCGAGACCGAGCACCACGCGCTTTTAACCGCGCCGCGAATTACGCGCCTGCTGGATCGCGCACAGGCCAACACGCAGGGGCTGGCCGACTGGCAGATCGCGAACCTGCGCGAAATGCGCCGCCAGCGCGATCACGCCATTGCCACCCCCGCGACGCTGGTTTCACGGCTCGCGAAGGCCACCTCGCGCGCGGAATCCAAATGGCTCGAGGCCCGCGCGCAGGGCAAGTTTGAATTGTTCGCGCCGCACCTGGAGGAGGTCGTGCACCTGGTGCGCGACAAGGCGGCACTGCTCGGGCAGGCGCGTAATCTCGCCCCCTACGATGCGCTGGTGGATGAGTACAGCCCGGGGCTCACCACCGCTGACATCGATGTGCTCTTCAAGGCGCTCTCAAGAAGGCTGCCGTCGCTCATCCGCGAAGCGATCGCCCTGCAGGAAACCCGCCCGCTGATGCCGCTGACGGGCAAATTCCCCGCTGGCAAGCAGCGCGCGCTGGTCACCGAGGTCATGAAGGCGGTGGGATTCCCCTTTGACCGCGGCCGTCTGGATGAGAGCGAGCATCCGTTCACCGAAGGGGTGCCGGGCGATATCCGCGTGACCACGCGCTTCGACCCCGACGATGTGTTTCAGGGGCTGCTCGGCGCGCTGCACGAGACCGGGCACGCGATGTACGACCTGGGGCTGCCGCAGGAGTGGCGTGACCAGCCCGTGGGTCGCGACCGCGGCATGGCGCTCGAGGAGAGCCAGTCGCTCCTTATCGAGATGATGGTGTGCCGCAGCCGGCCGTTCGTGCGTTACGTGCAGCCGCTGCTGGCGAAGCATTTTGGCACCAGCGGGCCGGAGTGGGACGTGGAAAACGTCTACGGTCACCTGACGCGCGTGCAGCGGGGGCTCATCCGTGTCGACGCCGACGAGCTCACCTATCCCTTGCACATCATGGTGCGCTACGAGCTGGAGCGGCAGCTGCTCTCCGGGGAGCTGGCGGTGCGCAATCTCTCCGAGGCGTGGAACGCCGGCATGGAGCAGCGCCTCGGCATCCGCCCGGGCAACGACGTGGACGGCTGCCTGCAGGACATTCACTGGGCGGTCGGCTCGTTCGGCTATTTTCCCTCCTACGCGCTCGGCACGGCGATCGCCGCCCAGTTGTACGAGAGTCTGCGCGAGGAAGTGGGCGAGCTTGATGAGCAGCTCGCGCGCGGGGAGTTCGGCGGTCTTTTCGACTGGCTGCGAACTCACGTGCACGCGCTCGGCGCCAAGGTGCCGGTGCAGGAGTTGCTGAAGGACGCGACCGGCAAGCCCCTGGCCGCGACCTCCTTCGTCCGCTACGTCGAGGCGAAGTATCTCGAGAGTACCGCCAGCAGCGCCGCCGCTTAGAATCGCGCGTGTGAGTCCCGTCGCAGCGAAGCCCTCCCGCACCCTGCAACGCCTCGCCGCGCAGCTGCGCGGCTCGGTTGGCAAGGCCATTGCCGATTTCGACATGATCAAAGCGGGCGATCGCTTGATGGTATGTCTCTCGGGCGGTAAGGATTCATACACCCTGCTCGACATGCTGCTGTCCATGCAGCGCAGCGCGCCGCTCGACTTCGAGCTCATCGCGGTCAACCTCGACCAGAAGCAGCCCGGCTTTCCGCCCGAGGTGCTGCCGCGCTACCTTGAGGCCGCGGGCGTCCCGTATCACATCCTCGAGCAGGACACTTACAGCGTGGTGAAGCGCGTGGTTCCGGAAGGCCGCACCATGTGCGGGCTGTGCTCGCGGCTGCGGCGCGGCGCGTTGTACCGGTTCGCACGTGAATCCGGTGTCACCAAGATCGCCCTCGGCCACCACCGCGATGACATCGTCGAAACGATGTTCCTCAACCTGTTCTTTGGTGGCCGGCTGAAAGCCATGGCACCGAAGCTGCTGTCGGATGACGGTGCGCACATCGTCATCCGCCCGCTCGCCTATGTTGCCGAAAGCGATATCGCCCGCTACGCGCGCGGCCGCGCCTTTCCGCTCATTCCATGCAAGTTGTGCGGCTCGCAGGACAACATGCAGCGCCGGGCGGTGAAAAAAATGCTCGCCGAATGGGAGTTGAACTTCCCCGGCCGCACCGCGTCCATCTTCTCCGCCCTGCGCAACGTCGAAACGGCGCATCTGGCCGATCCGCGGCACTTCGATTTTGCGGGACTCGATCTGCAGCGCGTTGCCCCCATGAGCGAACGCGACGAAGAGCTGCTGACAGACGAGCTCGACTGCGGCGCGGCGCTCGCCTGAAAGGCGCACGCGTGCTGACCCCGCTGCCCAACAGCTACTGGGTTATTCCGGGGCAGGTGCTGGTCGGTGAATACCCGGCCGCAGCGGAGGCCACGGAGACGCGCGTGCGCCTGGCGCGCCTCATCGATGCCGGGGTTGGCTGTTTCCTGGATCTCACGCAGCCGGACGAACTGCCGCCGTATCACACCGAGCTGCCGTTGCACGTCGAGTACCTGCGCAAGCCCATTGCTGACCACGGCATCCCGGCCGATCCGCAGCACATGGCGGAGATCCTCGATTGCCTGCGACAGGGCTCTGGCGCGCGCCGGGTCGTGTACCTGCATTGCCGCGCCGGCATTGGACGCTCCGGTATGGTCGCCGGCTGCCTGCTCGTGGAACGGGGTCGCTCCGGAGACGCAGCGCTCGCCGAGCTCAACCGCCTGTGGCAGGGGAGCGGCCGGGCGGTGCAGTGGCCGGTCATTCCGGAGACACCCGAGCAGAGCGACTATGTGCGCAGCTGGTCCCCGCGCGTATCCGCGCCCGAGCAGCAAGCCGATCCGCTGCTGGATCCGCAGACCCTGCTCGCGGCGCGCGGGCTGCGGGAGCGGTTTCAGGGCGCCCTGCTCGGTCTGGCCGTCGGCGACGCGGTGGCGGCCGCGACCCAATACAAGCGGCCGGGCAGGTTCGCGCCCGTCGGCGATCTGCTGGGCGGTGGCCCGTTTGACCTGCCGCGCGGTGCCTGGAGCGACGACACCGCCATGGCGCTGTGCCTGGCGGAGAGCCTGCTGGAGCGCGAGGGATTCGACGAGCGCGACCAGGTCGCGCGTTACCGGCGCTGGCAACAGCACGGTCATCTCTCGGCGACCGGGCAGTGTGTCGGCATCACCGCCGACCTGGCGCGCTCCCTCGCCCGCTCGCAGTGGCGCCGCCAGCCCTTCTCCGGGTCACACGATCCGGATTCGCTCGCCCCCGAGAGCCTGTCGTGCGCCACACCCGCGGCGTTGTACTTCTTCGGCAACGAGGCGGCTGCCCTGCAGCTTGCCGGGGAGGCTGCCCGCGCGACCTCACAGGCTCCGGCGGTGCTCACGGCGTGTCGCGCGCTCGCGGCAGCGCTTTACGCGGCACTAACGGGTGCGGCGAAGGGTGCGATCCTCGCACGCGCCTCCGCTTTTCTGGACGCGCCCGACGCCGCCGGCGTGATTGCCGCGGTCAGCGGCGGCCCTGGGCTGCGCGCCGCCACGGCCGTGGGCCTTGCCGAGCGGGTGCCGGGTACGGCGCGCCGCGGCGCGGTCACCGCCCGCGCAGCGCTCGGCGCGGCACTTGATGCCTTTGCGCGTACCGACAATCTGCGCGATGCGGTGCTGATGGCGGCCAACCTCGGCGGCAATTCGGACGTGGTGGCGGCGGCCTGTGGGGCGCTGGCTGGCGCCCACTACACTGCAAGCGCCGTCCCCACTTTGTGGCGCAACAGCCTGATGAAAAAAGACTTGCTCGAAGGCTTTGCCGATCGTCTGCTCGCCCACGCGCTGCTGCAGATGTAAACGCTTAGGTCCGCGTGCGCGAAAAGCGCCGCGCTTGGGTGCAGACACGGCGCGCTCGCAGGCGTTAAGCTCGCGACTCCCATGCCTTCGACACGCGCCGCCGGCCGCCGCTCTCCTTCCGCACGTCCGCGGAGCGGCCTCATTTCATGGGCGCGCGCTTCCGACGAGGAGCTGCTGAAGCTGCGCTTCTGCGATCTGAAGCTGTCGGTCGAGCGCTCACCGCTGGCGCGCCACGTTCGTCAGCTCTACCGTGATCTTGCGGACCGCGGTATCAGCGTGCGTCCGCACGTATGGTTGTCCGAGGAATGGTTTTCTCCCGACGGCGTGCCGGGTATCGCGGTGCCGTTTTATCTCGCGCATCCGCGCCTGGAGCGGCTCGAGCGGCGCATCATGCATCAGGCCGAAGGCGGCAATTCGCGGCTGCTGATGCGCATCCTGCGGCACGAAGCCGGGCACGCTCTGGACAACGCCTATCGCTTGCGGCGACGCCGGCGCTGGCGCGAGATCTTCGGTCCGGCATCGCGGCCGTATCCGGCCCGCTACCGGGCGCGCGCCGGCAGCCGACGCTATGTTCATCACCTTGGCGAGTGGTACGCGCAGGCGCATCCCACCGAGGATTTCGCCGAGACGTTTGCCGTGTGGCTGACGCCGCGTTCCAGCTGGCGCAAGAACTACGCGGACTGGCCGGCGTTGCACAAGCTGCGGGCCGTTGATGAGCTGGTGGCGAGTGTGCGCGACACGCCCGCGCCGGTACGCAACCGCACCCGCATCGAACCGCTGGAGCACAACACGCGCACGCTCGCGCAGCACTACCGCCGCCGCCTGGCACGCGAGCTGCAATACCGGCGCGGGCTCGCGGACGAGTTGCTGCAGCGGGCATTCACCTCCGAGCGCGCGCGCCGCGGCGCGGTGCGCTCCGCCACGCTGCTGCGCGCGCACGCGCGCCCCCTGACCCTGACCGTGGCGCGCGCCCTCAAAGTCGAGCGCTACAGCGTCGAGCAGATCCTGCGCATGCTCATCGAGCGCAGCGAACGCCTGCGGCTCTATGTGCGCGGCAACCGCCGCGATGCTCTGTACTACTCGCGCTGGATGCTCGAGCGGCTTACCGGGCTTTACTCCCAGGGCGAGACTCCGCACTTGCCCTTATGAGACGACTGCGCGTGCTCGTCGTGGTGCACGCGAGCCTGGTGCCACCGGAGAGTCTCGAGGGTCACAGCGACAAGGAAATCGAGGAGTGGCGTACCGAGTTCGACGTCACCACGACGCTGCGCAGGCTCGGACATGACGTGCGCTGCGTGGGGGTGCTCGACACCCTGACGGAGCTGCGCAGCGCCATCGCCGACTGGGAGCCGGACGTCGTCTTCAACCTGCTGGAGGAATTCGACGGTATCGTCACCTACGACCAGCACGTGGTCGCGTTTCTGGAACTGCTGCGTCAGCCATACACCGGCTGCAACCCACGCGGGCTGCTGCTATCGCGCGACAAGTCACTGTGCAAGCAACTGCTCGCCTTCCACCGCATCGCCACGCCGCGCTTCAGCGTGTTTCGCCGCGGCGCGCGCGTGCACGTGCCGAAAAAGCAGCGCTTCCCGTTGTTCGTAAAGTCCACGGTCGAGGATGCTTCGCTCGGCATTGCGCAGGCGTCGGTGGTGGATGATGCCGCGAAGTTGCGCGAGCGCATCGCCTTCGTGCACGAGCAGGTGAAGTCCGACGCGCTGGTGGAGGAGTACATCGAGGGCCGCGAGCTGTACGTCGGCATGCTGGGCAACGAGCGCCTCACGCGCCTGCCGGTGTGGGAGATGGTGTTCGGCTCCATGCCCGATTCGCTGGCCGCGATCGCCACGCGCAAGGTGAAGTGGGACAAGCACTACCAGGCGAAGTACGGCATCACCACCCACGCCGCTGCCGATCTTCCGCCGCCGGTGCTGGCCGCGCTCGACCGGCTGTCACGCCGCATCTACCGCTCGCTTGGCATGTCCGGATATGCTCGAATGGATTTCAGGGTCACTACGGAAGGACAGGTGTACGTGCTCGAGGCCAATGCCAACCCGAATCTGGAGGCCGCGGAGGACTTCGCCGCCGCTGCTGCCGCCGCGGGCACCCCCTATGGGGACCTGCTCGAGCGCCTCATGGACCTGGGGTTGAAGTACCGCGCGCAGTGGCGGGCATCCTATGGGTGAGCTCGCAACGCCTCTTCGCTGTCTGCGGGTCGCCGTGATCCTGGCCATGGTCCTGGGGGTCCTCAGCGGCTGCAAGCAGGACAAGTCCAAAGCGAATGAGGGCCAGCTGACGCAGTTGCTCGCCGTGCTGCCCGGTGAGTACGACAATCGCGCCCAGGCGGAGCTTGACGCGCGCAACGGCGTGCGGCCGGCGCACGATGCGGTGACCCTCATCATCGCGCGCGTGTTCACCCCGCGGCTCGGGCATCACGTCTATTACGCGCAGGAAATGGCCGCGGACGACCCGCGGCGTGTCCTGAGCGAGCAAATGTACAGCTTCGAGGTCGACGACAAGCGCGGTATCGTCGAGACGACGTACGAGTTCGTCGAGCCCGCGCGCTGGCGCGACGGGCAGCTGAACAAGGACGTGTTCACCAGCGTCGTGATCGAGGACCTGCAGGCCGAGGGTTGTGTGCTGCTGTGGAAACGTGACGGCGGGCGCTTTGTTGCAACCCACGACCCCAAGGTCTGTCCCGACCCCGGCGGTGGCGTTGCCGTGACGCAGGCGGAATTCAGCCTGGGGGCGCTGACGATCGGCGACTACAAGTTCCGCAAGGTCCGCTAAACGCCCTTGACGATGGCGACCAGTATGTCGCCCCGCATATCCTTCGGAGTTCGATCCAGCAGGGCGACCACGTGGCTATACAGCCGCATGCGGGGCCAGTGGCTGACGTGTTCCCACGCATTGCTCCAGGTGGTGAGTTTTTCGACCCGAGACCGGCCTCCAGGATGCACTGTCTCAGGAGTCTCGCTGGCACCGGGCTGATATGCCCCATCGTGCTGTAGTCATCGTCCGAGAACCAGGTGTGGTACCCGAACGAAAGCAGCATCGCATGCGAGACGTGCTGTCGGTGTTGGGCGTGGTCAACACCAGGGTGCCGCCAGGAGCCAGGAGCTTCGCGACCTCCCGGAGGAAGTGCCGGGGATTCTCCAGATGCTCGATGATCTCGGATGCGACGATGCCGCCGAATTGCCCGGGAAGCAACGCGGAAAAGTCGCCGTTGAGGTCGGCCTGAGTGAAGGCAACGTTCTCCCGGACGTTCTGCTGCACGTAGTCGCAGGCGTGCACGTGAAAGCCCAGGTCGGACAGGCGCAGCGCGAGGGCGCCCGCCCCGCACCCAAGATCGAGGACCGAAGCCCCGCGCTCGGCGCGCTCGACGATGAGGTCCGCGACATAGCTAAGCAGCCCCGCCTTGGCGTACTCGCGGACGCCGCGATAAGACGACCCGGCATCCGGCGGCGGTCCGGCGCGATAAAGCCGGGTCCGGTCTTCGATCGTGTTTTGCACGTTTTCTGCGCCCCCTCCTCGAGGGAGCACCGGGCTGCGCTTCCTGCGTTCCCGCTGCTACGGTTGGTCCTTCAGATGCCTATCTAACCACGACAACACGGTGTGATACCACAGGACGCTGTCGGCGGGCTTGAGCACCCAGTGATTCTCGTCGGGGAACACCAGCAGCTCGCTCTGAATGCCGCGCCGCTGCAGTGCGGTAAACGCGCCGATCCCCTGGCTGTAAGGGATGCGAAAGTCCTGCTCGCCGTGAATGACGAGCATCGGCGTGCGCCAATTTGAGACGAAATCCACCGGGTTGGACCGCTCATAGCCCTGCGGATTCTGGTAGAACGGGCCGCCGAACTCCCACTCGTTGAACCACAGCTCTTCGGTCGAGTAATACATCATGCGCTGATCGAACACGCCGTCGTGATTGACGATGCAGCGGAAGCGCTCCGGCCAGTTGCCCTCGATCCAGTTCATCATGAAGCCGCCGTAGGAGGCGCCGAGCGCGCAGGCCCGCTCGCCGTCGATCCACGGGTACTTCTCGAGCGCAGCCGCCAGTCCTTTCTGCAGATCCACCAACGGCTTGCCACCCCAGTCGCGGCTGATGGAGTCGGTGAACGCCTGCCCGTAGCCCGGGGAGCCGTGGAAGTCGATCATCACCACCGCGTAACCGCCGCCGGCGAACACCTGGGCGTTCCAGCGCCAGGTCCAGAGGTTCTGCAGGCTCGACTGCGGCCCGCCATGCACCACGAACGCGAGCGGATAGCGCTTACCCGGCACGAAGCCGTAGGGCTTCATGACGTAGCCGTAGACGGTCTCGTCGTTCCAGCCTTTGAAGCTGAACTGCTCGAAGGCGCTCAGATCCCGCGCGGCGAGCAGCTCGTGGTTGGCGTCGGTGAGACGTTGCGGCGCGCCGCCCTTGAGGGCGACGGCGTACAGATCGTCCGGGCCGCCGAGGTCGGCGTGCGCATAGATCACGCGTTCTTTTGCGGCGCTGAAATCATCCACCTCGCCGCTGGATACGAGCGCCCGCGGGCTGCCGGTTTTCGGATCGATGCGGTAAAGCGCGTGCTGCCCGAGCTCATCCACAGTTGCAAGCAGAGCCTTGCCGTCGGGAGTTGCACCCAGACGTCCGACCGAGCGGTCCCAGCCGCCGGTGAGCGAGCGCACCGCGCCGGTGCGCGCGTCCTTCAGCATGATGTGAAAGCGGTCCGACTCGAAGCCCGGACGGTCCTGAGCGAGCCAGGCGAGATCGCCGTTGGCCAGAAACACCGGCTGCGCATCCCACGCGGGGTTGGCGGCCGTGAGGTTCACGGCCGCGGCGCTGCCGTCGGTGTTCGCCTGGAAGAGATCGAAGTTGGTGGACCAGGGCTCCGTGCGCCCGGCGATGCGCGCCGAGAACACCAGCGTCCTGCCATCGGGGCTGAAGTCGAAGTCTTCGTCGCCGCCGAACGGCTTGCTGGGAATATCGGCGTCGAAGCCCTTCGAAACATCCAGCGGTGCGCCGCTGGTGCCATCGCCCGACAGCGTCGCGGCAAAAAGATGCGAGCGCGTGCCGTTACTCCAGGTGTCCCAGTGACGCACGAACAGGCGATCGTAGAGGCGCCCGGTGGCCTGGTCCCTGGCACGGGCGTCGAGCCGCTCTTTCGTGCAGGCGAGCGTGGCGCAGTCCGGAAACACTTCCATCGAGAGCGCGAGCTGCCCGCCGCGCGGTGACACCTTGAACGCGCCGACATCGAGCGGGTAGTCGGTGACCTTCTGCGCCTCACCGCCCGGGAGCGTGAGACGCCAGACCTGCGAGCTGCCCGAGCGGGTCGAAAGGAAGTACAGCGTGCGGCCGTCGGGGCTCCAATGCGGGCTTGAATCGCCGCCCTCGGGCTGCGTCAGGCGCCGCGGCTCGCCCTTGGCGGGCGCGAGATCGAGCAGCCACAAGCTGGTGCGCCCCTTGTTGGCCTTGAGGTCCGTTTCACGCTGCACATACACCACCTGCCTGCCGTCCGGTGAGACCTGCGGATCGCTCACGCGCTTCATGCGCACCAGGTCCTCCGCGGTGAGGGGCGCGCCGGCGTCAGCCGAGGCGGTGAGCACTGGGGCACAAAGGGTGCACAGCAGGAGTAAAGCCGGGACGCGGGCATTCAGGCGCATGGTGAATCCGTCAGGTTGCTGGTGTTGTCTTAAGAGGCGCGGCCTTCAGCCGGCCTCGTCGTTGGCGATGGTCCAGGGCTCCTGCTTCGCCGCCAGCATCCATTCCTGCAGCGCGGCATCCTCGATGACACTCGCCATGTACCAGCGCGCGTTTTCGGAGACGCGGGCGCCGTAGGTGTTGAAGCGCAGCACCACCGGTGCGTACATGGCGTCCGCGATCGAATAGTCGCCGAACAGCCATGAACCTCCACCACCGTAGCGGTGCCGGCAATCGTTCCAGATTTCGTCGATGCGCGCGATGTCCGCTTCGAGCCCCGGCGTCACCGCCGTACGGCGGTTGCGTGCGCGGGCGTTCATGGGCCACGCGGCACGCAGGTGGTGAAATCCGGAATGCATTTCGGCGCACACCGAGCGCGCCAGCGCGCGCGCCTCGCGCGCCTGCGGCCAGCCCGAGCCTGCGATCTCGGCGGCGTATTCACAGATGGCGAGTGAATCCCACACGCGCAGCGTCCCTGCCAGCAGCACCGGCACCCGGCCGCTGGGGCCATAGCGCTCGAGCTCGTCGCGGCTATTGGGAGTGTCGAGCGGGACCACGATCTCCTCGAACGCCAGGTCCAGATGCTTCAGCAACAACCACGCCCGCAGTGACCAGGAGGAGTAATTCTTGTTGCCGATGACCAGAGTGAGCGACGCCATGGAAATGCTAACCTTCTCCAGGTGCTGGACGACGTACGCGCCATTGCTTTCGATCTGGATAATACACTCTGGGATGTCGAGCCGGTGCTGGCCCGCGCCGAAGCGGCGCTGCACGCGTGGCTCGCCGAACATGGCCCGCGGATCGTGCAGCGGCTGACGCCGCAAGCCATGCGCCGCGCCCGCGAGGAACTCGCGCAGCGTGAACCGCACAACGCACACGATGTCACTTACCTGCGCCTCACCGCGCTCAGCGCACATGCGCGCGCACACGGCTACGACGAGTCACTGGCACACGAGGCGTTCGCGGTGTTCCTGGCGGCGCGCAACGAGGTCGAGGTGTTCGCGGACGTCGTGCCGGCGCTGGCGCGGCTGCGGCGGCGCTTCAAGCTCGGCTCCCTGAGCAACGGCAACGCGGATCTCAGGCGCATCGGCCTCGAGCAGCTGTTCGCCGTGTCGCTGAACGCGCGCGAGGTGGGCGCCGCCAAGCCCGAGCGGCGCTGCTTCGAGCAGCTGGCAAGTGAACTTGATTGCCGCGCGCACGAGATTCTGTATGTTGGCGATGAGCCGCTGCTGGATGTCGTCGCGGCGCGCGCGGCTGGCTTCGGCACGGTGTGGATGAACCGGCGCGCGCTCCCCTGGCCGCAGGAGCTGGCGCCCGCGGACCTCAATGTGAGCGATTGCGCACAGTTGGCCACCCACTTCGGGCTGTAGGTCTTCGCTGTTAGCACTGCCGGCAGCAGGCTGCCAGCACCGCGCGTTGCTTTTTGGTTAACTTGGCGCAGTCCGTCACGGAATGGCGGCGGTTGCCTGGGGGAACCTAAGGACGATGAGCGAGATGAGCCGTGTAGTGCCAGTCGCCAACCTGCGGGAGTTCTTCAAGGACACCCTGCACGGTGCGCTCGTGAAACAGCACGTCGCGGTCGAGGACCAGACCGAGCACTACGTGGTCAATCTCCTGACGCTGTTCGCGCGCTCCGAAGCGCTCTACGAGGACACGCCCGAGGGCACGCGCCTGAAGCCGCTCGTGGTGATGCTCGGCGAAGCCCTCGAAGCGCCGCGCGCCGCCGAGCGCAACCGGGCCCTGCAGCGCCTGGGCGATGTGTCGCTGTTCATTGCCGGGTTCTTTGCCGGCAGCTTCGCGGCCAAGCTCATCGACATCGACTACCACATTGCAATGGGAGGCCACGCCTACGGCACGCTCGCGCAGGCGGCGACTCAGGGCAGGGAACGGGTGCTGGCCGCGGTGTTCGCCGAGCTGTCACAGAAGTTCCAGCCCATGGTGGACGCGCTCAACGAGGTGAGTGAAACCTCCTATGCGCACTCCGCCCGGGACATCCTGCGGCTGTACGAGATCTGGCTGAAGACCGGCAGCGCACGCTGCCACGCGCTGCTTGAGCGCCTGGGCGTGCATCCCACCCGCGCCGGCGGGACCGCCTGCGTCCACTGAAACCCATGCTGCTGTCGCGGCTGCAGGAAATTCTTGGCGGTATTTACGACGTGAGCATCGCTCACAACGTCTATGATTTTCTGGTCACCGACCGCGCCTGCCTGCCGCGCCAGGCGCGCGGCGGCAATCTCGAGGAAGAACTCATCGTGGCGCAGCCGTCCGAGGGAGGCGATGAGCTGGCGCTGTCGCTGTACCTGGATCCGGCACTGCTCGAGCGGCTGGCGCGCCAGGACCCCATCGTGCAGCTGCACGCCGGCAACCTCGCGGACTGCTGGACCGCGCTCGAGGGCGTGAGCCATTTTCTCTATCTGACCTGGAACGCCGGCCACGACAAGCCGGTGTCGCTCCTCGAGCTGGAAATGCAGGCCGAGGTCGACAAGTACGTCGTGAGTTACTGGCTCTTGCGGCGCCAGCTCCCCGGCCACTTCCCCGCGGAGCTGCGTCACGCGTTGTTTGCCCGCACGCGCACCGATCCGCGCCTGACTGCGCGCGCTTCGGCCATGTACCGGGAGGCGAGCCGTTACGCGGAGCGGTTTTGCGGACGGCTGGAGTCGCGGCTGGAATGCGGCCGCGGCCTTCCCGCAGGCGCTGGCCACGAAGCTGAAGTGCTCACGGAATTGCGGCGCTTCTATCGCCTGACGAACACGCGTAAGCGCGCGCACATCGAGCGCAGTGCCTGAGGTAAGCGCGCGTCAGTCCTCGTCCGGGGGGTCCGCGTTGCGCTTGCGCTCCTCGAGCTCGCGCATCATCTTGATCCACTCGGAGAGCTTGCGCAGATCGGTACGCGTGGTGCCGCCGCCGCCGCCGCCGCGGGCCGCACGGCGCGCGTAAGGGTCGTGGGACTCCTCGGACTTCACGGTGAGCTTGGGGTTGTCGAGCACCTCGAGCACAGGCCGCTCCCAGTCGGCAGGCGCATCGCGCCAGCTAACCGAAGCGTTCCCGCGTTCGTCGTGCACCACCTGGCCTATGCGGCGACGTTCGGCCTCCGGCACGGGATCCGCTGCGTGCGGCGAGGCTTTTTTTCGGCCCGGATCGTTCACGGGATCGCACCCACAGGCGCAAGAGCGCCACGGTTGGTAGCGTAACCGCCACGCACCCTAAGGGACTGCGACCCCTGTCACGGATTATTCCCCACCGCCGTGCCGGGGGGCTTAAGGCGGCGGGCGCGCAGCAGGCCAATGACGGTTTTACAATCGGCAATGGCGCCGTTGAGAGCCCATTCGCAGGCCTCATCCAGGGGCACCCAGTGAATCTCAATGACCTCGGAACCCTCATGGGCGGTGCTCACGGGCATAAGCCCCCGCGCCAGGAACAGGTGCAGCCGCTCGGCGAATACCCCCGGCGAACTGAAGACGCACCCGAGGCTTTCCCAGTGACTGGCGCTGACGCCGGCTTCCTCCGCCAGTTCGCGCCGCGCGGTATCCAGCGGCGGCTCGCCCGGCTCGAGCTTGCCGCCCGGCAGTTCCCATAGCCAGCCGTCGGCGACGTACCGGTACTGCCGCAGCAGGCACACGCGGCGCTGCGCGTCCAGGGCAACCATGGCGGCGCCGCCGGGGTGGTGCACCACTTCCAGCAGCGCACGATGGCCATTGGGGAGCAGCACCTCGTCGGTGGTCACGCGGATGACGCGGCCGCTGTACTGCAGAGTTTGCTTGTCGGGATTCATGGCTCATCGTAACCGCTGCGCACGCCACCCGCCCGCAGGTATAGTTCCGGTCCGTGCCCACCACCTCGCACCTCGAGAAGCTCAACACCGCGCAACGTAAGGCGGTTACTTATGGCGAGGCGCTCCCCGAGAAGGGCTACCAGTCGGGACCGCTCTTGATCGTTGCCGGCGCGGGCACCGGCAAGACAGACACTCTCGCGCATCGCGTCGCGCACCTGGTCATCAACGGGGTGGACCCGGCGCGCATCCTGATGCTGACATTCACGCGCCGCGCGGCGAACGAGATGCGGCGGCGGGCCCACGAGATCACCCGCAAGGCGCTCAATGAGCCACTCGGCGGCGCGAGCCAGAGCATCGCGCAACGCCTGAGCTGGGCCGGCACCTTTCACGCGATTGGCAACCGCCTGCTGCGCCATTACGCCCCGCACCTGAAGCTCGATCCACACTTCAGCGTGATCGATCGCGCCGACTCGGCCGATCTTATGGACGCGTTGCGCCAGGAGCTCGGGCTGGCCGCCACCGAGCAGCGTTTCCCGCGCAAGGACACCTGCCTGCAGATCTACTCGCACCGCGTCAACACCTGTGCGCCGCTCAAGGAAACGCTCGACCAGCAGTTTCCCTGGTGCGCGCAATGGCACGAGGAGCTGGCGGCGCTGTATCGCGGTTACGTGGAGCAGAAGCAGCACGCCTCGCTCCTCGACTACGACGACCTGCTCCTGTACTGGCACGGAATGATGGGCGAACCGCGCCTGGCGGAGCACATCGGTGCGCACTTTGACCACGTGCTGGTCGATGAGTACCAGGACACCAACAAGCTGCAGGCGCAGATCCTGCGCGGGCTGAAACCCGACGGCGCGGGACTGGCGGTGGTCGGCGACGACGCCCAGGCGATCTACTCGTTTCGCGCCGCGGCGGTGGAAAACATTCTCGGCTTCCCGCAGGCGTTCACGCCGGCTGCGGAGGTCGTCACCCTGGCGCAGAACTACCGCTCGACGCAGCAGGTGCTCGATGTGGCCAACGCGCTGCTGGCGGAGGCGCCGCGCCAGCATCGCAAGTACCTGCTGTCGATCCGCGGCCAGGGTGCGCGGCCGCGCGTGGTGACCGTGGACGAGCTGCAATCCCAGGCGGAGTACGTCTGCAACGAGGTGCTGCGGCGCCGCGAGGCCAACGTGGCGCTCAAGCACCAGGCGGTGCTCTTCAGGAGCGCGAGCCACAGCGACATCCTCGAAGTGGAGCTCGGCAAACGCAAGGTGCCGTTCGTAAAGTACGGGGGACTGAAGTTCCTCGAGGGCGCCCACGTCAAGGACCTGCTGGCGCTGTTGAGATGGGCGGACAATCCACGCAATACGCTGGCGGCCTTCCGCGCGTTGCAGCTGCTGCCGGGCATGGGGCCGATCAATGCGCGCGCCGCGCTCGCGCACTTCGAGGCCGGTGGCCATGCGTTCGCGGCGCTCAAGCAGTTCAAGCCGCCGCAGACCGGCGAGATCGACTGGCGCAGGTTCACCGACCTCATGCTGGCGCTGGGGGATCCGCAGCGGCCGTGGGGCGGCCAGCTGCACCTCGCGCGCGAGTGGTACCAGCCGCATTGCGAACGCCTCTATCAGCAGGTTCACACGCGGCTCGGGGATCTGGAGCAGCTCGAGCTCCTGTCAGGACAATACCCATCGCGCGAGCGCTTTCTCACCGAGCTGACGCTCGACCCGCCGAACGTGACCAGCGACCAGTCGGGGCGTCCGAGCCTCGACGAGGACTACCTGGTGCTGTCGACGATTCACTCCGCCAAGGGCATGGAGTGGGACACCGTTTACGTGCTCAACGTGGTCGACGGCAGCTTCCCGTCCGAGTTTTCCACCGGCAAGACGGAACTCATCGAGGAGGAGCGGCGGCTGCTGTATGTCGCACTGACACGCGCGCAGAACGATCTGCTGCTGGTGGTGCCGTTGAAGTTCCACCTGACTCACCAGTCGCGCCAGGGCGATGCGCACGTCTACGGCGGGCGCAGCCGCTTCATGACGGAGAAGGTGCAGAAGACGCTCGACCCGGTGACTTTCCACGGCACCGCGCTCGGAGCCGCCGACGCGCTGCAGCAGAGCGAGGCGCCGGTGACCGTGGATGTCGGCGCGCGGCTGCGCGACATGTGGTGAGTACGCCGGCTTAGCGGCCGGCCGGCACGAGAAACTCGCAGAATACGGACTTCGATCGCGCCAGCCGCGCGTCCAGTGTGGCGAGCGGCAACTGCAGGGCTTCCGCCAGAGCGACGTACCAGGCGTCGTAGCTCGTCAGATTGTGGCGCAGCTCCCAGACGCGATCAGCGAAAGGTTCGTAGGCATAGAGCTCGATCTGCAGCTGCGTAAGATCTTCATGCGCCGCGCTGGCTTCAGAACTCGCAAGCTGCCTCGCACGTTCCAGACGGCGAAGGATGTTGGTGGTTTCCACGCCCACCAGCTCGGGGGCGTGCAGGGCGCCACGCGCGAGGACATTTTCGGCCCACGCGCCCCGTGGTCCGAAGTCTACGAGGGCGGCGACCAGTACCGAGGAGTCGACTACAGCGCTCAACGCCGATCAGCATCGCGACCGGCGAGTATCTGATCCGCGGAGACGCGCGCCTGGGCCGCGCGCTTGCGCTTGCGCACTTGTTCCAGCCACGCTTCAACCGACGGGCGCGAAGCCAGGCGCTGTAGTTCGATACGCAGGTATTCCTGCATGGACTTACCCTGCAGGGCGGCGCGCGCCGCGAGTTCGTCGCGCACTTTCTCGGGCACGTCACGGACGGTAATCTGGATGGCCATGATTGTATAATGCATGCAGTGCAGGCATTCTGCAAGCGCAGCCGGGCGCGCGCGACTACTTCTTGGGCTTGACGAATTTTAAGGTGAAGCGATCGCTCTCGCCGATGGCGGCGTACTTGTCGTGGTCCTTTGCTCCCAGTCGGTAGGATGGCGGCAGCGTCCATACTCCCTGCTCGTAGTCCTTCGTGTCTTTGGGGTTGGCGTTCACCTGCGACTTGGCGACCAGTCTGAAGCCCTGCGCCTCGATGAGCTTGATCGCGTAGTCCTCGTTGACGTAGCCGCTCTTGGCCCGCGGATCCTGGGTGAGCGCGGGGTTGCCGCGGTGCTCGACCACGCCGAGCACGCCGCCGGGTTTCAAGGCGCGGTACATGGTGGCGAAGGCCTGCGCCGCATGATCATCGGCCATCCAGTTGTGGATGTTGCGGAAGGTCACGACCATATCGACGGAATCCGGCGGCAGCGCGTCACTACCGTCCAGCGGGAAGTTGACCACCTGCACGTGCCCGTAGAGATCCGGCCGCGCGGCGAGCTTGGCGCGGAAGTCGGCCAGTTGCTGCGTGACGTGCTTACTGGCCGGATCGGGCGTGAGCGCGGCGTAGTACACACCCGAGTCGCGCACCAGCGGCGCGATCACCTCCGTGTACCAACCGGGCTCCGGCCACACCTCCAGCACCTTCATCTGCGGGCGGATGCCGAAGAACAACAGCGTCTCTTTCGGGTGCCGGTAGCGATCGCGGGCACGGTTCTCTTCCGAGCGCTGCTCGCCTGCGAGGATGCTGGTGAGAGTCTGCGCGGTGACCTGCCGGGAGGAACTGTCGGTGGTGCAGGCCGTGACGCAGGCAGCGCCGGCGAGTACGGCTGCCGCTAGTTTTCTGGACGCGAACATCGGTGGCTACATTACCGCAAGTACGTCACAAAAAAACCCCGCGCTGCAGGCGGGGTTTCCCGTGTACGCCAGGGGCGCTTGAGTGTTGGTCAGCGGCGGAATGGTCCGCCACCCTGTCGCGGGCGTTGCGGCCGCTCCTGCGCCTCGTTGACGCGCAGTGGCCGCCCGTTCATCTGAAAGCCGTTCAGTGTCTGGATTGCAGCCTGGGCTTCCGCCTGAGGCATCTCGACGAAACCGAAGCCACGCGGCTTGCCGGTCTCGCGGTCGTTGATGAGCTTGACCGATTCCACCGTGCCATGGCGTTCAAACAAAGTCTTGACGTCCTGCTCGGTGGCGTTGAAAGGCAGATTGCCCACGTAAATCGTCGTCACAGGTAAGTCTCTCTTGCAAAAGCGGACAGCGGCGAGCCGCACGCGTCGGTCGCATGTACCGCGTGGTCAGTCAAACAGGTCAAGGGCGTCAAGGCACACGATTGGACAGTGCGCAGCGCTTGGGCCGGCGGCCTGCACCTGCGTTCGCGCGTGGAGGAGCGCGGAGCGGGGGACGAAGTCAACACATTCTGACAAGGCGCACTCATCCATGACGGATACGAACGCCCGTGTCATGCTACTCCCGGCATTTCGGGGACGCAAACCAGGCCCGCGCGCCCGCGTAGGGCCCGGCCCGCACAAGCAATCAGCTATCTAAAGAGTCTCGTGGAAGCATTCCTGGTTTCCTGTGGCGCCGTGGCGCTCGCCGAACTGGGCGACAAGACCCAGCTGTTAGCGCTGGTGCTGGCGGCGCGGTTCCGTGCGCCCGCAGCGGTGATCTTCGGGATCCTGACCGCCACCCTGGCCAATCATCTGCTCGCCGGCGCGGTGGGCACGCTGCTGGCCGCGTACATGAAACCGCTGGTGATGCGCTGGATCCTGGCGGCCTCTTTCATCGCCACCGCGCTGTGGATGCTGATTCCCGACAAGGACGCCGCCTTGGCGGCAAAGCCGGCGCGCCTCGGCGCCTACGGCACCACCGTGATTACGTTCTTCCTGGCCGAAATGGGCGACAAGACCCAGATCGCGACCGCGGCGCTGGCGGCGAAATACCACCTCCTCATCCCGGTGGTGGCGGGCACCGCCCTCGGCATGATGGTTGCGGACGTACCGGTGGTGCTGCTCGGTGAGGCGGCGGCGCGCAGAATCCCGCTCAAGCTCGTGCACCGCATAGCGGCGTGCGCGTTCTTCGTGCTCGGGGTGCTGGTGGCCCTGGGCGTGCGGACCAGCTAGACAATCCGCGCCGCGTCCGCGGCGCCGGCTTACGCTCCGGCGGGTTCCAGATACGCGTAGCCGTTGAGCTCGTTCTCGTAGAAGCGTTTGATGGCCTGGCTCTCGGCGATGGTCATGCGGCCGTCGCGGATGGCGCGTTCGCAGTCGCGCGCCAGGGCCGGGTAGAGCTCCGCGACGTCGTACTCCATGTACTCCAGCACCTTGTTGGCCGTGTCGCCCTTGACGACCTCCTCGATCCACCAGCCGCCCTCCTCATGCAGGCGCACGTGCACCACGTGCGTGTCGCCGAAGAGGTTGTGCAGGTCGCCGAGGGTTTCCTGGTAGGCGCCCACCAGGAAGGCCGCCAGATAGTACGTTTCGTCGGCCTTGAGCTCGTGCAGCTCCAGCGTGCGCTTGACGTCGTGCAGCGACACGAAACGATCGATCTTGCCGTCCGAGTCGCAGGTGATGTCGGCGAGCACCGCGGTGCGCGTCGGGCGCTCGTTCAGGCGGTGTATGGGAAGAATCGGGAACAGCTGGTCGATCGCCCAGCTGTCGGGGAGCGACTGGAATACCGAGAAGTTGCAGAAATACGTGTCGGAGAGGATCGCTTCCAGGTCTTCGAGTTCCTCCGGCAGCCGTTCGAGCTTGCGGCACAGGTCGCGGATTTTCGCACAGGTCGCCCAGTACAGCCGCTCCGCGAGTCCGCGAAACTCCAGCGACATGAGTCCCAGATTGAACATCTGCAGCACTTGCTCGCGGGCGGTGAGGGCGTCGTGATAGCACTCGACCAGGCGCCGCTCGCTCACGACCCGGTAGGCTTCGAACAGATCCTGCACCGGCTGCGGCAGTTCCTCGTCGCCGCCGTAGTCGGTGGCGCGGTCCCCTGTGACGCGGAACTGGTCGAGCGCCGAGGAGCCGAGCGCATCGAATATCAGCACGCTGTGGTAGGCCGCCACCGCGCGCCCGGACTCGCTCACGATCACCGGATGCGGGATGTCGCGCGCGTTGCAGACGCTCGCGATGCGGTACACCACATCGCTCGCATACTCGTTGAGCGTGTAGTTCATGGACGAGGGGAAATTGGTGCCGCTGCCGTCGTAGTCGACCCCCAGGCCCCCGCCGACGTCGATGTACTGCAGCCCCGCGCCCATGAGCTTCAGCTCCGCGTACACGTGCGCGAGTTCGTTGATCGCATCCTTGACGCGGCGGATGTCCTGCAGCTGGCTGCCCGGGTGGCAGTGCACCAGCTGCAGGCAATCGAGCATGTCGCGCTGCTTGAGTACGTTGAAGAGCTCGAGGATCTCGGTGATGAAGAGTCCGAACTTGGATTTTTCGCCGGCGGAGGCGCTCCAGCGCCCGGAGCCTTCGCTGAAGAGCTTGACGCGCACGCCGATGCGCGGGCGAACCTGGTAGCTCTCTGCGTGCTTGAGGATGAGATCAAGCTCCACGAAGTTCTCCACCACCGGGATGATGGTGCGGCCGAGCTTGGTGGCGAGCGTCACGGCCTCGATGTAGCTGTCATCCTTGAAGCCGTTGCAGATGATGAGCCGCTCCGGCGCGTTCTCGGTCATCGCCATCACCGCCAGCAGCTCCGGCTTCGAGCCGACCTCCAGGCCGAAGCCGTACTCCTTGCCGTATCGGTAGACCTCTTCGACCACCAGGCGCTGCTGGTTCACCTTGATGGGGAACACGGCGGCATAGCGGTTCTTGTAGTCGTTCTCGGTGATTGCCTGCGCAAACGCGTCGTGCATGCGCTTCAGGCGGTGCGCCAGGATGTCCGAGAAGCGCACCACCACCGGTGCGGTCAGGTCGCGCGCCTTGAGTCCCTCGACCACCTCGTACAGGTCGATCTCGTCCTGCTCGGTGGTGTCCGGACGCACCACCACGTGACCGTCCGCGTTGACGCCGAAGTAGCCCTTGCCCCACGCGCGTACGTTGTAGAGCTCCAGGGAGTCCTCGACCCGCCAGGGTTGCGCCGGGTTGAACTTGCGCTGGCCGTTTACCACGCTCTTTGGATCTGCTGCCACGGGCGGCGTTATATCAAAATTGTGTGGCAAGTAAGCGTGATTCGTTACCCGTTCTCTTCAGGTCCGCGCGCCACGGCGCGCGCCGGATCGCGGATCCACTCGCTCCACGAACCCGCGTACAGCCGCGCGCCGCTCAGGCCTGCGGCCTCCAGCGCGAGCAGGTTGTGGCAGGCGGTCACGCCCGAGCCGCACATCGCGACCGCCGCCGCCGCCGGCCGGCCCCCCAGCGCCTGCTCCCAGGAGCGTTGCAGCTCGCGCGCCGGGAGAAAACGACCCTGTGAGTCGCTGTTGAGCGCGAACGGATGGTTGCGTGCGCCGGGGATGTGGCCCGCCACCGGATCCAGCGTTTCATTCTCACCGGCGAAGCGCTCAGCGCTGCGCGCGTCCAGCAGCAGCATCTGCCCGCGCGAGAGCTCCCCGGCCGCGAGCGCCGCCGCGACGCCCGCGCTCGTCACCAGCATGTCGGCGGCGGGCGCGGGCGTGAACTGACGCGGCGCACGCTGTGCGCCCACCCGGCTCACCGGCAGCCGCGCGCGCTCCCAGGCTGTAAAACCGCCGTTGAGGACCGCCACCTGCCGGTGGCCGAGCCAGCGCAACAGCCACCAGAGCCGCGCGGCGTAAGCGCCCGGGCCCTGGTCGTACGCGACCACCTGCACCGTGGCGTCGATCCCCCACCTGCCGAAGCTCACCGCCAGGTCCCTCACCGCCGGCAATGGGTGGCGGCCGGTGGCGGGCGTGTGCGCGCCGGACAAGTCCCGATCCAGGTGCGCGTACAGCGCGCCGGGAATGTGCCCGGCAGACCAGGCCGCTTCGCCCCAGTCGGGCTTAGCCAGGTCAAAACGGCAGTCGATGATCGCCCAGTCGGGGTCGGCCGCGTGAAGATGCAGCTGCGGTGGCTCGATCAGCGTGGTGAACATGCGGGAATCTTCACCCCTTTTACGGGTATGACGATGACATTTTCGCACGCCGTGCGCTTGTCGTTACAATCAGCGCAAGCTCTGCGCGCGCGGGGGAACGATGGCAATCGAGGTTTTCTGGGGCAGCGGCAGCCCCTATGCGTGGCGGGTGCTGTTGGCGCTCGAGCACAAGCGCCTGCCGTACGTGAGCCACCTGCTGCAGTTCTCCAAGCAGGAACACAAGTCCCCGCACATGCTGGCGCTCAGCCCGCGCGGCCGCGTGCCGGTGCTCAAGGATGGCGACTACGTATGCTTTGAGTCGCTCGCGATCCTGTACTACCTGGATCTTAAGTACCCGCAGCCGCCGATCTTCGGCCGCACGCCCGAAGAATCCGGCACCATCATGCGCGTCATCTGCGAATACCAGGCCTACATCGAGCCGCATCTGCAGAAGATCACGCGCGGGATTTTCTTCGGCGACGCCGATCTTGCCGGCGATGACATCACGGCGGCGCTGCACGCCGCGGCGAGCGAGGCGCGCACCATAGAGGGACGCCTGTCGAAGTCGGACTGGATCGTGGGGGATGCTTTTTCCGCGGTCGACATGGTGATCTTCCCGGGCATTCAGCTGCTGAAGCGGGCGCTGGAAAAACCCGCCGCGCGCGCCTTGTCCTCGCGCTTCATGCCGGTGGAAGTGAACTACCCGGCGCTGGGCCGCTGGCTGGCGCGCGTTGCGGCATTGCCGGGCTACGAACGCACCTATCCTCCCCACTGGAAGTGACGCGCGCGCGGCGCGGGCGCGCAGCGCGCTAAGCGAATTGAGCCGCGTCGATCCGATTGATACCCTGCCGACACCTCCCGGCGCAGGCGCATCATGAGCAACGAGCAAAAAATTTACGTCGAATTTCCCGGACGGATCCTGGTCATCGGTTTTGGCAGCATCGGTCAGGGTGTTTTGCCGCTGCTGCTGCGGCACATCGGCATTGCGCCCGAGCGCATCACCATCGTCACCGCCGAGGACAAGGGCAACGAGGAGGCGGCCCGCTACGGCGTCAAGTTCGTGAAGGAGCGTCTCACCCGCGAGAACTTCCGCCGCCTTCTGAACCCGCTGCTTGGCCGCGGCGATTTCCTCATCAACGTGTCGGTCGAGGTTTCCAGCATCGCGCTCGTGAAGCTCTGCTGGGAAAAAGGCGCGATGTACCTCGACACCTGCATCGAGCCGTGGCCTGGCGGCTACACCGATCCGACCGTGGCGCCGGGTCGCCGCACCAACTACGCATTGCGCGAGGAGGCGCTGGCGCTGCGGGCCGGCAACGCGCGCGCGCCGACCGCGGTGCTCACACACGGCGCCAATCCCGGGCTGGTGTCGCATTTCGTGAAGCAGGCGCTGCTCAACATCGCCACCGACACCCAGATGGACCCCGGCAACCCCAGCTCACGCGGCGAGTGGGGCGAGCTGGCGCGGCGCCTGGGCGTCAAGGTCGTGCACATCGCCGAGCGCGACACGCAGGTGTCGAACAAACCCAAGCAGCCGGGCGAGTTCGTCAACACCTGGTCCATCGACGGCTTCGTCAGCGAGGGCTGCCAGCCGAGCGAGATGGGCTGGGGGACGCACGAACGCAACTTCCCGCGTGACGGCAAGCGCCACGACTTTGGCTGCATGGCAGCGATCTATCTCATGCAGCCCGGCGCGGCTACGCGGGTGCGCACCTGGACGCCGCGCGCCGGCTACTTCCATGGTTTCTGCATCACCCACTCCGAGGCGATTTCCATCGCCGACTACTACACGGTGCGCGACGGCGCGCAGGTCGTGTACCGCCCGACGGTGCACTACGCCTATCATCCCTGCGACTCGGCGGTGGTATCGGTATACGAGCTCGTCGGCCGCAATTACATCCAGCAGGAGCGCCAGCGCATCCTCATGGAGGACATCATCGGCGGCGTCGACGAGCTCGGTGTGCTGCTCGCGGGCCATAAGAAGAACGCCTACTGGTACGGCTCGCAGCTCGCGATCGAGGACGCTCGCAAGCTCGCCCCCTACAACAACGCCACCAGCCTGCAGGTGTGCATCTCGGTGCTTTCCGGGGTGGTGTGGGCCATGGAAAATCCGAATCTCGGCATCGTCGAGCCGGATGAGATGGATTTTCGCCGCAACCTCGAGATCTGCATGCCGTACCTGGGTCCGGTGGTCGGTGCCTACACCGACTGGACGCCGCTGCACGAGCGCGAACGGCTGCTGCCGGAGGACGTCGACAAGAGCGACCCGTGGCAATTCAAGAACGTGCGGGTGGTCTGGTAGCGCACCACAGTCCCTTCAGGGCTGTGGCTGGGACTGGGGCTCGTACTCGATCGCAACGATGGTGAGGGTGCGCGGGCCGCCCGGAGCCTCAACCGTCACTTCATCATCGAGGCCCTTGCGCAGCAGCGCCCGCCCGAGCGGCGAGTCCATGCTGATGTAGCGCGGCGCGAGGTCGAACTCGTCGGGACCGACGATGCGGTAACGCAGCTGCTCTCCGGCGGTTGATTCCAGCGACACCCATGCACCGAAGAACACGCGCCCCGGGTCAGCCGGTGGCGCTGCGACGATTACCATGCCTTGGAGGCGCTGGCGCAGGAAGCGCACCCGGCGGTCGATTTCCCTCAGGCGGCGCTTGCCGTAGGTGTATTCGGCATTCTCCGAGCGATCCCCCTGTGCGGCGGCAGCCGCGACCGCCTGCGTGACCCTCGGCCGCTCGTAACGCCACAGCTGCTCGAGCTCCTCGCGCAGCCGGCGCTCCCCCAGGGGGGTGATGTATCTGGAGCCCACGGGAGCGGCCTGGCGGAAGCGTCCCATCCGGGTGCGATCCTGTGACTTGTTTCGCATCTCCTTTTACAGAAATACGCCGGTTTGTGGAAAGTGTCACGGACGGGCCCTTAGGGGCGCCACTACGCTCGTAGCCGTGACTACCAAGTACTACACGCACTTTGTCACCGACCCCGGCAAGGCCCGCAGCGCCCCGGACTCGAATGAGTGGAGCGGTGTGGTGGAGCTGCGCGAGCCGCTGACCAACGCGCGCGCCAACCGCGAACTGCGCTCACTCCTGGCACAAAGTTTCGATCTGGACACGGAAGACATCCGCATCCTGCACTGGGCACGATTGCACTGAGGCTTCTTATCCCCTGGCGGACTTCCTTCCCTTCATCGAAGGTCCGCCCTTTCCAACCCCAGGCCTAAAAACCTGGGGTTTTTTTATATTGGCGCAAATCGCCTGCAGCGGGCTCAACCGGTCGGTGCAACATTTGAGTTGAGTGTATCCGCGGGCGTGGCGAAGCCCAATGTCTTACGGGGTCTGCGGTTCAGCTCAAGCGCCACCCGGTCCAGAAC
>Ga0182015_10000988_pt1 | contig 39283 bp, 42 predicted proteins | sample 712P3MmetaG_FD_120478 | JGI IMG/M metagenome (GOLD analysis project Ga0182015, IMG submission 120478) | Permafrost microbial communities from Stordalen Mire, Sweden - 712P3M metaG | ecosystem: Environmental > Terrestrial > Soil > Wetlands > Permafrost | place: Sweden: Stordalen | collected...
CGACGATTCTCCGACGAGGAGTTCAGGATCGAGTCCAGCTGGCCCTGCCCGATGATCATGTGCTGCTGGCGCCCGACGCCGGAGTCACTCAGCAGTTCCTGCACGTCGAGCAGTCGACAGGTCGTCCCGTTGATGGCGTACTCGGAGTCACCGGATCGAAAGAGCGTCCTCGAGATCGTGACCTCGGCGCCGTCGATGGGCAACTTGCCCGAGGTGTTGTCCAGCGTGAGCGCCACCTCGGCGCGACCGAGAGCCGCGCGGCTCGCCGTGCCCATGAAGATGACGTCGTCCATCTTCGAACTGCGCAGGGCCCGGGTGCTTTGGGCGCCCAGCACCCAGGTCACGGCGTCGACGACGTTCGACTTCCCCGAGCCGTTGGGACCGACCACCGCCGTCACGCCGGTCTCGAATTCGAGCACGGTGTTGTCGGCGAAGGACTTGAAGCCCTTCATGGTCAATCGCTTAAGAAACACGGAAGAACGCTAGCAATCTTCTTGAGCGACACTGGTTGTTAGGACTGGCATTTGGGGCAGTAGAACGTGCTGCGCCCGCGTACCGTCGCTCGCTCGATGGGTTGACGGCACTGGAAGCAGGGCTGACCCTCTCGGTTGTAGACCTGATGGAACTGTTGGTAGGTGCCCGCTACGCCGTCGGGGTCGACGAACTGCTCGTCGTCCAGCGTCGAGCCGCCGTGCTTGATCGCCTCGGTCAGGGTCTCAGAGATCGCGCGGTGCAGTCGACGGATCTCGATCGTCGAGAGCGACTCGGACTCGCGGTCGAAGCGCAGTCCGGCGGCGAAGAGAATCTCGTCGGCGTAGATGTTGCCGATGCCGGCGATGATGTCCTGGTCGGTGAGCACGACCTTCAGCGAGGTCGAGCGGCTCCGCAGGATCGCGGCGAAGCGGTCCCAGCCGATCTGGTCCTCGAAGGGGTCGATGCCGAGGTGCGCGAGTTCGGGGACGGCCTTTCGCAGGGCCAGGCCGTCGCCGCCGATCGAGAGGCGCGCGAACTTCGAGATCTCGACCTCGTCGCCCTCGCCCGGGGGCGTCGAGACGTAGAGCTCGCCGAAGGTCCGCGGGTCGACGTAGCGCAACTCCCCACCCTGGACGAAGGTGAACACGACGTGCGTGTGCTTCGGTTTCGGGTCCTTGGGACCCTTGGCGCGCAGGAGCTGTCCGCTCATGCCCAGGTGGATGACGAGGTGCGAGCCGTTGTCCAACCCGAAGACGAGGTTCTTGCCGAGGCGCTGCGCGCTGCGGATCGAATGGCCCTCGATCATGGCGCGAAAGTCCTTGGCCGTCTTGTGTCGGCGCACGATGCGCCCGTTGGTGACCGAGGCGGACTTCACCTTCTTGCCGATCAGGTCACGCGCCAAGGAGGCGCGCACGGTCTCGACTTCGGGGAGTTCAGGCATCGCGCCTCCCCCAGGCGTCCTCGGCCGCGCGGGCCTCGGCGCTCTTCTTCGAACGACCCTCGCCCGCGCCCATCGGCCGGTTCGCGATTCGCACGACCGCGGCGTACGTCGCGTCGTGGCTCGGGCCCGAGGAGGCGACGTCGTAGTCCGGGGTGCCCAGTCCGTTCGCCTCGGACCACTGGCGCAGTTTCGTCTTGGGATCGCTGTCGCCCGGCCGCGAGGCCGCGTCGGCGACGGCGTCGCGCAGCATCTCGCGCACGAAGTCCTTGGCCGCGTCGTAACCGTTCTCGAGGTAGATCGCCGCGACGAGCGCCTCGAAGGCGTCGGCCAACAGTGACGGACGCTCCAGTCCGTGTTCCTTCTTCACGCCCTTGCCGACACGCATCGCGCCCGCCACGTCGAGGCGCGTCGCGGCCTCGGCGAGGGACGATTCGTTCACGACGCGAGAGCGCACCAACGACCCGGAGCCCTCGTTGAGCTCGGGATAGTCGGTGACGATCATGTCCGCGACCGCGAGGTCGACGACGGCGTCGCCGAGGAACTCGAGTCGTTCGTTGGACTCGCACCCGTGCTCGGCGGCGTAGCTCGAATGCGTCAAGGCGACGGTCAGTTGCGTGCTCTCGCGCGCCAGTCCCACTCGCTCGGCTAGCGCATCAAGTGGCGACAGCAACAGGCTCACGTGCCTCGTTAGGTCACCTGCAGCTTGTCGGCGACGTAGTTGACCGCGTCGCGCACGCTCAGGAGACCTTCGAGGTCCTCGTCGTCGATGTGGAATCCGGCGGAATATCGGGACAGTGCCTCTTCGAGCGCCTCGACCAGTTCGATCAGGGCGAGCGAGTCGGCACCCAAGTCCGTGAAGGGAACGTCTTCTTTGATCTCGTCGGGACCCTTCTCCAGGATTTCTGCGAGTTGATCACGCACGATGCCCAAAATGGTGGCCTTATCCAGTGATGATGGATTTCCAGCGTCTCCCATTGTCCACTCCCTTATTGATGCTGTTCGAGTTTACCGAACGAGGGGGGACGACGACCCGGAACCTAGCCCTGATCAGGTCGGATAGCGAGGCGCAGTTTCTGGACCACATTCGCCGCGTCCATCTCGGCGGCGACGCGCAGGGCGTTCTTGATCGCCGTGGCGTTGGAGGAGCCGTGGCTGATCACGCAGATGCCGTCGGTCCCGAGGAGCATGGCGCCGCCCTGATTCTCGGGCGTCAACTCGGCCGCCAGCGGCAAGAGGTACTCAAACAACACGTCGCCGGCCGCTTTCGTGGCGTCGTTCGTGGCGACCGTCGACAACACGCTCGCGAAGATGAACTTCAGTGCGCCCTCGAGCGTCTTCAGGGCCACGTTGCCCGTGAAGCCGTCGGTGACGACGACGTCGACCGGCGACGGGACGAGGTCACGGCCCTCGACGTTGCCCACGAAGTTCATTCCTTCGAGCGCGAGGAGGAGTTGGTGGGTCTCCTTCACCAGGGGCGTCCCCTTGGTCGACTCCTCACCGATCGAGAGCAGTCCGACCCGCGGGGTGGCGACGCCGTAGTGCGCGGTCACGAACGTGCTCGCCATCAGGGCGAACTGGACGAGCATCTCGGGCGTGCACTCGGAGTTCGCGCCGGCGTCGACCAGCACCATCGGCGTGTGGCCGGGGTTCGGGATTGGCGTGGCGATGCACGGTCGCACGACCCCGGGCAGTCGGCCCATGCGCAGCAACGCTGACGCCATGGTCGCGCCGGTGTTGCCGGCCGACACCATGGCGCTGGCCCTGCCGTCGCGCACCAGTTCGGCCGCGCGCACGAGTGAGGAGTCCTTCTTCTTTCGCACGCTGCCCGCGGGGTCGTCGTCCATGGCGATCACTTCGGTGCACGCGAAGACGTCGAGGCCCAGGGTGTCGCCGAGCAGGTCCGGTACACCCACGAGGATGACCGAGAGTCCGAGTTCGTCGACGGCCGCGCGAGCTCCAGCGATGATCTCCTTGGGAGCGAAGTCGCCACCCATCGCGTCCAGGGCGATGGGCAGGGTCAACTTAGTTGACCTCTACGGCAACGCGATTCTTGTACCAGCCACAGTTGGGGCATACGACGTGGGGCAGTTTCGAGGTCGCGCACTGCGGGCAGACGCTGCGCGCCGGGCGCGCCAGGGTCCAATTCGCCGCACGGCGGCTGCGGGTCTTGGCTTTGCTGGTCTTGCGCTTCGGGACGGCCATCGATCTTCGCTTTCAATTGAACGGGCGGGCCCGTCACACTTCAGTTGATTCGCCGGGCTCTACGTCGGTGAATCGGAGTCCGTCCAGTGTAGCCCAGCGCGAATCAATGGGCGCCTGGCACCCACAGGTCGCCTCGTTGCGGTCGATCCCGCAGAACGGACACAGCCCCTTGCAGTCTTCGCGACAGAGCGGGGCGAGCGGCAGGTCCAGGAAGATCGCGTCGTGGGCCAGCGGGGCCAGGTCGATGAAGTCGTCCTCGATCACGTAGACCTCTTCGTCGCCCGCCTGGCGCTCGTGGACGAATCGTTCGTTGACGCTGACGCTGCTCATACCCAACACCGGCGTCGAACACCGTCGACAGACCCCGTGCCACGGGGCCTCGACCTGTCCGCGCGCGCGCAGTCCCCCGTTGAAGCTCTCGAGGCGCAGCTGCAGGCGCACGGTGGCCTCGGGAAAGACGTCGGTCTCGGCCGCGCCGCGCGGCGCGAACTCGTGGGGCTCGTCGAACAGGGCTTCGAAGGCGACCTCGGCGCGCGAGGGCACGTCACGCAGCAGTCGGGCGACGGGCACGAGGTACGGCGAGGACACGGTCGTCAGAACGCGTCCTGGTCGAAGAAGGACGTCGTGTCCTCGACCCCGGTCGGCTCCTTGAAGTCCGGCGCGATGCCCGAGAGCTGCTCGTCGGTGGCGGCCTCTTCGATGAGCGACGTCGGCAGGCCCTGGGCGCTGAGGCGTTCACGGCCCGAGTGCGTGGTCTTCAAGAGTCGCTCGAGCACGATCTCGAAACTGCCGAGCTTGCCGTCGATGAAGTCCTCGGACTGGTTGATCATCTGGCGCGACTGGGCGTGGGCGTCGGCGACGATCTGTTGGGCCATCAGGCGGCTCTGGCGCACGATCTCGGTCTTGTCGACCATCCGGGCGGCCTCGGCGCGCACCTGATCCATCAGTTGCTGGGCCTTTTGCAGTTCGGCCGCCATCAACTCCTCGCGGTCGCGCAGTGCCCAGCGGGCCTCGCGGATCTCGTCGGGCAACGAGCGCAGGGCCTGTTCCAACAGCCCGAGCACGTCGTCGCGCGGGATCAGGGCCGAGTTGGAGAGGGGCATCTGCTTGGCGTTGGCGACCAACTCGATCAGGTCGCGCAGGTCCGACTCGATGTCGCGGCGCGCGTGGCGGCCGGTCTGCTCGAACTCTTCGGGGTCGTCGTAACCGTCAAAGGACGTCATTGCCCACCTCCTGGAAACTTGCCGATCAGGCGTTTGGCGACCGCGGGGGGCACGAAGGGCGAGACGTCGCCGCCGTAGCGCGCCACCTCACGCAGTAGTCGCGAGGCGATGAAGGAGTAGGTCGAACTGGACGGGAGGAACAGCGTCTCGACACCCGAGAGCGAGTGGTTCATCTGGGCCATCTGCATCTCACTCTCGAAGTCCGACACGGCGCGCAGTCCCTTCACGATCGCCGTGGCGTTGACGTCCTGGGCGACGTTCACCAGCAGCGTCGAGATCGAGACGATCCGGACGTTCTTCAGGTGGGCGAGGGATTCGGCGATCATGTCGCGGCGCTCGTCGAGGTCAAAGAGCGCCTCGGACTTCTGGGGATTGCGGATGGCCGCCACCACGATCTCGTCGAAGATGTGCGAGGCGCGTTCCACGACCTCGAGGTGCCCGTTGTGGAAGGGATCGAACGAGCCGGGGATGAGACCAACCGTCGTCATTCGCCACCTTCGTCCGGTTCCAACATCGTTACGAGCGTAGTGCCGTAGCGCTTCGTTTTCGTCACGGTCCAGCCCTGCGGCGGATCCATGTGCCGATCGTTCTCGACCACGACACGCCGAGCGATGACGCCGTTCAAGACGCTGGCGAGATCGAGCGGTCCGTAGGGCGGATCAGCGAGGACGAGGTCGAGGTCACCTGGCGGCGACCACACCGGCAACATGGCGCGCACGAAGACGGCCTCGGCGTCGAAGCCGAGCGGCTCGAGGTTCAATCTGACCGCGGCGAGACAGGCCGGGTCGTCGTCGACGAAGTAGACCTTGGCGGCGCCGCGTGACATCGCCTCGATGCCCATCGCGCCCGAACCGCAGTAGAGGTCGGCGACGACGAGGTCAAAGAGGCCCCCGCGACTCTCGAGCATCGAGAAGATCGCCTCTCGCGCGTAGTCGGTCGTCGGGCGCACCGTGGACGGGAGTTTCGCCTTGAGCGGGCGCCCCCGAGCCGTCCCACCGATCACTCGCATTCCTCAAGGGTAGGTCGCGATGTGGTCACGACTTGAACAAGAAGGTGGCTTCTTCATCGTCGACGAAGAGCCGCAACTCGTCCACCATCTCGGGCTCGCCCTCGAGACCGTCGTCTTGCACCATCGAGGCCGCCACCCGCTGGGCCGCGATCAATAACTCCTCGTCGCGGCGTAGAGAGGCCAATCGCAGGTCGCTGCGACCCCGTTGGCGCGAGCCCAGCAGCGTCCCCTCGCCGCGCAGGTCCAGGTCGATCTCGGCCAGGGCGAATCCGTCATTGGAGTCGACCAGTGCCTGAAGGCGTTTCGCGGCTTCGTCGTTCGGCGGGGTGCCCAGGAGGTAGCAGTAGCTCTGCACGTCGCTACGACCCACCCGGCCCCGTAGCTGGTGCAGTTGCGCGAGTCCGAATCGCCAGGCGTCTTCGATGACGATGACGCTCGCCTCGGGCACGTCCACGCCGACTTCGATCACGACGGTCGCGACGAGGACGTCGAGTTCGCCGGCGCGGAACTGGGCCATGACCTCTTCTTTCTCCGGACCCTTCATCTGGCCGTGCAAGAGTCCCACGGCGAGGCCGCGCAGTTCTTCGAGGGCGAGGCGCGTTCGTTCCTCGACGGCACTCGTCGCCTCCACCTTCTCGGAGTCCTCCACGAGCGGACAGATCACGTAGGCCCGTCGACCCTGGGCCACCTCGTCGCGCACGCGCTGCCAGCAGCTCGCCACCTCCAGCGGCTCGCGGGCCCAGAAGGTCTCGATCGGCCGCCGCCCGACGGGCATCTCGTCCAGCACCGAACGGTCCAGGTCGCCGAAGACCACCATCGCCGCCGTCCGCGGGATCGGCGTGGCGGTCATGACCAACAGATCGGGGTCGGCCGCTTCATCCGAACGTTCCCGACCCTTGTCACGCAGCGCCGCGCGCTGTTCGACGCCGAAGCGGTGTTGTTCGTCGATGATGATGACGCCCAACGCGTGAAAACGCACGTCATCGGTCAACAGGGCGTGGGTGCCCACGACGATGTCGACCGAGCCGTTTCGCAACCCGTCGAGCACACCCTGGCGATCCTTCGCTCGCAGTCGCCCGGTGAGCAGTTGAATCGACAGGGGCCGTTCACCGCCCAACACGGCGTCGTCCACCTTCGTCAGTCCCTCGAGGTCCTTTCGCAGCGACGCGAGATGTTGCTCGGCCAGAACTTCGGTCGGCGCCATCAGCGCGCCCTGTCGTCCCCCGTCGATCGAGGCCAGCAACGCGGTCAGCGCGACGACCGTCTTACCCGAACCGACGTCACCTTGCAAGAGGCGGTGCATCGGCAGCGGCGACGCGAGGTCAGACGCGATCTCGCCGAGGACCCGGCGCTGCGCGGTCGTGAGCGCGAAGTGGTGCCCGACCAGAAAGCGGCGCACCAACGTGGAGGACTCGTCGGCCAGAGCGCCCGGGCCGACGTCGAGGTCCTCGACGTTGATGGGGTGACGGATGCCGGCCGAGGACTCCGCCAGGCGCCGTCGTCGAAGCGCGAGGATGAGTTGCAGGCGCAAGAACTCGTCGAAGATGAGGCGTCGTTTCGCCACGTCTTGGACACCCCACTCCTCGGGCAGGTGAATGCCCTTGTACGACGCGGTGCGGTCCACGAGGTCGAGTTCGAGGCGCGCGGACTCCGGGACGGGATCGAGCATCGGCCCGGTGCGCCGCAGACTCTCGTCGATGAACCCACCCACCTCCCAGCTGGTGAGCCCGGCCTTGCCCGACGCGGGATAGATCGGCACGACGCGTCCGATCCGTGAGGCGTCTCGTTCGTCCCCCGACGGGCCGATGATGATGTCGACCACGGGGTTCGTCATCTGTCGTTGACCCTTGTAGTCGCTCACCTTGCCGAAGAACAGCGCTTGGACGCCCGCCGGGAGTTGGCTCTCGCGCCAGCCCTGGTTGAAGAACACGACCTTGAAGGAGCCACTGTCGTCACTGACGTTCGCTTCGACCATCACGCGACCGTTCTTCATGCGACGACCCTTGATCTTGGTGATCTCGCCGAAGACCGCGGCCTCCTCCCCGACAGTCAGGTCCGAGAGGTCGACGCGCTTGGTGCGATCGATGTAGCGACGGGGATACCAGGTGAGCAGATCGAAGACGTTCTCGATCCCCATCGACCCGAGCGCCGCCGTACGCTTCTCGCCGATGTTGCGGAGTCGATCAACGGAGACTTCGACGAGGTCGCGCAACCGGCGTGGCGCCGTCTCACTCATTCGACGCCGAAGTAGTAGGGGTACAACGGCTGGCCCCCGTGGTGGACTTCGACCGCGACGCCCGGGAACTCGTCGGCGATGAACTCGGTGATCCGGCGGGTGTTCGCGGGCGAGGACCCTTCGCCTTCGATGATGGTGAGCAACTCGTGTTCGGGCGTGATGAGTTCGGCCAACAGGTGATTACTCGCCCCGGCGATCGAGTGGTCGATCGAGCGGACGCCCTTCGGCGAAAGACCGATCCAGTCGCCGACGTGCACCTCGCCGACGTCGGTCGTCGTGTCGCGCACCGCCTGGGTGATCTCACCGGCCACGACGTTGCTGGCCGAGACGCTCATCGCGGCGGTGTTCTGCGCGGCGGTGGCGTCGGGGTCGTACTCGAGCAACGCGGCGAAGCCCTCGACGATCGAGTTCGTGGGCACGACGGTGACGGTTTGCTCGACGAGGTCGTTCACCTGCTCGGCGACCGGTCGGATGTTCTTGTTGTTCGGCAAGAGCACGACTTCGTTCGAACCGGTCGCGACGACGGCCGCCACGAGATCGGCCGTCGACGGGTTCATCGATTGACCGCCGGCGACGAGCACGCGTACGCCGAGCGAGCGAAAGATCCGGCCGACGCCGTCGCCCACGACGACCGCGACCACCGAGGTCGTCGGTGCGGCGTCGAGTTCTTGGTCGCGCTGCGTGGCACTCCCCTCGCGGACCCAGCGCTCTTCGATGACCTGCTCGCTGAGGTCGGTCACCCGGATGTTGCGCGGCCGCCCGGCGTCCAACGCGGCCTCGACGGCCGCGCCGATGTTGTCGGTGTGGATATGGCAGTTGTAGAGGCCGTCGCCGCCGACGATGACGATGGAGTCGCCGATGCCCGCCCACACCTCGCGAAAGGCGTGCATCTTGTCGTCCTCGGCGTCGAGGAAGTACATCACCTCATAGCGCAGGTCCGCGATCGTCGACTCTCGGGTCTCGGTCTCCTCCTGGACGTGCACGGTGATCGAATCGGCCGAGGGCGCGACCGGGAGCGGATCGTGCGCGACCACGTTGCACAACGCGTCGTAGAGCAACAGCAGTCCGGTGCCGCCGGAATCGACCACTCCGGCCTGCTTCAGCACCGGGAGCTGCTCGGGCGTGAAGGCCAGCGCGTCCTTGGCGCGGTCGCGCGCCGAGCGCACCAACTCGATCAAGGTCTCGCAGTGCGCGCGGGCCCCCTCGGCGGCGGCGCGCGCGATCGACAGCATGGTCCCCTCGACGATGCGCACGACGGCCTGGCGGGCCAGGACGTCGGCGTTCTCGAGGGACTCGGCCAACAGGTCGGCCGAGACCTCGCCGTTGATAGGGAACTTCGCCACCAGGCCCCGCAGCATCTGGGAGAGGATGACCCCGGAGTTGCCCCGCGCGCCCATCAGCGATCCGTGGGCGATGGCCTTGCAGACCTCGGACATCTCGGCGTCGTCGGCCAATGGACCGAGTTCGGCGGCCACGGACTCGATGGTGAGGGTCATATTGGTCCCGGTGTCGCCGTCGGGCACCGGATAGACGTTGAGTCGATTGATGACCTCTTTATGGGAACGCAGCAGATCCGAGTAGGTGGCGATCGTTGAACGCAGCTCGCGCGCGGACAGCGTCAACGGAGTGGTCATCGCCTCGAATGCTACAGTGGAAGGCGGTTTAAACCGATGGTGCCGTTAGGCGCCCGCGACCCAGGAGAGAGTTCATCATGGCATCCGTCTGCGAAATCTGCGGCAAGAAGCCGTCGTTCGGAATGAACGTCTCGTTCTCGCACCGTCGCACGAAGCGTCGTTGGAACCCGAACATCCAGCACGTGCGTGCCGTGGTCGGTGGCACGCCCAAGCACATCAACGTCTGCACCGGCTGCATCCGATCGGGCAAGGTCACCAAGCCCGTTCGCCGCGTCGTCGAGTCCTAACTCACAGCTGGTGCTGCCAGCCCCGCCGTTCGAACTCCTCACCCCGTAGCGTCCTCGTCGTGGGATCCGACACGACCACGCCAATGGTCAGCGGCGCCCGCAGCCCGCGGTCGTGGAAGATCAGGCGCAGTCTCGCCGCGTCGTCCGTGGCGATCAACAACTCGTAGTCCTCGCCTCCGCCACGGGCTTCCTCAGTCGTAGCGCCTTCGGCGACGGGCACCTCGTGCAACGCAAAACCGACCCCCGACGCGTCCGCGAAGCGGTGCAGGTCGAGACCCAGTCCGTCACTGAGATCCATCATCGCGTGCGCACCCGCGCCGCGCGCGGCCATGCCTTCAGCCAAGCGCGGCCACGGACGGCGGTGCGCGACGACGAGTTCATCGGAAAGCGACGCGCCGTCTCGGCGCCGTCGTAGTCCCGCGGCCGAGCGGCCGAGCGCGCCCGTGACCAGGAGCTCGTCGCCGGGCTTCGCGCCGCTGCGGTAGATGGCGCCGCGCCCGGGACACTCTCCAAAGACCGTGACCGCGACCGACACGTCGCGACCTTGGGCGAGGTCGCCCCCGACGATCGGGCAGTTCGTGACGATCGAGGCGTCGGCCATGCCCCGATGCAACTCCTCTAAGTCCGTGCCCGGCGAGGCCGTCACCGCGACCACGGCGCCGCGAGGACGTGCGCCCATCGCGGCGAGGTCGGAGACCGCGGCGGCGACGGCCTTGAAGCCGAGGTCCTCTAATGGGAAGTATCTCGAATCGAGATGGACGTCGAGTACGGCGACGTCCGTGCTGATCACGGCCTGTCCCACGAAGGGCGCCAAGACCGCGGCGTCGTCGCCGATGTGGCGCTCGCCCTCGGGCACCGTGCCCTGTCCCACGATTTGGGCGATACGCTCTATGACGTCATCTTCAAGCCGGGAGTAACCCCCTCGGGGGACTGTTGGGTCAGTCGGCGCGGGCATGAACCTGGTTCGCCAGGTGGACGTCGCATTGTCGCGGCGCAGTTTGAGCGGAGGAACCCAACGTGACGTACCCGACCCAACACAAAAAACTCATTTCGTGGGTGGAAGAGATCGCTGCGCTCACAACCCCCGATCGTATCCACTGGTGCGATGGATCGGACCAGGAGTACGACGAACTCTGTCAACTGCTCGTCGACGCCGGCACCTTCACGCGGCTCTCGGCGACCAAGCGACCCAACAGCTACTACGCGACGTCGGACCCGAGTGACGTCGCGCGCGTCGAGGACCGCACGTTCATCTGCTCCAAGGACGAGCACGACGCCGGTCCCACCAACAACTGGCGCGAGCCCGGTGAGATGCGTGACGTCCTGAAGGGACTCTTCAAGGGATCGATGAAGGGCCGCACGATGTACGTCGTGCCGTTCTCGATGGGACCGCTTGGCTCGAACATCAGCCACATCGGGGTCGAAGTCACCGACTCGGCCTACGTCGCGGTCAACATGAAGGTCATGACGCGCATGGGGCGCGGCGCGCTCGAGGTGCTCGGCGACGACGGCGAGTTCGTGCCCTGCCTGCACTCGGTCGGCATGCCGTTGGAAGAGGGCCAGGCCGACGTCAAGTGGCCGTGCAACGCGACCGACAAATACATCGTGCACTTCCCCGAGACCCGCGAGATCATCTCCTACGGCTCGGGCTACGGCGGCAACGCGCTGCTCGGCAAGAAGTGCTTCGCGTTGCGCATCGCCTCGGTCCTGGCACGCGACGACGGGTGGTTGGCCGAGCACATGCTCGTGTTGAAACTCACCAGTCCACAAGGCGAATCGCGCTACGTGACCGGCGCGTTCCCGAGCGCGTGTGGCAAGACAAACCTCGCGATGCTCGTGCCGTCACTCCCGGGCTGGAAGGTCGAGACCGTGGGCGACGACATCTGCTGGATGAAGCCCGGTCCCGACGGTCGCCTGCACGCGATCAACCCCGAGGCCGGCTTCTTCGGCGTGGCGCCCGGCACCAACATGCAGACGAACCCCAACGCGATGCTCTCGTGCGAGGCCAACACCATCTTCACCAACACCGCGATCACGCCCGACGGCGACATCTGGTGGGAGGGCATGGGCGAACCGCCCGAGGGACTGATCGACTGGAAGGGACAGCTGTGGTCGAAGGACCTCGGCACCCCGGCGGCCCATCCGAACTCACGCTTCACGGCCCCGGCGTCCCAGGACCCGGCGATCGCCGCGGAGTGGGAGGACCCGGCCGGCGTGCCGATCGACGCCATCCTCTTCGGCGGACGACGCGCCAGCGTCATCCCGCTCATCTCCCAGTCGAAGAGCTGGGCCCACGGCGTCTTCTTGGGTTCGATCCTCTCCTCGGAGACGACGGCCGCGGCGACCGGGGACGTCGGCAAACTGCGCCGCGACCCCTTCGCGATGCTCCCCTTCTGTGGGTACAACATGGCCGACTACTTCGCGCACTGGCTGTCGTTCTCCGATCGATTCGACGAGGCCAAGCTGCCCAAGATCTTCTACGTCAACTGGTTCCGCAAGGGCGAGGACGGTCGTTGGCTCTGGCCGGGCTACGGCGAGAACAGCCGCGTCCTCGAGTGGGTCTTCGAGCGTTCGGCCGGCCGCGGGGAGGCCGTCGAGACAGCGATCGGCTTCGTGCCGACGACCAACGCCTTGAACATCGAGGGTCTGCAGGTCACCGACGCCGACCTGGAAGAACTCTTGACGGTCGACGTCGAGGAGTGGCGCGACGAGGTGCCCAAGATCCGCGAGCACTACACGAAGTTCGGCGCCGACCTGCCGGACAAGCTGCGGGCCGAAGTGGACCGACTCGAATCCCAGCTCAACTAAGCGCGCGAAGGCGTGCCGGCACCGTGCTAGACCGTCGCACGAGCGCGACGTCGAGGGGGCCCGAGTGATTATCGACCGATTCCGCGTCGACGACCAGGTCGCGATCGTCACCGGGTCCGGTCGGGGTATCGGGGCCGCCAGCGCGCTCGCCCTCGCCGAGTGCGGCGCACACGTCGTGCTCGCCTCGCGTACTGCGTCGGACCTAGACGAGGTCGCCGAGCAGGTGGCGGCGTTGAATCGGCGCGCCGTGACGGTGCCCTGTGACCTCGCCGACCTGAGCGCCATCGCCGAGCTCGCGACGACCGCGCGACGCGAGTTCGGTCGCCTCGACATCGTCGTCAACAACGTCGGCGGCGCCGTGCCGTTGCCCTTTCTCATGACCGAGCCGGCCTACATGGAAGAGGCCTTCCACTTCAACGTCGCGACGGCCCACGCGTTGAACCTGGCCGCGGTGCCGATCATGCTCGAGCACGGTGGCGGGTCGATCGTCAACATCTCCTCGGTCATGGGCCGCGTCGCCGGTCGCGGCTACGCCGCCTACGGCACGGCGAAGGCCGCCATGGCGCACTACACGCGCCTCATCTCGAAGGACCTCGCGCCGAGGATCCGCGTGAACGCCATCGCGGCCGGCTCCATCGCGACCTCGGCGCTGGAGTACGTGATGACGACGCCGGAACTGAAGTCGATGATGGAAGAGATGACGTTGCTCGGTCGCATCGGCGACGTCGAAGAGATCGCGGCGGGGGTCGTCTACCTCGCCTCTCCGGCCGGTGCCTACGTCACCGGCAAGGTCCTGGAAATCGACGGCGGCATCGACGTCCCCAACCTGGACTTCCAACTGCCGGACCTGTAGTTCGCTATTCGACCGTCTCGGCGTCGGCGACGATCAGTCGCGGTCCCGAGGGCCAGTCGAAGTATCGCCAGGTCCAATTGATGAAGACGCGCAGTCGGTTGCGAAAGCCGACCAGATACCACAGGTGCAGACCGAGCCACGCGAGCCAGCCGACGCGGCCCTTGACGACGACCCCGTGCGGGAGTTCCGCGACCGCCGCGTTCCGACCGATCGTCGCCATGATGCCCTTGTCGTGGTAGGCGAACGCCGTCGTCGGTTCTGCGTTGATGACGTGCAGGATCTGGTGCGCGCAGTGGCGCCCACTCTGGATCGCGACCGGTGCGAGCTGCGGGCAGAACGCCTCTCCTCGCAACGGCACCGCCGCGGCGTCACCGACGGCCCACACGTTGGCGCTGTCGAGGAGTCGCAGGTCCGGCGTCACGCGAACCCGTCCGCCCGGACCGCGCGTCGAGGACACGTCCTCGGGCAACGCGTCCCCGGCGCTCACGCCGGCCGCCCAGATCACGGCGGCGCACTCGATCTGCTCGCCGTCGTCGAAGCGGATCGAGTGTTCGTCGATCGCCACGACCGATCGACCGAGCTGGACCTCGACCCCGGTCGATTCGAGACGCCGCTTGGCGTACGTGCTAGCGCTCTTGACGAAGGCCGTCAACAGGCGCGGCGCCACATCGACCAACACCACGCGAATCCGCGCGGGGTCGAGACGAAGGCCGTCGCGACGTATCGCGATCTTGACCAACTCGGTCAAGGCCCCCGAGGTCTCGACCCCCGTCGGTCCACCGCCCACGACCACGAACGTGAGGTCGATCGCAGCGCGTTCGTGTTCGCTGCGAACCTCGGCCTCTTCGAGTACCGAGAGCAGTCGATTCCGGAGTCGTCGAGCGTCGGCCAGGGTGTAGAGCGGTAACGCGAACTGCGATGCCCCCTGGACGCCGAAGAAGGCCGCCTTTGCGCCCGTGGCGATCACGAGGTGGTCGTAGTCGACCTCGGAACCGTCACGGAGGATCACCAGATTGCGTGGCGCATCGACGCTGCGCACGTAGGCGTGACGGAATCGCACGTTCGCGGCGTGACCGAAGATCGTGCGGATCGGGAAGGCTACGTCGGCCGGCTCAAGTCCGGCGGTCGCCACTTGGTACAGCAACGGCTGGAACGTGTGGAAGTTGTGCTGGTCGATGATGGTGACCCGAACGTCCTGGTCGGCCAGGACCTTGGCGGCCGCGACGCCCGCGAATCCCCCACCGATGATCACAACGTGCGGGAGCGACGAGAGGTCCCGAGGCACGGAACGCGGGGAGATCGCCATGTCACCGCCAGCATAATGAGGCCGATTAATGGCGTTACGAACGCGCGAAGCGACGACCGAGTCCGTAGACGAGTCCGGCGGCGATAGTGAGTGTCGCGAGCAGGCCGTCGCCGAGAGAGAATCGCAGCGTGATCGCGACCGGGATCAACGCGCCGAGAACCCAGAGCAACTGTTGACGGACCGCGAAGCGCGCGAAGGTCCGCCCCTGGGCGCCGGGCGCCACGTGGCGCTGCGTGATCGAGTCGAACGTCGGTTGGGCGACCGCCGCGCACAGACCCAGCCAACCGGCCAGGATGACCTGCGCGATCAACGTCGGATGGAACGAGGCGAGGGCCGCGCCCCCGCCGGTCGCGAGGAGTGCCAGTGCCAGCAACGTCGATTCCGGCACGACGTTACGCACTCGAGTGACCAGCGCCAGTCCGATGAGCGCCCCGAACGCACTCAAGGTGAGCGCGACGGCGAAGTACCCGAGACCGGCGTTCTCGCGGCGAAGGCCGAAGGCGAGGAGGAACGTCGCGAAGCCCACGGTGAAGCGCATCAGGGCCGCCGCGCTGAGTCCCCAGACCACCTCGGCGTCGCCCATCGGAATGAGCGCGTTGCGGTCTCGTTCGGCCTGCGTGAGACCGGCGACCTCGTCGCGCACGACCTTTGGGGGTTTGTAGAGACGAAAGCTCGCGACCATCGCGGCGATGAAAACGAACGAGGCCGTGACCAGCACGCTGGTCGCGCCGAGGCCCTTCAAGATCCCGGCACCGATCGAACCGACGATCAGTCCACTGAGCGTGCCGAGGAACGTCAACTGCGCGTTGAATCCCGAGTAGCCCTTCTCCTGAGCGACCGCGGTGTTCGGCCAACCCGCGCCTCCAATGTGATCGGAGTGCTCACGCAGCTGATCGGTGCGCGCCATCTCGGGGACCAGTGCCCCGCGGGTCACGACGTAGAGCTTGGAGGAGATCAGGACCACGAACGCCAACGGAAAGAGCCAGAGTGAGTTGAGGTGTTGACTCATCATCCAGCAGAACAATGCCCGCACGAGCGCCGACATCGCCACCAGGATTCGCCTCCCGTTCGCCGACTTGTCGATCAGCGGACCGAGCAGCGGCGAGACCACCGCGAAGGGCGCGATCGTCAACAGTAAATAGAGCAGGACCCTCGACTTGGCCTCCGTCGGTGACACGGAGAAGAACAGTGAACCGGCCAGTGAGACCGTGACCAAGGTGTCGCCCGCCATCATCAAGACGTGCACGAGCGCGAGGCGGCCGAAGGCCGTGGTTTGATCGAAGAGCTCCTGCGCGGAGGCCCGCGCGAAGGTACCGAATCCCCGTCGTCGCACGGCTACGAGCGTAGGTGATGACTGCTTGGTGGCCGCGCGCGAAGCGGCGCTCTGCTAAACCATCTCGGTGCGCTGGACCTTCGTGATGAACCTCCCGATCGCCCTCGGGGTCGCGTGGCTGTGGGCACTTCTCGCCTTCGCCGTCGGTCGCGTCGTGCATCGCCACGCCACGATCGACGTCTTCTGGGGCGCCGGGTTCCTCGTCATCTACCTCGAGAGTCTCGTGGTCGTGCACGAGGGTTATGCGAGCAGCCGAATCGGCACCGGGGAGAGCTTCTCCAACCGCCTTGTCGTCCTGATCTTCGTCGCGCTCTGGGGGCTACGTCTGGCGATCCACCTGGCGCGTCGTCAGCGCGGCGCGAAAGAAGACACACGCTACGTCGTGATCATGGAGGGCGCGCGGGGACGACGTGCGACGCTCTACGCCCTGCGCAAGATCTACGGGCTCCAGGGTCTTTTCTTTTGGTTCGTCTCGATGCCGCTGCAGTGGATCGCCTTCCACGAGCGCGTCGACGCGTTGTTCGTACCGGGACTCTGTCTGGTCGCGATCGGAGTCGTCGTCGAGGCGACCGGCGATGAGCAGTTGCGCCGCTTTCTCGCCGACCCGGCCAATGCCGGCGCGACGTTGAATCGCGGACTGTGGCGCTACACCCGACACCCGAACTACTTCGGCGACGCCGTCGTGTGGTGCGGCTTCTACGTGGTGGCGTGCTCGAGTGGCTGGGGTTGGCTCACGATCCTCTCGCCGGTCGCGATGGTCTATCTGCTCACGTCGCTCTCCGGCAAGCCGATGCTGGAACGAAAGCTCATCGAGACACGCGCGGGCTACGACGAGTACATCGCGACGACGGGTTCGTTCATCCCGCGACCGCCGCGAACGCACTGTCTTAGTTCGAGAAACAGCCCTGGCGGTAGATGACACTCGGCAAGATGGTCGCCTTGCAGTCGAGCGCGCGCGAGACGAGGGCCCAGCGAGCGCTCTTCGCGTCGTACGCCAACACCTCGGTGACGCCGATCGCCTCTTCGCCAGTACCGACGGTCGCCCACGCGTAGGCCCACTCGCCTTCGCAGCCGTAGTTCTGGATCGACGCGAGGTGGAACTGACCGTCGAAGGCCTGCGCGAGGGCCGTCGTCGTGCACGGGACCGGCGGGTCGGCCGAGGTGGCACTCGACGTCGTGCGCAGACTCAACACGACGAGCGCCGCGAGCACCAGAACGGCGACGGCAAGGCGCGATGACTTCATAGATTCACTACACCACAGATTGTGACTCAGGGGCGAGCAATGATCACGCCGAGCAGGGTGGCCATCGAGATCTCCCACTGCGCGTTGTCGATCGGCGTCGTCGACACGTCATCGAGCGTGCGACCGACCAACAGGACCTGAATCAGCACGGCGACGGCGTGCGCCGAGAGGTCGCGATTGAGCCACTCGCGCTGCTGGCCGTATTCGACGATCGTGCGTAGCTCGATCGTGAGACGTGACTGGGTCTCGCCGATGAGCTCACGCAGTTCCGGACGCATCATGGAGGCCGCGACGATGCGCGCGCGTAGGGCGCGACGGGCTCGTCGTTCGTCGCTCGAAGCGAAGGTCCCGATGAGGGCCTGCATCGACACGAGGTACTCCTCGAAGGTCTGGGCGGCGACACTGACCAACTGCAGTGTCGCGATGTCCTCTTCGGCCAGTTTGGAGAACATCTGGTGATAGGCCGCGTCGATGACGCCCTCGCGTGATCCGAAGTGGTGGTAGACCGAGCCGTAGTTCACCCCGGTCGCTTCGCAGATCTCCGGGATGCGGATGAGTGATTCGTCGGCCTTCATGAGGCGTTCGCCGACCGCGTCCAGGACGGCCTGCATGACCGGGGCGGAGCGGTTCTGTTTCGCCATCAAACTATATTAACGGAATGCTTCGGACCTTTGACAATCTGTATAGCGTAAATGACCTGTTCACGGGCCAATTGTTCGATTGTTGTGCTAGTCCAAACGCACCGCGCTGAAACCGGGCCGAGCCGTTCGGATGTCCGCAACGGGCGTCGATCACCAGGTGACCGGCAACTCCGCCATGCCCCTCAAGAACGGGTGGGGCTGGTAGATCGGCGTGAATCCCTCGGCGAGTCGAAGACCCGGGAGCCGCGAACTCAGCACCTCCAGCGCGACCCTCGCCTCCAACCGGGCCAACGGCGCGCCGATGCAGTGATGAATGCCGCGGCCGAACGCCAAGTTCGGGGCGACTCGTCCGCGCTCCAACGTGAAGGAGTTGGCGTCGGCGTAGTGACGCTCGTCACGATTGGCCGCCAGGTAGACGAGGAAGAGCTTCTGGCCGGCCAGGATCGACTGTCCGAGCAACTGCGTGTCACGCGTCGCGATGCGCCACATCCCGTACACGGAGGGATCGCAGCGCAGGGCCTCGTCGAAGAACGAGGGCCCGAGGCTCGGGTCCTCCACGAGGGCGCGCCAGCGCTCCGGCACCGAGAGCAGTCGCCAGAGCACGTTCGTCAGCTCGTGCGCCAGTGTTTCGTGACCCGCGAGGAAGAGCCCCGGCACGAGGGACAGCATCTCGCGCTCGCTCAAGGAGAACTCGTCGCGACCCCGCGCGATCACCGTCAAGAGGTCGTTCTGGGGACGGACGTAGCGCTCTTCGATGAGACGAGAGATCATCCGGTGCATCTCGAGGATGTTGTGGGCCATCGCGAGTTGCTGGTCGAGCGGGACGCCCATGAGGAGCGCGATCGCGAGGTCGGGCCAGTCCTTCACCCCGCGACGCAGGGATGGCATGGCCTTTTTCGGCATGCCGAGCAGCAATGCCACGACGCGCAGCGGCAGCGGATACGAGAACTGACTGAGCAGGTCGGCGCTCGATCCATTCATCGAAGCGTCGACGAGTTCTTCGCAGGCGTAGCGGATCATGGCCTCGTGCGACGCGACGCTGCTGGCGGTGAACGAGGCTTCCATGACGGCGCGCAACCTCGTGTGATCCGGGGGGTCCACCCCGATGAGCGTGCCCTCCATCGGGATCTCGTCGCCGAACAGGTCGAGTACCTCCGGCGACAGCAGTTCGGTGATCGAGAGGATCTCCTTGGAACAGAACAGTTCGGGGTCACGCAAGACCGACACCACGTCGTCGTAGCGCGTGACGATCCACGCGTTGAGGATTGGACTGAAGAAGATGGTGCCCGCGTTGCGCGCGCGAGTCAGGACCGCGTCGGGATCGGTCATGAAGACCGTGTCGAAGGGGTTGAAGGCCGACTCCAGCGGGATACTCTCGTCGGTGGTTTGGACTGCCATGGTGCCGGGACCCGCGTTCAGTAGTCGGTGGGTGAAACATTGTCGCCGCCAATGTACCAAGCACGGCTTTGTGTTGAGCGGCCGTGCCGTCGTGACGTTGTTGATTCGAGCGTCATTATGAGGTCACGACGGCCGAAAAATGTCGTTCGTGGTCACCAAAAGACCCGTGGTCAGGAGGTATTTTTGGATTATGGATCCGAGCGTTCAGTTCCTCCTGGGCAACGACCTCGCGGTGCCCGAAGGGGCGACGATACGCTCGATCGTGCCCCAGGCGCCGGTCTCGATCGATGACGACAAAATCGGCTTCACGCTTGACGTCGCCGTACGCCTCGATCAAGAGCACTCTGACGACACTGACCACGCGGTCATTGTTCCCATCGTCGAGACGGGGACCGACCTCGCCGACTCCGCGTAGCCGGACAGATCTCAGCGCACTACCCGATCGACTGAGATATCTCCCAGATGTATCCGTCGGGATCCTTAAAGTGCGCCGTTCGACGCCCCCACTCACGGTCCATCGGATCAACGATGAAGTCGACGCCCTTGGAACGGAGGAGCGCGTAGGCCTCGTCGGTGTTCTCGACAAATATGTTGAACAGTCCGACCGGTCGCTGACCACTGGTCGTGCCCAGCACCTCACCGGGCAGCATGTCCGAAGCCGACGGCACGGTCACGAGGAGAAACATGACGTCACCCAGGAAGAGTCCCGCTGACGTCTCGTCACCGAAGCCGAAGGTGAAACCGAGGACGTCAACGTAAAAGTTCCTGGCCCGATCAATATCCTCGACGAACAACACCGGTGGACCGAATTCGCCAAGTGCTTCACTCATGGACAACCTCCAAAGTTCGATTCCGTCGCCAACGAGGCGCAGGGGTCAGCCTAAGGTAGCGCGACCTGACCATTCCTCGCGCTGCACTTGACGCTGAAACGAGACGCCACTACGTCGGTTCGCGTAGGGCGCTGGCGGGTTGGACCCGCGTCGCGAAAACCGCCGGAACGATCGAGAGCAGGACACCGCCGACGACGATGCCCGCCACGAGCCACAGCATCGTCGCGACCGTCACCACGTCAACGGGCACGACGCCCAGTTTGGTCGCGAACGCGTGCCACACCGCGCGACCGGCGGCCACGCCCAGGGGCACGCCGAGGAGCACGCCGACGATCGTCACCGTCACGGACTGCCAGGCGTTCCCCGACATCGAAGCCTGTGACGACGCGGCGCATCGCGTCGACGTCACGACGTTGGGATGGAACGTTCGTTCGAGAGATCTCACGTGAAGTTAAAAGTCACGTGGGGCGGTGTGGGGATCGTGGCCGTGGCGATCCTGGTTCTGTTCATCTTCAACTTCGACGTTCTTCGACACTGGACCGCGATTCACATCGGATCGACCAAAGAGTCCGGACCCTATTACGGCTTCTGGTCGGGATTCGGATCCGACATCAGTGAGGGCGCGATCGCCGTGGGCCTCTACACGGGGCTCCGAAAGGTGAACTGCCACTCCAGGATGTGCTGGCGCATCGGACATCACCCGCTCGAGGGGACGCCGTATCACCTCTGCAAGAAGCACCACCCCGACGTCCCCAAGCACAGCGCCAGGCTCGAGGACATCCTGGCGCAGTACCAGACGTACAAAGACTCCCAAGGCGCGGCGGCCCCGGCCGCACCACGCCCGAGTGGAGCGGCAGCGGCAAAGAAGGCGCCGGCGAAGAAGGCCGTGGCGAGGAAGGTTCCGGTGAAGAGATGAGCGACGCCCCTGACGAACCCGAAGGCATGATGAGCCGTTTACGAGCACCGGTCTTTCGAACGCATCGATTCTTCTCGGTCAAGAATCGAGTCGGGTGGGGTCGGTGGCAAGCGAGTTCAATGCCGAAGACCGCCGACGTTCAGGCCACGAGTTGGGACCTTCCCGGCCCGACGGAGACCTTCGAGATGTAGCCCCGCAACCGCACTTCGCCGCGACGCCGCGCCGAAGACGCAGAGCCAGGAACTCTCCCTTAACCGTCGATGGAGTTGTAAATGCTCGCGACCGACGGCGCGCCCATCGTGACGCCGAGTTCCGAGAGGATGGGTACGAGCGTTGCTCCGAACGCATCGAAGTTCTCTTGGGAGTCCCACACGTCGAAGACCTGAATCGAGCCGTCGGACTCCAGGGCGAAGTGGTTCAAACGACCCTTCGGTGAACCGGCGCCGGCCGCGTTCAACTGCTTGATCGCCGCGTCGTACTTCTCGGGTGTGAATCCTTCGTGCACAAAGTAAATACCCAACGCCATGATCTGATCTCCCCTGCGCCCACTTTGGGTTCGCGCCGTAACGGTAGCCGTTCGAGGTGCGCCGTTCATTGGCGAATCCAATGCCTTCGGCGTCACGTGTTGTTCACGGTTCCGGATGACCAGTTGCCAGCGTGCGGCTAACTCGAGGGGGTCCCTCGAAATGCCACCACGCGATTCGACGACGCGACCAACATGAGACCGTCACCAACGCTCGGAGTGGTGAAGTCGTTGTCGACCGCGCCGATGGAGACCCGTCGTCGGACCCGGCCGCTCGACGGGTCGAGACCGTACAGGACGCCGTTCTTGCCGACCGTCCAGACCAGACCGGCCGCCACGATCGGCGGAGCGCTGCCGTCGAGACCAGCGCTCCACAGCACGCCTAGTGACGCCGGTGACTTCGTGACGCGAAGCGCGACCGTGCCGCTCAGGCACGGCAGGTAGACCGTCATACCCACGAATGCACTGCCACCATCGACGTCGTTCAAGCACACCGAGGGCAGGCTCGCCTCCTGTTTTCCGATGCCGCCGAGGTGCGCACCATTCAAGAGGTAGACGATCCGCGATTTTCCCGTGAGGATCACCTGTCCGTCGGCCAAGAGCACGGGCGCCGTCGACATGTCGAGATCGCTCGAGTTGTCCGATGGCCAACTCGTGGGTGCGAAGTACTGCTCGAGTCGCCCGGTCGCCGTGAGTTCGAGCACCGAGTCACTGTCGTCGTATCCCTGACTCGCGTCGTAGACGGATCCGTTGCCGACGCTGACCCACACGTTGCCCTTCGCGTCAACGACCGGCGCGGCGCCACCCATCCATACCGCGCCCTGGCTGTCGCCCGCGCGATTGTCCACGGTGAAGATCGCCGGTCTCGAGCCGCCCTCGGCGACGGAGATAACGCGGCCGCGATACGTCGCGCAGTCGCCGTCGTTGCCGCCCATGCCGAAGACGACCCGTCCGTCGGCCAGGTTCAACCCCGTCCGCTGGAGGAGCGCGGCCGGCGTCGATCCCGGCGGATCAACGCGCTCGCGCAACTCGACGGCTCCGGACTTCGTGCTCAGTCCAAAAAGGAAGTGTTGGGGGCCTCCGCGAACGAGCTCGTCCGCCACGACGAAGATCTCACTACGCGCCGGATCGATGACCGGCGTGCCGGTGATGCCGACGGTCGGCGCGATGTTCCCGCACGGCAGATCCGTCGACGGAACGGGTGTGGCCAGGTGCCGCGACCACACGATGGATCCCCGCGTTGAGGTGAGCGCGTAGACGGTGTCGCTCTCGGTCGCCACGAAGACGTCATCCGAATAGACCAGCGGCTCGCCGTAGATCTCTCCGGCCAATACCGGCGACGTCCAGGCCCTCCGGGCCGTGGTGACGGACTTCAAGTTCGTAGAAACGCCGTTACCGATCGCGTCCCCGTGATATACGGTCCATGAAGTATTGCCGGAGGACGCGGCCGTCGCCCGAACCTGGGTGATGCCGAAGGACACGGAGAACACGATCATGGCGCCCGCAATCACCATCGTGGTCAACGGCGCGTGTGAGTGTTTGATTCGCATATTCATCTCAAACTAACGCCGTGGGTGAAATGTGATCCGCAGATTTTTCACACTTTCGAGACAACGCGCGACACTGCGACATCGCGGCAACGTTGCCACGTCGAGTGCTCGTGCGAAGTGACGACGAAAACTCCATTGGTATCTTGGCTCGGTGGCCAAGATACTCGTGACCGGAATGTCGGGAACGGGAAAGACCGCCTCGCTCGAGATTCTGCGAGCACGGGGACATCGCGCTGTTGACACCGACAGCGACGAGTGGAGTGTCTGGATCACTCAGAGCGACGGAACACCCGACTGGATCTGGCGCGAGAAGGCCATCACCTCGTTACTCGACGAGCACAAGAATGGACAGCTCTATGTGGCGGGCTGTAAGACCAATCAGGGCAAGTTCTATTCCCGGTTCGATCACGTCGTTCTTCTCTCCGCGCCAGTGAACACCATCCTCGAGCGGGTGACCAACCGTTCGACCAACCCGTACGGAAAGAGCCCCGAAGAGCGGGACCAGATACTGAACTACCTCGCGGATATCGAGCCCCGACTACGGGCGACGGCAACGATGAAGATAGACGCTTCGGCGCCGCTCCTCGACGTCGTTGATCAGTTAGAGCGACTGCACTAGACCGACGTCAACTGTGACGCGACGGTTAACGGTTCCCGAGCCTCGTCTGACCATCCATCAACTCGCGGGCGATCTCGAGGTGTCCCGAGTGGGTGGCCGTCTCTTCGATCATGTGCAGGACGACCCACCGGACGTTGGGAACGTCCTCGCCCATGTGCTGTCCCTTGGGCTTGTCCGTCACGGCGTACTTCGCCAGGGCGGCGTCAGAGAGGTCGCAGGTCTCTTGATAGTTGCGCAGGATCTCGGCCGAAGGTAGGTCAGAGACGAACGCGGCGTACGGGTCATACGGCACGAAGTCCTCATCAGACGAGTGGTCTTCTTGGATGCCTTCGATGACCTGTTGGAACCAGTGATACTCCGCACCACCGAGGTGTTCGACGAATCCCGCGGGCGTCCAGCCCGAGGGCACCACCGACCGATGCCAATCCTCTTCGCTGAGTCCCCCGACGATCGAGCGAACGGAGGCTCGCTGGGTCTCGAGGAATTGAAAGAGCGCTGCTTTTTCGTCGTTTTCTTCAGTCATGCCGTCATCCTGTCACATGGATTCCGTTAGTGCTCGTGGGACTGGTCCCGGTTTGGTGAACGTCAGTGCGCAATCCGGCGCAAGATTCGCGAGGTGACTTGCCGGCCCTGTGACAGTCTTTGTCAATGAACGCCGTGGACGTGGATCCAGTCGCAACCGCCGAAAAGGCGTTGGACTGGCTTATCGCCAGTGCGCGCGTCACCGAAGACGGCGTGGCGTGGGCCGATACGCGCACCGCGGACGATTTGGTGCCCAATCTTTACAGCGGGAGCGCCGGCATCGTGATGACGCTCCTCGAAGCGCAGCGCCACTACAACGACGACCGATTTGGCGACCTCGCGATTGCGGCGAGTCGCGACATTGGTGCCCGGGTCGAAAGTTGGGAACACTGCTCGCTGTACTTCGGTCTCGCGGGCATGGCCGTTGCACTTCAGGCAGTCCACGAAATGCTCGGCGATACGCTCGCGAGAGAATGCGCGCGACGCGCCCTGGAACTCGTGCGCGCTCGCTTCGACGGCGAGCGCTGGAGTGACCAGTTCGAACTCCTCGGCGGCAACGCGGGCATTGCGCTGGGAGCGTTGCGCGTCGGCGACCTCGACCTGGCCCTGACGGCGGTGACGCCGTACGTGGAGCGCGCGGAGGCGACGACGGTGGGTGTCACCTGGGAAGTGCGCACCGGTACCGCGGCACGATTCCATCACGTCTCCCACGGCACGCTCGGTATCGTCGAGGCCCTCGCCGCGGTGGGCGCCGCCGCGTCACGACCCGACCTCAATGATCTGGCTCTCGCCGGCGCCGCCGACGTCGTCAGTCGCAACGAGGCGCAGGAGGACGGCTTCCTCGTCGCGCACTCTGACCCGCAGCACCGACCAGAGGTGGTCGAGCGTTACAGCTACGGGTGGTGTCACGGTCCGGCCGGCGACGCCCAAGTCTTTCGACTGCTCGCCGCTGTCACGGACGATCCGCAGTGGATGGACCTCACGGACCGTTGTTGGCAGACATTGACCACCTCGGGTCTCCCCGCTCGGCTACGTCCGGGCTTTTGGGACAACAGTGGTCGCTGCTGTGGAACGGCCGGCGTGCTCGCCTTCGCGTGTGACCGCTACGTTGAACGCACTCACGATGACGCCTTCGCTCGTGTACTCGTCGACGACATCTGCACGCGAGCGTCTCTCGACGCTGACGGCGCGTTCTGGTCGAACTTCGAGCACCGCGTCGCACCGAGCGACCTCGAACCGAGGACCGGCTGGGCGATGGGTAACGCCGGGATCATCCGTGAACTGCTGCGCTTCGTTCGAATTCAAGATGACCGGACGCCCGATTACTTTGTCCCGTGGCCGGATCAACCGACGACCGGACCGAAGACGCTCTAGAGAGCGACCAGGTCGGCGTCGAGGTCGAGGATTGCTGACATGGAGCGATCGAGCATTATCGTCGCAAGGTCCACGGCCCGATCGTTGACGAGTTCCACCGCGCCGGCCTGCAGGGGATAGCAGAGACAGAACAGGACGGACCTCCTATAGCCGAGCCAGAATTCGTCAAAGGAGTAGTCCGTGACGCCGTGCTCGAGCAGAGTGTCGAAGTAGAGCCTCGTGAGTTCTCGCTCGTAGGTCCGTCGATCGGCGACCGACAGGCTTTGGCTCATGAAGTAGCCGAGGTCGTTCACTCCGGCGGCCGCCGACGCGATGGCCCAGTCGACCAAGGAAACGGTCGATGCGTCGTCATCGTGGAAGAAGATGTTGTCGAGGCGCATGTCGCCGTGACAGAGCGTCAGCGGATGGTTCTCGATGTCCTCCAGGAGTGGCGGCCCGACCTCGGGCCATCGGCTCGCGAGGGCTCGAATCCGATCTGAGATGAGGTGACCGAAGCGCTCCTCCACGACGGGCCACGACTGACTCCCCGCTTGCGCGTTGAACTGTGGGTACGGAGGTCTGCTGAACTTCGGGATGTAGGGCTCAGCGAGACGCTGATCCTGCCACCAATGGGCGTGATGAAGGGCGAGATGATGGATGACGGCCCGCGCGTCCTCGATCGGACAGCCCTCGACTTGATCGTCGGTTCGAAGGTGACTCAGATCCTCCATCAGGATCACGAAGTCATCGGACGCCGGCTCGTGCGCGGCGTAGTAGAGCTCCGGGGGCCGCAGCCCCAGCTCGGGTGAGAGGTTGCGGTAGATCGCGACCTCGGTCTCGTAGAAGCGGTAACCCGCGGCGATCATCCGCACCATCTCGTACGGTGGCGCGATCTTCGCCACGAGAGAACTGGGACCGCGGCCGCTCTCGTAGGTGGGGGTCAGTCGAAACAGCAGACTCATGATCCCAATGCCCACCCCGATGGGCTCAACGGCGACCGATGAAATGGTGACGGGCTCGTCGCGACCGAAGACGGAACTGAGCCAATCGGGTGTTATTGCATCAGATGACGTCGGCACTGATCCAGCGTCGATGGTGGCACTCATTACTTCCCCCTGCGACTCGTCGTAGGTTAGGTCGTTTCCCACCAACCTGCTCGATCGGACGGCGTTTCAAAGTGACGTATTGCGCCGCTTAGCCCAAGAAGGTAGTTCGAACACACGTGGGAGGGCACTGTCCCAGTAGCTTCGAGAACCTGTGGCATGTTCAACGGAGTTCTGAATCAAAGTCCAGAGCTCCGCCGAATCAATGTGGAACCCAGCATTCGTATTTTCTTCGCTTAAAAAGCATAGATTTGGAACCGAAATCACCATTTCCGCGTGGCACGAACGCTCGAGCGGTGCTAAGAGTATGTACCCGGTCAGGCTGGCCGTGGCGTAATTTAGGGGTTGAACAATTGGGAACGCCAGTTGTTGTTGCTCCATTAGTGCACGAGAGAGAACCATGATTAACACTTTTCACAGACTGAAGGAACGACGTGAACGTGGAGAGATTAACGGTTTCACCTTGTTCGAGATCCTCGTCGTCATCGTTATTCTCGGTATCTTGGCGGCGGTCGTGATCTTCGCACTCGGCACCGTCACCGGCAAAAGTGCAGTTGCTGCCTGCCAGGCTGACGGGGCCACAATCACCAGTGCCATTGCGGACTTCAACAATGAGAACCCAAGCACGCTGGTATCTATTCCTGCGCTCCTCACCGGCACGAGCGAGAACGGCGGACAACCGTATCTTCAATCGTGGCCGGCTAACTCGCCTCACTATGCCTTCACGATATCGACGGGAGTCGGTACGCCAACGCCGAACGCCACTGCGGCGGGCCAACTAGAGGTCTCCGTCAGCCCTGAGGACAACGTAAATGCAGCTGATATGACCCAGTACAACCCGTACACCGGTCCCAGTTCTTGCGCCGAAGTTGACAGTTAGAAAACGAAACGGCGTGGCTGAATGGCCCGTGGAGATTGAAGCCACCAGGTTTGCGGGCCAAGTGACATCGAACCGAAACAACTAATTGCGGACAAATCGGCCTCGAAGGCTTAGCTTCTGGCGCGACGTCGATACTCGAAATGCTCGTCGGCATATTGCCTGCGATTGCCACCGTTCCGAACCCTCTCGGTGGTAAAAAAGTGTGATGAAGAGGTCAATTACGGTGATTCTGTGCTTCGTGATTTTTGGCGTCGGCCTCTGGGTGATGAGCAGTTCCCAAACGTTGGATTCAGTGTGCACGCTGAGTGCACGAACGGGCGGCGGTAACGCTTGCGTGAGTGGTGTGCCCTTCTACCTGCTCGGAATCGCGCTCTGCGCCACAGGGGTCATCACCATGATCGTCGCACTGTCGACCTTGAAGCGAGGCGCACGGCATCAGTCGACTCGGCGAGAGGCGTCGACGGTTACCACTTTGCACCAACACGAGGTTGACTCACTCCGCGACGTTGCGTAACTCGCCAGTTCGGATGTGCACCGCGTAGTCCGGGACTGAGAGGTCAGTCTGGGCCGATTACTGGGAGGATCCAATTGTCCGCAAATACTGAACTCATTGACAGTGAAGTGGAGGCGTATCGAGCTCGCGATCTCGACAAGTTTTTCAGTTTCTTCGCCGAAGACGTCACCGTGACCGACTTCGAAGGGAATGTGTTGATGCACGGGTTCGATGGGCTTAGGTCGAACTACGAACCGCTATTTCAGAACAGTCCAGATCTAACGGTCGACGTCGTTTCGCGCATTGAGTCGGGAGCGTTCGTAGTTGATCTTGAGCACCTTGATGGCTTCATCAATCCTCCCTACCCACCAACGTTCGATGCCACCTGCATCTACCTGGTGAAAGACGGAATGATTTCGGCGATGAAGTTTCTGCTCTGAAAGACTGCGCCTGCGTGATAGTCCAAAAGCCTTCCGGCGCGGTTCAGTATTCGAGACACTTTCGATGAGAGTCCGGGTGCCCTTGAGTGGTGTTTTGCAAGTTTTGTCATGAGATTCGGGCCCGTAGGGACTGAGGTTGCGACCGAGGTTCGTCTCGTGTTTCTTAAGTCAAATGTGTCAGTTTTTTACAGTCGTTGGCGTATTTACGACTTCTGATCTTCTCTGGTATCCCAATTCGAATAAGTCCGCGAAACTATCCTTTTTTTCGTTGAACGATTTTTCGAATGTGTGCGCACGAGGAGGCAACGTCCCTTGGTTAGCGAAATTGGCCACATAGTGAATGGGCTTGCTTCGAAAGAAGTGAGCACGCCCATCGGTGCAGCAACTTCGAGAGTGGTCGCACCCTTGACCGGTCGAGAACCAAGGATGATCAATACCTCGCGAAGACTGATGCGCCAGAGGGATGCTGGCGAGATCGACGGTTTCACCTTGATCGAGCTCCTCATCGTCATCGTTGTTCTCGGTATCTTGGCTGCGGTCGTGATCTTCGCTCTTGGTGGTATCACCGGTAAGAGTGCTGTCGCCGCCTGCCAGGCTGACGGTGCGACGGTGTCGACGGCTATTGCCGCGCTTGAAGCTCAGTACCCGGGCACCGTGTTGACGTCGACTGGTCTGACCAGCACCGCTCATGGCGGCCCGTACATCCAGTCGTGGCCCAACAACTCGTCGCACTACAACTACTCGATCACGGCTGGCGCGACAGGGACTTCCGGGCTCCAAGTGCAACCTGCTGGAGGCTCCGCACAGGCCTACGCCGGACCAAGTTCCTGCGCGAGCGTTACCTGATCTAGCCGTTGTGATTTGCAGTCATGTGGGACCGGTGACATCGAATCCACGTCTGTTGGGATGCGATGTAGGAATTGGACGAGGATTCACTTACAACGCCAGATAGAGGTACGCCGCCGGCGGCAATCCCGGAGCATCCACGCCGTCCCCAATCCCATCCTTTAACGAGGTCGGACCTAACTCACCATGGCCATGTGCGAGTTCAGGTTGTACGACTCGTCGAAGGTCGTTCAATCGCTGTTCGGATACAGGACGCTTACTCGGATCATCAAAATCCTTTCCAGCGAGAAATACTGCTGCCTAATAATGACCAACCCGAAGTGACTGTCCAATTGTCTTAGTAAGACGAAGTTGCAAGCCGTGTCTTGCTGATCGTTACGGGCGGAACGCTACCAAAAGTGCGCCAGAGACTACGGAGATGCTGCGTACATACGTCAAACAACTTAGGGACATTCATAATCCCTTCTCACGCCTGCCGTAACTAGTCCATATGTGTGCCTGGCACGCTGGTGACAACGGACCACATAAGGAGTGAAACGATGAGCGATTCCCTACCAAGATCTTCAAGCGAGAAGGTTCGGCGATGGCTATCCAATAAAAGGAGCACATGGACGGCGGCCGCTTTCGCACTCGTTGTGGTGATCGGTCTTTCGGTCGGACTCGCAGTCTCTGGCTCCACTACCGCGACTACTTCCGTGCCAGCTGGCCATACGTCATCGGCCGGTACTCTCGGCTCAAACGCCAGGTCTGCACCGGCGGCTGGAGGAGCGGCCGGCGTGATCACCGACATCTCTCAATCCGGTTTGAGACTCAAGACGTCCGTAGGTCAGACGGTGACGGTTACTTATTCGAATTCCACCAAGTACGACGAAGGGACGAAATCCCTACCGAGCAGTTCACTGAAAGTAGGCGAAGATGTCCTTGTCTACGGGACGACCAACAGCACCACTATTGGCGCGTCACAGGTCACTGTGGAGTCATCCGGTTCCAGTATGTTTGCGACGTCCTCAGCCGTGATCTCCTTTACGCGAGGTGCAACAACCGATCTGAACGAGGTCGGTGAGATACCCGCTGGTTGGACCCAAGGGTCGGGAACGATTGATGCCGGGACATCAGCTGACCAGGCGACCAAGGCAGCGTTGGAGAAGTATCCAGGCGGAATCGTCGACCGTGTTGTCAAGCTCAGCGACGGCGAATACAACGTTCACTACATCGGCGTCAACTGGCCGCACCACGTCTTCGTATATCAGGACTTCAAAGTCGTTGGCGCCGAGTAACAGGGGCAAAGCGGCGCACCAGAATCATGATGTCGTCGGGCCGGTAGGAGATCAAACCCAGACCCAGGGATTGAGAGTCCGGAGGTATCGTCTCAAGCGCTGGCGAACACCGAGCGAAGATGGTGACAGGGGCATTCACCATCTTCGCTCGCGACCTAGAAGTCTGTATTGGGCCCTGGGGAGTTCCCATTCATCCCGCTACAGCCATGTCGGAGTTGGCCGCGTGGCCCTTGTGCAATTTCCACAAGGTCTTCTTCGTGGCGAGGTAGAGGGTCGGCGACTGAACACATTGGGAATGAGTTCGGCCTTGTCGTCAATATGGTCATCGATTCAGTCCCCACAGGTCGGGTGCGTCGACTTGCTCCGTCGCGACGTCAGTTGATTCGGGCCTGCCAATGGCGTTGTCAATACCAGTCGCGGAGTCATTTTCCGGACGCGACTCGAATATTCTTGCCGTGACAGTTACGTTGGTCACGTCGGCTGAGGCGTCCAGTGGTGAATCGTGCCATTCAGGGTTGATCGAATGATCGGGCATGGCATAACGGTCCCACGCATGTTGAATCGTTTCGTCGACGGCTTCGTAGTCGGATGACCCGTCGCTGAGAATTGGTGTGTCACTCACTACGCAACTCCTTGATAGAGCAAATTCACCAAGGTTCTAGAGTGATGGCACTAACTTTACTCTTCGGCATATGACAATTAACGCATTGTCATATGACAATTGACGCACTCAAATCCCAGCTTTACGCGTCAACCATTCGACCGGTCTCGCCGAATGTGGAAAGTAGCCTGACACGGTGGAAGAAGAGATCGTGCCCGTTCTCCGTGTCGAAGACGCTGGACGTGCAGTTGCCTGGTATACGCGGCTGGGCTTTGCGAAAGAATGGGAGCACCAATTCGAGCCGGGCTTCCCATGGTTCGTTTCCATCGCCAGAGGCCGCGTTCGTATCTATCTGTCCGAGCACACAGGCGACGCTCGGCCCAACACCTTGATTCATCTGTACGTCAACGACATTGACGAGGTGTCACAGGAGTTCAGAGTCGCGATCGACGAAAACGGACTGGCTGGCCGCGAATGCCATCTTCAAGACTTGGACGGCAATCGGTTGCGGATTGCAACACCGCGCGAATGAGCAAGGCGGGTCACCCGCAACGAGACGGGCCGGTGGGGCCTACGGCCGAAGAATTTTGAGGTGGAGCGTACGGACGGACTGGTCCGGCGGGGTCGGATTGGTCCGAGAATTGCTCGCAGCTTCGTCTGGGCGCCGGAACGGTCCATTGGTGTCGGATTGGTATGTGGGATGAAGCGTGGGATATCAGAGACGACAACGGACGAATTTTCGACGCAACTATTGATCATCAACCTATTTTCATTCGGCCAAGCGAAAAATCAACCAATTGGTCTTGAGATAGATGCCGACCCACTTCAGCCAGTCGTTCAAACTCCTCGACGCCGAGCGAATCAATCAGCGATTCCCGATTGTGCTCACGCATCTCTATTTCGATTGGAGTCCAGAAGCCCGCGGCGTCAAGGACCCTGGTTTCAATTACATCGTGTGATCCAATAAGTATTGCGCCCCGCACAAAGTCGCCGCGCGCAGTTGCACAGCACGCCAAGCTGAAAACACACCAGAAGATTACCCTTTCGTCCAATCCAATACGTCGAGCAGTGAATAGTGCGCGGCGACTGAATCGCTCAGAATCTTCAATATCCCCCGACAAAAATAGGGTAACGCCAAGATTCGACAAAAGCATTTGGATATGAAATTGTGACCCGATTTGCTCGGCTATCTCCATGGCCTCCATTGTCAAGGATTTAGCTTCATTCAAGTCGCCGGCGAATAGGCCGGCAGTAATCGACAATCCCATAAGGGCGGTACAAATTCTGAACAGATTTCCCTGTCGTCGAAACTCCGCTAAAGCGAGCGAGTAATACTCGTGCGACGTCGGAAAGTCGTTCGCAGAGAACGCTCTTACTAAAAACGCATCGCCCCAGACACTCTCATCGTCCGACGCACGCGCGAGATCGACCGCCGCAATCCCGAGCCGGACTCCTGCTTCGTCGTCTCCTCTCTCACGGGCCTCGAACGCCATCCATCCGGTGACTTTGACCTCGAGTGTCTTGTCCTGAGAGTTGCGCGCCATGGTTAATGCAATCTCGAGATAATGAAGGGCTGTCCCTGAAATAAATTTGTCAGGCGACACTATGAACATCATCTCTGCGAGCGAGACCGCAGCCGCACCTCGAAGTGATTCGGAGAGGTCTGCCCCTTCATCAAGGACACTGGCCATCCACGCAATTTGGACCTCTTTGACATGAGACGTCAGGAATTGGACGATATTGATTCCAATCCGCAGCACTTTTTCGTGATCGCGTTCTTCGTCTAGAAAGTGTCGCCATGCACTTTGGACATTGTCCCACTCGTTGTCAATTCGCCTCATCCATAAGCCTTGCTCCGGTCCCTTGAGGAAGGATTCCGCCCGTTCGCAAAGCTCGAAAAAATACGCCGCGTGACGATCTCGAACTTCGCGCGCGACGATCTCACCGTCGATCTGAAGGAGTTGGTCGGCCGCGTATTGGCGGATCGTCTCGAGCAATCTGTAACGCAAAGCTGTCGAGGTTCGCTCGCCAGTTACGAGGCTCTTATTGACAAGTGAACTGATGACGTCTGCTACGTCAAATGATTCAAGTTCATCATTGGAGCAAACACGTTCTGCTGCCTTTAGATCGAAACCTCCGACGAACACCGAGAGACGACGAAGTGCACCGCGCTCACCATCGTTAAGCAAGTCGTACGACCACGCAACCATCGCTCCTAGTGTTTGCTGGCGCGGAAGCGCGTTCCGACTCCCCCCGGTGAGGAGACGGAATCGCTGATCGAGGCGACCGTGCAGATCCTCTAGTGACATCGACGACAGCCTCGATGCCGCCAACTCGAGGGCCAAGGGAATGCCGTCGAGACGCCGACATATTGAGGCAATCATTGGTGCAGCATCGTCATCGATTGTGAACGTCGAATCAAACGAATTTGCACGCGCGAGGAATAGTGCAACCGCGTCTGAGCCTTCGAGATCAACGAAGTTGTCGACGAACTCAGACGGCAGTGACATGGATCGAACCCGATAGATCTGCTCGCCCGCTACGCCAAGTGGTTCGCGTGAAGTTGCCACGATAGTTACCCGAGGACATCCCCGACCGATGTGTTCGACGAGTTTGGCGACGGCGTCGATTAGGTGCTCGCAGTTGTCTAAGACAATCAAGACATTTTGACTCTTCAGAGTGTCCTGCAATGACTGCAAAGGCGAGCGGTCCGGTTGTTGGCGCATCCCCATGGCGTTCAGCGCAGTTGATGGAACCTGGTCGGGATCGCTAATCGGAGCGAGGTCCACAAACCAAACGCCTTCACCACTGCCGTCTAGCATTTCGGCGGCGACCTGAAGGGCGATTCGTGTCTTACCGGATCCTCCTGTGCCAGTCAGTGTCACCAATCGAGATTCGACGACGAGCCGTCGGACTTCAATCATCTCGGCGATACGCCCGATCATGGGACTCAGAGAAGTAGGCAAGTTGTTCGCTAACTCTGGATTGTCCAGAGATCGCAATGGCGGAAAATTCGCCTCCAGCCCTTCGGCGACGAGTTGAAAGATTGTTTCTGGACGCCCAAGGTCCTTGAGTCGATGTGAACCGAGTTCTCGCAGTGCAAGATCGCTCGACAGAGAGGTTTCGACTAGGCCGGCTGAAGACGAAGAAAGAAGTATTTGTCCCCCGTGACCCACCGCCGCAATCCGTGCGGCTCGATGGATTTCGTAGCCAACGAGTCCGGTTGAGTTCTCCGATGCTTCACCCGTGTGTATTCCGATGCGTACTTTGAGAATCTCGCCGCCGGGCCAACGGTGAGTTGTCAAATTTCGCTGGATACCCAATGCCGCCGAGATACATGCGCTAGGGGAAGTGAACACGGCGAAAAAAGCGTCGCCTTGTGTGCTTTCCTCTTTCCCACCGTGATCAACGAGTTCGTTGCGAACGATCTGATGATGGTCCGTCAGGACCTGGGCGTACGAGTCATCACCGAGACGTCGTAGCAATGCCGTTGACTGCTCGATATCCGAGAAGAGGAAGGTCAGAGTTTCAATAAATGCATCGTAGGAGAGAGTTCGGAAGGATGTAGCTGGAATTATTGATATCCACCGTCGACACTTCGAGGTCAATGGCCGACGGATGTCCAGGTTCAGCTGTTGTCGTGAATCCGCCGGTGTTGTTTTGTCAACTGTCAGGTGATGGTCAAATGTCAACCATCAACCGACATTCGGTCGGACTGGACCGGCGCCGTCGGATTCGTCCGAGAATGTCTGACTACTTTGTCCGCTGGCGTCGGATTCGTCCGGTGGCGTCGGTTTGGTGTGTGGGAAGATACGTGGGATTCTCAGGGGAAGCCCATTACCCGAAAAGCTCAACTTGATGTCAATGGAATATTGGTGTTATGAGCAGCGACGATTCTCCACCGGTCTTCTCGCAATTCGAGAACGAGAGTGAAGAGAGTCTTGCGCTCATTGCTTGGATCGCGCGAATCACCGTGAAGTGAGCTTCTTATATGAGCAACCATGACTCCAGGAACGACTGTCCTCGCATCCTCAACCTGCATTCGTAGAGTAGAAGTCAGAAAAGGGCCAGCGTGGGCCGCGGCGTGAATATTCTCGATTGCATCTTTGCCCTTCATCAATAATCCAATCACATTGACGAACGACGCGTCGCTATGAAATAATCCCGCGAAGCGAGCCATGTCGTGATGATTCCAACTATCGACGAATTCAGATGCAATCTTCTCCGCAACTTCCATCGGTTCCAACATTAAGGAATTGAGATTCCTTTCTGGCGACACGACCTCTCCAATTCGTTTATGTCAACCAAGTCCGCTACGAGACTTCTATAAACCGTAATGGACAACTGGATGCTGAGTGGCCTGCGGCGCGTTGAGTGCGCAACCTGAATCGCAAGCTTTCGAATAGACACGAATGAGCCGAACTTTTACTTGAGGTTGAATAGGGCCGGTGGGGATCGAACTCACGACCGAGGGATTATGAGATGCACTCAATCAGTGCATCGTGTCCTTTACGTCCATTGAGGTGTTCTCAGTCTCTCTCAATGTCCGCTGAGTTGGTTGACAGTCCAGGCGGTCCTAAGAATGGAGTAGCAAAGAGTGGCAGACAGGCCTTACCGCGACCGTTGTGAACCAATGGATACTCCCACTCGTTGGTACGATAACTGGTACCATTAAGCAGATCCTTGGAGGTCCAATGTCAATCACTGCAAGCGAGGCCCGGAAGAACCTCTTCCCCCTCATTCAAAAAGTAAACGACGATCGTCAGCCTGTGGAAATCACTTCCAAAGGGGGTGACGCTGTTCTCATATCTCGAGCAGATTATGACGCTCTCATTGAGACGGCACTTCTTCTTCGCACACCCGCAAATGCCCGACGACTGTTAGAGAGCCTGACCCAAGCACATTCGGGTCGTCGTGAAGAGCACGAACTGTCCTAATGCGTCTGGTTTTTACTCCCATTGGTTGGGAGGACTACTGCTATTGGCAGTCCCATGACAAAGCAACTTTGAATCGTGTGAATCGAATTCTGGAAGACGTATTGCGTCACCCGACTGACGGAATCGGCAAACCAGAACCGCTTCGACACATCCTCGAAGGATGTTGGTCTCGACGAATTGACGAAGAGCATCGACTGATCTATCTCGTTGATGGAAACGATGTTGTCGTCCTTCAAGCCCGATTTCATTACCGCAACCCGTGAACAGACAATCTTCGGAATCGAAGAAATTCTGAAAAGTACGGCCGGTGGGGATCGAACCCACAACCGAGGGATTATGAGGTGGGAGCACTCTGTCGGAGTGGTCCTGTGATGTCGGACTGGTCCGAGAAAGTCAGCGTTCTTCGTCCGGTGGTGTCGGTTTGGTCCGGTAGTGACGGATTGGTATGTGGGATGAATCGTGGGATTGCCGGAACGGTCGGGCAATGGGATGTTGTCAACGATTGTCCTCGAGCTACGTTCGAAGGACACATCGTCCAAAAGCACGCGACTTAATCAGTTAACGAACTGGTTGACGGTGATCGCCAGAGGGGCACCGACTCACAGTCGGACGCCCCTCTGGCGACAGCGAAATGCTCGCTTAACCGGCGGGGCAGACGTAGGTCGCAATGTTTGACTGAATGGCCGTCCCGGACGCAGAGGTCGAAACTGCGGACAGCGAATCGTAATCAGCGCAAGAGAGGCCGAACGGTCCTGCGGTGAACGTGCCATCGGCAGCGACGGCGCCGTTACCGGTAAATCCCGTCGTAGTCCCCGCACTGCCGATGTAGACGTTGACGGGCGCTTCAGGTGCGAGGCCGTAGCCCGAGATTTCGAAGCAACTCTCACCTGTTCCGCATCCAGTGGTCGTCTCGACGACCAAAGACGGTGTAACGGCGCAGATGATGTTTCCAGTCTCATCAAAGCCGGTGACAAACTCACCCGCGGGACACGATTGACCAGCGGCCACGTTCGTTCCGGCAGGTCCCGTGGGCCCGGGCGAACCTGTCGCGCCGGCTGGACCGGGCGAACCTGTCGCGCCGGCTGGACCAGGCGAACCTGTTGCACCTGTCGCACCTTGCGCGCCGGCTGGACCTGTCAAACCTGTCGAACCTGACGCGCCTGTCGCACCGGTCGCACCTGTCGGGCCCACCTGGTTCCACGAGACATCCGTATCCTTAAGTATGCATTTCGGTGCGGCTGTGGTGTTCACGTTGTACAGAACACCACCCACCTTGCTCAAACACGCGTAGTACGTGACCGCGGGCGTACTCGAACCCGCTGCAGTGGCGACGACGATTCCGCTACCAATGAGTGCAAGCGCGCACGCGACGATTCTAGATTTCTTCCAGAAATTCCTCATTACCCTCCGATCGCCTCGGTCGAAGGATTCGCCCTGGCTGCCGCCAAAATACAGCATTGGCACTCCTCTTGCTGAGAACGCATTGGGCGGACGAAGGCGTGGGCCACAGCGGCGCAAAATACTGTCGACGTCAGCACAATGACGTCACGAGGTTGCTCCATCGCTTACGCATCGGACGAGTTCACCGGAGCTGCAAAAGAAGTGACGCGCCCGATAATTCGCAGACTGCACCTCGTTCAGATCAATGATTAGGGCCGGTGGGGATCGAACCCACGACCGAGGGATTATGAGGTGGGAGCAAACGGTTGGACTGGTCTGGTGGCGTCGGAATGGTCCGACAATCATTGTTTCTTTCGTCCGGTGGTGTCGGCTTGGTCCGGTGGTGTCGGCTTGGTCCGGTGGTGTCGGCTTGGTCCGGTGGTGTCGGCTTGGTCCGGTGGTGTCGGTTTGGTTTGTGGGATGAAACGTGGGATTGCCTGAACGGTTAGAGCATCGGCGTTACTCTTGTCAACGCTAAAGCTTCCTCCGCACTCAGTTGCAAGGACCCAGCATCAACGTTTTCCTCCAGATGGTCGATGCGACCAGTTCCGGGAATCGCCAGAACATGCGGCCCCAAACCAAGTGTCCAAGCGATCCGGACCATTGCACTGCTCACGCCGTGAGCGATTGCGACTTGTCGCACTTCTTCACTTTCATAAATTGGCGGACCCTTATGTCTGCCTTCTGCTGCAATTGAAAAAAATGGCACGAAGGCAATCTGTCGCATTTCAGTCGCCCGTAGAACAGTTTCATCGCATCGCATGCCGATCCCGTAACGATTCTGTACGGCGACGACATCGCAGATTGCGCTGGCTTCATCCAACTGATGTGCGTCGACGCCAGAAAGTCCAAGTTGATCTATTAGCCCACGATCCTTCATATTGGAAAGAGCAACTAAGTCGTCGGTAATCGAGACGCCCTCTCGTGCGCGCAAATAGACAAGGTCAAGAGATTCTCGACCGAGTTGTCGGAGGTTTTCATCAACCTGGTCGACGAGCGAATGTCCTTCTTGTTGCAAATCTGATCTCACTTTGGTGGCGATAACCAGTTCGTCGGAGTACGGCCACAAAGCTGCTCTGAGCAACTCGTTGGCACCGTGAAGAGAGTACCGATAGAAGGCCGCCGTGTCGAAATGATTCACACCGAGATCCACCGCCCGGCGCAATACTCGAATACCTTGGTCGAAATCTCCAGGTGAGCCCTCGCCAAAAGGGACTCTCCCGGTAAGACGCATTGCACCAAATCCGATTCTGCCGATCACTTTGTTTCCGATTCGCCAAACTGGGTCTTCCGCTTTTAGCGGGGTCTGACCCTTGAGCGGAGGCGTGATCAAGAGGCAAGAAAGAGACTGGCGGGCATCCGCTC
>Ga0182015_10000989_pt1 | contig 39240 bp, 41 predicted proteins | sample 712P3MmetaG_FD_120478 | JGI IMG/M metagenome (GOLD analysis project Ga0182015, IMG submission 120478) | Permafrost microbial communities from Stordalen Mire, Sweden - 712P3M metaG | ecosystem: Environmental > Terrestrial > Soil > Wetlands > Permafrost | place: Sweden: Stordalen | collected...
ATTCTGGAATTGGAAACTTGACCAACCCACCGCGGCGCTGCCATTGCAGATATTTACCTATGCGATTTCTCCGTATGACGATTGGCACCGGCAAGCGTGGGCGGGGGCGCTTATTTTGATTATCTTGATTGTGGCTTCGGTGAGCGCCGTTCGCTTCGTAGCTGGACGTGGAATGCTAAAGGGAGCGAGTTGAACTATGGGTGTTGGCATCAAGGTCGAAAATTTGAACGCGTGGTTTGGCAAGACCCAGGCTCTCTATGACATCACAATGGAGGCGTCCGCGAACCGGGCGACGGCCATCATCGGGCCTTCCGGTTGCGGGAAGTCCACGTTCGTGCGTTGCCTGAATCGCATGCACGAAACTGTGCCCGATGCGACCGCTACTGGGCGGGTGGAAATCGGCGAGGTGAATGTTTACAACGGAACTTCCGCGGTGCAGATTCGACGTCGCATTGGGATGGTGTTCCAGAAGCCAAATCCTTTCCCCACCATGTCGATTTATGACAACGTTGCAGCCGGGCTGAAGTTAAATGGATACCACGACCGCAAACGGCTGGATGAAATTGTCGAGCGTTCATTGAAGTTGTCCGCGTTGTGGGATGAGGTAAAGGACTCGCTCAGAAAAAAATCGGGCGCAAGCCTTTCCGGCGGGCAGCAGCAACGGCTATGCATAGCCCGGGCGCTGGCGGTTGAGCCGCAGGTGCTGCTCATGGATGAACCGTGCTCGGCGCTTGATCCCATCTCTACGGGAAAGATCGAAGAACTTATTTTCCAACTCAAGGAACGGTTTACCATTGTGATTGTGACCCACAATATGCAGCAGGCTTCACGGGTGGCGGAATTTACGGGATTTTTTCTGCTGGGCAGGTTGATCGAGTTCGATAAGACAACGAAGATTTTTACTACTCCGTCGGATAAGCGGACGGAAGATTACATTACAGGCAGGTTTGGATAATGAGAACGCGCTTTCAACAGGGATTGGATGAACTGCGAACCCGCTTGCTGCGCATGGGCGGATTGGCGGAGCAGGCAGTGGACCGCGCCTGCCAGGCATACATTGACCGCGATCTATCTCGGTGCCAGATGGTGCTCGAAGGCGAGACGTTGATTAACGCAGCCGAGCGCGAGATCGATGAGCTGGCATTCGATCTTCTGGCGATGCAGCAGCCGATGGCGGTAGATTTGCGTTTTATCCTCGCCGTCACCAAGATCAATTCCGATCTCGAAAGAGTCGGCGATCAGGCGGTGAACATTGCGGAGCGCGTGATGGACCTTGCCGATCTGCCGAAGCTGGATCTCCCGGTGGATATTCCGCGCATGTCGAGCGCGGTCGCGGCCATGGTGCGACGCTCGCTCGAGTCTTTCATCGAAGGCAAAGCGGAATTGGCTCAGGCCGTGCTCGAAATGGATAACGTCGTCGACCGCATGAAAGACGAGGCGTTCATTACCCTGGTGAAAGCTATGAACGAGCAACCACACATTACGCGACAGGCGCTGGACGCGTTGCTGATCGCGCGGAATCTGGAGCGCGTTGCCGACCACGCCACGAATATCGCGGAGGACGTAATTTTCTGGGTGCGCGGCGCCGATGTCAGGCACATGGGACCGGACACCGCATTACCGCATGAAGTCACGGATAGACACTAAGGCTTCCCACGGTACTGATCTAATTTAGCGTTTTAGGGTCTTTCTCAGAGTTTTCCCGCCCACGGGTGACGCTCCACGTTTCAGCGCATCGGGCAGGTCATCGACGCACACGGCGCCGCCAACCCGTTCCAAATAAATTTTCGCCGAATCCGAATACGCCTTCCCCGTAAACTCATCGGGACGAAGGCCAATTCGCGCTCCGCCAACCTGCACCTGACCGCTGCCGTTTGCGGTCGTCGGTGTGATAGTCTCGCGGTAGGCCAAGAGCGGTGGAGGCGAGCGGACTTGAACCGCCGGGAGTGAGTTTTGCAGACCCTGCCCGCGAACCTGCCGCCCCATCAGATCTTGGCCTTAATTCTATACCGGAAGTCAACCCCAACATCCCAAACACGATTTCTACTGCGGCTATTCGTGTCTTCCTATGTCGCTCCTTATCCACATATGAGATGTTACCTAACAGTTTACTAATGGTTTCAAATGGCTGGAATTGGAACACTCTAAAACTAATACACGTTACCGCTTGACAATTCGGAGGTAACTGCAATACATTGTGATAGTCCTACATCGCCGTGTGCGGAGGTGTAACGTGGGAGACGAAGATGTTTTGATACAGGCAAGACAACATTTCATTGACAAGCTCACCGAGAAGGCCTCTGAACTGCGCCCGCTAATTCAGCGGATTATGTCATTCGATCAAGACCTAAACGAAAGTACAGATGTAATGGCGATCATCATGGGAGGCGACACTTCGCTTACACCAACGACCGCAAACGGCAGCGGCCAGGTGCAGGTTGGCGGAGCGCGAATTGGCCTTCGTCCCGATGAGTTTACGGGGAAGGCGTATTTGGATTCGGCGAAAATTTATTTGGAACGGGTTGGCCGCGCCGTGTCCGTCGATGACCTGCTCGATGCGCTGAAACGTGGAGGATCACCCGTGGGCGGGAAAACTCCGAAAAAGACCCTCTATGTATCGCTAGTGCGGGGAAGAGAGGTTGTGCCGATTCCCGGACAGATCGGACTCGTTGGTTTACGCAAATGGTATCCGAATCTGAAAAGCAGCAGCGGCGAAAAGAAAGCATCGCCAAAGAAAAGTAAGAAATAAAGGCCTTCCAGGGTTGCAGCCCCGAAAGGCCCGTTGAACCAAATTCTCTTGGACGGAGAAGTAGCACCGTGAAGTGCTTTCGGTTCTTTTTGATTCTAATTCGCGGGCCACCAAAAGGGAAAGGGCCTTTTATGCGGTTCTCGTGCCTAACTAGGCCCTTTGCTTTTCGCTAAAGTAGATCAGTACCCTTCCCACGTTTGGATCCCAATTTCGTTAGAGTGGAGATATACTAATCACCTTGTTTCTGAGAGGATGGCAATGCGGGATTTCGGATCCCATCTTTCGATCTCGCAAAGGCATTAAAGGTTGTGTGCTTAAGATGCGGGAGTAGTTCAGCGGTAGAACGCCAGCTTCCCAAGCTGGATGTCACGGGTTCGATCCCCGTCTCCCGCTCCAACACTTTCGGCAAGTCCCATTCGCTCGATATTTTTAGTCGTTGATGGAGCACCCGCAGTTAGCTGGCGGTACATGGGCTTTGAGGAAATCCGACACACGCTTATAGGCGTCGATCTGATTTTCGATGCGCGAGAAGCCGTGACCTTCGTTTTCGTAAATCTTGTATTCGGCCTTTCCGCCTTGTTTGGTTACCGCGTCGACGACTTGTTGGGTCTCGCTTTTCGGACAGCGAGGATCGTTCCCGCCCGCCAGTAGCAGCAAAGGCGCCTTGATTTTGTCGATGAAGAAGATTGGGGAGCGGTCTTCGTAGAGCGCTTTGTTCTTGACCGGGTCGCCCATGGTTGCCAAATCCATTTCGCGCAAAACGGGATCTTCGTTTTCGATTTCAGTGAAATAATTTACAAATGGAACGATAGGAATGCCGGCGGCCCAAACGTCCGGCGCTTTCGTAACTCCCATCATGGTCAAGTAGCCGCCGTAACTGCCGCCCATCAAGGCAATTTTCTTGGGATCGACATAACCGGTTTGCTTGATCCAGTCGGCTGCGGCGAGCACGTCCTGCAAATCGCCGCCGCCCATGTCGAACAGGTTGGCGTCCTGGAATTCTTTGCCATAGCCGGTGGACCCGCGATAGTTGGGCGCGATGACCATGTATCCCTGATTCACAATGTGTTGAATAAAACGATTGAAGGAGTCGACGGTCTGCGACGTGGGACCGCCATGAACATAAACAATCGCCGCATTCTGATTATTGCGCACCATGTTATAGGTCATATATACGAAGGCGGAGATGGTCCACTTGCGGTCGCGGCTTGGATAGTGCACGAGCACGGGCTCGACCATATCGTCTGAATGGACTCCGGCGACAAGGGCGTGGGTTACCTGATGGGACTTGGAAGTGGCTAATGAATAAACCCAGATATCGCGAGGCGCCGTGGGCCCATCGTGGCAATAAAGAAGCCGCGAGCCATCTTTTGTGAATGCGGATTCCGAGCCGCCGAGCGTGTTCACGCCTTTCGGTAAAGGCAGACCATTTGTCTTACCGGAAACCAAATCGTGCAGGTAAATGTTGACGTAGCCGTCGACGTTCGCAATCCACGTAACGCGCTTTCCATCTGGAGAAAAGTGGCCGCCATCGATTTCCCATTTGTCCTGGGTCAGCCACTTAATTTTCGCGGGGCCGGTTTGCCCTGGGTTAGCGGAGAAAGTTAGAATCCCGACGTTCTCGTATCCGTTCGCCGCGTTGGATGTGACGAGAAGCGACGCGCCGGATACGTCGTTTGCTCGAAACAGTTTCTCTCCTTCATGGGGCGTGAGCAAAACGGATTTACCGCTGCTTACATCGGCCAGGAAAACATTCGAGTCGGTGCCTTTGGACTGTTCCTGCGTATATACGATGAGTTTCCCGTCCCGCGACCAGATTGGGTCAACATTCATGCGATCTTTGGGTGTATCCGAGGTCAGGTGCCTGGTGTCGCGCATCAATGTGTCATAGACATCAATTTCGAAGACGGATGAAGTTCTTGGTTTCACCATGTAGGCGAGATAGCGGCCGTCGGGCGACCACACCGGATGTTCTTCGGCGATCTCGCGAGTATGGGTCAGATTGACGACCATGCCGGACTTCGGCGAAACCAGGAAAATATCCCACTGCTCGTCGCCGTCGTAATCCGACATGTAGGCAATCCATTTTCCATCCGGCGACCATGCGGGCTGTGTCTGCCGCTGATCGCTGACCGTCAGTTGCGTGGGCCAGCCGCCGTCGGCCGATACCAGCCAGATATTGTTACGGCCGCTGATGTTCGATATGAAAGCAATCATCTTTCCGTCGGGCGACCACGTGCTCGAGCCGATCGCACGGGTCATGTAGAGCTTCTCGATCGAAAGGCTCTGCTGGTTCTGCTCCACTTGGGCATTCGGCTTGCTGCTGATTTGTTTGGGGTCGGTGATGGCCTCAGGAGCGATTAAAGTTTGGGATGATCCGGGAGTGGCCATAGCGAGAAGGAAAATAAATACGACAAGTAAGTTTTGAAGGCTGGTAAGCAATCGCATGCCGGATTCCGACGCTACTTGACGATTACCGCCGAGGGCTGCGAGGGCGTGGTGAACGGACTGCCGAGCACGTTCAACTGCCCGGTAGTTGTGTTCAAGGTATAGATCGACAATGAACTCGCGTTCAGGTTCGCCACATACATGTAGTCCGTGCCAGCGACGGTTGAGGTGGCCGCGACACCGGTGCGAATAGCGAGGGAGACGGGACTTCCGCCCGCCGAGACCATTGCCGGGGTCAGCGGGGTCAGCGCGCCACTGCCGCTGCTCCAGGAAAATTGAGAAACCTGATTGCCCTGCTCATCGGCGACATAGAGAAATGCCGCTGTGGGATCCATAGCAAAGGCAATCGGCCCGGGTTGCGCGGGGAATGGAGATCCGGTGACCGGGGCGAGCAATCCGTTTGGAGTGGAGCATCCGTTCGCATTCTCGGCGTCGCAAATGGAAAACGCGCTGATATTGCTGGACCCGGTGTTGGCAACATAAAGATACTGGCCGGCTGGAATTGGCGGCTGCGCTATGGAAACGAATAGCGCGGATGGGGAAAGTCCGACCGAATAAACATTTTGCTGCGTTAATGTTCCGGTACTGGATACGGTAAATGAAGTCACCGTGTTCGAAAACTGATTCGCGACGTACAGATAATTGCCGGATGCGCTCACGGCCACAGAAACTGGGCCGGTTCCTATCGTGGCGCCCGGCAATTGCGTGGGAAAAGGGGAACCGGCGACCGGAGCCAGAGAAGTGCCGCTGACGGAGAACACCGATATCGATCCGGGTTGCGCTCCGGGCTGCGTAAGATCAAAACTTCCCTGATTGGCGACAAACAAAAACGTGCCCGCGGGACTGATCGCCATGCCCATGGGCGTAGGACCTGCGGGGATAACGCTGCCGGAAGGCGAAAATGTTCCGTCGGCATTTATCGTGTAGGCGGATATTCCACCGGCGCTTCCCGGCGCGCTGTTGCAGATGAAGGCGGCGCTACTGTTCGGCACAATGAGAATTGATGTGGGAGTACTCCCAGAGCCGGTGGCACTGCCGTTTGTAGTTAGCGCGCCATCACTCAGATCGATCGTGTAAGCCTGAACCGTGGCGTTGCCTTGCGAGGCCAACCACAGAAAACCACTTCCGCCGCTGGTGAGAGACGAGGAGCTGCTGCAACTGGTGAAGATAAGAGCTAATGGTAATGAAAGTATTAGGACTACGGGCCAGCGACACTTCATCCGCATGATTCTCCCAAAATCATCTCCCAAGGCCGCCGCATCGCGTACGCAAGCAGTAATTGAAAGTACCATCTTTGTTTATCAGGAATGCAGGTGAAGAGCAACCGCGCGGGACCTTGCACGAAGTGTGCTGACGTCCATTTTGACAAAAAAGCCGTGCAGCCCCAACGGCGATCTGGTACGCGCCAGATCCTTCGCTGCGCTTCAGGATGACGTCAATGACCAGGGGCGAATCTTCACGGATATTACGAGCTGTTTGCGCGTCTGTCATGGCTGTCTCCTCGCCCAAGACAAGGATCTGTCGGCGAGCCCTTCCCAGTTGTTGTATGTGCCTCCAGTTGGTACTTCAATACGTGGCCCAAGAATAAAGCCAGAACCATTCCAAGAAATGCAATAACTATTCGCCGATAGATCAAGGCTGGGGATGAGTGACCTACTGACTGCCACGGAATTTAAACTTGGGCGACGGAATGGTCGGGAGCGACACCGGGCTGCGAACCACGAGCGACGGGAAGGGCGATTTCAATCATCAATCCGCCCTGGGGCCGGTTGGCGGCACGGACTGTTCCACCGTGAAGTCTAACTGCCCGGTCAGCGATCGCTAAACCGAGTCCGACGCCGCCGGTGCCGCGTCCGCGATCGTCATCGATACGATAAAACGGGCGAAACAATTTTGTTAATGCCTCCTCGGGGACGCCCGGACCGGAATCTGTGACGCGGATGACGGCCTCGGGGCCCGCAGGTCTTTCCACGCATTCCAGGCGCACTTCGACAGCAGTATCTTTCTCAGTGTAGCGGAGCGCGTTGCGCACCACATTTTCGATCGCGCTATTGAGCAGGCTGGGATCGCCGATAACGACACAATCGTCGGTGATCGAGCACTCCACGCGGCAATGGCGGCTTTGTGCTTCGTAGGCGGCGTCCTTGGCGATCTCGCGCACCATGGCCGCCAAATCGACGGAGACTTTTCGCATTGCTTCGCCGCCGCCTTCCAGACGGACGATGGTCAGCAACCGTCCTATCAGCTCATTCAGCCGATTCGCTTCGAGGTCGATGCGTTCGAGCGCGCTTGCCGCTTCCGGCCCGGTTCTCTGGCGCGCCAGTTCGAGGGCCACGTTCAGGCGGGCAAGGGGCGAACGCAATTCGTGAGAGATATCCTTCAACAATCTTCCCTGGGCGTTGACCAGATTCTCCAGGCGCTCGGCCATGGTGTCGAAATCTCTCACCAACTCCGACATTTCGTCGTGGCCCCTCGAAGTTCGAACTCCGGCCCTGGCGGTTAAATCTCCGGCGGCAAGTTTTTGCGTGGCCGCTCGCAAGCGCACAATGGGCAACGTCAGATAGCGGGTGAGCAGATAACAAACCAACCCGGAGCAGATGACGGCGATGAGGATTCCAAGACCGGGCACGCCGTGCGGACCAAACATGGCGTGGCTCGGCGGCAACTCAATTACCAGATTGTAGGACCGGCCGTCGGGGGCGTTCAGCGAGGGCCGCAGATATTGCATGGGCCCGATTCGTCCCCAAATAGTGTCGGCGGTGTGGGTTTGGCCGCGCTCGACCCGCTGAATCCAATCGGGAGGCTGGCGGCCAGTGAGGTCGCGGCCCTGTTGGTCGAAGAGAAAAACGTGGACGTGCTGATTTTCGCGGACGCTGCGGACATAAGTCCGAAGACCTTCGGGCCCTCCGCTTTTATAAGCCTGGACGGCGTCGTTCAGGAATTTTTGCTGTTGAGATTCGACGCCTGCGGTTTCCCGGGGCGGACGCAGAGCCAGGGTTATAAGAATTGTGGTCACCAGAAACAATGCGAACGCCACCCAATAAGAGAGGAAAATCTTGAGAAATAAACTTCTCATTTGGCGTCGCTTTCGACCGGTTCGCGCTCAAGCGTAAAAATATAACCAACTCCACGGACGGTCTTGATCAGTTCGGTGCCGTTGTCGGAATCCCCCAGTTTTTTTCTGACTTTGCTCACGTGCATATCGATGCTGCGGTCAAAGGGAGAAAATTTGCGGCTCAAAACTGTATCCACTAATTGTTCGCGGGCCACGACGCGGCCAGCTTCACGCAATAAAACTTCCAGCAGATTGAATTCGACGGAAGTGAACTCGATGGGAACGCCCTTCTGCTTAACGGTCCTGGTGGCCGGATCCAATTCAATTTCCCCGACCCGCACAATGTTGGGAATGGGGTCGCCTTGAGAGGCGGTTTTTGTCCGCCGCAGGATGGCCCGGATACGCGCCACCAGTTCGCGCGGATTGAATGGCTTCGGGAGATAATCGTCGGCGCCGATTTCAAGTCCCACGATGCGATCAACATCCTCGCCGCGAGCGGTAAGCAATAACACGGGAATCTTCGAGGTGCTGCGAATCCGGCGCAATACGTCGAGCCCGTTGAGGCTGGGCAGCATGACATCAAGCACGATCAGGAGTTGTGGGCCATTGAGCGCGCGTTCCAGTCCACGCTTGCCATCGAAAATCGCTTCGACTTTAAAGCCTTCGGGCTCGAGGTATTCGGCAACCAGGCCGCATAGTTCAACGTCGTCGTCGATGATAAGAATCTGATCCACTTGCGCCATTTCAGTTTCACACAAGCCGGCTCGCGACCGGCGTAAAGAATTGTCATATCGCCAAGTTGACGATTTACAAAACTTTACTCCGGTTGACCGTCTCTTTACCACAACGGCGCACGAGCCGTGTTTGTATGGATGGAAGCAAATCAGAGACAAGAAGCAAAGACGGCAAGAAGGAGTTAAACGTGAATACGAATAAATTCAAAATACTAATTGCGGGCCTGATCGTGGTTATGATGACGGGCTTCGCCATATCGCAAGAAGGCGCTGGGCCACGGCACCACGGCGAATTTGGACCGTTGGGTTTTTTCACTAAAGCGCTGAATCTCACCGACGCGCAACAAACGCAAATCAAGCAAATCGTTGCCAACGAAAAGCCGACTCTGCATCCGCTGATGCAGCAGGAAGGACAAGTCCATCAGCAAATGATGCAATTGGTCACCGGGGGGAATTTCGACGAGACCAAGGCGCAAGCGATCATAGCGCAAGAGTCGCAGACTCACGCTCAAATCGAGTTGGAACATGCGCGGATCATGTCGCAGGCATATCAGATTCTTACGCCCGATCAGAAAACGAAATTTGCGCAAGTTCAAGCCCGGCATCAGCAACGGATGGCTCAACATTCGCAGGAAGAGCAACCGACGCCGAATCAGTAATTCGGGGGGGATGAGGGGGGTATCCCTCCTCATCAGTTCTTAAAAGGAGATGTATCTTGGCTACCACGGCTGTTTCCTCTGATTTTATTAATATTGTCGCCAGGGAAATGTCTTGCGGGGTTGAGCGGGCGGTTGCATACTGGCTCGCACAAATCGATCAGATCGTGATGAACAATGAGATCGCGCCGTCGTTGAAGTTAAGTGCGATTCATGAGGTGCTTGAACATTACGAGCGTCTCACGGGCAAAAAACTGTTGCAGTTCGCATGCACTCAATAATCTGTTGGCTGGAGAGTTTATGAATGCAGACGTTCTCTATTCGATCCTGATGAGCTGTAGCTGGTTTTTGCTGGGTGGTTGGACTCTACTGCTGTTGTTGGCTTCGGTCTCGGTGTTTCGCGAAGAATTATTTGACGACGGCCGCAGTTCGGGCGAATGACGAATCAGCCGTGCCCCGTTCTCTTCCGCGCCCGTGCTGGTAGAATTTATCTGCCAGCGCATGTTGCTACCTAACAGCCTTCGTCCGCTCTTCCCCTACCTCAAAAAGTATCGCGGTAGTTATATCGTTGGCGGGTTGTGCGTCCTGCTGAACAACGGAATTTGGATTTTATTTCCGCTGGTGATTCGACGCGCCATCGACGATCTACATGCTGGAGTTACCTCGCATAAATTGTTGACATATGCGCTCCTGCTGCTGGCTGTCGCGGGATTTAAGGGGATTTTTCAGTTCCTTACCCGATCGATCCTGATCGGGGTTTCGCGCGAAATCGAGTTCGATCTGCGGAATGATTTCTTCCGGCACCTGGAAAGTCTTTCCTATTCGTTCTACCAGCGAACCCGTACTGGCGACATTATGGCTCGCGCCACGAACGATTTGAATGCGGTGCGAATGTTGCTGGGGCCGGCGATTATGTATTCGGCGAACACGATCGTGTTTACCGCGGGCGCGCTGGTTTTTATGCTCTCCATCAGTCCGAAGCTAACGCTTTATGCCTTTCTTCCGCTGCCGGTAGTCAGCATTACGATTCAATATTTCGGCAAGCGCATTCATGAGCGATTCGAAAGAATCCAGGCGATGTTTTCGGATATTTCCGCGCGCGCGCAGGAAAACTTTTCGGGCGCGCGGCTGATTCGAGCGTACGTGCAGGAAGAGTACGAGATCGCGGGATTTGAAACGGCGAACAAAGAATATATCGCGCGCAGCCTTAAGCTGGTTCGTTTGATGGGAATGCTGTGGCCGTCGCTGGAAGTCATGCTCGGGCTCGCCATCGTGCTGGTGTTATGGCTGGGAGGGCGCGAGGTGCTTTATGGGCGGATTACAGTCGGCGGTTTTGTCGCGTTCAATACTTACATGGTGCAGTTGACCTGGCCGGTGATCGCGTTGGGATGGGTGATCAATATTTTTCAACGCGGCACGGCTTCCATGGCGCGCATCAATCAGTTGCTGGTGGAGAAACCTGAGATTGAGGATTCACCATCCGAGCTGCCTTTGAATGTGAACATCGAGGGGGAGATCGAGTTTCGCGACCTGAACTTTTCATACAATGGGACGCCGGTGCTGCATGATATCAATCTGCATATTCCGGCTGGCAGCAGTTTGGCTATTGTGGGTCCCACCGGTTCCGGCAAGACCACGCTCGTCAGTCTGATTGCGCGCATTTACGATGCCGAGGCGGGTAGCGTACTGATCGATAACCATCCGATTCGCAGTTTTCCGCTGGAAGATTTGCGTCGCAATATAGGATTCGTGCCGCAGGAAACATTTTTATTCAGTGAAACCGTCCGCGAGAATATCGCCTTTGGAATGCAGGACGCGAGCGATGAAGCAGTGCGATGGGCGGCGCACGCGGCGAACATCGCGGAGGACATTGAGGGGTTTCCGGAGCAATACCGGACCCTGGTTGGAGAGCGCGGCATTACGCTCTCTGGCGGTCAGAAGCAGCGCACCGCGATTGCCCGCGCGGTAATTCGCGATCCGCGAATTTTAATTCTCGATGATGCGTTGTCGAGTGTGGATACGCATACCGAGGACAAAATCCTGAATCGCCTGCGGGAAATCATGAAGGGCAAAACCACAATTTTTATTTCGCACCGAGTCTCTACCGTCCGCAATGCCGACCGAATCGCAGTGTTGCATGCGGGCCGCATCGTTGAGCTGGGAACTCATGACGAATTGCTGGCCCAGAACGGCTATTACACTGGCCTTTATCACAAGCAATTGCTCGAGGAAGAATTGGCGGAAGTCTAGTTGATGAAGCAAGTCGACATTGCAGAACTGCTAGACACCGATTCGGGGACCGCTCAAGAAATCTCCGATTCGCTACTGGATATCGAAGGCATCAATCGCCGTTTCGGCGGGGTTTCGACCATGCAGTCGATGGTGGAACGCATTTCGGAGCAAACCCGCATAAGGTCATTCACGGTTCTGGAAGCAGCTGCCGGGGCGGGTTATGTTCCCCGGGCCGTGGGACGCCGACTTGAAACTAAAGGAATTCAACTCGAAGTTACATTGCTCGATCGCGCGCGTTCGCATCTGCCTGCGGAAATAAGTTACAAGGCGGTGGTCGGAGACGCTTTGGCGCTGCCTTTCGCTGATGCGAGTTTTGATCTGGTCGATTGCAGCCTGTTTGCCCACCATTTATTGCCCGCTGAATTAGTGAAGTTCGTGAATGAAGGGTTGCGCGTATGCCGGATTGCGGTGTTGATCAATGACATCGTGAGAAATCCAGTTCATCTCGGTCTGGTCTACGCGGCGTTCCCCTTATTTCGCAGCCGCATAACGCGGCACGACGCGGTGATTTCAGTCCGGCGGGCATATACCGCCAGCGAAATGAAAAACATTTTGCAAACAATGGTCCGGGTACGCATCGAAGTCAGGGAGCATTACTTATTTCGCATGGGCGTGATTGCGTGGAAGGAATGAGTTGCTATGTATGACCTCATAGTCGTTGGCGGCGGCCCAGCGGGAGCTTCAGCGGCTATTGTGGCGGCGGCCGCCGGATTCCAGGTCTTGCTGCTGGAACGGGGCGTGTTTCCCCGGCACAAAGTGTGCGGCGAATTTGTTTCCGCGGAATCTCTTGATCTGCTTGGCAATTTGCTCGATTCCCGGCACCAGAGCCTTCTAACCTCGGCGATCCGAATCAGTCAAACGCGCGTATTCGTGGATGGACATTTGATCAAGGCTGACATTGACCCGGCTGCCGCCAGCATCGCCAGGATTGATCTCGACGCGGCACTGTGGGCATCCGCGGAATCCTGCGGGGCGGATGCGCGGCAGAATTCGAAAGTTGAAAATATCAGCGGCGAAGGTCCCTTTCAGGTTAAAACTTCGGTTGGAGATTTCCAATCGGGTGCCGTAATAAATGCCTCCGGACGCTGGTCGAATCTCACCGCAGAGGCAGGAAAAAGGACCAACGGCGATGCGAAATGGATTGGCATTAAGGGGCATTTTCTGGGAGATGCAACGATACCTTCGGTGGATCTTTATTTTTTTGAAGGGGGGTACTGCGGAGTGCAGCCGGTGAATCTAGATAACTCAATTGCTGACGAAAATAGAATCAATGTCTGCGCGATGGTACGGGCAGATAGGGCTACCACTCTGCAAGAAGCATTCGGAAAATGTCCGCAATTGGAGCGGGAGAGCCGCAACTGGACACAGCTCAGCGCCCCGGTGACCGTCGCTCCGCTGATTTTTCGCGCTCCGCGTCCCGAGCGGGACAAAATCTTTATGGCCGGCGACGCGGCAGTCTTTGTCGATCCATTTATAGGGGATGGAATTTCGCTGGGGCTGCGGAGCGGGTCTCTGGCCGCGCAATCCCTGTTGCCTTTTCTGCGGAACGAAATTTCTCTGGCGGCGGCGATCGCCGCTTATCGAAAGGCTTATGTAAAGAAGTTGGCGCCTGTCTTCAACGCTTCTTCGGTAATTCGGCGGATGCTGAGGCTTCCTCGCGCGGTTCGGACGCCCATGGTTCATCTGGCGAGGAAGAGTCCCAGAATTTCACAATATGTGATTCAGAGAACCAGATGAGGCGGCAGATTGAAGAACGGGATTACCGGACTACGAGCACTTCGCGGATGTTGTCACGAGTGAGAAAGAATTTGATGGAGCTGAAATCGCGGAACAAGTTTTCAATATGGCGATTATTAAAAACGCGCTGTAGGCGAAACCCGCTGGGATTGGAATTTTGGGTTGTTCCGGCAGGCCCTTTTCGCGCGTCTTTGTGGGCCTCGATGTGCTGCATTTCCAGGGTATCTGGAGCGAGAATGTGATAGCGGTAACAGGGAGCGTCTATACCGGCTTCCTGAGTATGAAAGAAAGCCAACAACGCGCCGCCGGGCTTCAACACCGACCATAAACGGCCAACCACAGGCTTGACCAGGCTCTCATCCATGTAGTCCGCCAGGTTCCAGCACATCACGACATCGAACAGCGCCGCGGAATAAGTCAGATTTTCAGATAAGAAACGTTTCGTATCGATAGTTTGTTGACCGTTCTCGTCGCGAACTATCAATGAAGTATCGGTGGAGGCATCCAGCAAATCTTCGCTGTAAGGTTTGTGTCCCAGGTCAGTGAGGTAGCGAATGTTATTGGCGGACGTAGAACCTATGTCGAGAACGCACAGGCTGTCTTCAGAACGCAACACTCGGCCCAGTTCAGTCAGGCCGCTCGACTTGCGGGTGAACCGTTGCTTATTTTGCGACGGGCTTGGAGTTGATTCGCCTCCAACCGCCGCGCTACGAAACAATCTCATGAAACTGTGAGTCGCCATTTCAAAATATCCAGATCCGGTTTCGCTCTACCTCGCCATGTTTACTATAGCCTTTTATTCCTGCCAGAACTGCCTAAATCTTATTTGGTTCAGTTACCTGAGTTTTGTTTGCAGTGGCTAAAGTGCTGTCGGGGGACGTAGCCGATGCGCTCTTGCCGGAGACACTTTCTGAGGCGGCCGCCGCATTGGTCTTCCCCGATGCGGGGAGATCGGGTTTAGAAACCTCTAATTTTTGGATGTCGACTTTCCCCTTAAAATAAGCGCCATCCTCAATGGAAATCTTTTGCGCGAAGATGTCGCCTACCGCGACGGCCGAGTTTTTCAATTCGACTCGCTCGCTTGCCTGGACGTTTCCTTCGAGCTTGCCATGGACGACCACATTTTTTGCGCTTATGTCGGCACGGATTTGACCGTTAGGGCCGATGGTCAATCTGTTTCCCTTCAGCTCGATGTTTCCCTCGACCTGCCCATCGATGTAAAGGTCCTCGCTTCCCGAAAGTTCGCCTTTGATGACGACAGAACTGCCAATGTGTGCGGCCTCCATCGTTTTCGGCGTGTCCATAAAAGGCGACCTTTGTGCTTCTTAGTGAGGGAACAGAGTACTGGTAACTGCTTATAAAAACTATATCCTAATTAGGATTTTTAGAGCAAACAATCAAAAGGGCCCGGCTGTGGCACAGGCGCGAAACGCCGAAGCGCAAAACTACCTGTGAGGTTAAACTTCCGAGTTAAGAAACCCAATCCAGGGATACTCGCGAGCATCCAAATTTAAACTATCGCAGTACGCGAAACGCTTGCGGGGATAAATGAAACGAACTTTTATAATGGCTGTATTGTGTCTGTTTGCACTGATGCCGGCAGGAGTAATGGTGCAATCTTTTACGGAAAATCACATCGAAATTGGGGCATTTGCTGACTATTTGCGCTTCACCTCAGTTACTCCTACGGTTACTTTGTGGGCCTTGGCGGACGGTTCGCCTTCAATGTGCAACCCAACGTGCAAATAGAGGGGGAGATGAGTTATGAGTTCGCGCGCAATTACACCACTACATTTTCGAACGGAGGCACAACGTCGTTTGCGACTACCAGGCTGCGTCCTCTAACCGCGTTGTTCGGTCCGAAGTTCCAGGTGGGCTCGTCGGGTCCGGTTCGCGTATTCGTGACCGGCAAGGTTGATTTCATTAATTTCACAAATATCAATGGAACCGCATCGGGAAGCAGTTTTGTTAACTCAGTAAATAATGTTCCCTACGGAGATACCCACGTAGCGTTTTATCCGGGCGGCGGCACTGAAGGTTTTTGGGGACCATTTGGGTTGCGCCTGAACGCGGGAGACGAGATATTTCTGGATAACGGAGCGCACAACAATCTTAGAGTGACGTTCGGTCCACACTTCCGGTTTTAGGAAACTTCGCTCAAGGATGAAGGATCTGGCTCGCACCATTGGCTTCACTACGCCGCGCCGGATCCTTCGCTTCGCTCAAGGATGACGTCAAATCAAATTGCAGTGGAGGACTACTGCAATGCGAGTTGCAGTTCGTGGTCATGTCCGCGTTTATCGCAGGTGATCGCAAGCGTGCTCTGACTGCTGGCGGCAAAGGTTCCGGTAATCGTTTGCGACTGATCGTATTGCTCGCCCTCGGATTGGATCCTGACGTGGATGCGATGTTCCCCGGCGGGAACTTTCACGGTGCTGTGTTCCCTTCCCTCAACCTTCTTGAATACGAGCGCGCGTTTTTTCGATTCGCCGTACAATTTTTGCGAATAAATCAGTTGATTATCGAACCACACGGAAGCTTCGGCTTCGGAGAATTGGTATTCGATTTGCAATTCCAAAGTTGCAGTAGCGGGTGCCGGAGCAATCGTCGCTTTCACGTTCTGGACTGAAGCCGGGGTTTTGCCGGAACCGGTTGCCGGAATCAATGCGGGCGCGGGTGAAGGCGATGAATTGGTTATCGGAGTATTCGCAGCCAGTGTCGTCTTCGGCTTGGATTCTGTTTTCGTTTTAGGATGTCGTGGAGCTTTGTGTACCTCGGTTTCTTTCACTTCTTCGACAGGCGTATCGTTAGTAGGCTCCGCGTTGGGTGGCGCAACATTCGAGCTTTGGTTGAGGGTTGCGGTTTGCACAGAAGATATGGCTGTGCTGGCTATTTGCGCCTTTGCTTTTTTCGAGTGAATCGCTTCGAATCCAATAAATACAATCGCCAAAGTCAGAATGCTTGCGGCCGCAATTGCGATTTCCTTGGGCATTACTGGAAGCTTTGCGCTAAGGAGTTTCGATTTCAACTCCGGCACCCAGGCAGGCATCGCCATGGGGGTCCTCGGCTTGACGGCGTTTTCGGTCTTGGACGCTTCCGGCACCTGCGGTTGAGCCGTACCGGTCGTCCTTGAAGGCGTAGTCTCAGCGCGCGCTCTTTCAATCCGAATCGTTGAAGAGGTTTGCGTCCTGGGAGTGACGGCAGCGCGCGGTGCGGGAGCTTTCACTACGCCGGTTCCGTCGAGCGGATCGGTGATGGTGGTCAAAGCGGCCGCAGTCTGATTCATCAACTCATGACGTTCCCGCAGCCGTTGAATTTCCTGCGCCATCTCCGCGCCACTTTGATACCGTTGTTCCGGGTCTTTTGCGATCGCGCGAGATACCAGGCGATCCAGTTCCGCGGGAAATTCGGAATCGAATGAAGTGACGGGAAGCGGATCGCGATTTACGACTTTATAGCTGACCGTGGCGGCGCTGTTTCCCTGGAACGGGCGAAAGCCGGTGAGCATACTGTAGAGAATTACGCCGAGAGAAAATAAATCTGAACGGGCGTCAGCATATTCGCCGCTCAATTGCTCGGGCGCCATATAGGCGGGGCTGCCGAGAACCTGGCCGGGTATCGTCATCAATCCCTGATTCAGCTTTGCGATGCCGAAATCAGCGATTTTGACATGACCCTCCATGGTGATCAAGATATTGGCCGGTTTTACGTCACGGTGGACGACGCCTTGCGAATGGGCGTAGTTGAGAGCCTCTGCAATTTCCTGAGTAATTTGGAGAGCAGGGCCAAGAGCCAGCTTGCGATTATTTACAGCCAGGATTTTGTTAAGCGGTTGGCCGGAAACGAACTCCATGACGATGTAGGGCTCGTGGGTTTCGGGTTCCTCTCCCACATCGAAAATGGTGACGATTCCGGGATGTGACAGGCGGCCTGCGGCTTTGGCTTCGAGGAAAAATCTTTCGCGAAACTCTTTCTCGTCTTCAATCTCCTGCGAGAAGAGCGAAATGGTTTTGATGGCTACGACGCGATCAATCTTGGGATCGTGCGCCTGATACACGAGTCCCATGGCTCCGCGCCCAATTTCAGCGTCGAGTTCGTATCGGCCTAGGTGCGTACCAATCGCGTTTTTCATACAGGGAGGCTACGTCTACGATGGTATGTCCTTTTAGTTGTATCGTCCGCATAGAACCTTACAAATCCCTATTACTGCGGTAACCTGCGAATCATGCCTGGCACAGCGGGGCTTGGGTATTTCTCGATTTTCTTAACAGGAAGGGGTAGCGCGAATCCTGGTCAGATGGGCCTAGTCTTCCCGGCGGCGAAGCAGCAAATCGCCTTTGCGGGGGGGCAAAGCGAATGGAAATTCGAAGATTTTGTTTTCGACCGGAACCTGCAAAACGAATTCTTCCTGCGGTTTCCATTTGCCGATCCATTTGCTTCTGGTGCTGAAGAACACCCATCCGCCTGCGGTTGGGTTTCCCGAATCCAGAGTCGCCGGACGGAGGCAATACAGGCTGATAAAGCCAACCAAATCGGTCATATCTTTCAAGTGCGTTTGCAGCGCGCTTTCCTGTTTTTCTTTCTGGTCCGGACGCTTACGCACCTGGTGGGCAGTTTCATCGGTGAGACTGTCTATGTCATTTTGAATGCGCGTGGCCAATTCATCGGGATCGAGAGCGCGGTTAATCACTTGATAATGGTCCGCGAATTCCAGCGCGATGTGGTCGGTGGTGAATTGCAGCGATTTTTGCCCCGTATAGCGCACATCCATGCGTACGGCGAAGAGCGGCAATGGACGATGATGAACTTTTTCGAGCTCCTGCGAATCCATGGCGATGCTGATCTCGATATCTCCATCTTTCAGAACGTAGATGTACTTGCCGTCCGCAGTGCTCGAAAATGTGGAGTTCGAGGATGCCTTGTTCCAGCGCACTACCGAGGGGCCGGGGAATTTCTCTTTAGCGGCAGAATGTGAGGCGCTGACAATCAGCAGGAAGGCAGTCAGCGCAATCCAGCGGAGGGAGAGCAGGATATGACGGAAGGAATGGGCCATGCAAGTGAAGTAAGACTACTAAGCGGAGGGTCTGCGCAGCAACCATGTTAAGAAGCGTGGCGCGGGAACCCGAATCGGCGTTCGGCATCAGGATTGGGTTACAACGATTCCAAGAACTTTATCGTTGATGGATTCCGCCAGCACTCTGGCCTGCTGGAGCGTAGTTCCGCCCATTACTTCAAACTCTATCGTCATCCCCGCCAGACAGGAGACGGTTTGGTGAAACAAATCCAGCTTTATTCTCGGTCTGCCATCTTCGCCGGCAGAGACTTGGAAACGGCAATTACTTTTCTGGATGTTGGGACTGGTCACGCTTTTCTCCAAATTTCCCTCTCGCCCCGCGCGTCCGCATTTTTTCCGCGATATACCTAGTAAAACACATGCGAAGGGCGAAAATTTAGTTCTCAGTTCACCGCAGATACCCGTATACCGTCAAAAATCCTCTTTGGGGAATCGGTGAGCCACATCTGATGGTGAGTCCGTAGAAATGGTTACTTCCTAATTCCCCGTATCCGGAAATTAGGATTACTTAATAGTAATTGTGGGGAGCATCCTGAAGGCGGCGTCAAGCCAGGTGAACCATGCAAAGCAAGACCCAGTTTATGGGTCATCCAATTCATCAGATTCTGATCGTTTTTCAGCTAGGACTGCTGGCGACAGCGGTCATTGTTGATGTCATTGCGCTGGTGCGGGTTAACTCATTCTGCTTTGAGAGGTCTTATCGGATGATCGTCGCGGGATCGTGGGCGGCGTTCTATTGGCCATCTTCGGCACTATAGATTGGCTGGCAATTCCTCCGGGCACGCGGGCTAACAGGATTGGGACCGGGGTCCGATGAAGATTAGTTATCAGTTGCCAGATATCAGTTTCCAGTTGAAGACCAAGAGCCGAGGATGCTTTTCGGAATTTTGTCATCGTGCTGGCGCTGGTTGCGGCTCGTCTCACTTCAAATATGAGCGCACGATGTCCACCAGTTCATCCGCCGCGAGGGCTTGTTCAGGGTGAGGTTTGTGCTCGGGATCCAACACGTGGAAGCGAATGTGATCCTCTAAGAGCTCTGCCATCAGGCCATTCATCGCGCCGCGAGCGGCACTTATAAGTTGCAAAACATCGGAGCAGTCCAGTTCCGCGTTCAGGGAGCGTTCCACGGCTTCCACCTGTCCTTTGATACGCCGGATTCGGAGTCTCAGCTTTTCTTTATCTCGAACGGTATGGGCCAAAACATGTCTCCAAGATTATTGTTCGTTAGTATACTATAGGGGAGTATTATATCAAGATAATTGGTGAGCGGCTCACGAAAAGTCAATTCCCCGCACTCCACGAAATAATTAGCTTTAACCCTGCATTCACCGAGAAGTAATAGTCTGCCAATTGGAAAACGATGGCCAGCCCAAGTCAGTTCGTGCGGCGTAAAAGTATGCGGCGCAACATTGAAAGAACCGGCACCGCTGTATGTCTCGCCGCGCTTCTGTTGTGGAGCATTTTTTCGCTGGCACAAAAGCAACAGTCTCCGCCCTCGGAGCAGCCGCCCGAGGTTGAATCCGATCATTCCGAAGATGCCCCTGATCCTCAAGTGGAAACCATCTTCCCGCATTCGAAGGACGGCCGCTATTGGATTTCGGGGCAAATGAATTTCATTTTTCAGGTTCATCCCAGCTTTCCCGCCAAATACAGCGGCCGCAATAGCTTGAGTTCGCATTACGAAAAGGCCACTTCTCGAGTGCTCACGCTATATACGGGATTCCGATGTAGCGACTCCACCGAGGCACTGTTCGACCTCGAAGAGACGGGTGGCGCGGGCCTGAGCAATACTTTGGGAATTGCCGGATTTCCGAATCTTGATGTAGTCCGAAACCCTACCTTGGGTAAGGCGCCTTACGTTGCCCGGGTGATGATCGATAAAATCATCTCTTTTAGCGACGAAAAAAACGAAAACGACCGTGGCGTTTTGTCGCTGTTCAATGAATTACCCGTTCGGCGGCTGGAATTGCGAGCCGGAAAATTTGGCATGGTGGATTTTTTTGATCAGAATTCGGCCGGATCCGACAGCCATTTGCAATTTACCAATTGGGCAATCGATGACAATGGCGCATACGACTATGCGGCGGATACCAGAGGTTACACTTGGGGGGCAGTCGCCGATTACGAAGACCGGGACTGGGGCTTGCGTTTTGGAGAAGCTCTGATGCCAAAGGTGGCGAACGGAATCAGTTTTGAATGGGACCTGCGCAAAGCTCATGCGGAAAATATCGAGTTCGAATTGCGACGGGGATTGATTGCGAAGAAACCGGGGGTGGTGCGCCTGCTCGGTTTTTCGAACCATGCGAATATGGGCGTGTATCGCGAAGCCGTCGAACAATTTGAAGAAGGAATAACTGCGATTCCGGATATCACGGCGCATCCCTTTCATACCACGCAGAAATACGGATTCGGCGTCAATATCGAGCAGTCTTTAACGACGGATCTCGTCGCTTTTGGGCGTTGGGGATGGAACAACGGCAGAACGGAATCCTATGTGTATACGGAAATCGACTCTACGTTTCTCGGAGGGCTTGGGTTGTATGGCAGGCGATGGCATCGCGCGCAGGATCGCGCGGGAGTGGCGTTCGTTTCGAACGCAATTTCGAAGGATCATCAGACCTATCTCGCCGACGGTGGATATGGATTCATTCTGGGCGATGGCGGGTTGAATTATGGCCGTGAAAATATTCTCGAAACCTATTACACAGCGCATGTGTGGCGAGGGATATACATTGCTCCCGGCTTTCAGCATGTAAATAATCCTGGATATAACCGGGATCGCGGGCCGGTGGTGATTCCGACGTTGCGGCTGCATGTGGAGTATTGAGCCAACGCCGCATTCATGCGCGGTTGCTCTGTGTTTCATTCCCACCCGTTAGGACGTGGCCGAGGCCATGCCCTCGCGCAACTTGGAGTGCACAAGGCGGCGAACTAACCCAATGGTAGTAGGTGCGGGGAGTACACCGCGTGGGTAATTGTAAAGAATTGATAACGCGATAGAGTCTGGATGCGGGACCTCAGACTGCTTCGCCCTCCCTCATCACCCTGGATTTCCAGGAAGTCTGGCAGCCGTGGAATGTTCGTCCTAGGTCGAAACTGGCCTGAATGGGCGAGCACGCCGGATTGACTTTGCGGCCCCCCCGCAATGCGTGCCAGGTGCAGCGCCGGTTGCTGGGCCTGGCACGCGAATTTCTTTTGTGGTTCACGGAATACGAAGTTATTTCCCCGCCATAGCGCGCTCGACGTCTTCCGCGGTGCGAGGCAACGAGCCGGTCAGATTGATCAGTTTTCCATTAGGGTCAACGTAGAAATCGTCTTCGATGCGGACGCCAATTTTCTCCTCGGGAATATAAATTCCAGGCTCAATCGTAAAAACTGCGCCCGGTCCCAGCTTCAGGTCGTAGTCGCCAGGGTCATGAACGTTCAGGCCCACATAATGGCTCAGGCCATGGATAAAATATTTTCCCAGCGGGTCGCCATGCAAGTCTTTGCCATGAGAATTGATGTAATCAAAAGCGACTTTATAAAGCGAATCCGGGGAATTCCGTGTCAGGGTTGATTTGCCGGACTGGAATGCTGCAATGGCCGCCTCCTGCGCTCCCAGCACAATGTTATAAATCTCGCGCTGGCGGGCGGTGAACTTCCCTGTCGCCGGCAAAGTGCGCGTGATATCGGAAGCGTACATGGAATATTCTCCGGCGGCGTCAATCACAATCACATCGCCGGCGTCGATCGGCCCAGAATCGTCGGAATAATGCAGCACGGTCGAATTGGCTCCCGCACCCACGATCGGCGCGTAGGCTGGACGTTCACATCCGCGCTTGCCCCATTCATATTGCAGAAGAGCCGAAATTTCACGCTCGGTCATGCCCGGCTTCATCGCATGCATCGCCGCCAATTGAGCGGCAATAGACGCGTTTGCGGCTTTGCGGATCAGCTCGATTTCGCCTGCGTCCTTGAATGTACGAAGCGCGGAGAGCATCGGACGAACGTCCGGAAACGAAGTTCCCACGGGAAACGAATTGGCATCTTTCAGCCATTCCAGAGGGGCCTCAGAATTCGACGTCTCCCCGTAGGCTGGAATATCGGTGTAGATGGTTGCTCTTTCGCCCAGCAGATGAACCAGTTCATTGTGCAAATTGTCCAGCGAATCAACGCGGGCAAATCCGGTTACGTGCGCGATGTCGGGACTATCGGCAGCGAGCTTTGGACCCGTCCACTTTTCCTGCGAGGGATTGCGTTGGGGAAGAAAAAGGATCTCGGTATAGGGATGCACTTGCGATCCCGGGCGCGCTTCGTTGGCGCCAGCGATCAATAGCGCCGCGCCGGGCTCGCTCCATCCGGTCAGATAATAAAAATTGTTGTCGGGACGATAACCGTAAATATCATTCGGCCCTTCAGCCTCGGGCGGGGCAAAAAGCAGAACATATCCGTCGCCAGCTTTGTTGGCTAATGCGTGGCGGCGTGCAAGATAATCTGAATTTGGCTGCCGTTCGAGCGAGGTTGCGCTTGCGACAGCGAAGACAAGAAGGATGCCCGCAATCAAATTTTTCATATTTGCACACCCATATCTGCACACCCAGGGACAGCCGCCTCGGTTGTCCGGAAGTTCCCGCGTTTATGTGATAAAAAAGTCGCTGCGCTCGACTGGACAGCCGAGAGCGGCTGTCCCTACGCAAGCTGCTAAACCCCCACTGGGAACGGTTTTGTTTCGCGTTCGCCGGCCAATGACAGTCCGGCGAATCTGCCTTGCAGCAGCGACATTAATCCCGTGTACCAGTAGCCGACGACAAATAAAACCAGAAACGGCACGGTAATGTAATTTTCATTTTCGATCGCGTAATAAACCGTCATCGCAAAATAAGTGCCGATCAGCAGTTCGACCCACGGAACCCATCCCAAGCGCCGCCGGTAGCTGCCCGACTGCACTTTATCCTTTTTGGAGGCAACATTATATTTCGGTGTGCGCGCGAAGGCTGTCTCTTTTCCGATCAATGCTTCAAGCACTGCTCGCGCATTGGTTACGGTCAGCCCGATTCCGAGCGCCATGAGAAATGGAATATAGAGCATCGCTCGCGGCCATTTTTTGGGAAAGAGTTCACGCTGCGAAACCAGATAAAAACTTGAAATCGAGAATGTCGACACCATAAAGAGCGGCAGGTCGATGTACAGCATTTGAAACCATCCCTGATAGAAGCGGATGATCATTGCGGGCAGCAAGAGCACTGACAGCATAATCATGAGCGGATAGCTGACATTGGAAGTGAGGTGATACCAGGCCTCAAACTTCACGTGGAACGGCTGATCGCTCTTCAATACTGCCGGCAGAACTTTCTTGGCGGTTTGAATCAGACCCTTCGCCCAACGGGCTTGCTGAGTTTTGAACGCGGTCATTTCAACCGGAAGTTCAGCGGGACACTCCACATCCTGCAAGTAAATAAATTTCCATCCATTCAGTTGCGCCCGGTAAGACAGGTCGGTGTCTTCGGTGAGGGTGTCGTGCTGCCATCCTCCCGCATCCTCGATAGCGATTCGGCGCCACAGGCCAGCGGTTCCGTTGAAATTAAAAAATACGCTGCTGCGGGCGCGGCCGGAATGCTCCAGCACAAAATGTCCGTCGAGCAGGATGGCCTCAACCTCAGTCAAGAAGGAATAATGCCGGTTAATGTGGGTCCATCGGGTCTGCACCATGCCGATCTTTGCATTGGTCATATGGTGAACGGTGCGCAGGAGAAAATCTTTCGGTGGCACGAAGTCGGCATCAAAGATTGCAATAAATTCGCCCTGTGCAGTCTTCATGCCTTCGGCCAGAGCGCCGGCCTTAAATCCCTGGCGGTTGGTACGGTGAAGATAAGAGATGGGATGCCCCTGCGCGGCATAATGAGCCACTAAGCCGCGCGCGACCGCGACGGTTTCATCGGTTGAATCGTCCAGGACTTGAATATCGAGTTTGTCCTGCGGGTATTCGAGCTGACAGATGGCCTCGAGCAGCCGGTCGACGACGAACTGCTCGTTGAATATAGGAAGCTGCACGGTGATGCGAGGCAAATTCGTGAAGGAATTGGCGGGCTCGGTGGTACGGTTTTTCTTATTCTTGTAGTAAAGATAAACCAGCAAATAACGATGCGCGCCGTATGAAGCGAGCAGGGTCAAAATCACAAAATACGGGATCAGCAGAGCCAGATCGAACCCGTTCACCTGATACAGACCTTTGAAGGTGGTGTCGAGGAAATGCTGGCGAATGTAATGTCCAATGCTGCGAGAGACGAGGATGAGTGCAAACTGGGAAGGAGCTTCCATGCTGACTTGCAAGTGGACTCGGACGTATTCATTGTACCTGATTGAATGGAATCTTCGGCCATGGCCTGCGGCGCACCGGTCTTTTTCAATCACCGCCTGCAATCACGGGCTGACTAGTGGAACTTGGATGACAAAATAAAAACATTAATGAAGTCAGCGCCATAAAATAATTGTGGAAGCGCGCTTACTGGAATGTTCCTCTGCAAACACTCCGCAGTCTGGCTAAAATGCAGGCGAACGTTGCCAGAGACGTTCCCCAAATGAAGAACGAGACCGCAGCCACCCAACGCGGGGCTTCTCTTACCCTCACCAACAGAAACGGCAGAAAATTCCAGGTGGTGATGTGGACGTAATCCCATGGGTCCTCGACCATCGCATGATTGTTTAGCCCCCACGCATCCATTTTGCCGAGGGCGAACGCGGCAATGTTTTTGAAGCGCAAAGCGATGACGAATGTAGGATGACCCAAAGTTTCCATCTGATAAATCTCAAGCGGCAGCCAAAATGCCAGCGACGCAATCTGAATCGCTGCACTTGCGGCGATCAGGGCAATGCCGACACCGTGAACCCACCTTCCAACCTCATGCCGGTAGCGGATTAACAGCGGAACTGAAATAAAAGCCGCGAGTTCCGCTGCCGTCGAGACGTAACGGTCTCCCCAGGCAAAGTCGCCGCTCCAGACCGTGTATCTCGCATAAAAGCAGATGTAGGCAAAAAGCAGAAAAACCGCCGCGACTAGATATGCCTTGACCTGCGGTCGGAGCTTTTTCCAGGTCAGGGCAACCATTAAAATCGTGAGTATGAGTAAAGGATCAAACAGAAAAATAGATTTCTCCGGCGTAAATAACGCGCCCAGGAATCCGACGTGGAATGGCGTCTCGAATGGATAATTCGCCGCGAGCGACGGGTCGAGCCGGCGATGCTCCATTGCGAAGTAATGCACGTAAGTATTGGTGAACGATCCGAAGCGGTAAAACTGGTACAAGCGATCGAGCAAGAAGAATGCGGCGTATACCGGGGCCGCCGTCTTGAAATAAATCAAGCTCGGATTCCACCATTCCCGGCGATCAGCCCCTTGAAACCACAGCACTGCGACTAAGAACACCGCGCCAGCAATCAGGTCGAGCCCGGTGGTGAGGCGAGTTAGCAAGTTCAATCCGAAAGCAGCCGAGCCGAGCAGCAGCAAGCGATTATTTCCGGTGCGCAGCCATTCATACTGAAATGCAAAGCCAGCCAGGGTCAGCAACTGGATGTAATTGTTCTCCATCATGTTCTGCGTGTAGTGGAGATGGGTGGTCAGGAACAACAAAGCCAGAACACCAGCGACCGCCTGGTTCCTGCTGAAATCGAGCAATAGCAGGAGACGAAAACAGATCAGCGCGGTCAGCACTTTAATTAAAATATTTGTGGTGTAACTGACGAAGATGTTGCGAACACTCGGGTCAGTGCCGTCATATGCATCAAAAATCGGGAGTTTCTCGATGTAAGTCCCGATAATATCCGCCGGCAGCATGAGCAGCGGCTGCCCGATTCCATACCAGTCGTAAAGTTTTCCGTTGCGGCCGTGAACTCCAAACTCTGGATACTCACTAGGAAACACGGGCGGTTCGGAAGTAAAAAACGATGTCGCGGTTTGCAGCCGATGCATAGTGTCGGCGGTGCCCAGTTCCCCGGACTGCACGACAAATGCGCCGACTCCCGCGACGAGACATAGAAGAACCAGGGGATCGCTCCACGACCGGCGAATGCGGGAGATCATGCGCATAGATTGTTAAAGCACACAACTCCACGCAGACAAAATACCTTTTCGGTCATACGCCATTTAATCCAGTTTCGCGCCCACGGGATAGTATTTCTGAATCATCCGTCCGGTCATTAGCCCACCTTCGTATTCCGGAATGATAACCTCGTCGGCTCCTGAGTTGCGCATCGCGTTGGCGTATCGCTGTTGTCCCGCACGAGTAATGATTTTGGCATTTTGATTCAAGGAACGTGCAGTCACGGTAATGTAGAGATTATCGGCGTCGTTGTCGATCACAATGCATATTCCCCGAGCCCGTTCAATGCCCGCCGCAAGTAAGATGTCGTGTCGCTTGGCATCTCCCTGAATGACCATGACGCCTTCGTTTAGCAGCTCGCGGTAAAGGCCTTCGTCGGTTTCAATGAGGACCAACGGGATCTCATTTCGTTTCAACTGATCAAACACTGTGCGGCCGACCTGTCCATATCCGCAAATAACGAAGTGATTCCGCAGCTTTCCGATGTTGATGTCATTGATCATGGATTTCCACGGATCCACCCCCTGACGATTGAAAATGGTCACGAGGACTCGTTCTGCGATCCAAACCTGGAAGGTAAATACGCCCACGTACACGAAAAAGGAAAACACCTTGGTGGCCCGATGGATGACCCGGTAGTCCATGGAATATGGATGGATGATCCAGAAAAGCGCATCCAGCCAGTGCAGCCCTTCGAGCCGCATGTATACGAGCACACACAGAGTGCTGAAGCCTGCAAACACCGCGACAGGCAACCACAAGCGGCGAAGAAAAAGAACAAAGAGGGAGCCGATTTTCAATTGTGACCTTCTGCGCCAATCTTCAGCGGTTAGAAAACGTAAGCGTGCCCGCAATGGTGATCGGTGGCACCGCTCTGATTTGGCGTGCGCGCTCGTAAACGCGAGCGTATTCCTTCGCCGAAGTTCCCCAGGAGAAATCTTTATTCATGCCGTTGCGCATCAGAGTCTTCCAGGTTGTTTTATCGGCGAAGGCCCGCACGGCCTGTTTGACCGTAAGCAGGAGCGCCTCGCCGCTGTACTCCAGGAATTTGAAACCGGTACCCTTGCCGGTACGCGGTTCGCACTGCTCGATCGTGTCGTCGAGTCCACCAGTGGCGCGCACGATCGGAACCGTGCCGTACTTCAGGCTGAACATTTGGTTAAGACCGCAGGGCTCATACCTTGACGGCATAAGGAACGTGTCGCTGCCGGCTTCAATCTTGTGCGCAAGCGCATTGTCATATGCGATTTTGGCGGCAATCTTCCGCGGGAAGAGTTTCTTCATGCGCAGAAACATGTTCTCGTATTGCTTGTCGCCGCTGCCCAGAGCGACAATGATCATGTCTTCCTGCGCCAGCCTGTCCATCACCTGCGCGATCAGATCGAAACCCTTCTGGGCCGCGAAGCGGGAGACAATTCCAATCACCGGCAAATCGAGATTCGCATCACCGAGACCAAATGCATTGAGCAAATCCTGTTTGCACTTAATTTTGCCGCTCATATCGTCGGGCGAGTATTTCGCAGCGATGAATTTGTCGGTCTGCGGGCTCCATTCGTCGTAATCCGCGCCGTTCAGGATTCCGGTGACGGTTGAGGGGCGCTCGCGGAGCACTCCATCTAATCCGAAGCCAAACTCCGCAGTCTGGATTTCCTGCGCGTATTTGCGGCTTACGGTATTCACAAAGTCGGCGTAGACCAGCGCACCTTTCAGAAAATTGACGTTGCCAAAAAATTCCAGCTTCAAGATTGTGAAAAGATCCCAGGGCAAGGTAAGGAGCGGCAAGGTGTCAGGAGGAAAAAGCCCCTGATATCCCATGTTATGGATTGTGAAAACAGTTGCGGTTGCGCGAAATGCGGGATCCTCCGCGTATTGGGTTCTCAGCAAAACCGGAATTAGCGCGGTTTGCCAGTCGTGACAATGAAAAACCTGGGGCACTCCCAGGACTTTCGAGGCTTCGAGCACGGCGCGGGAAAACAGCGCAAACCGTTCCGCGTTGTCCGGGAAATCACAAACTGCGGTTCCATACAAAGTGTCGCGATCGAAATAAGGAGGATACTCGACGAAATAAAATTGCACTTTGTCGTGCTTTCCGCCGTCGATTATGGAGCAGAAGCGATAGCGATCGTCAAACGGAATCGTAATGCTGGGCACGATCGTTTGGGCGCCGGAAAGGTGCGTCTGACGATAACGGGGAATGTAAACCGTGAGATCGTGCCCCGCCGCAGCCAGAGCCTTCGGTAGCGCGCCGACTACATCGGCCAAGCCGCCGGTCTTGGAATAAGGCACGCATTCCGACGCCGCGAATACAATTTTCATGTTAAGAAATCCTTTTCATCCGGGTATTATTCGGCGGGCACACGCTATCATAGGTCGGTCGCGAAGATTTTTTTGTAGCAATTCTTATCCGGACGTTAGTCTACTCGCGCCAAAGAAAGAGGGTCAATGTGCCGAAGGTCTCCGCAAATCGGCCCAGTCTTACTCGCAAACCGAAACTCGGCCAGCATTTTCTGATCGACGATGCCGCCGCCATGCGGATCGTCGAAGCGATGGGGGATTTGTCCCAAAGCACCGTTCTCGAAATTGGGCCGGGACGCGGCGCGCTAACCACTTTGCTGGCGCGGCGCGCCCGCAGACTGATCGCGATTGAAACTGACCGCGTATTGGCGGCGCAGTTGCGGATGAATTTTTCGCTCACGCCCAATGTCGAAATCATCGAGGGCGACATTCTGGCTATCGATTTCGACACGATATTCGGACCAAAACCGGGAAGCACGCGTCCGGGCATCCATCAGGCGCCAGAACCGGCGCGGGTAGTGGGCAATCTGCCTTATTTCATCACGTCCGATATTCTCTTGCGATTGTTCCAGTTTCGGAAATACATCGAAAGCATCGTGCTGCTGGTGCAGCGGGAAGTTGCTGACCGTCTGGCGGCGAAGCCGGGTAAAAGTGAATATGGTTTGCTTTCGGCCACAGCGCAGCTTTATTCGCGAGTCGAAAAACTTTTCACGTTGCCTCCCGAATCGTTTTCTCCGCCGCCGAAGGTTCATTCCACGCTGGTCCGGCTGGTTATCGATCCGCGACTGGAAAATCTTCGCGTTCCGGAGGATGAATTCGTGAAGTTTCTGAAGTTGATTTTTGGACAGAAGCGCAAAACAATTTGGAACAATTTGAAATCCGATTACGAACCGGCAGTATTAAAGACTGCGTTGGAAAAATCCAACGTCAAGCCGAACGTCAGGGCCGAGGCGCTCACATTGGAGAAGACGGCAGCTCTGTTCCGCGGCCTGCATGCCCAAATCGAGGGCGTCACATGATTACTCGCCATCCGGCAGTCGCGGGGCGCTTTTATCCGCAAGACCCGGCCAGGCTGGCGGCGGATGTGCAATCGTACCTTTCGCCGGATGAAAACAAAATTGCGGCTTTGGGATGCATCGTTCCGCACGCCGGATATGTTTATTCCGGGCATGTGGCCGGCGCTGTGTTCAGCAGGATAGAGATACCAAAACACTGCATCGTGATCGGCCCGAATCACACCGGCCTGGGACGGCCGTTGTCAATTATGAGCGAGGGTTCATGGGACACACCGCTGGGTGCGGTAGCGATTGACTCCGATCTGGCGAACGCGTTAAAGCGCGAATTCTCTCCTCTAACCGAAGATGCCGAGGCGCACTACGCAGAACATGCTATCGAGGTGATCCTGCCATTTCTTCAGATTCGACAGCCCGAGCTAGTTTTGATCCCGATCACATTGGGAACGAGACAATTCGAATTGCTGGAGGCACTGGGAGCGGCTCTGGCGAGGGTAATTGCGGATCGGCAGGAACCAATCTTAATTATCGCTTCGAGCGACATGAATCATTATGAAAATGACGAGATCACGCGCATCAAAGACGCAAAAGCGATCAAGCAAATTTTGGCGTTAGACGCGCAAGGCTTGTTCGCCGTGGCGGAGAAAGAAAATATTACGATGTGCGGGCTTGGTCCTGCTGTCGTCATGATTACGGCGGTCAAGCGACTCGGAGGAAATGCGGCCGAACTCGTGAGATACGCAACTTCGGCAGACATTTCCGGCGATCAAGAAATGGTCGTAGGATACGCGGGCGTTGCCGCTGCCGGTTAGGAATCGCTCTAGTGCGATTACTTTCCCACGTGCCCAGCAGCGGGAGCAGAATGTATGGCCGAAGATGGAGACGTCTGCACACTGGACCGTCCGGCAGGGAGTCCGCTTGAGGACGATGCTTGCGAGTCGAATCCGGTTCTTGAGATCCGAGATTCTGATCCCAAATCCATCTCGACTGCCGCCGAATGGATCCTTGCCACCGCCGCACCCTGCACATTGACGCGTTGAGAAATTTGCGCAAGATTATTAACTTCGCCGCGCGGAACGCCGAGTCCGGCGGAGTTGTTTCGCAGCACCACCCGGGTCGTGGAATGACCCACGAAAGTGGTGGAGGGGCCGCGATTGACCGCGATTAGATTCCGTCCGGTGGTTGCAGGAGCGCTCGGCGCCACAAAATTGGCCGGCGAATTCAGCACGCGAGGACGGGTGTTGACGCCCATCCATGTGCCTCCTGGTTGCCACGCCCAGCCCGTTCCTGAAATAAATGTCCATGCCCCCGAATGGTAAGGAGTCCATCCCCAGGGATAGCCGGACACCCAGCCATATCCGGTGCCGGGGTAAAACGCCCACGCGCCATCCATAAAGGGATCCCAGTTCGCGCCTGCAAAATAAGGCTGCCACATCAAGCCATATCCCGGGGCGTTGAAGAAGGACCCGTAATAATTCAAATCAGCCAATCCGTAAGTGTACGACGATGTGGTCGAGAGCACGCTGGAGTTATAGCGCTGCTGATACTGCTCGTCCTTTTTATCCCACGCGTCATAGGGACCTGGATCGACATACTTGGCTACCTTGCCGCCGTCTTTGTCATCAAGATTAAATATCGCGGTGCGATTTTTTGAGAGCTGCACCGCGCCTGACGGAGATTCCACCGCAACGTCTCCACCGAAGTCAGCAACCGCGGCACTCTTGTCCGACACTTCAATTCGCAAATGCGCGGGACGAGTTAAAACTACCTTTTCGCGGCCGAAAATCAGCGATAACTGGGCGTCCTTTTTATCTTTGAAGTCAACATATGTGACGCCGCTCTTGAGAGCTACAGTCGACATCCTGGTTCCGGAATCGCCCAACGAAAGTTTGGTGAACTCAATTGTCGTGGCGGGAGTCATCCGCAAAACGCTGCCATCTTCAAATTCGATCTGCGCGCGGCCGTCGGTTTCGGTCCGCACTGCATTATTCTGAGTGATGGGCAGATTCAGAAATGCCTTTTCGAATCCGTGAAGATTGCGGTCAACTTCGACTACGCCCTGCACGTCGCTGAGCCGCACAATTCGCACTTGCGAGTCGCCAAAGCCGAAGGGTGCTATTAAAGCCATTACAGCCACACCCATGATCACGAGACGTATTCTAAGTGCTGTCATGCGGACCTCCTGACATCCTTAAGTTATTAGATCACTTTGCCGCACACTTAGTTGTCATGAATTATTTCGCCTACGGTCTAGTAGGCTCTCCGGCCAGCAGTCGTTGTGCCCTGGAGCGCACCATGTTCATGAGCGCTGGATCGTCGATGAGTTTTTGCAGGATTGGGGAAATTGCCGGTATCTGTTCCAATCCACCGATCGCGGACAAACTTTCTTCCATGCGTTTTATATCTTCGTCGAGGGCAAGCTTCTGATAATGATGGTCATATTCGAGGCGGCGGCCAAACTCGATAGTTGAACCCAGAGCTTGAAAGCGCGCTGTCAACTCTTGCACTTCCGGTATCGGGGAGTAGTTATAAGTGGCTTTAGTGTTTTTTTGGCTATCTTTATAGGAGAGGGTTTTCACCCCCATGGCGGCCATATTTTTTTTCTTCGAACTGATGTCGGACTCAAAGTAATGAGCCCTTCTGGTCAAATCGAACAATTTTGTACAATTCGATTCGGTCATGACAAAGTCATATGTATATGAGTCATCGGCGGCCGACTGCTCGGTGAGTTTGCCATTCGACTGGTATGTGGCTTTGCAGTCTGAAGTGACCGTGACGACAAAATGTTCGGGATCCGACCCGGGGAAGCTCCGCTCAAAAGCGAGCGTCTGCAATGGTTGCTGGGCCCATAACAGATTCGCAAATAGGAGCGGCAGGCATTGAAATAATGCGGACCGCCATAGCGTGACTTTTGCAGATTGCATGGCGAAAAGAAATTATGCCAAATAACGAGGGCTGTAAGCGAAAAATATCCAGCCCGAACCACTAGCCCGGCTTTGGGTCCCGAACCAAATCTAAGAATGCCTGGTGCACGCGGGTGTCGCCGCTCAATTCGGGATGAAATGTCGATGCCATAATCCTGCCTTGCCGCACTGCCACGGGATCGTTGCCTTCGGTGGCGATCACTTCCACGCCGGGACCGACACGCTCAATTTTCGGAGCACGAATGAAAACCATTTCCAACGGGTCCTGTGCGTTCTTTCCGAGTAGTGTTCCCTCGCGAATGGAGCTGTCAATTTGGCGTCCGTATGCGTTACGGCGAATGCCGATGTCGAGAGCGCCCAGTCCCGACTGGGTTGGGTTTTCAACCTCTTTGGCCAGCAGGATAGCGCCGGCACAGGTTCCAAACGTCGGTTTCAGCCGGACAAATTGTTTGAGCTTCTCGAACCCGGCTTCGCCCAGCAGCTTGAGGAACGTACCCGATTCGCCGCCCGGAATGATCAGGCCGTCGATGTCGTCCAGTTGTTCCGGCTTTTTGACCAGAAGGACTTTTGCGCCGAGCTCTTCCAGTCGCCGGCGATGGGCATCAAAATCGCCTTGCAGGGCGAGAACTCCGATAGTCGGGGATGTCATTGGTTCTCTAGAAGGTTAATCGAATGTCGCTTCTAAAGTACAAACACTGCCCGCGATCTAGCGATTGCGGTGTTCATTATTATTCAATCACACGACAAGCAAGCGACAGGCGTGCACGTGAAAGCGGATTGGCAAAGGGCTGCGAATTTAGCGTTTGTGGCGCTTGGCCGAATGAGCCTTGTTCTGACGATGCGCATGAGCGTTTTTATTCTTGTGATTTTGTTTGTGACTCCGCGCCATTGACGGGACCGCTATCCCGATCACGGATATAAGCAACAATACTGAAAGAATTCGTCGCATTATTTCTCCTTTCTCTCATTGGGGAGAGCGTAAACCGTTGCAATATTTCACACTGAAACGAAGTTAGAAAATTAGAAAGCTGGTTTGCTTATAGTAGGACACTTTCCCCGACTTATTTCCAGGAAATGTTGATTCAGGTTACATCCGTCATTTGCCGCGTCTCTGGGCACATCGGAATTAAGAGCAATCTCTACACGCAGGGATACCCACCCTTGCGAAAGCCGCGCAAGGATGGGGGCAGCCTCGTTTTGAAGAGATCAAAATCTCGCAGAGGAGTCGCATTCATTCGACGATTTCGCTTTCCAGCGCGGTTAGGGTTTCGTCGTCTATGTCCCATTGTTTTAGGATTTTGAATATTGTTTTTGAGGCGAAGCCGGCCCGAGTAAGCTGGCGAAATATCCGTGCCGCTTGTTTTTGATTGTCCGGCTTTTTGAGCCGTTTACGATGCATGTAAGTTCGCGCCTGCTTCTCGTCGCTGATTTCGTCGTAGACTGAACTCACGGCTTTGTCTATTACTTCGCCGTGAACACCCTTAATTTTTAGATCGGTAACCACCCGCCTGCGGCCGAATTTTTCATTGTCGCGACGGAAAGAAGAATAGGCGGCAGCGTATCTGGCGTCGTTGAGAAAGCCTTGATCTTTGAGCCGGCGAATTACCAGTTCGACTAATGTACGTCCATATTCGGTTTCCGCCTCCACGCGCGGACGCAATAGGCGTTTGAGTTCGGCAACCGATCGCATGCGGCGTCCGAGGGCTCCGACGGCATAAGTGTAGAGCTCGTCTTCGGAGTCAGTTTTTCGTGGGCGAGGGAAGGCCATTTAAATACCTCAGCGGCTCAAAGCCGCTGCTGCGGTCGATTCTATCGCAGCGCTAAAAGCGCTGCGCCACCCAAAAGCGATTCTCTAATTTTCGCATCCCTACTGCCGCGTTACCTCTGTGCAAAATTAAGCTGACTTTGGACTTGCGTTCGACACAAGAAGAACGGTACCATTCAATTGTTCCCAGCGGCCATGCTTTCTAGCTGGCCCTCCGCGCCCCGCAGCTCCCGGCGCCAAATGGACAGGATCCAAACGGACGAATTCCAGACGGAACATTGATCAAAATTAATAACGATCCAAACGGAAGATTTTATTTCAGGAAAGTTTTCAGCCGCTCTGGTTTTTGGCAGTGGGTTGGGGTTGATTTTCCAGCGATCAATTGCTGCGATCATGCCACTCCACAGGAAGAGTATCTTTACATGTCAAACGAGAACAATTCTCTCGGCAAAGCAGTCGCCCTCGGGATTTGCTTTGGGGCGGCAATTGGCGCGGTCCTGCACAACTTCGCGCTCGGAGCATCCATAGGATTGGTCTTTGGCGCTGCCTTCGGGTCAAGAACGAACAAGCGCAACGACGATTCAAATTGACTACTACCGGTTTTTTCGCGCGTTGCAGGTACAAGCGCAAAATAGCCGGGAGCAAAGTAACAAATGGTTTGCCTTTCGGGAACGCCATAACGCATAGTGCATAAAACGAGAAAAATATGAATGCTGGACCGGGACGCCCCTCGAATGGAGGAGGCAGAAACAGGCGGAGGCGCAGTCGGCGTCCGTCAAACCGCAGCGGTCAACCCTCAGGCGGCCGCGATCGCAATCAACAAAACAGCGTCTACAGCGCGCCGATGGATCACAGCTATCGCGCGACGATGGGCGGCGGCAACGGAGCGCGCCAAGGCCGTCCGCGGCCCGGTTTCGCGGCTGCCTACGCTCCTGCCGAACCCGACCCTCTACCGTTTCGCGAAGACGCCACATCGCGAATTTTTGCTTTCGTCGATGACTTATTCTTCCAAGCGAAGATTCAGGAAACCGCGCGCAAGCTGAATGTGAAAGTGGAGTTTTGCAAAGCTGAAAAAGATTTGTTAGAGCGGATTAAGCTGAACGGCGAGGAAAAGCCTTCGCTGATTATTTTTGATATGAATAATGCGAATGCCAAACCGCTGACGCTGATCCCAAAGCTAAAAGCGAAATTAAAGAAGACTTCGGTGATTGGATTTTTGTCTCACGTGCAGGGCGACTTGAAGCAAAAAGCTCATGAGGTGGGATGTGACATGGTGCTTCCGCGGTCCGCATTTTCGCAGAACCTGCCGCAGTTGCTGCGCCGCCACGGCGCTCCGGAAGAAGAATCCGTCGAATAGAAATTAGCTGGGAAAGTGAAAGTGTACGTCCTGCCGCGAAGCGATGGCGACTCCGTTCATGGTTGCGGGAGTGAAGTGCCAGCTTTTCAATGCGTCTAAAACTTTGTCCTCCAAGCCGTAGCCCAAAGATTCCAAAACTTTCGCGCCCGCAACGTTGCCTTTTTCGTCGATTGTGACCTCGACGACGACGTCGCCGGCGACGCCAGAAGGTATATCGGAACGGTCGACAGCGGGGTTGGGAAACACTACCGGCAACGCGGGCCGCGATTCGTATCCTGTGCTTGGTCCGGTCGACGAAGATCCGAGTATCGATCCCGCGCGTGCGGATTCAACGGGAACATCCAGAGAGGGTATTTCTTCTTCCTTTGGGGCCGCGATCTTCGCCGCAGGCTGATGTTTAGCTTTCGGTCTGGGGACATGCAGCGGCGTCTGGTGAGGAATGGACGACGGGCCCAGGTAGATAATCTCGGCTGAAAGTCCCGATCCAGCGTTGCCGAATGCAATCGAAGACGGCTGAATAAATCTTGGGCCGGCGGAAATCACTACATATAGAAGCGCGCAATGCAGCGCCAGCGAAATCCATAAGGCTGTAGGTTGGCGAGTGCCAGGCAATTGCTGGAACATTGCCGCACGCCGAGCCGGGCTGGCTAGTAAATTCATAAACAGGATAATTTTAGCACCCTGTTCAAGAGGGGCACGAACAGGCTATGGCGTTGATGCAGGGTTTGCTATACCGCAGGCTGCTCCTGCAAGGCAGCTATCCCGGAGGCCAACTCAATTTACGGCCACCGATTAAATGAACATGCAGGTGGAACACGGATTGTCCGGCGCCGGGACCTACGTTGAGCACCGTGCGGTATCCATTTTCTATGTTTCGGTCCTTAGCAATTCGAGCTGCGGCCAAGTGACAGCGGCCAATAATTTCTGCGTCCTCCGGCGTGGCTTCCTTCAATCCAGCAATGTGTTTTTTAGGAACCACCAAAACGTGGGTGGGGCCTTGAGGATCGAGATCTTCGAAGGCAAATGAATGGTCGTCTTCCCATACTTTACGCGAGGGGATTTCGCCGCGAATAATCTTGCAGAAGATGCACTCAAGGGATGGCATTTAGCAGGCAATTCTAATTCATTGTTAGCGCGGAGGGGACAGCCGAGTCTGTGTCGCAATCAATCGTTCGCCGGTGACCGGCAAGATCGCGGGCAATCAGATGCAGATGCATATTGCTGCGGATAATGGGTATTGGAGCACGGATGCGACGGTGAAAAGAGTTGCCGGGAAGTGAGGTTCTCAATCGGCTGGATTGTCTGAGTGGACGAAGCTGGGTTCTATTCGGAACCTTGTTTCTGGGCGCACTGTAGTCGAAGAAAGCAGATCTCTCGACTGCGCAAGATCCGTCCGCCGGCGGACGATCTTGCTGCGCTCGAGATGACAATGATGGGCGGTGTAGAGAGTTGGCAGGCGTTACGGGCTTTTATGCGGGTTTCGTCGCGCTGGGAATCGCGGAGTGCTCAGGGAATCGCAGAGCGGGTGCTTCCCTTCTGTATTTAGCGAACGGTGTCTAAGATCGCGCTGCGCAATGGATCTGGGGTGAGCGTGACGATCAGCATGAGGATGGCGAGCACGGCCAATGCCCAACGGACTCCGCGAAATGCGGGCAGGGCGGGGGCCTGGCGCTGGCGCCAGGTCACGATATTCATGATGACGATGAGCACGGCCCAGACGCGCCATCCGGCATACCACTGTCCCAAGTAAACCAGGGCGGCGACTGTAATCCATGAAATATAGCGATGGGCGCGCGGCCACAGAGCGTAGACGATGTGTCCGCCATCGAGCTGGCCAGACGGCAACAGATTCAGAGCGGTAGCGAACATTCCCACCCATGCTGCGATTGCGCTGGGATGCAAGTAAACCCCGCTGAGAGGAAGTTGAGCAATCGGGTAGGCCGGAAAAATGGCGGCAAGGGCGCGGTGAACCATCTGGAAAATCAACGGATATCCCAACTGCAAGTCGGAAGGCCCAATTGCCGCCGGCATTGGTTTAGAAAGACTGAGTGCGATGGCCAGGCTGATCACACTCACTATAAATCCGGCGATGGGTCCGGCGATTCCGATATCAAAAAGAGCGGCGCGGGTGCGAATGGGAGATCGGATTCGTATGACCGCTCCCAGGGTGCCGATCAACGTGGGGGCGGGAATAAAAAACGGGAGCGTGGCGTAGACGCGGTAGTGGCGGCAATAAAGATAGTGCCCCATTTCGTGCGTCATCAGGATTAGCAACAAGGTGAAGGAAAATGGAATGCCGAGCAGAAGCCGCGCGGGCTGGACGAATATCCATTTGATGGGAAAGAACGGGACGAATTCATCGCCTACGGTGAAGGCGGGCTGGTTGTGGAGGAAGTTGAATTCCATGCGCGCGCCGACAATCAAAGTGGTAAAGACCGTGATTAGGAATAGAAAAATGTGCAGCCAATAACGCGCGGGACGCCGTTTGACGACATAGACCGGGGCGGGGCGATAGAAATCGGTGGTGGGGGAAACGGCAGGAACGGAAATGGGGTCAGGCATCGAGAATCCGGTCGGCAAATCTAAACGGTGGGCGCGCCATCAGTGGGACGAGCGGAAATTAGTCAATGGACTGCAACTCCTTGCCGGGCTTAAAGCGAACGGCTTTCCCGGGAGGAATTGAGACCTCAGCGCCGGTGCGGGGATTGCGTCCGATACCGGTTTTTCTGGGTCGCACGTTGAACACGCCGAAGCCGCGAAGTTCGATACGGTCACCTTTGGAAAGCGACCGCTTCATGCTTTCAAATACGGTTTCGACGGCGAGTTCAGCCTTGGTTTTGGTGATGCCGGTCTTGTTGACCACTTCATTTATGATGTCGAGCTTGATCACGGGCGGCTCCCAGCGTTTCGATACTAAGCTATTGATGCTAAGGAAGATATGGGAGAATGTCAACGTTACGTTCTGGCGTGATATAAGCGGTTTAAGGTAGTAGCGAATTCGGCTGATTTTGGGAGGTAAAGCAGGTCCCTGCACTTCGCTTCGCTTCGGTCGGGATGACAGGG
>Ga0182015_10000990_pt1 | contig 39232 bp, 36 predicted proteins | sample 712P3MmetaG_FD_120478 | JGI IMG/M metagenome (GOLD analysis project Ga0182015, IMG submission 120478) | Permafrost microbial communities from Stordalen Mire, Sweden - 712P3M metaG | ecosystem: Environmental > Terrestrial > Soil > Wetlands > Permafrost | place: Sweden: Stordalen | collected...
CACCGTGCACATTCCCGAAACACCGAGATCCGCACCCAGCCTCTTGCAATCCATTCCAGCAACGAGGATTGCCGAATTGATGCCCCAGACAACCCGCCTCTGGGATGAGGACAGGTATCTACATTGGGATGAGCTCCGCCGTCGCCCCGCTCCCCAAGGAATGTCGCATGAGGAATGGTGGCTTCTTCTTAAGATGGGCCGGAAGGCGAAATTCATCCCGCTCACGGACAAGAACGGCCATCCGTTCCGTTTCTCGATGCCCGATTCGATGATCGCCAAGCTCCATGAAATCGACCTCGGGCTGGGAACATCCTGGAGCCTGCCCGACGCCGTGACCAATCCCGCCTCGAGGAACGAGTACCTCATCAGCACCTTAATCCAGGAGGCAATCACCTCAAGTCAGCTCGAAGGGGCGGTCACCACCCGGGAGGTCGCAAAGGAGATGCTGCGCACAGGGCGCAAGCCCCGTGACAAGAGCGAGCGGATGATTCTGAACAATTTCCAGACTATGCAGCGTATCACGGAGCTGCGAGAAAGCGCCCTAACGCCCGAGTTGGTGTTCGAGCTTCACCGGATCGTGACAGTGGGGACCCTTGATCGCCAGGACGCGGCCGGCCGTTTTCGCCGCCCCGACGAGATCATACGTGTCACCGACATGGAAGGAACCGTCTTTCAAGACCCTCCGCCGGCAGGTGAACTGCCCGCGCGGATTGTAAAGATGTGCCTGTTCGCAAACGGCGGTTCGCCGGACTTCTTCATACACCCTGTAATCCGGGCGATCCTCCTCCACTTCTGGCTGGCCTACGATCATCCCTTCGTCGACGGAAATGGCCGCACGGCGAGGGCCCTGTTTTACTGGTCAATGCTGCATCAGGGATTCCAGCTCTTTGAGTTCATTTCGATCTCCCAGGTTCTCCTCAAAGCCCCGGCGCAGTATGCGATCGCCTTCCTCCACGTGGAGACTGACGACAACGATCTGACCTATTTTATCCTCCACCAAACAGCCGTGATTCAAAATGCGGTTAAGGCCCTTCATGAATATGTCGCGCATAGAAAGGCTGCACTGCAGGCGGCCGAACGGCGCCTTCGCGGCATAGAGGGCTTGAATCACCGGCAGCAGGTCCTGCTCACCCATGCCCTGCGGGAGCCAAGCTCCAGATATACGATCGAAGGGCATCGGCGCACACACGGGGTGGTTTACCAAACGGCCAGGACAGACCTTCTCGACTTGGCCAAACGCGGGTTTCTGGAAACGGACAAGACCAAGCGGGCATTGGTGTTTCATGCTGGGAAGGATCTGCCAAAAAAACTGGACAAGCTCGCTGCTCGCTGACGCCCGGCTGCAACCGAAAGGCACCCTTGGGGTCAATGGCTGCATGCCCGATTCATCCCAGGAAAAGACGAAGCCGGTGGCGCCGACAAACGAGCCGCCCTCAAGCACGGCCTCGAATCCCCGCGAGGTTCGGGCGGAGCGCCCGCCGCCCCAGACGCAGTCGGCCGGCACCCCCGACGGGGGCGGCGGCCAGGGGAGCCCCGGGATCGGGAAGCCCCGCCAACAATCCGGGTAGCTTGCTCTTAAGCGGGTCTCGGGGGTGCCCCCCTAGGCGATTGAACTGGGCCCGGTTTCGGTGTTGGTTCGGTGCCGACGCCCCATGATGCCGCGGCCAAGCCAAAGCCCAGTTGAGCCGAGCGAGCCCTGGTGGCGCGACAGTTGGTTCGCGGCCGCCGTCCTTGCGCTGGCCGTATTTGCCGCCTACCACCCCGTCTGGCATGCCGGATTTGTCTGGGACGACGACGCGCACGTGACGGCCCCCGTCCTCCGCCCGCTCCATGGGCTCTGGCGGATCTGGTTCGAGCCCGGCGCGACCCAGCAGTACTATCCCGTCCTCTACAGCGCGTTCTGGCTTGAGCATCGCGCATGGGGGGATGCCGCCACCGGGTATCACCTGGCCAACCTTGCGCTGCACGCCTGCGCGGCTTTCCTGCTCCTTCGGGTGCTGCGGGCGCTCTCGGTGCCCGGCGCGTTCCTGGGCGCGGCGCTCTTTGCCCTCCATCCGGTCGGCGTCGAGACGGTTGCGTGGATCTCCGAGCAGAAAAACACGCTCTCGGCGGTCTTCTACCTCCTGGCGGCCCTGGCCTACCTGCGCTTTGACCGGGAGCGCCGGCATGGGTGGTATGCGCTTGGGCTCGGCCTCTTCCTTCTTGCGGTCTTAAGCAAGAGCGTGACGGCGACGCTTCCGGCGGCGCTCCTCGTCATATTCTGGTGGAAGCGGGGAAGGCTGTCTCCCATGGGCGACGTTCTTCCCCTTGTTCCCTGGCTCTGCGCGGGCGTGGGCGCCGGGCTCATGACGACCTGGATGGAGCGGACGCATGTGGGCGCCGCCGGAGGCGCGCTCGCGCTCGGCTTTGCCGAGCGCTTCCTCATAGCCGGCCGGGCGGCCTGGTTCTATCTGGGAAAGATATTCTGGCCCGCCGGCCTCACCTTTATCTATCCGCGCTGGGCCATCGACGCCCGCGACCCGGCGCAGTATCTCCTCCCTGCGGCCGCCCTCGCCGCCCTCGCCGCGCTGTGGGCCGTGCGGGCGCGCTCGCGGGCCCCACTGGCCGTGGGGCTCCTGTTTGTCGGGACGCTCTTCCCCGCCCTCGGCTTCATCAACGTCTTCCCGTTCATCTATTCCTTTGTCGCCGATCATTTCCAGTACCTCGGGGCCGCGGTCATCCTCTCCGCCGCAGCCGCCGCGGTCGCGCTGGGCGTCCGGCACATCGGGCCCGCCCCCCGGCTGTTTGCCGGCGTGGCCATGCTGGGACTCCTTGGATACCTTGGGACCCTCACGCGGCGACAGTGTGCGATCTACGCCGACTCGGACACGCTCTGGCGGGCGACGATTGCCCGCAACCCGTCGGCCTGGATGGCCTACAACAACCTGGCCGCCGGGCTCCTGGAGAAGGGCCGCGGCGAGGAGGCCGCCCGGTTTGCCCGCATGTCACTGGACGCCGATCCCGGCAACGCCGAGGCGAATGTCACGCTGGGCGACGCGCTGAGGCAGCAGGGTCATTTGGACGAGGCCCTATCCGAGTATCGAAAGGCCCTGGACCTCCAGCCGGGCAGCGTCGTCGCACACGCAAACCTCGGCGCGACGCTCCTCCAGGCAGGCCATGCGGACCGGGCGATTCCCGAGCTCGAAAGGGCGCTGGAGCTCAAGCCCGACCTGGCAAGGACGAATGCAAACCTCGCGGACGCCTATCTCCAGTCCGGTCGCATTGACGATGCGATCACCCGCTATGGGGACGCGATCGCCTATGATCCCGAGAACGTCGAGGCCCATGCCAACCTCGGCACCACGCTGGCCCAGAAAGGCCGCACGAAGGACGCGATTGCGCAGTTTAAGGCGGCTCTTGCGATCAACCCCAGGTTCGCGATCGCGGAGGTCAATCTCGGGAATGTGCTCCTCCAGGCCGGTCGGAGCGACGAGGCGATCACCCACTACGCGAAGGCGCTCGAGATCGACCCCGGCTCCTCGGCCGCCCACAACAACCTCGGCTACTGCCTTCTCCAGGCCGGCCGCAGGGAGGAGGCGATCGCCCATTTCCGGCAGGCGCTGGAGATCGATCCCTCGAACGCCGGGGCGGGCAGGAACCTCTCCGACGCGCTTTCGGGGAAGTGACCGTCGCCCGCCCCGGTTTGCATATTGGCCAATCGGGACCTCATTTTGGGGATGATCGCCTCACTCCTGGCCAATGAAGGCCAGCCTGACACGGATGCCGGGCTGATGGACGCCTACTCGAACGCGGTGTCGGGCGCCGTCGCGGCGGCGCACCCGGCCGTCGTCCACATCGAGGTTCAGGGAAACAACGCTCCCGGCGGCTCGGGGTCGGGCTTCCTCATATCGCCGGACGGCTACCTGATGACGAACAGCCACGTGGTCCATGGGGCGAAGGGGATGCGGGTCTTCCTGGCGGACGGCCGCAAGCTGTCCGCCGACCTGATCGGCGACGACCCGGATTCCGACCTCGCCGTCCTGCGCGTGAGCGCCGATGAGCTCGCCCACCTCTCCCTGGCCGACAGCAATGCGGTTCGCCTGGGCCAGATCGCCGTCGCCATCGGCTCCCCCATGGGATTCCAGCAGACCGTGACCGCAGGGATCGTGAGCGGGCTCGGGCGCTCGCTCCGCGGCGCCTCGGGGCGCCTGATCGACAATGTCATCCAGACGGACGCGGCGCTCAACCCGGGCAACTCGGGCGGCCCGCTCATCAACACGCGCGCCGAGGTCATCGGCGTCAACACCGCCATCATCAGGCCGGCGCAGGGAATCTGCTTCGCCATAGCGAGCAACACCGTCCGCTGGGTCGCCGCGTGGCTCATCAAGGAGGGCCGGATCCGGCGCAGCTTCATCGGCGTCGCAGGCCAGAACGTCCCGCTCCTGAGGAAGCTTGTCCACCACCACCGGCTCTCGCAGGAGTCGGGCGTCCTCGTTACGGGCTTCGAGCCGGACAGCCCCGCCGCCCGCGCCGGGCTCGCCGAGGGGGACATCATCCTCGCCCTGGACGGCGTGCCGACGCCGGCCGTCGACGCACTCCACAAGCTCCTGACCGGGGACCGGATCGGCGAGCGCGCGATCCTGACCTTCCTGCGGGGAGTCGAGGTCCGCCGCCACGCCATCATACCGCTTGAGACGCCCAAGCGCGAATGAGCCGGAATCGGTGCCCTGCCGCAGGGGCGGAGCCGATTCCCCAAACCCGGCCTACTTGCCGAGCATCTTGGCTATGATGAAGATAACCACCGCGCCGCCGAAGCCGCCGCCGGCCAGGAGGTACACGAGCGAGTATCCAGCAGCCGCCAGGGGTAGAATCATGTGCATGGATGAGGAGGGTCAGGGGTTGCGTTTAAGGTGCCTGCCTTTGAACAACCACTGTATCGAACCGGGCTGAAAGGTTCCCTGCCCAGCAGCTATTGCCGCGCCCTCAGGAGGCCGCCTTGGCGACCAGCTCGAACGAGCGAAGCCGAGCCGCATGGTCAAAGATGGCCGCAGTCACCATCAGCTCGTCAATCCCGGTCCGCCGGACGAATTCGACGATGCCCTTCCTCAACGTCGCGGGCGAGCCGACGATCGCCTCGCGGAACGCATTGCCGACGTTAGCCTCCTCCATCGGGGTCCAGCGTCCGTCCATGCTGTCGACGGGAGGGGGAAGCGGGCCCGGGTTCCCGCGGCGCAGGGTGACGAAGCTCTGCTGGAGCGAGGTGAAGAGGCGCCGCGCCTCCGCGTCCGAGTCCGCGGCGAAGGCGGCGACCGCCGCCATCGCGTGGGGCTTCTCCAGCGCAGCGGACGGGCGGAATTTGTCGCGGTAGAGGTCGAGTGCCTGCTCGAGCAGGTCCGGGGCGAAGTGGGACGCAAACGCGAAGGGAAGGCCCAGGGCCGCCGCCAGCTGCGCGCTGAACAGGCTCGATCCAAGGAGCCAGATCGGCACCGACAGGCCCGCTCCGGGGACCGCGCGCACGACCTGCCCCGCAGCCAGCGGGCGGAAGTAGGACTGGAGCTCCATGACGTCCTGCGGGAAGGTGTCGGACGTGTCCGCGCTGCCCCGGCGAAGGGCGCGCGCGGTCAGCGGGTCCGTGCCCGGCGCGCGGCCGAGGCCGAGGTCGATGCGCCCCGGGAAAAGGGATTCGAGCGTCCCGAACTGCTCGGCGATCACGAGCGGGGCGTGGTTGGGGAGCATGACGCCGCCCGAGCCCACCCGGATCGTGGAGGTGCCGGCGGCGACGTGCCCGATCACGACCGCCGTGGCCGCGCTCGCGATGCCCGGCATGCTGTGGTGCTCGGCCAGCCAGTAGCGGTGATAGCCCAGGCGCTCGGCGTGCCGCGCCAGGTCAAGGGTGCGCTGCAGCGACTGGGCGGCTGTGCCGCCCTGCACGATCGGAGCGAGGTCGAGCAGGGAGAACGGAACCATGGCAGACAACCTGCCCAAGAGCGCGCCAATTGCCAGCGCCTCGTGACTGCCCGTGAATGCCCAGTCCTGCGCGGGTGCGCGGGGCAAGGTGGCCCCACGGCTAGTGGTGACGGGTGAGGACCAGGAAAACCCCGACAAGAAAAAGGAGGAATCCGACCCCGATCCCTATGCCCACAAGGAAGGGTGTGCCCTGGATGCTCAGCCGAAACCGAGGAGCCTGAAGGCGGCTGCTCAACCCCGTCACATGGACGCGCCCGGGCTCGTCGAGGTCGGCCTGGAAGGCCTCCACGTCCTGGTAGCGATCCCCTGGTTTGCGGCGCATCGCCCGGAGCACGATTTCCTCCGCCTCGGGGGTTATGCTGGGATTGATCGAGCGCGGCGCAACCGGGTCGCCGGTGACGCGCATCTGGGCCGAGGCCCAGGGATCCTCGCACTTGAAGGGGATGACGCCCGTCAGCATCTGGAAGAGGATCACGCCCAGGCTGTAGATGTCCGTGCGCTGGTCGTTGCGCTTGTTGCGAACCTGCTCCGGCGCCATGTATTCGGGGGTGCCGAAGAGGGGAACGAAGCCGGCCAAAAGGCCGCTGCCCGATTCGATTTCCGCCGCGAGCCCGAAGTCCATGAGGCAGAGCCTCTGGTCGCGGCAGATCATAATGTTGCCGGGCTTCAGGTCCCGGTGGATCATGCGACGGGAATGCATGTGGCCGAGCGCGTCGCAGACGACGCTCGCTATCCTAAGGGCGTCGCGCTCGGGGATCGGCCCCGTGCGGTGGATGACGGTCGCCAGCGTGCAGCCATCCAGCAGCTCGGTCACTATGTAGGGACGGCTCCTGGAGCCGTCCGACGGGATGAAGCGCAGGAGAAGCGGGTCGCTGAGGGCGGAGCCTATCCTCTCCTCGCGCTGAAAGCGGCCGTACGAAACCGGGTCGCTCTCCATCTTCAGGAGCGGCACCTTGACGGCGACCACCCCTCCCGTCGCCTTGTCGTCCGCCCGGTAGATTGTCGCCATGCCGCTGCGGCCGATGGCCTCCCGAAGGATGAACCTGCCGTCGAGCACGTGGCCGGAAGGGAGTTCCTCTTCGAGCGGCGGACCAGGATCCTCGCGGCCAGGCAGGTCCATGCAGCACGCGATCCCGGCCAGCGGGCGGGGGTCCCTTTGTTTTTCGGGCTCCAGGCTCCCGGGGCGGGCGAGCGCGCGGTCAAAGGCTGAGACTTCAGTCATCTTGGGCGGATACTAGGCTGGATCGGCCCGCGGGGTTAGTTAAATCGGACCGGGAAGGCATTAAGAATGCATAAAGGGGGGCCCGGCGAATTGTGAAAACTTGTGGTTCCCGTGCCGTCACGAGTGTGCTTCGATGGGCGGGACGAGAATGAGACTGGGGACCTCAGTGATCCTTGGGTTGGTCATTCCGGTCGCCCTCGCGACCGGCTGCTCCAAGGCGCCGACACTCGCCGCCAGCCCCGGGCCGGCGCCGGCCCACCATCACCATCCTCCCCACGGTGGCACCCCCGTGGTCCTGGGGGACGAGGACTACCACGTTGAGCTCGTCCTCGACGAGTCCACGGGCAAGCTGCAGGCCTTCGTCCTCGACGGGGAGATGGAGAACTTCGTGCGGTCCTCATCGCCGACGATCGTCGTCACCGCGATGGTCGACGGGACTCCCCGCGATGTGGCACTGGCAGCCGTGCCCAATCCCGAGACCGGCGAAACGGTCGGCGACACGTCGCTTTTCGAGGGCCAGGCGGACTGGCTCAAGACGACGCCCCGGTTTGACGCAGTGCTGAAGGGCGTCGTTGTCCGCGGGACGGCCTATGGCGACGTGAAGTTCAATTTCCCCAAGGGGAACGACAAGGGCTCCTGAGGCGCGCTACTTGGCCGAGATCTTCTCGGCGGGCACCTTCACGTTCGGGCAGGAGTCGACCCAGCTGCCGCGGGGCGCGGCCCACTCGGCCGCGTTCGCGATCACCCGCTGGACGACCTCGTTGTGATAGGTGGGATAGGTCTCATGCCCGGGCCTGAAGTAGAAGATGCTGCCGTTGCCGCGGCGCCAGCAGCAGCCGCTCCGGAACACCTCGCCGCCCTCGAACCAGGAGATGAACACCTGCTCCTCCGGCGCCGGGACCGCGAAGGGCTCGCCGTACATCTCCTCCATCGGGAGCTCGAAGCAGCGGTCGATCCCCCTTGCGATCGGGTGGCCGGGATTGCAGACCCAGAGGCGCTCGCGCTCGTCGGCTTCCCGCCAGGTGAGCGAGCACGTGGTGCCCATGAGCTGCCTGAAGATCTTCGAGTAGTGGCCGGAGTGCAGGACGATGAGCCCCATCCCCTCGAGCACCCGGGCCTGCACGCGCCGGACCACCTCGTCGCCCACGAGGTCGTGCGCCTTGTGCCCCCACCAGGTCAGCACGTCGGTCTCCGCCAGCCTTTCGGCGGTGAGCCCGTGCTCGGGCTCCTGGAGGGTCGCCGTCGCCACTCTTGCGGAGGGCAGGAACTTCCTCAGGCCCGAGGCGATCGCCGCGTGCATCCCGTCCGGATAGACCGATTTGACCTTGGCACTCGTGTGCTCATGGACATTTTCGCCCCATACAGTTATCCTAAGAGGAGTCATGGTGTGATTGCTGACTCCCATCTACCCCAACCCCCCGCCCGGATCAACCTTATGAAGACTCAACGCCCCTTTAGCGCAGTGCGTTTCGCCGGATCCCTGCTGGCCTTGGCCCTCGCCTCGTGCGCCGGCGCCGCGGACGCCCCCGGCGCCGACCTGGTCCTTGCCCCGCTCTTCGGCGACCATGCGGTCCTCCAGCGGGACAAGCCCGTCCCCGTGTGGGGCCGGGCCGGGGCGAATGACCCCGTCTCCGTCACGTTCCACGGCCAGACGGCGCACGCCGTCGCAGGGCCCGACGGCCGCTGGACCGCCAGCATCGGGCCGTTCGAGGCGAGCGCCGAGCCGGGCGACCTCGTCGTCGCCGGCCGCACCACCCTCACGCTCCACGACGTCGTCGTGGGCGAGGTCTGGCTCTGCTCGGGGCAGTCCAACATGGAGTTCATGGTCGACGACGGCGGCTCGACGTACCGGGTCGACCACGCCGAGGCCGAGCTTGCGTCCGCCGACCGCCCCATGATCCGCCAGCTCAAGGTTGAACAGACGGTCTCAGCCACCCGCGCGGACACGGTCAAGACGAGCGGCTGGATCGCCGCCACGCCGGACACGGTCGGCAAGTTCACCGCGGTCGGCTACTTCTTCGCCCGCGACATCCAGGCGGCGCTCGGGGTCCCGGTGGGAATAATCGACAGCCCATGGGGAGGCACACAGGTCGAGTCCTGGATGGACGATGCCGCGCGCGCCTCGACGTCGGTCTCCGCCGACCTCGACGCCCGGTGGAAGAAGGCGATGAGCGAGTGGCCGCCGGAGCGGATCGCCAGGTACCCCGCCGAGATGGCCGCCTTCCGGAAGGCCGAGGAGGACTCGAGGATCCACCACACGAAGAACCTCCTGCACTGGCCCCAGCCTCCCGCGACAAACGACTCGCCCGCCCTTCCCGGCGGGCTCTTCAACGCCATGATCGCCCCCCTGGAGCCGGCGGCGATCCGCGGAGTACTCTGGTACCAGGGCGAGGCCAACGCCGGGCGGCCCTCCGAGTATGCGGAGCTCTTCGGGACGATGATCCGCTCGTGGCGGCAGGGGTTCGGCCAGGGCGACCTGCCGTTCTATTTCGTCCAGCTCGCGAACTTTGGCGACGAGTATGAGATGCTCAACCGCGACTGGGCCCGCCTGCGCGAGGCGCAGGCGAAGGTCCTCGATCTGCCCAACACGGGCATGGCGGTCACGGTGGACATCGGCGACGCGCACAACATTCATCCACGGAACAAGCAGGAGGTCGGCCGGCGCCTCGCCCTGATCGCGAGGGCCAGGGTGTACGGGATCCCGCCGGAGGTGTCCGGGCCCGTCTTCGCGAGTGCGACCCCGGAGGGGAAGCAGATACGCGTCCGCTTCACGCACGCGGGGACCGAGCTCGTGGCGCATGGCGGCGCCGTGACGTCCCTCGAGGTGGCCGGCCCTGACAAGGTGTTCTATCCCGCAGCCTCGGTCATCGAGGCCGACACGCTCCTAGCGTCCTCCCCCGACGTCGCCGATCCCGTAGCCGTCCGCTACGCGTGGACGAATGCCCCGGCTGCGAACCTGTTCGCAGACACGGGGCTCCCGGCAGTCCCGTTCCGCTCGGACAACTGGTAAAAAGGAGACCCGCGCCCCGTGGCGCGAGTCTCCGAGTTAGGCTAAGCCGCCATCAGCGGCAGCAGGGACAGCCCGCGGGGGAGCTGCAATGGTCGCAGCACGCGCGGGCCGTGCAGCAATCCTGCGCCTTCGCAGAAGGCACGGGCGCCTTTGTCGCTGAGTACCCGGCTCCCGCGGCCACAAGGGCCAGGGTCGCCAGGACCATGTGTAACTTTTTCATTATGATTCCTAATTCTTGTTTTGTTGTGAGTTTGACTGACCGGTCTAGCAGCCCCTCACGCGCGGCGGCGGAAGAGGAGGCGGGTATGTCAGCCTTCCTGCCCGCCAATCCCTTTCGCCGAGAGTCCCCACGGAACCATTGCCAATCCAAAATGCATCCGGGCCCGTCAGTGCGGAGGCGAAGCAGTAGGAGCAGTGGGCGCACGATGCGCATGGCATAGGCGCCGGATCGCTCCTGCCCGCCGACTTGTGCGAGCAGCCTCCGCAGCAATGTCGCCCTTCGCGACCCCGCGGAATATCCTGGTAGCAAAAGCCTCCCGTCGCGCTGAAGGCGAAGCATGCGAGCAGGAGAAGTGTGAGACGCTTCCTCAACCGTCCCATGCTGCACATTCTTGGGGGGAAAATCCAGCGGGCATTTCGTGGCCGAAGCCACTTTTCCTGGCGGCCCGCTTGAACTTATGCGAGTCCTGGCCTAATTGGTCTGCGATGGATCCACTCAACCGGGGCAGGCACTCTGTCGTCCTTTTCGGCTGCGCATTGGCAATCGGGCTCGCGGCGGGCTGCGAAAAGGCGCCCGTCGCGGCCCCGCCTCCACCGGACGTCCAGGTCGTGAACGTGGGCCAGAAGGATGTCCCGGTCGTCCGCGAGTGGGTCGGAGCGCTCGACGGCTCCGTCAACGCCCTGATCCGCGCGCAGGTCACCGGGTACCTGGTGAAGCAGGACTACCAGGAGGGTGCCGCCGTGAAGCAGGGCGACATCCTCTTCGAGATCGACCCGAGGCCGCTTGAGGCCTCAAAGGCGCAGGCCCAGGCCATGCTCGGTCAGGCCCAGGCGAACCTCGACAAGGCGAATCTCGACGTCGAACGCTACACCCCCCTCGCCCGCGACAAGGCGGTCAGCCAGGAGGAGCTCGACGACGCCGTGCAGAGCAGCCTCGCGGCCAAGGCCCAGGTCGCCGCGGCGCAGGCGGCCCTCGACGAGGCCAAGCTCATGCTCAACTACGCCCACGTCGTCTCCCCGATCGACGGGATCGCCGGGCTTGTCCGGGCCCAGATCGGCGACCTGGTCGGCCCGGCCACGGGGATCCTGACGACCGTGTCCGACGTCGACCCGATCAAGGCCTACTTCCCGATAAGCGAGCAGGCCTACCTCGGGTTCAGGGACCGCTCCCCGGGCGCAAAGGGCATCCTGGCGGGCGTCAAATTCGACCTGATCCTCTCCGACGGCTCGCTCTACCCCAGGAAGGGCACGTTCTTCGCGATCGACAGCCAGGTGGACGCCAACACGGGGACGCTGCGGGTCGTGGCTGAGTTTCCCAACCCGGACGGGCTCCTGCGCGCCGGCCAATATGCGAAGGTCCGCGCGGTCGTCAGCGTGCGCAAGGGCGCGCTCGTCGTCCCGCAGCGAGCGCTGACCGAGCTCCAGGGCGCGTACCAGGTCGCCACCGTGGACTCCACGGACCACGCGCACATCCTCACGGTCAAGCCGGGCGACCAGGTCGGGTCCGAGGTCGTCGTCGAGTCGGGGCTTAATCCCGGCGACCGGGTCGTTGCGGACGGGATCCAGAAGATCACCGAGGGCCTCGCGGTGAACCCGGTTCCGTTCGCGCCCCAGGCGGCCGCCAAGTAGCCCCGCCGTGTCGAAGTTTTTCATCAACCGGCCCATCGTGGCGATCGTCCTCGCGATCATCACGGTGATTGTCGGGGCGGTGGCGCTCGTGTCGCTGCCGATCGCCCAGTTCCCGAAGATAGTCCCGCCGGAGGCGCGCATCACCTCCACCTACGTGGGCGCCGACGCCCAGACGGTCGAGCAGTCCGTCGCGACGCCCATCGAGCAGGTGCTGAGCGGCGTCGACAACATGAACTACATGTACTCGATCAACGGCAGCGACGGATCGCTGCGGCTGACGGCGAACTTCGACGTGGCGACGGACCCCAACACGGACCTGATCCTCACCCAGATGCGGGTGACCCAGGCCAGCCCGCAGCTCCCGGCCGACGTGGCGGCCTTCGGCGTCACGGTGCAGAAGCAGCTGACGGCGCCCCTCATGCTGGTCGGCCTCTATTCGCCGACCGACTCGTACGACAGCACCTTCCTGGCGAACTACGCCTACATCAACATCAACGACCAGCTGACGCGCGTGCCGGGCATCGCGAGCGCGACCGTCTTCGGGGCGGGACAGTACGCGATGCGGTACTGGGTCAAGCCGGACCAGCTGGCGAAGCTCAACATCACGGTCTCCGAGGTCATCCAGGCGATCCAGAGCCAGAACACCGTCAACCCCGCCGGCACCATCGGCGGCGAGCCCTCGCCCAAGGGCCAGGACTTCACGTATTCGGTCCGCGCGCAGGGGCGCCTCACGTCACCCGAGGAGTTCGGGGCCATCGTGATCCGCGCCAATCCCGACGGCTCGATCGTCCGCCTGCGCGACGTCGCCCGCGTCGAGCTCGGCGCCCAGGTCTACAACGTCATGGGGCGCCTGAACGGGAAGCCGTCGGCCATCATTGCCATCTACCAGCTGCCGGGCTCGAACGCGCTCGACTGCGCCAACGGCGTCAAGAAGGCGATGGCCCGCATAAAGGAGCGGTTTCCCTCCGGCCTCGACTACCAGGTGGCGCTCGACACGACGCAGTCCGTCTCCGAGGGCATGCGCGAGATATCGAACACGCTCTGGCAGGCGCTGCTGCTCGTGATCCTGGTCGTCTTCGTGTTCCTCCAGGGCTGGCGCCCCACCCTCATCCCGCTCCTCGCCGTCCCCGTCTCTCTGATCGGCACGTTCATGCTGTTTCCCGTCTTCGGGTTCTCCGTGAACACGCTTTCCCTGTTCGGGCTCGTGCTGGCCATCGGCCTTGTCGTCGACGACGCGATCGTGGTCGTCGAGGCGGTCGAGCACCACATCGAGGAGGGCATGACGCCGCGGGACGCGACCTTCAAGGCGATGGAGGAGGTCTCGGGGCCCGTCGTCGCAATCGCGGTCATCCTGGCCGCCGTGTTCGTCCCGACGGCGTTCATCCCCGGGATCACCGGCCGCCTCTACCAGCAGTTCGCGCTCACGATCGCGATCTCGGTCATGATCTCGGCCTTCAACGCCCTCTCGCTCAGCCCCGCCCTCTGCGCCATGCTGCTGCGGCCAAAGGGAAAGGGCGCCTCCGCCGGGCCGCTCGGCCGGTTCTATGCATGGTTCAACCGGGGCTTCGGACATGTCCAGGCCGGCTACGTCGGCTTCTCGCGCCACCTGATCAAGAGGAGCGTGCTAAGCTTCATCGCGCTCGGGTGCTTCGCCGCCGCGGCGTTCTTCATCGGCAGGAGGCTCCCGACTGCCTTCCTGCCCGAGGAGGACCAGGGCTATGTCTATGTGAGCCTCCAGCTCCCCAACGCCTCGTCGCTCCAGCGCACGAGCGAGGTCGCCCGGAAGGTCGAGGACATCGTGATGCACACGCCCGGCGTCAAGACCTGCACGTCGGTGATCGGGTTCTCCCTCCTCAGCACGGTCTACAACACCTACAGCGGGTTCTTCTTCGTCAATTTCAAGCCGTGGTCGGAGCGGACCAGGCCGGACGAGAGCTACGCGGCCATAAAGGCCCACCTCAACCGCGAGCTGGTCAAGATCCCGGAGGCCAGGTCGTTCGCCTTTTCCCCGCCGTCGATCCCCGGCGTCGGCACCGCCGGCGGATTCACGTTCGTCCTGGAGGACCGCGCAGGCAAGGACGTCGCGTTCCTCGCGGACAACCTGAACAAGTTCATGGCCGCGGCCCGTGCCCGGAAGGAGCTGAGCGGCATCTCGACGACGTTCCTCCCGTCGGTCCCGCAGGTCTTCGTCAAGGTCGACCGCGACAAGGTCCTAAAGCAGGGGGTGGTGCTGGCCGACGTCTACAGGACGCTCCAGTGCTACATGGGCGGAATATTCGTCAACTACTTCAACCGCTTCGGGCGCCAGTGGCAGGTGTACGTCGAGGCGGAGGGCGAGTACAGGGACAGCGCCGACAAGCTCGGGAGCTACTACGTGCGCAACCGCGACGGCGCGATGGTGCCGCTCTCGGCCCTGACGACCGTAGAGAACCGCCTCGGGCCCGAGTTCACGATGAGGTACAACCTCTACCGGAGCGCGCAGATAAACGGCGCGGCCGCGCCGGGGTACAGCGCGAACCAGGCGAACCAGGCGCTTGAGGACGTCTTCGCGAAGACCATGCCGCGGGAGATGGGCTTCGACTACATCGGCATGTCCTATCAGGAGAAGCGGGCCCAGGAGGGCATCCCGCCCGCCGCGATCTTCGGCCTGTCGCTCGTGTTCGTGTTCCTGATCCTGGCCGCCCTCTATGAGAGCTGGTCGCTGCCCTTCAGCGTCCTCCTGGGGGTTCCCGTCGCCGTCTTCGGCGCCTACATCACGCTCTTCGCGCGCCAGATGGAGAACAACGTCTTCGCGCAGATCGGGCTCATCATGCTGATCGGGCTCTCGGCGAAGAACGCCATCCTGATAGTCGAGTTCGCGCGGACCCGCTACGAGAACGGGGTCCCGCTCCTCGACGCGGCGCTCGAGGGGGCCAAGATCCGCCTGAGGCCGATCCTGATGACCTCGTTCGCGTTCATCCTGGGCTGCGTGCCGCTCTGGCTCGCGAGCGGCTCCGGCGCGGTCGCGCGCCGGGTCATGGGGACGACCGTCATCGGGGGCATGTTCGCGGCGAGCGCGATCGCCATATTCCTCATCCCGGTCACGTTCTATGTGATCGAGATGTGGGCGACCAAGGGCAAGCCCCACGGCGCGCACGCCGCGGCGGAAGGCCAGCCGGCGCACAGATCGCCCGAGGACTCGCTCAAGACGCCGGGGGTAACCTGACGATGACGATCCCAATGCTGAGGAGCCGGGTGCCCGTGCTCGGCGCATTTCTCCTGGCCGGCTGCGCAGTCGGCCCCGACTACAGGCAGCCGGCCACCAGCGCGCCGGACGAGTTCCGGGGCCAGTCGGAGGCCGGCGCGTCCTCCCTCGCCGACCTGGCCTGGTGGGATGTCTACAAGGACCCGCGGCTGGGCGAACTGATCCGCGCGGGCCTCACCAGCGGGTTCGACGTCCGGATAGCCGCGGCGCGCGTCGAGGAGTCGCGCGCGATCGCCGCCGAGGTGCACGGCCAGCTCTTCCCGGCCGTGGGCTACGAGGCAAACGCCGACCGGGGTCGAAACGCCCTCCTCGGCAACCCCTACACCCAGGGCGGCGGGACGACCGGGAACGGCTTCGACGGATACCTCGCCGCGGCGTGGGAGTTTGACGTCTGGGGCCGCGTCCGGCGCCTCGACGAGGCGGCGCGCGCCCAGTACCTCTCCACGGAGGAGGGCCGCCGCGGGGTCATCCTGAGCCTGGTAAGCGATGTCGCCACCTCCTACTACGACCTGCTCGAGCTGGACGATGAGCTCGCGATCGCCCACAGGGCCACGGATGCGTTCGGCGAGAGCCTGAAGCTGTTCAACCGCCAGCTCGAGGGCGGCGTCGTCTCGCGCCTCGATACGGAGAGTGCCGAGGCCGCGATGGCGACCAGCGCGGCCCGGATCCCCGACCTCGAGCGCCAGATTGCGGTCAAGGAGAACCAGATCAGCGTTCTGGTCGGCAGGGTCCCGGGCGCGATACCCCGCGGCGCCGTGCTCGCCGACGAGGCGCAGCCCCCCGCGGTGCCGGCGGGGATACCGTCGGCGCTCCTCGAGCGGCGCCCGGACGTCCGCGAGGCCGAGTACGCGGCCAAGGCGGCCAACGCGAACATCGGCGCGACGATCGGCGGCTTCCTGCCGAAGATCGGCCTGAGCGCGATACTGGGCGGCGTGAGCACGCAGCTCAGCACCCTCACGTCGCGCGGCGCCGGCCTCTGGTCCATCGGGGCCGACGCAAGCGGCCCGCTCTTCCAGGGCGGAAGCCTCCGCGGCCAGTACGACCAGGCGAAGCAGGCATGGGAGGTGGCGAAGCTCCAGTACCAGCAGACCGCGCTCGGGGCCTTCGCCGACGTGGCCGACGCCCTCGTCGCCCGCGAGCGGCTTGCCGAGGAGCGGGTGCAGCTCGAGCGCGCGGTGCACGCCTACGAGGAGGCCGTCAAGCTCTCGACGGAGCGCTACAGGGCGGGAAAGGCCAGCTACTTCGAGGTCATCCAGGCGCAGCTCCTCCTCTATCCCGCCGAGGTTTCACTCGCGCAGACGAGACGCGACCAGTTCACGAACATCGTCCAGCTCTACAGGGCGCTCGGCGGCGGATGGAACGTCAAGGACGCCGACTGGGCGGGCGGCGGAAAATAGGCCGCCCGCCGGGTAGGGTGCTCTCCTGTGCAAGTGCACGGGCCTTGCATTCTTGGCGTCCTTCAGTCAGTGATACGCCCGTCCCAGCCTCCCGGATAGAGCAGTGGTCATTCAACGTCTCACATGGACGGGTGCTAGGGCTGACCGATGAAGGAGCGACATCAAAATTTCGGCCCGAATGCCACGCGCGGCTGCCAATCCCTGAAAATCAGATGGGCACCACATCCCCGTTCGACGAGATCGCGCTGAAGGCAAAGGTCGCCGACCTTTCGCGCCGCCTTGCCCAGGCGGAGGAGGCGCTCAAGGCCGCCGCCCTGGACGCGCCGCCGCCAGCAAGCGCATCGGACGGGCAGAGGGAGCTCCTGTTCGAGGCGCAGCAGACGCTTGCGATGGAGCACAACCTGCTCCGCACCGTGATCGACATCATCCCGGACCACGTGTTCGTGAGGGACCGAGCCTCCCGCCACCTGATCAACAACCGCGCGCAGCTGGATCTCCTGGGGGCCGAGTCGCTCGAGGAGACGATTGGCAAGACCGACTTCGACTTCTATCCCCACGAGATGGCCAAGAAGTTCCTCGAGGCGAACGAGCAGGTGATGGCCTCGGGCCAGACGCTCGACAACGTCGAGGAGCTGATCCCGGGCCCGCTCGGGCAGCAGAACTGGTGGTCGACCACCAAGGTGCCCCTGCGCGACCATGACGGCACGGTCATCGGGATGGTCGGGATCGGCCGCAACATCACGGAGCGCCGGCAGGCCGTGCAGAAGATCACGGAGCAGGCCGCGATGCTGGACCAGGCCCACGACGCCATCCTCATGCTGACGCTTGATAGCAAGGTCGCCTACATGAACGGAGCCGCCGAGCTCCTCTTCGGGTGGAAGGCGTCGGAGCTGGTTGGGAAAACGGCCTCGGAGATGTTCCCGGTCGAGGACCGGGTCGCGCTGAAGCACGCCGTCAAAGAGACGATGGCCAAGGGCTCCTGGCAGGGGGAGCTCAGGGTCCACCACAGGGACGGCCATGAGATCTACATCGACACGCGCAGGACGCTGATCCGCGACGAGCAGGGGGCGCCGAAGGCGCAGCTGACGATAAGCGCCGACATCACGGAGAAGAAGAAGCGCGACGCCCTGGCACTCCGCAACCAGCGTCTGGAGAGCCTGGGGACCCTCGCCGGCGGGATCGCGCACGACCTGAACAACGTCCTGGCCCCCATCCTGATGTCGATAGCGCTCCTCAAGCTCAAGGTCTCGGACGAGAGCGGCCAGAGGCTCCTCGCCATGCTCGAGCTGAACGCCGAGCGCGGGGCGCAGCTCGTGCGCCAGGTGCTGGCCTTCGGGCGCGGGGCCGAGGGGGACCGCATGGTGGTCCAGCCGCTCCACATCGCGCGCGAGATCGAGCAGATCGCGAACGACACGTTCCCGAAGACCCTCAGCTTCGAGCTCATCTCCGAGCAGGAGCCGTGGACCGTGACCGGGGATCCCACCCAGCTTCACCAGGTCCTCCTCAACCTCTGCGTGAACGCGAGGGACGCGATGCCGAACGGCGGCAAGATCACCCTGCGGATCGAGAACGCGGTCCTCGACGAGACCTACTCGAGCACGAACCAGGGCTCGAAGCCCGGGACCTACGTGGCGATCTCCGTGAGCGACAGCGGGACCGGGATACCCCAGGCCATCAGGGACCGGATCTTCGAGCCCTTCTTCACGACAAAGGAGATCGGCAAGGGCACCGGCCTCGGCCTATCCACGTCGATGGGCATCGTCCAGAGCCACGGCGGATTCATCAACGTGTCGAGCGAGATCGGCCGCGGGAGCACCTTCAAGATCTACCTGCCGGCGAACGCAGCCCAAAAGCCTTCGGAGCCCGTCGCCGCCAAGAAGCCCGGTCTTCCGAGGGGCCACAACGAGCTCATCCTCATCGTGGACGACGAGCAGCCGATCCTCAACGTGGCGAAGTCCACGCTCGAGCGCTTCGGCTACCGGGTGATGGTGGCCACGAACGGGGCGGCGGCCGTGTCGATCTACGCCCTCCAGCGCGAGTCGATCGCCGTCGTCGTGACGGACATGGCGATGCCGATCATGGACGGCCCCGCGATGGCGGTCGCCCTGAAGGCGATCAACCCCGACGTGAAGATCATCGGCTCAAGCGGCATGGACGGCGGCGGCGGCCTGACGGCCGCGGCCAACGTCGGCGTCCGCGAGTTCATACCGAAGCCCTACTCGGCGGAGACGCTCCTGAAGGCCATCGCGCGAGTCATCGGCGCCGACGCGGGCGGCGGCGACGCCCAGAAGGCCGACGGGGCGCGCGCCAGGGAACCCTCGGCCCAGGCGAGGGCGGAGGCCTCCCGCTAGGCCGCCCGCGGGCCCATCCCAGGGGGTCATGTCCAACTACGACCACGTCGCCGGGCGGAGCGTCGAGCGGCTCGCCGCCCTGAGCGACGGGATATTCGGGGTGGGGATGACGCTCCTTGTCCTCGACCTGCGCCCGCCGCTGATCGAGGTGATCCATGGCGAGCACGGGCTCGCGAGCGCGCTCGTCTCGATCCTGCCCCAGCTCGTCATGTACATGATGAGCTTCCTGACGCTCTGCATCTTCTGGGTCGGCCAGCAGACCCAGCTCAACCACCTCGAGCGCTCGGACCGGCACCTGACCTGGATCAACCTCGCCTTCCTCTTCGCGGTCACGCTCCTGCCCTTCTCGACGAAGCTCCTCGCCGAGTTCTACGCCTTCCGCACCGCGCTCCTCGAGTACTGGTTCAACATCCTTCTCCTCGGAGCGGGCCTTTATTCCACCTGGGGGTACGCGTTCCGGCACAGTCTGCTGAAGGCGGATATGCCCGCAGACGTCCCCGCCGTCGTCTGCCGCAGGATCGTGGCCGCCCAGTCGCTCTACGCCCTCGGTGCGCTCCTGTGCGTCATAGACACTAGGGTGAGCATCGCCGCGATCGTGATCGTCCAGCTCTACTACGCCGTCAGTCCCGGTTTCCGGGCGCGACGGCAGGCCCCTGGCGGGCGCGCCGAGGCCCGGCGGAATTAGTTGGAATTGGCGGTAGCGATGACCCAATTTTCTCCCCCGCCCCGGGGGACGAGCCCCCGGATTCCCATGCCCCCCCTCCAGCAGAAGCCCGCTCTCCCCGCCCACCCGCGGCAGATCGTCAGCATAGGGGCCGGCGCCATCGTCAGGAACGCGCACCTGCCCGCGTACCGGAAGGCGGGTTGGACGGTCGCCTCGGTATTCGACCTCGACCGCGGGCGGGCGGAGGCCGTGGCACGGGACTTCGGCGTGTCCCGGGTCTGCGCCTCGCTCGACGAGGCCGTCTCGGGGGCCCCGGAGGGCGCGGTCTTCGACCTCGCCGTCCCCGCCTCCGCGATCCCCGGCGTCCTCTCCTTCCTCCCCGACAAATCGGCCGTCCTCATCCAGAAGCCGATGGGCGAGGACCTGGCGCAGGCGACCGCAATCCGCGACCTCTGCCGCAGGAAGCGCCTCGCCGCCGCGGTCAACCTTCAGCTGCGCTTCGCGCCCAACATGATCGCCGCCCGGGACATCGTCTCCCGCGGGCTGATCGGCGACCTCCACGATGTCGAGGTCCGGGTGACCTGCTCCATGCCGTGGCACCTCTGGAAGTTCCTCTTCGGGATCCCCAGGATGGAGATCATCTACCACAGCATACACTACGTCGACCTGGTCCGCTCCTTCCTCGGCGAGCCAGCGGGCGTCTGGTGCAAGACGATGAGGCACCCAGGGATGATGGAGCTCGCCTCCACCCGCACGGTGGTCGCGCTCGACTACGGCGACGTCCGCCGCGCGAACATCGCCACGAACCATGGCCACCGCTTCGGCACGCGCCACCAGGAGAGCTGGCTCAAGCTCGAGGGGACGCGCGGCGCGGCCGTCGTCCGCATGGGCGGGAACCTCGACTACCCGCGCGGGATGCCCGACGAGCTCGAGTATTGCGTCGCCGCCGAGGGCGAGACCCCGGCGTGGCAGTCCGTCAGGCTCGAGGGCTCATGGTTCCCCGACGCCTTCGTGGGGACCATGGCGAGCCTCATGCGATTCGCCTCCGGCGAGTCCCCCGACCTGCCGACGTCGGTCGAGGACGCGTGGCGGACGATGGCCGTCATCGAGGCCTGCCACGCCTCGAGCGACCGCGGAGGAGAAACCATTCCCAGATGAAATCCAGAAACCCGTTCCCCCCGCCTCCCATCCGCCGGTTCGGCATGGTCCTCCGCGTGAGGCCCGAGAGATTCGAGGAATACAGGCGCCACCACCAGGCGGTGTGGCCCGGCGTCCTCGAGAGGATCACCGCGTCCCAGATCAGGAACTACTCCATCTTCCACAGGGAAGGATGGCTTTTCTCCTATTTCGAATACACCGGAGACGACTTCGAGGCCGACATGAAGGTGATGGCCATGGACGTCGAGACGCGGCGCTGGTGGGCGATCATGGAGCCCATGCAGGACCCGCTGCCGACCCGCGCGCCCAACGAGTGGTGGGCCCGCATGGAGGAAGTGTTCCACCACGACTGACCATGGGGACCGGCTTCACGGACTCCCACGTCCACTTCTGGGACCCGTCGCTGCGCCGCTACCCGTGGCTGGCCGGGGTGCCCGGGATCGCCGGCGCCCACGGGCCCAAGGACCTCGCCCGCGAGGCCGGGGACGGCGCGCCCTCTCGGGTCGTCTTCGTGCAGGCCGACTGCGAGCGCGCCTCGGCGCTCGACGAGGTGGACTGGGTGCAGTCCCTGTCGGGCCCGGGGCCGGGGGCCGCCGCCGTCGTGGCCTTCGCCCCCATGGACGAGGGGGCCCGGACCCTCGAGGCCCTGCGCTCCCTTGTCGCCCGGCCCATCGTCCGCGGCGTCAGGCACCTCATACAGGGGGAGGCGGATCCGGATTTCTGCCTGTCGCCGGCGTTCCTGAGCGGCGTCCGCCAATGCGGCGAGCTGGGCTTCTCCTTCGACATCTGCGCGCGGCATTCCCAGCTCGCCTCCGTGGTCGAGCTGGTCCGGGCGTGCCCGGCCACGGCCTTTGTCCTCGACCATGCCGGCAAGCCCGACCTGCGCTCCAACGTGCTCGACCCCTGGAGGTCCCACATTGCCGCGATGGCGCGCTGCCCCAACGTGTCCTGCAAGGTCTCCGGGCTCGTCACGGAGGCCGGCACTGCGGCGCTTGATCCCGGCCGTTTCGTCCCCACGATCAGCCACCTCCTAGACACCTTCGGCCCCGCGCGCCTCCTCTTCGGGAGCGACTGGCCGGTGGTCAAACTCGCGTCCCCCTACACAACCTGGCTCGGCATGGCCCGGCAACTTTTCGCCCACCTCCCGCCCGCGCAGCAGGCGGCCGTCTTCGACGGCAACGCCGCCCGGGTCTACCGACTCGTCTGACCGGCAACCCAAGCAAACGAAACCTATGTTCAGACTGGATGGAAAGACTGCGCTGGTGACGGGAGCGGGGTCGGGCATCGGCGAGGCCATCGCCCTCTGCTTCGCGGCCCAGGGCGCGTCGGTCTGGGTCGTCGACCGCGACGAGCCCCAGGGATCCGCGACCGTCGCGGCCATCAGGGCGGCCGGGGGCAGGGCCGAGCTGGCCTGCGTCGACGTGAGCGACACCGCGGCCGTCATTTCCCTGGCGGGCCGGCTCCCGGGGCTGGACATCCTCGTCAACAACGCCGGGATCGGCCACGTCGGCAACCTGCTCGGGACGGAGGCGGCCGACCTGGACCGGATGTACGCGGTCAACGTGCGCGGGCCGTTCAACTTCTGCAGGGCCTTCGTCCCGGCGATGCTCGAGCGCCGCCGGGGGAGCGTCATCAGCATGGCCTCCATCGGCGGGATCGTGGCCGTCCGCGACCGGCTGGCCTACACCATCAGCAAGTTCGCGGTCGTTGGCCTCACGAAGTCCCTCGCCCTTGACCACTCCCACCAGGGGGTCCGCTTCAACTGCATCTGCCCGGGACGGGTCGAGACCCCGTTCGTGAAGAAGCGCATCGCCGAATACCCCGACCCGGAGAAGGCCTACCGCGAGATGGCCTCGACCCAGCTGAACGGCAGGATGGCGAAGCCCGCGGAGATCGCGGCCGCCGCGCTCTACCTGGCGGCGGACGAGTCCGAGATGGTGACCGGCAGCTCGCTCCTGATCGACGGCGGCTGGAGCGCCGGGAAGTAAGCCCCATGCACACGATCACCGCCCTCGAGGTCATGGACATCCGCTTTCCGACGTCCCTTGAGAAGGACGGCTCCGACGCGATGAACCCCGACCCGGACTATTCCGCGGCGTACGTCCTCCTGAGGACGGACCGGCCGGGCGGCATCGTCGGGCACGGGCTCACCTTCACGATCGGGCGCGGGACGGAGGTGGTGGTGGCGGCGGTCGAGGCACTCCGGCCGCTCGTCGTCGGCCAGCCGCTCGAGGCCTTCACCTCGGCGCCGGGGGCCTTCTGGAGGCACCTGACCGGCGACAGCCAGCTCCGCTGGATCGGGCCGGAGAAGGGGGTGATCCACCTGGCGACCGCCGCGGTCGTCAACGCGCTCTGGGACCTGTGGGCGAAGATAGAGGGGAAGCCCCTCTGGAAGCTCCTGTCGGACCTCTCGCCGGCGCAGATCGTTGAGCTTGTCGACTGGAGGTACCTGACGGACGCCCTCACGCCGGCCGAGGCGCTCGCCATGCTGGAGCGCCTGGCGCCCACCCGGGCGTCGCGGGAGGCGCAGGTCAGGGCGAGCGGCTATCCCGCCTACACGACGTCCGCCGGCTGGCTCGGCTACTCGGACGACAAGATCCGCAGGCTCTGCCGCGAGGCGCTCGCCGAGGGCTGGACCGGCTTCAAGGTGAAGGTGGGCGCGGACCTGGAGGACGACCGGCGGCGGTGCACGATCGTCCGCTCCGAGATCGGGGACGGGTGCGCCCTCATGATAGACGCGAACCAGCGCTGGGACGTCCCCGAGGCCATCGCCTGGGTGAAGGCGCTCGCGGGGGTCCGACCCCTCTGGATAGAGGAGCCGACGAGCCCCGACGACGTGCTGGGCCATGCGGCGATCGCCAGGGCCCTGGCGCCGCTCGGCATCGGCGTCGCCACGGGCGAGCACTGCCAGAACCGCGTCGTCTTCAAGCAGCTCCTCCAGGCCAGCGCGATCTCGTTCTGCCAGATCGACTCGTGCCGGCTGGGCGGCGTGAACGAGGTCGTCGCCGTCCTCCTGCTCGCGGCGAGGTTCGGCGTCCCCGTCTGCCCGCACGCCGGGGGGGTCGGCCTGTGCGAATACGTCCAGCACGAGTCGATCTTCGACTTCATCTGCGTCACCGGCTCCATGGAGGGGCGGATGACCGAGTACGTGGACCACCTGCACGAGCATTTCGTCGACCCCTGTGTCATCCGCCGCGGCCGCTACCAGGTGCCCACGGCGGCGGGGACCAGCATCGAGATGAAGAAGGCCTCCCTCGAGGCCTACGGCTACCCGGCCGGAAAAGTCTGGAAAAACCTCAAGGCGGGCACCCCAATTCCAAAACACTAGAAATGCGCCTACCCCTCGCACTCGCCCTCGCGGCGCTTTCCCTCGCGCCAGCCGCGCGCTCCGCCGACTACCAGATAGCCGTCATACCGAAGGGCACGACCCATGAGTACTGGAAGTCGATCAACGCCGGCGCGGTCAAGGCCGAGCGCGAGCTCAGGGCGGCCGGCACGAATGTCACCATCATCTGGAAGGGGCCCCTCCTCGAGGACGACCGCGAGCAGCAGATCCAGGTGGTCGAGAACTTCATGGGCCGGGGCGTGTCCGCCATCGTCCTCGCGCCCCTGGACAACCGGGCGCTCGTGGCGCCCGTCGAGGAGGCCGTCAGGGCAGGCATCCCGGTCGTCATCATCGATTCCGCGCTCAACTCGGGCATGACCTCCAGCACCGTCGCGACCGACAACCGCAAGGGCGGCCAGATCGGCGCCCGCAGGCTGGGGACGCTCCTCGGCGGCAAGGGCCGCGTCGTCATGCTCCGCTATGAGGTCGGCTCCGCGAGCACCGAGGAACGCGAGGCCGGGTTCATGGAGGTGATGAAGGGCGAGTTCCCTGCCATCGAGCTCATTTCGACGGACCAGTACGGCGGCGCGACCCGCGAGACGGCCTACAAGGCCGCGCAGAACCTCCTCAACCGGTTTGGCGCCCGCATGGACGGGATCTTCGCCCCGAACGAGTCGACCGCGAGCGGCACGCTCCTCGCCCTGCGCGAGCAGGGCCTCGCCGGCAAGGTCAAGTTCGTCGGCTTCGACGCCAACGACCAGCTCGTCAAGGCCCTCAGGCAGGGCGACGTCCAGGGCCTCGTCGTGCAGGATCCCTTCAAGATGGGCTACCTCGGCGTGATGACGGCGGTCGCCGTCCTGCGCCACGAGAGGGTCGAGCGCTCGATCGACACCGGGGTCGGGCTCGTTACCATCGAGAACATGGACGACCCGGCCGTCTCCGCGCTCATCCACCCGCCCCTCTCGGAATACCTGAGGTGAGCAAGCCGCGGCTGAGCCTCCAGGGGATCAGCAAGTCGTTTGGCGCCACCCATGCGCTGACGGGGGTCTCGCTCGAGGTGGCCGCGGGCGAGGTCCACGCCCTGATAGGCGAGAACGGGGCGGGCAAGAGCACCCTCCTCAAGATCCTGAGCGGCGCGCACCCGCCGGACGCCGGCACGATGGAGCTCGACGGGCTCCCCTACCTGCCCCGCGGGCCCCTCGACGCGCGGCGCCGCGGGGTCGCGATGATCTACCAGGAGGTGAACCTCGCGCCGCACCTCTCGGTCCGCGAGAACATCCTCCTCGGCTCGGAGTCGGCATCCCTGGGCTGGATAGACGCCCGCGCCTCGGCGCGCCGCGCGAGGGAGGCCCTCGAGGCGCTCGGCTACGGGCACATCGTGCTCGAGACCCTCGCCGGCACTTCTCGATCGCCGAGCAGCAGGTGATCGAGATCGCCCGCGCGCTCCTCATGCGGCCGCAGGTCCTCATCATGGACGAGCCAACGAGCAGCCTCACCCAGTCGGACACCGAGAGGCTCTTCCAGGTCATCGGCCGGCTGCGCGGCCAGGGCGTCAGCATCATCTATGTCAGCCACTTCCTCGAGGAATGCCTGCGGATCTGCGACCGCTACACGGTCCTCAAGGATGGCGAGACGGCCGGCTCCGGGGAGATGAAGGACGCCGACGTCGACCACCTTGTCGCCCTCATGACGGGAAGGCCGGTCGCGGACCTCTACCCCAGGATATCGCGGCGGATGGGGCCCGCGGTCCTCGAGGCCACCGCGCTCGAGAGGAAGCCTCGGCACGGCGCTGCCACAATCAGGCTCCACGAGGGCGAGATCTTCGGGCTGGCCGGCCTCGTCGGCGCCGGCCGGACGGACCTCCTGAGGAGCGTCTTCGGCCTCGACGCCGCCCACTCGGGCGAGGTCGCTGTCCTCGGCCGCCCGGCGGGGCGCCCAACCCCGGAGCGCAGCTGGAGCCAGGGGGTGGGATTCCTCAGCGAGAACAGGAAGGAGGAGGGGCTCATGCTGAACCAGCCGATCCGCGACAACATGACCCTGACGAAGCTGGGTTCGTTCGGGCGGTTCGGTTGGATCAGCCGCAGCCGGCAGACCGCGGCGGCCCAGCGCTGGGCGACCGAACTGGCCCTCAAGTGCCGCGACACCGACCAGCACGCGGGCGAGCTCTCCGGCGGAAACCAGCAGAAGGTCGCCCTGGCCCGCCTGCTGGTGCACCCGGCGAGGATCCTCCTCCTCGACGAGCCCACCCGGGGGATCGACGTCGGCAGCAAGGCCCAGGTCTATGAGATCATCGGCCGGCTGGCGGCGGCCGGCAAGTCGGTGATCCTCGTGAGCTCGTACCTGCCCGAGCTCCTGGGGCTGTGCGACACGATCGGTGTCATGCGCCGCGGCGAGCTTGTCGCCGTGAGGCCCAGGGCGGAATGGACCGAGCCCGAGCTCCTCAGCTGGGCGGTCGGGAAGGACTAGGGCCATGGCGACCCTCCGCAGAATCCTGGCCAAGGCGGGCCCGTTCATCGGGCTCATCCTCGTCATCGGGCTCTTCGCCGTGCCGGCGGAGACGCGCGAGTACTTCCTCACCTACCACAACTTCAAGATCATCTTCACGCAGACGGTCATCGTCTCGATCGGCGCCCTCGGGATGACGCTCATCATCGTGAGCGGCGCGATCGACCTGTCGGTGGGCTCGACCGTGGCCCTGACCGGAGTGGTCGCGGCGCTCCTCATCCAGCGCGGATGGGGCGCCGTTGCGACGACCCTGGCCGCGATAGGGGTGGGCGGGCTGGTCGGCCTCCTGAACGGGGCCGCCGTGGCCGGCCTGCGGATGCCGTCCTTCATCATCACTCTCGGCATGCTCGGCATAGGGCGCGGCATGGCCAAGTGGCTCGCCGACAACCAGACCGTCAGCTATGACTCGTCCCCGATCAATGGCTGGATGACGACCTCCAACCCCTCCGGGTACGCCCTCCCCGACGGAGTGTGGGTGGCGATCGCGCTCGCCGCCGCGACGTCCCTCCTCCTCAGGAGGACGGTCTTCGGCCGCCACGTGTTCGCGGTCGGCTCGAACGAGGCGGCGGCCCGCCTCTGCGGCGTCCGCACGGTCTCGGTCAAGGTCCTCGTCTTCGCGCTCGCCGGCTGCTTCTTCGGCCTGTCGGGGATCTTCCAGCTCTCGAGGCTCAGGCTCGGCGACCCGACCGTGGCCGTCGGCCTCGAGCTCGACATCATCGCCGCCGTCATCATCGGCGGGGCGAGCCTGAACGGCGGATCGGGCACGATCCTCGGCTCCATCATCGGCGCCCTCATCATGTCCGTCCTGCGCAACGGGTCGCAGCAAATGGGCTGGCCTAACTACTTCCAGGAAATCATCATCGGCCTCGTGATCATCGTCGCCGTATTCCTCGACCGCTTCCGCCGGGGCTCCCGGGCCTGAGCGCGGCCCACCTGCGGATGGACGGCGACAACTTCATCGGCTTCGACGCGGACGACACGCTCTGGCACAACGAGAGCATCTTCGAGAAGATGCACGAGCGCTACTACAAGCTGCTCGCCAGCCACCACGACGCGGCGACGGTCGAGAAGGCCCTGTTCGCGACCGAGATGCGCAACCTCGCGCTCTACGGCTACGGGATCAAGGGCTACATGCTCTCGTCGATCGAGACCGCCATCGACCTGACGGAGGGGAAGATCAGCACCGCGGAGGTGCGCGAGCTCCTCGAGCTCGGCCGCAGGATGCTGGACCACCCGGTCGATCTCCTGGACGGGGCGCGCGAGGCGCTGGAGGCGCTGACCCCCTCCCACCGGCTCGTGCTGATCACCAAGGGCGACCTGAGGGACCAGGAGCGGAAGGTCGCCAAGTCCGGCCTCGCCGGCCTCTTCCACGCCATCGAGATCGTGTCCGAGAAGGACCAGGGCACCTACGGCCGCATCTTCCGGCGCCTCGGGATAGACCCCGCCAGGTTCCTGATGGTCGGCAACTCCGTAAAGTCGGACATCCTGCCGGTCCTCGCGCTCGGCGGGGCCGGCGTGCACGTGCCGTACAGGATCACCTGGGGGCACGAGGAGGCCGAGCCGCCGCCGGCGAGCGAGGGAAGATTCTTCCGGGCCGCGTCGCTTCGCGAGCTCCCGGGGATCGTCGGGCGCTGGCGCTAGGCGCTGCGGGCGAGCAGGTAGGCCGACAGGACCGCCACAGCCAGTATGGCCGCGAGCAGGATCGCCGCATAGGCGCCGCAGACCAGCGCGAACTTGACGAGCGTCCTCCCGAGGGACTGCCCGTACACGTTTTGGAACGCCCGGAAGATCAGGAAGGACATCCCCAGGGAGAGGACCGTCGCCGTCGCTTCGCCGGCGCCGACATGGGCGAGCCGGCCCAGCGCCGCCACGACCCTGATGACGACGATCGAGAGGAACGCCAGGGCCTGGACGTGAAGGGCGAAGATCAGGTGCTCGACGTACAGGCGGCCGGACCGGATGTAGACCAGCTTGAGGACCAGGGCGAGGAACGGGAGGCAGAAAAAGAGCGCCGTAGGCACGAAGTGCGAGATTTCCCTGCCGAGCTCCCTCGTGCTGAGCCTCGTGCTGCCGTTGACGCCGAAGCGGGTCCAGCCTTCGCCCTCATCCTTGGCCGCGTCGGGCGCCGGCGTACCGGCCGTGGTCCCTGCCTTCGGCGGGGGCGTCGGGGACCTTGTCTCCGCGAGCAGCTCGTCCACGGACACCATCGGTTGGCCGGCGCCGCTGCCCGGCGCCTTCTGGGCCGCCCCAGCCCTCGCCGGAGCGCCAGCGCGTGCCGCCTCCCCGGACCTCGACGGCTCCAGCAGGACGCTCACCGCGAACAGGAGGAAGCTCGCGAAGAAGTAGACGCGGATCGGATTGGCGTAGCGTGTCCGGCGCCCCGCGTTGAACTCCGTCGTGAGGAAGCCGGGCCGCGTGAAGATGTAGCGCGCGCTGCCAAAGAACTTCCCGTCGAAATGGAGGACGCCCTCCAGGGCGTCCTCCAGGACGTGCCCAAAGGACCGGTGGTAGTCGACGTCGTGCTGCCCGCACTTTGAGCAGTAGGGCCCCCCCAGCGGTGCCCCGCAGTTCTGGCAGTGGAGTCGATGGGTCGCCGGGTGTGACATCCGTCCCTCATTCCAGCAAAAAGGGGGGCGCCGGGGAAGCAGATAGGCGGTCCGGTAGTGGTACAGTTTGAAGTGTAATTTCTTAAATGGCCCTTGATGGGCCACAACGTGGCCCTAACGTGGACACATGCCTAAGCGCTCAAGCTCCAAGGACCAAAACGTATCGGCGTTTTCAATCGTGCAGCACGTCACCGATGGAAAACAACACCCTTACGATCCCCTAACAGATCGAGAAGCCATCAGGGAATTCCTAATGCAAGGCATCAAGAATCCCGCAGCGGTTATGCTCGGGCGCTTAGGAGGACTAAAGGGAGGAAAGGCTCGCGCTAAGTCCCTTACCAAGGAACAGAGGTCCGAAATAGCAAAAAATGCAGCTAAAGCGCGTTGGAAAAAGACGGTCTAGCCGTAATCCTTAACGATCTTCCACGGGCTCGCGATGACGATAGCCCCAAGGTCCCTCCTGACCAGAACATCGTTGAGGGCAGAATTGTCGATTTCGAGCATGTGTCCGTCCGAGCTGATGAGAAGCGAGCAGAGCCCGAAGGACGCCTCTGCGATGATCAACGAGTCGTGGACCTCTTCAGCACGCACAATCTTCCTCTCGCGCAGCTCCTGGGCCGCTATGCCGATTACTCCATGCCATGCCGGTTTGCAGTTGGCTGGCATTATCCCCCATCGGCTCCTCGCCTCTTGGGCTGCTATGGTCGATAGATTTCTCGTCTCTTCATCGTCGCCATGTTCGGAAAGCCATCCCAATTCCTGAACAACGGTCGGTGGCATTATGATATCAATGCCCTTCAGTCTTTTCTTTACCGCCGCTATCGCTGTTTCGACCTCCTGATCCCTAGCCGCCAAATCGATTAATACGTTGGTATCAACCGCGACTGACTTTGGCTTTAGTCTCTCCACCGCCATAGATTAATTGCATCCCACGGTTGAAATAGTGTTCACGATCCGAATCGGAAAGGGCGTTCATTTTGGCTCGATTCCTCTCGATTATGACAGTTCCCTTGCTTGGGCGCCGCTTAGGCTCCGGTGCTGGTACAGGAGTCGCCATTGGTCTTGAATGCCTGCGCTTCATGCAGGGTGTCAAGACAGCTGACTCAGCGTTTGTATCCGTAGAAAATGTAAGTGGTTGATGGGATTATAAATAAATCAAGAGGAAATCTCTCATTCTATGCTTGACCGCTCAAGCATGATTAATAATCTCTCTCCTACGAATCAGCTAACCACAGAAGAACGCAGCCGGGTTGTTTCAGCCTTAGTCGAAGGCAATTCCCTACGCGCCATAACCCGCATGACTGGCGTTCACCGTACCACAGTCATGAAGCTCTTGGCTGACCTCGGGCGCGCCTGCTCCATCTTCCAAGACCAAGCTTTCCGTAACCTACCCTGCAAGCGCCTACAGGTGGACGAAATTTGGTCCTTCTGTGGCGCCAAGGAAGCCAACACGACCGCCGCCACCCGCGCTAAAGGTTGGGGCGATGTCTGGACTTGGACCTCAATCGACGCGGACACAAAGCTAGTGCCCTGCTGGTATGTCGGTGAGAGGACAGCCAAAGCGGCATACCACTTCATGCACGATCTTGCTGGGAGGCTGGCAAACCGAGTCCAACTAACGTCTTACGGCCTTTTGGCCTACAAGCCAGCCGTAGAGGCAGCCTTTGGGGTAAACATCGATTACGGCCAATTGGTGAAGATATACGGGCAACGCCCCGATGAGGGTTCGGACGATAGGCGCTACAGCCCGAGCCAATGCATGGGAGCAAAACGAGCGGTGGTTATGGGGAATCCCAGCCAAGAGCACATTTCAACTAGCTTTGTGGAGCGCCAAAACCTGACCATGAGGATGTCCATTCGCCGCTTTACGCGCCTAACGAACGCCTTTTCCAAGAAAGTCGAGAATCACGAGCACGCGGTCGCCCTCCACTTCATGCATTACAACTTTTGCAGGGTGCATCAGACGCTCAGGGTAACGCCCGCGATGGAAGCCGGGATTTCGGACCACGTTTGGAGCCTTGAAGAAGTGATTGGCTTGCTGGACAAAGAGGATGCAATGGCCGCGTGAGCACCCTCAACCGAAAGACACATCCCCTGGCTGTGGGGAAATACAAGTTCATAGGATTTATCCTGACCGAAGCAGGAAACGCCATGACTACCGGGGACCTTATGGTTACGCACGATTCATGGATGGTTGTGGAGGAATGGTGGGATTACCCAGACGGCACAACCGCACCCGGCAAATGGATCGAAGTCCCTACGGATGTTCGGTATCAGATTCAGAAGGCGGCTGGCGTGATGAACATTATTTTTGAGGCACCCCTGGACATGCGCGGAGCGAAATGGACAACTCGCCCCCTTTACCCCGAACCACCCGGAGAGCCGCAGTCGTGATGCCGCTACGGACGCAAATCGGGCGTTTTTCAGCGTAAGAGTTGGTACCCCAGAAAGCTCTCTGAACCTTTGATGCCATTGCCGATCCATTGCTTGCTGATTGATGCCTGTAAAGCATCAAATCTCAGGCTTGGAGCGGATGCTTATGCCGCACTACCCTGCGACCAAGTGAACCTGTTCCAGAAAATCCTGTTCTGTCTTTGGTTCTTGGCATCGCTGTTTCTCACCCTGCTTTACCTCATGCTGAGGGGTGAGCCCATTGCTCCCGGAGAGAGCCTGATTGAGAACATTCTGATAGCCGAACTGATCGTCAGCTTGGTTTTTGGGGTGCCGTTCTTCGTCTTTGCTTCGAGCAAACCCAAATAGGGCTCAACCCTCAAACTGTACCACTACCGGCGGTCCGGCGGAAGGGTTGCGAACCGGCGGATTTTGGGCCTCAATGGCCGGATGCCCACACTCTACGAGCAGCTGAGAGCCGACATAGTGACCGCGATGAAGGCCCGGGACGCGGCCACCGCGCTCGCCCTGCGCACTGCGGACGCCTCGATCCAGCGCGCCTCGATGGACCTCTCCAAGCCGATTGACGACGCGCTCGTGGTCGCGACCCTGCGCAAGGGGGTCAAGAACCTCGCCGACGCCAAGGTGGAGTTCGAGAAGGGCGCACGCCCCGACCTGGTCGCGGCGAACGAGGCCGAGATCAGGCTGCTCCAGAAATACCTCCCGAAGGGGCTAGACGCCTCCCGCCTGGAGGCGCTCGTCGCCGACGCCATCCGGGAGTCGGGCGCCCAGTCGCGCAAGGAGATGGGGAAGGTCCTCGGCCTCCTGAAGCAGAGGCCGGAGGCGCCCCTCATCGACTTTGCGGCCGCCAGCAAGCTCGTCCAGGCGAAGCTTCCCTAGCACTCGGGCTGGACTTGGCCCGCGGCGTTCGGCAAGGTTGGCCGCCTGCCGGGTTCGCAACGGACCCGGGGCCCGCCAACCCCCCCATTCCCGATGAAAAGACTCTCCTGTCTCCTCGCGTGCGCCGCACTCGCCGCCACCGCGGCCCGTGCCGAGAAATTCGAGGGCCTCGCCCTCACGCCGCCCATGGGCTGGAACACCTGGAACACGTTCGCGGGCGACTGCAACGAGACCCTCGTCAGGGCGACCGCCGACGCGATGGCCGCGAACGGCATGCGGGACGCCGGCTACGTCTACATCGTGGTCGACGACTGCTGGTCGCAGAAGGAGCGCGACGCGAACGGCGACCTGGTCGCCGACCCGGTCAAGTTCCCGAGCGGGATGAAGGCGCTCGGGGACTACCTTCACTCCAAGGGCTTCAAGTTCGGGATGTACGGGTGCGCGGGCACCCTCACCTGCGGGGGCTACCCCGGCGGGCGCGGCCACGAGTTCCAGGACGCGAAGAAGTACGCCGAGTGGGGCGTCGACTACTTCAAGTACGACTGGTGCAACCACGGGACGGCGAACGGCCCCGAGACCTACAGGATCATGAGCGACGCGATCCACGCGGCCGGCCGCCCGATCATCTTCAGCCTCTGCGAGTGGGGCCAGAACCAGCCCTGGCTCTGGGCCGCCCCGGTGGGCCACCTCTGGCGGACGACCGGCGACATCGGGCCGGGCTACATCGCCTCCGGCAAGAACAAGTGGGAGCACGGCTGGAAGACGCTCCTCGACATGAACGTCGGCCTGGACAAGTACGCCGGCCCCGGCCACTGGAACGACCCCGACATGCTCGAGGTCGGCAACAAGGGCCTCACGCTCCCCGAGTCGAGGGCGCACTTCAGCTTCTGGTGCATGCTGGCCGCGCCGCTCATCGCCGGCAACGACGTGCGCCAGATGGCGCCCGAGATCCAGGCGATACTGACGAACAAGGACGTGATCGCCATCGACCAGGACCCGCTCGGCCACGAGGGCTTCCGGTTCCGCGTGGACAAGGACAAGGAGATCTGGGCCAAGGAGCTCTCGAACAAGGAGTGGGCGGTGTGCGTCCTGAACACGGGCGACAGCGCCGCGAAGCTGACGCTCGACATGCACGACCTCACCTTCCTCACCGAGCAGTACTACGACGTGACGGATGTCTGGGCGGGAAAGCCGGCCGGCAACGCCATGGATCTCCACACGGCGATGGTGGACTCGCACGACGTGATGCTCTTCCGTCTGAAGCCGGGCTCCTGAGCTCCCCATGAACATCTCCCGAAGGAAGGCGCTCGGGCTCATGGCCGGCGTGATCCCGGCGGTCGGCCTGCGCGGCCAGGCGCCTCCCGCCAGTCCGGCGACGGACGAGGCAGCGAGGCCCCCGCCAGGCATCGCGCCCGAGGACGGCCCCTTCAGGGGGACGCGCGAGTCGCTCCAGGCCTACCAGCCCCCCGACTGGTTCCGGGACGCGAAATTCGGGATGTGGGCCCATTGGGGCCCCCAGTCGGCCGTCGAATACGGGGACTGGTATGCGCGCCTGATGTACATCGAGGGGAGCGACCAGTACAACTACCACTGCGAGCACTATGGGCACCCGTCCAAGTTCGGGATGAAGGACACGATCCCCGCCTGGAAGGCCGAGCGCTTCGACCCGGCGCACCTCATACGCCTCTACAAGGCGGCGGGCGCGCGGTACTTCATGACGATGGGAGTCCACCATGACAATTTCGACCTCTGGAACTCGAGGCACAACCGCTGGAACTCGGTCAACAGGGGACCCGGGATCGACATCGTCGGCGCCTGGAGGAAGGCCGTCCGCGACGAGGGCCTCAAGTTCGCCGTGAGCGAGCACCTCTGGATCACCTACAAGTGGTACTCGGTCGCGCACGGCTCCGACCTGACCGGGCCCCTGGCCGGGGTCCCCTACGACGGGGCCGACCCGGCCTCGAGGGACCTCTACGTCGACTCCGACCAGGTCTGGGGCGGCGACATGCAGTGGAGCGAGGACGGGATACCGAACTGGTGGAAGCGCCACTGGCACGACCGCATCACCGACCTCATCGACCAGCATGAGCCCGACCTCCTCTATTCCGACGGCTCCCTCCCCTTCCAGGAATACGGGTACTCGGTCGTCTCGCACCTCTACAACGTCAGCGCGAGGCGCAACGGCGGGAAGCCGAGCGCCGTGTACTTCTCGAAGCGGGAGGAGGACAGCGCGAGCGGGATCTGCGTCCTCGACCGCGAGCGCGGCGTCCTGGACAACATCCTCCCCAGGCCGTGGCAGTCCGACACCTGCATCGGCAACTGGCACTACAAGCGCGGCATGCGCTACAAGACCCCGAAGATGGTGATCGACATGCTCTGCGACATCGTGAGCAAGAACGGGAACCTGATGCTGAACGTCCCGCTGCCGGCGAGCGGGATGCCCGACATGGAGGAGCTCCAGGTCGTCGACGGGATCACGAGGTGGATGGCCGTCAACGGCGAGGGGATCCACGGCTCCCGCCCCTGGAAGAAGTACGGCGAGGGTTCGCCGGTCCAGTCGGCCGAGCAGGGCGCCAAGGCCTTCAACGAGGATTCCCGGCGCGCATTCGACGCGTCCGACGTCCGGTTCACGACAAAGGGCGACGTCCTCTACGCCTTCGTCATGGGCGAGCCGCGCTTCCAGGCGGTGATCCGCTCCCTCGCGACCGACACGGCGCTCAGGGTCGGCAGGATCACGGCGGTCGAGCTGGTCGGCCACGACGGAAAGATCACCTGGGCCCAGGACGCGTCGGGGCTCACGGTCTCGGTCCCTGACGAGCTGCCGACGAAGCACGCGGTCGCCTTCCGGATCCGGGGCGCCACCTGACCCGCGGGTCACCGCACGGCCGCCGCCGTCCTCTCCCTGTAGATCCGGCTGACGGCCTCGAACACCTGGTCGACCGTGATGCCCTTCATGCACACGTTGTCCCGGCAGGCCGTCTGGCGGTTGTTGAAGGCGTTCACGCAGGGGCTGCAGGCGATCCCCGCCCAGAGGGGGTGGCTCCTCGGGCCCGGTGCGGCGAAGAGGAGCGGCGTCTCCGGCCCGAAGAGCGAGACCACGTCGACACCCGTCAGCGCCGCGAAATGAGCCGGGCCGCTGTCGTTCGTCACCAGCACCTCCGCAAGCCCGAATAGGATCACCAGCTCCCGCAGCGTCGTCCGGCCGGCCACGCAGGCGACCCGCGCGGAGCCGACGGCGCGCGCGATCCCCTCGACCGCCGGAGCCTCCTCCGGCGAGCCCGAGAAGGCGACCCACATCTCGGGAAACGCGGCGACGAGGCGCGAGGCGAGCGCCCCGTAGTTGCGCGGGTCCCACTTGCGCAGCGGGAGCAGGTCGCCCGCGTTGGCGTTCAGGACGACGATCCGGGCCGACGGCGGGACGCCGGCCTGCGCCAGCATGCGCCCGACCGCGGCCTTCTCCCCGTCGCCGGGCACGAAGGCGGGGGGCGGCGGCGCCTCGGGCGGGACGACCCCGAAGGTGGGGAACGCCGCCGGCTCGCAGTCCAGCGCGAGGACCAGGCTCGTGAACGTCCGGCTCGTGTGGAGGTGCGCGTTGTAGAGGACGCGGTGCGTCATCAGGTCCCCCCGGTAGGGCCCCTCGCCAAAGAAGACGTGGAAGCCGACGCGTTTCCGCGCGCCGGTCAGGTAGGCGATCGCGGCGGAGAACCGGGCGAAGAACTCCATGTCGATGCAGGCGTCGAAGCGCCGCCGCCTCACCCGGCCGAGCACGCGGGCGCCGCTCGAGGCCATGGCCCAGGCCGAACCGGTGCGCACCGTGAACACGTTCTCGGGCGGCACGAGCCCGATCAGGTCGATGATGAAGCGGTTCTCCTCGAACACCAGGAAATGGACATTGGCCCGGCCGACGCGCTCGACGGCCCTGCGCACCGCATCGTGGGCGAGCACGGTCGAGCCCTGCTCCGCCAGCTTGATGAAGAGGATGCTCCCCACCGGGACCGCCGGCGGGCCGCCCCCGAAGACCGCGCCCACGCGCCGGACCAGGGTCAGGAGCAGGCAGACCGGCGCGCCGACACGGCGGTCAAGCCACTGAAGGGTGCGCGCCTCGCTGCTGAATCTTTTTTTCAAGGGATGGGTGCGGGCTGCTGGGGAGTTGACTACCGGAGGGGCGCCTGCGGACGCGAGTGAAATGCTTGGCGCCCGTGGCACTCCGGGTGCTTGGCTGGTCCCCCATGAAACGCATCCTTTGGCACGGCCTTCTCCCGGCCCTCGCGGCCCTCCTCGGGTTCCTGGCGCCCCTGCGGGGCGCCGCCGCCGGCAGGACGCCGGTGAAGGTGATCGTCCTCGCCGGCTTCGAGGTGGGCGACGACACCGGCGACGCCCCGGGGGAGTTCCAGCTCTGGTATGAGCGCGAGGGACTCACGGACAGGATCGCCGTCCCCGGGGCGCCGCACCCCCTCTGCAGGAACGCGCAGGGCCTCTACGCCGACGTCGGCGGGAACACGCGGGATCCCCAGCTGACCCCGGTCACGACGAGCGAGCTCGTCATGGCGCTCTGCCTGGATCCCCGGTTCGACCTGAGCCACGCCTACTGGATCGTCGACGGGATCGCCGGGATCGACCCGGCCGCGGGGTCGATCGGGAGCGCGGTCTGGGCCGAGGACGTGGTCGACGGCGACGCGATGCGCGAGATCGACGAGGGCGAGATGCCGGCGGCGTGGCCCTACGGCCTCTTCGCGATCGGCACCGACGGGCCGAGGCTTCTGCCAAGGACCGGGGCGAACGTCGGGGGATGGGGCGGCGCGAAGCTCCAGTACACCATGGCGTACCCGCTCAACCACCGGCTGGCCCGCTGGGCCTACGAGACCTCGGCCGGGGTGGCGCTCCCCGATTCCCCGCAGCTGAAGGCGTGGCGCGAAAAGTACACGGGGTACCCCCTCGCGCAGTTGCCGCCCCACGTGCTGATGGGCGACGCCCTCGGCTCGGTGCGCTACTGGCACGGGCCCAGGCGCACCCAGTGGGCGCGCGACTGGGTCAGGGCGTGGACCCAGGGCTCGGGCACGTTCGCGACCACCTCCATGGAGGCGCAGGACTTCACCGGCACGCTGACGCGGATGGCGGCGCTCGGGTTCCTCGACGTGAACCGCGTGATGGTCCTTCGGACGGCCAGCAACTACTGCATGCCGCCCCCGGGGCAGGACGTGATGTCGACGCTGGGCGACGAGTCGCTTGGAACCCAGGCCTCGCTGGAGGCCGCCTACCGCGCGGGGTCCGCCGTCGCCCACGAGCTCCTGGCGAACTGGCCGAAATACGAGAAAACGACCCCCGGGGGCTAGGGGCCCCGATCTGCCGGTTTGATATTGCGGCGGGAGCCGCAATCGGCGATCCTCGGGGCGACTGGCGCGAACAGGATCGCGACCGGACACACTAAGACCAACACCCATGCCCTTCGGACAACGAGGCTACATCGCCATGCGAAAAGCACCCCCGTCCCCCCTCGCCGGTCCGCAGGTTTTCCATCGATGGGAAACTGCGGAGGCGGTGTGGCAGCGCTGAGGACCGCGGACCCGCGCACGGGCCCCCTCGCCGGCGGCATCGCCGGCTTCGCCGCGGCCAAGGCCGCCGGCACGAAGCTCGTCATGGTCACGGCCTACGACGCCTGGTCGGCGCGCCTCCTGGCGGACTGCCCCGTCGACTGCCTGCTCGTCGGCGACAGCGCGATGATGGTCGTCCACGGCGAGAAGGACACGCTCGGGGCGACGCCCGAGCTGATGGCGATGCACACCCGCGCGGTCGTCCGCGGCGCCCCGGGAAAATTCATAGTGGCCGACATGCCGTTCCTCGCCGCCAGGAAGGGGGAGAGCCACGCCCTCGACTGCGCCGCGCTCCTCCTGCGCTCGGGCGCCCACGCGGTGAAGATCGAGGGCGCGCAGGGCCACACCCACGTCATCCGCCACCTGGTCGAGTCGGGGATACCCGTCATGGGCCACCTCGGGCTGACGCCCCAGTGGGTGCGCGGCCTCGGGGGATTCAAGGTGCAGGCAAGGGATCCGGCGGCGGCACGCCAGCTGAGGGAGGACGCCTCGGCGCTCGAGCAGGCGGGCGCCTTTGCCCTGGTCCTTGAGTGCATCCCGCAGGATCTCGCGCGCGAGGTCACCTCGAGCCTGCGGATCCCGACGATCGGCATCGGCGCGGGTCCCGGGTGCGACGGCCAGGTCCTGGTCCTCCACGACCTCCTGGGATTCAACCCCGACTTCAACCCGAGGTTCGCCCGCCGCTTCGCCGAGGGCGCCGCCCTCGTCCGGGACGGGGCGGCCGGCTTCGCAGCCGCCGTCCGCCGCGGGGAATTTCCGGCCGAGGAGGAGGGATTCTAGCGATGCCGCGGCTCTTCAAGCGGCTCGGCGAATGGCGGGCCACCCGGGCCTCGCCGAGCCTCGCCGGCCTCACCCTCGGCTTCGTGCCGACGATGGGCGCGCTCCATGAGGGGCACCGCTCGCTGCTCGAGCGCGCGCGCGCCGAGAACGACCGGGTGGTCCTCAGCATCTTCGTCAACCCGACCCAGTTCGACAGCCCCGCGGACCTTGAGAGCTACCCGCGGGCCCTCGACGCCGACCTGGAGTTCGCCGGCAGCCTGGCCGACTACGTCCTCGCCCCCGAGCCAAGGGACA